>Ga0315277_10007982_pt1 | contig 13651 bp, 13 predicted proteins | sample YL17G05_15_MG_FD_203695 | JGI IMG/M metagenome (GOLD analysis project Ga0315277, IMG submission 203695) | Sediment microbial communities from Yellowstone Lake, YNP, Wyoming, USA - YL17G05_15 | ecosystem: Environmental > Aquatic > Freshwater > Lake > Sediment | place: USA: Wyoming | collected...
CAAGGTTAATAACTACGATTTGAGAATCTTAAAAACTGAAGCCAAAGAACTGGCTATACAGCAATACGGAATCACTAAGGTTAAGACAGATACTTTTTTTGACGGTTTGAGGGATAGCGGCGAGTTGGTTAAAATCATTGATTTCAACCACCCCCTCACCCTTCTTGACCTTCAGCTTATAAAAGATGAGCTTGATAAACGACCAGACGAAGACAGAGACATTGTAGTTATCTCTTTGGGTCGAGAGACAAAGGTGGATGCCTGGGTCGAAGAATGGAATAAAAAACAACCTTATAAAGATACCAGAACCAAGAAACGAATGCGCCAGTTCATCGTCTTTGACCTTAAAGATAAGAACTTTGTCAGCTACGAACCATCAAAAGCAGAGGTAGAAATTAAGCGGGCTAGTAAGGGTAAAGTAAAGATCAAGATTACATCCTTTATCTCCCCCACGATTATCAAACGCCTAGAACTTGAACCAGGACTTTTGCAGAAGAAAATCCCAGATTTCAGATCAATGATTGATGTGGTCTTGGTTGATACCAATTATGACGGCGAGGTATTCAAGATTAATTTCTCCGATGTTCCTGAGAAACAAAAAGATCTAGTCGAAGGTGAATACGACCTAGAAGTAAGTGAAAAACCAACCAAAGTGGCAGTCAAAATCATTGACATGTTGGGAGAAGAAGTCTTGATTACAAAAGAGGTGTAATTAGGCACTTCTCTCAGAACCGTTGGTTTAACTGCCCTTAATGGGCAGTTTTTGTAGAGATTGTATATGAACGAATTTAATTGGAGTAACTTAAAATCTCATCTCGGGTCTCAAAATCGTTCGTTTGAAGAACTGTCAAAACAACTCTTTAGGAAGGAGTGTTCCAAATATGGTATTTTTCAGGAAATAGGCATACCTGGACAGGGACAAGATGGAGTTGAGGCGGTAGTTGTGCAGAAGAATGGAGATGAAATTGGTATGCAAGCTAAGTGGTTTTACCCAGGAACTGTAAAACAGTCGAATAGAAAGAATCAAATTGAAGAAAGCCTTAAAAAGGCATCTCAGAGGTCTCATTTGAAGAAATGGATACTTTGTTCCCCCTTGGGATTTGATAACGCTGATTGGACATGGTGGAATAGCCTAAAGCAAAAATACCCCAATTTAATCATAGAAACCCCATGGCTTAGTAGTGACCTTATCGGAAAATTAGCAAATGCTGAGAATTTTGGTCTCAGGAGTTGGTTTTTTGGAGACTTAGAATTTAATCACCAGTGGTTTGAAAACAAATTCAAATCAAAAATTGAGTGTATCTCCCAAAAGTATTTACCCGCTCTCCATGTTCCAGGAGAAGCAGACGATGCAATCCAGATAATGCTTGGTAATCAACCATTGATTAACAGGTTAAAGAAAGTGCGTAACTCTCTATTAGAAGGGTCTAGAAAGTTAGAAAATATACAGAGCAGCTTAAAAGATGGGATAAAACAAAAAACAACCCTGGACTTAATTAATGTGCTAGACAAAAGTTTAAAGAGTGCTTTTCTAGACATTAGAAAATATCGAAAAGAACTTAAATCGGTTATTGAGCTAGCTGGTAGAGGAAATCTTTTTGAATTAAGTAAGAAGGAGCTTACGGAGAATCTGCTGACTGAAAAAGTATTATCAAATGATGGTTATCCCGAATCTCTTATTATAGGAAATGTAAGGAAGGTTGCACGGGCTGATGCTTTCGTAGAATTGAAAACTGGAAATATTGTTTTGCAATTCTACCCCGTAAGGTGGATTGAGAATGATAAAGAGTTTCTACTCAAGAAAAACGGTGCAAAAAAGATCGAGATCACTCTTAAAGGAGAGTTTCCTGATGTCGTGATACCTAGTTTAATAAAAGAGCTTAAAAAAACCAATAAAGAACTATGTGGGGTCGCTGATTTACAGGATATAATCAAACACTTTGTTGAAAATGACACTGCCTTATTTAGGAAAGAGTTGGACAAATTGTCAAAAAAAGCGAGTGAAATACTATCGCTTTTTGATGAGCTTTACAATCTTACTTATTCAGCTAGCCATAATCTTAAATACTATCAAAAAGGAGAGATAGTATTCCTGTCTGATCCAGCAATAGGTAAAACTCATCTTGTTCTAAAAGCATGCGAGACTCAATTAAAGCAGAATAAGCCTGCTGTTCTAATCTTGGGTTCCCAAATTACTAACCAGGATAATCTAAAAAAACAGGTTTTGGATCAGCTTGAAGTTGGTTCAGGTTTTACTTGGCATCAAGTCATTCAAGGATTAGAAGCATATGCAGAGGCTCATAAAACAAGAATTTTGTTTGTTCTCGATGCGATAAATGAGAGTCCTTATTGGGACAACATTGTCAAAGAAGGTTTATCGGAGTTGATTGAACCAATGCTTAATTCTGATTGGTTCGGCGTAATCCTAACTTCTAGATCAAGTTATGCAGTTCCGTTTTTTGGTAAACAACACCCTGAGAATAGCTACTACCTTCAAAATGATATGGACATTGAGGAATATCGAAAGGCTTACTTTAAGGAATACAAACTTATCACCAGAGATGTCTCTCCTAGTATGAAAGGGCATCTTGAGAATAGATTTTTTGTGACCCTTCTGTCTAAAGTATATGGAGACCCTAAAGCTGATAAACCCAAAGAAATATCATTAAGGGAATTAACTATAAATGACTTGTTTGAGGATTTCCTTGTCAAGATAGATGCAAGTATATGTAGAAAACTAAGAGCTTCCACAGGATGTCAGTTCATTAGAAAAAAATTAAAGAAAATGTGTGGTTATATGTTCGATAAAAATCTGACTCAGTTATCGAAATATAAAGCATTAGAACTGATCGAAGAAAGAGAACCTTCGTTGATAAGAAATGATGATAGCTGGTTACAGTGTATGGTTAATGAAGGCTTGCTCGTAGATTTTACATGGAAAGACGATGCTGAAGTGCTTGAATTTTCTCATCAAAGGGTTGCTGAGTATATGATGGCTTGTTTTGTAGTAGAAGGAAGAAATGAAAAGGAGATTAGAGAGTTAATTCAACTCCGTTCGAACCATCCAAGAATACTGGATATTTTAGAGATAGTGGGGACACTTACGCCCCCAGCGATAAACAAGCATTTATACCAATTTTTGTCTTCCGATGAAAAACTTATGGAGCAAGCGCAAATCAGTGCCTTTTTTGAAATGAAACCAAGCCTTATTACTGATTCGGAGGTGAAATGGTTGACAAATTACTTTGTTTCAACCCAAACAGACGGAAAACAATTTTTATTAACAAGGCTCTTTTATAGTGTGGCATTTGAAGACTACCCGTTTAACGCACGGTTTGTTTCTACCCTGCTTGATAGACTCTCCATGAGAGAGCGTGATCTAATTTGGTCTGAGTGGATTAGAGAAAATACTTCATACGGAGAAAGCCTTAGTAGTCTTCCGACAGACTTCGAAGATGCCATAAAAAAGAAGAAAATTAAAAAAGAAAGAGCTATTTTATGGGCGGAATATCTTCGATGGTTCTTAACTTCAACTAGCAGGGATATTCGGGATAGAACAACACGAGCATTGTATTGGTATGGTAGAGCCTATCCTAGAGAGTTGTGTAACTTAACAATAAAATCGCTAGGTATTAACGATCCTTATATTCCCGAAAGACTTTTAGCATCTTCTTATGGGGTGGCAATGGCGTTTTATATGCAGGAGGGAGATTTTAACAAGACAATCCTTCCTGAATACGCTAAGTGTTTATATAAGGAAATGTTTGTGACACGAGCAAGATATTCGACAACCCATTTGTTAATGAGAGACTATGCCAGAAGAACAATAGAACTTGCTTTGATTCAATCCCCAAAAATACTGGACAGTAAACAAAAGAAGAAAATTAAACCGCCCTTTAAACTTGGGGGTATCAGAAAATGGGGGGAAAGTGAGGACAAGAATAAAGACGAATATCGAGAAGGAAATTATCCCCTAGGATTTGATTGGGGTAATTATACTTTGGGTAGGATAGTTCCAGATAGAAATCCGTATCAGGATACAAACGAATTTAAGAAAGTTCGTCGACAGATTTTCTGGAGAATTTATGAGCTTGGATACAATCTGCGAGACTTTGGTGAAATAGATAAAAGGATTGCTGCTAGGGATCATAGTTTCCGTGCTGATGTCCCTGGTAAGACGGAAAGATATGGTAAAAAGTATTGTTGGATAGCATATTTTGAGCTAGCTGGCTACAGAATAGATAGGGGTCTTTTGAGGGATGATTGGGTAATAAGAGGTTCGGAGGTTGATATTGATCCAAGTTTTCCTGAACCTCCTTCGAAAATGAAGGTTGTTTCAAGAAGTCTCATCGATAACAAATATACTCCTGAGCAATGGGTAAAAGAAGAAAAGCCTGTCGCTATTAACACCCTGTTCGTTCTAGATAAACTTGCCGAAGTAGCAGGAAAATGGGTTTTGCTAGATGGGTTTATTTCTGAAAAGAATAAATCAAAAAACAAAAGTGTGATTATCAAGATTGGAGGATTGTTGGTTGATAAGGCTGAGGCTGAGAATTTAATTACCCTTTATATGGGAAAGAAAAAACGAGAAGACGAAAGAGATAATGATATTCCAGATGCAGAAAGTGATTACTATACCTACGCTGGAGAGATACCTTGGTGCGAGACTTTCCCTAAAATTGCATATCCTCAAACCATAGAGTTTAAGATGAACGATAAGAGAATTGTTAAGAAGAAAATCACGGTAGTTATTCCATCTTTTTTTAACGACAAAAAGAAAACGAAGGGAGAACCAACGACCACAAGTATTGAACAGGAAGTCCTTGACTATGAAGAGATGGAAAGGCAAGGAATTATAAAAAAGATACCTGTCATAGTCCCCGTTAGGAGTTTTAGTTGGGAAAGTTATCATTGCGCCCTTAACCAAGCTGGGAATGCTAAAGTTGTTAATAAAGAAATAGCTCATGAACTGAAACTTCATATCGAACCCCAAGGATTTAATCTTTTTAACAGGAATGGAGACCAGGCATCATTTAGTATTGGATACGGATCTACTTGGACTAACGGGTACAGCATGGTTTACTTGAGGGAGGATTTAGTTAAAAGCTATCTGGAAAAACACAATAAGAGTTTGGTTTGGTTAATTTGGGGAGAAAGACAATTTGAACCTAAAGATTATAACTCTAAGGAAATGGAGGAGTTTCAAAAGAAATATGGGAAAACCTACCTTAGATATAAACAGGGTTTTATTTATTCTTAAAGTGTAACCGAGGAATTTCAAATAAAATGAGAACACCAAAAAATAAATTGTTCTCTATCAAAATAGCAGCAGGCAGTCGCACTTATTGTTTTGATGTTAAAACTTCTGTTGATGGCACAAAATATCTGGTTATAAAAGAGTTAAAAGGTGATATTAAAGAGGGGCAAGTTATGATTTTCAAAGAGCATCTTCGGGCGTTTCGTAAGGGATTTAGAAAAGCAGCGAGATTTATAAAGAAAAGTCGATCCAAAACCTACAATGTTGAACAGCTGCACCACGAATACCCAAAGGCATATGCTACATGGACTCAAGAAGAAGACGATCGTTTAAGGAGCTTATATGCCCAAAATAAACCGATTAAGGAGTTGGCGGATATCTTTCAAAGGAAACCGAGCGCTATTCGTTCTCGCTTAAAGAAATTAGATAAATTGGGGTTGCTTTAATGGTAGATTAACTCCGTGTCCCCCTGTGTTGACTTGTGTAAGGCTTTCGTGCCTGGGGTGGCATAGTTCCACCTCTATTTAGCTTCACAAGCCTCGTTGGGCATCTGTTGCAGAAAGTCTTTATTTTTGAAATAGCGACACGGTATTCCAATAACTGACCGTATAGTCACCATTGACTGTCATACGGATAACTGGATACGAGTAAGGTCTGCCCTCCAAACCTTCTGGCAACTTATAATCTTTATCTTCCCAGAGCCATTGGTGTGCTTCTCCATTAGACTGTAGTGAGTAAGTGAACTGGTCTTTAATCTGATCGAGGTTTGGCACGGCATGCTTAAGATACTGCATCGCCATTGTCTCTGCTTCTGCTTTAGCAATCTTTGGCATATTACCAGAATTAGAAACACAGGTAACGCCGTCTTTTTTCAGTGCATCGACTTCATTTGGTCGCAGTCCTCTAATGACAACGGCTGTTAGAGTATGGTTTCTAGCATCCGTATGATACTCGTAGACAGCGCATTCTCCATTAACCAGCTCTTTTTGATCGTAAACATTGATCTGGCGCACCCAACCGTCTACTGCCTCCATATTCTCTCCGTTGCTCATTTTAGTGACCTTGCCAACCCTAAAATACGGCATTGGTAGATCAGTATTAACAAACGAAAGCTCTAGGTTAGGTTCTGCCATAAATGTTCTGATAGCTGTCATGTCCTCAGTGGCATTGTCCGTCTTTTGGTTAGCTGGCAAAACAGGAGTCCTACCACCTTGTTTCCACCAAACGACTGTTGCTCCTAAACCGATTAAAACCAGGATTGCAATTAAAAGTTTAGTTTTCATCTTTTATCACCTCCTTTCGTATTATTGTTAACCTCCAATATCTTCTGTCCAGCCTTCTTGACCTTGAGTAAAAACCCGTCCGTCAGGGGCAATACACTTTCTTGGTCTGCCAGTTTGTATGAAGTTTTCCTCTGATGTGAGCTGCCCGCCGTCGTGTCCTATCGATTTAACACAATCCTCATATGTTTTTACCCAGTTATATTTTGCTCGCATCCTCTCTTGTAGCGTTGGCGCAACATCTCCTCCTGGCAGGAGTTCTGGATTGAAGGGGTTAGTGCTGGGACAGCCGTGGTCACAGTCGCTGACACTAGGCGTGCCTTCATTAAGGAGAATCCTGGCAATTTCCCAGGCGCTCATGGTTTGAGATATTGCGTAAACCGCTTCTGTATCGATGGTGTTATTACCAACCTTTATCACTCCTCCCTTGCCTGGAGTGCTGTCTTTAGTCTGTTCCAAAGCATATTTCAAAACATCTTCATCCTTAACGAAGCCGTAGTAATGTAAATTGCCCGTTACAGCTATGAGAGTGTTTTCTTTGCTTACTCGAAACTGCACCGTCGGCGCATCTTTTCTTGGAGCATCAAACTTACTCTGGCGGGATTTATACAAGTAGTTACCACCAACCAACAACAGGGCAGTAACCAGCAGAGGGATGATAATTAAACTAGCTCTTTTTCTCATTTTCATTGTCATATTTTAATATGGTTCGGTATGTTAACTTCGCTTGGGGGAGATTGTCAAATCCAAACAAAAAGCTCCCCGCCAGCGATGGCTTGCGCCACCCGTATGGGTTTCCCCACACGACCTTGTGAGATGCTCTGACGAGGAGCTTTTATCTCACAAGGTTTTCTATGCCATGCCCCTTACGGGGTTTAGGCAGTTAAATTGTTAATTTTACGGCTTATCTCTATTTTGTAAAAGTCTAAGAATATCGTCTTTCTTATAACGCCTGTCTTTTCTCTGACCGAAACGGACGGCTTCCAATATACCCTTTTTATCCCATTGGCGAAGTGTATTGGGATGAACGCTAAGTAATTTACTAGCTTGCGATAGGGTTAGAAGTTGTGGAACAGTTTGGTCAATCATAATTGATAGTAAACTCACCTTTTGTTACTATTAGACTACAATAAGCCACAAGCCATTGCAACTATGACAATAAATATAAACATAGCAAAACACCAAGTTATAGCCAAAACCTGGCTTGTGTTACAGGAGATTCAAGAAAAGGAAGAACTTACAAACAACACCGATGCTGTCCTTTATTTGCCATCAATACCAGCTAAACCCTACCTAAAAGAATATAAAAAGATATTTGGGGAAGATATTGACGAACAATACATTTTCAAAGAAAGAGCAGAAATTCTTAATGGGCTGGAGAGAAAAGGCATAATTGGCTTCGAGCATGAAGAATTTGCAGGATGGATAAGTTTTACAACTACCCACTTGTATTACGATTACTACAAAAAAATGATGGGGCAATATAAACAAATCCGCTCAAAAATAGTCGAACAAGAAAATGTTCTTGAATGGAGAGATCTCAAGCTAAACTTGTCGAGAGGCACTCTGCAATACAAAAAAAATCTACCCAAAGATGTGTCTCCAAGCGAAGCAGAAATTATGTTTTTAGCTTTTTTAATGAGGACTAAAAGGATAGTCGAATATACGGAAATAGCCAGAGAGCTTAAAATGAACTGCTATCATCCAGGCGTTACGAACGAAGATATTGCACGGAATGTCCAGTATTTAAGACGAGATATTGCGTCAATTTTAGAAGAAGTGGGTATGACTCGGAGCGACATTAAAGGAATGATTGCATCTATAAGAAATCGAGGCTATAAGCTCCGCACAAAATAATCGTTTTCCGATCCACAAAACATCTTCGTAATCCGTAAAACCTTCCTCGACAAACCCGTGGCAACTTGCTGCTACATTGGCAAGAATATGGGTAGTTATCAAATCCGATAACTATCACTATGACACAGCAAGAATTAGACAAAGACTACTTTTTGACAAGCGATCTGTCATTATGCACAACCTTGTCTCTCCAATGCCCGATTGAGCGAATCAATCGATCCAATCCCCGTAAGGCGGTATTCGTATTTAAGAAAACCAAAAAGCTCGATGAGTTGGTGAATGCTTATTACCGAGACGAAATCAGAATATCTCCCCAAGTTTATTTCAATCAGTTGAGAGTTATCAAAGCTAGGCTGTACGAAGGGCAATAACCATGATAAGTAAACCGTTGATTATCGAGCTAAAAGGAATTTTGCAAGAGCAAGGAATAAGTCTAGAAATTGCCGAAGTTACCGAAGTGGCAAATACGCTCGTTGGTTTTGTAGAGATTTTAATGAAAGTTGAGCAGCAAACAAAAATAAAGATGAGCAAAAAAATTACACACAATGACTATGAAAAAAAATACGCAATCAAAACCAGCTGAAGAACTCTATCTCCAAGTGTGGAGAAACCCAATTTTTTATGAGGGTCTGCTAAGTATCTTGACCGCTGAGGATTGGCACACTCTAACCGCCCTAGCTGTGTTTATCGACGATAAAGGAAGGTGCTACCCCAAGTTAGAAAGACTTGGACAAATTCTTGGTCTAAACAATATCGCCAGTGTCAGCAGAAGAATAAAAAGTTTGAAAGCCAAATACTTCCGTGGTAACCCCGTCCTGGTAGTAGAGAAACACAAAAAGCCTACTAAAAAAGGTAGCTTAATCTTCGATAACAACCAGTATTACCTTAACCCAGAGATTGTGTCCATTTTTAGTCCCCACCCCAAAACTCTCAGTTGTCGAAAAGAACAAATGGAGAAATTCTTAAATGCGAGGCAAAAATTCATTAACTCGTTTAGCATGAACCCGAAACGAGAGACAAACAACATAACCAGAGCCATTCTTAAACAAGAAATATAACTAGAAGAAGGACTTATAAGAAGAAAAATAAAATGAAAGCACAAAAATCGTCTAAAAAAACAATCACGGAACACACCTTTAAGTCTTTCGAAGAGGTTGTTCCCCAGCTACAAGGAGAATCCCAGAGGCAATATGAAACCCTACGGCTCTACTGCCAAGAGGATAGCCTCGTCAAATTAAGCAAGAAGTTAGACTCGCTTCTTAAAAGTGGTAGTTGCCCAAAGACGATACTTGGCAATAAAGGCAGACCTCCTTCTCTAAGATCGCTAGACCGTTGGTGTAAGAAGTTTGATTGGGTTCAAAGGAAAGATAAATGGGTTGCTGAAGAATGTAGATCTGCTTTTTTCTTAATGACGGTGAAATTGCACCAAAACACCACTAAAACACCACCAGAAATGGCGGTGAAACAAGGGCAAATGAGTGCAAATGAGGGCAGTTTTCAAGGTCGACAAGCGACAGAACAACGACAATCACGGCAGATGGCGGTAGTTTCGGGTCAAATCGGGTCAAATCGGGTCGGAAAGTGATGGTGACATGTGACCAAAAGAGACCAAATGCTACCAAAAAAGGGGCTAAAGACCATGAAAGCGCACAAAAATAGCACAGTAAATGAAAACACAAAGTATGTATTACAAACTCTCTTCTCGTTTATAAGCGCCTATAAGCGAGAAATATCGCTGATAACCTACCATTACTTGATATTGCCAAACAGTTCGTTTATGTTCTGTGTTGGACAAAAATTACTATGAAAACTGCCATATTCTGCCGAGTAAGCAGTAAAGAACAAGAAGAAACGGGCTACTCTTTACCAGCTCAAGAGAAGTTTTTGAGAGAATATGCCGATAAACAGGGACTGGAAGTCGCTAAGGTCTTCGCTGTCTCCGAGTCCGCAGCAGGCAAGGTTCAGAGAAAGATCTTCATAGAAATGATTGCTTATGTCCGCAAACACGATATCCCTACTGTCATCGTGGAAACAACAGACCGTCTAACTAGGAATTTCTCCGATGTCCCCACTATCGACTTATGGATTACCGAGAACGAAAACCATCAAGTTCACCTAGCAAAAGAAGGCTGTATCCTCCATAACTCCTCCCGTTCCCACGAATGGTTTATGTGGCGGGTAAAGGTAGCCACCGCCGAATACTATGTCCGACTTCTCTCGGAAAATGTGAAGAAGGGGCAAAAAGAAAAAATTGCCCAGGGATGGCTACCTACCAAACCGCCCGTAGGCTATAAAACTATCGGCGAGCAAGGTCATAAAATTCATCTTGTAGATGAAGGAGTTGCACCCTTAATTAAGAAAATGTTTGATCTATACGCCACAGGAGACTACTCAATAAAAAAACTGGCAAAGACAATGTATGAAGAAGGCTTACGCTCTCCTATGGGAAACAGATTGGCAAACAGCCGTATACATTCCCTGCTGCGTGATCCGTTTTATATTGGTAAACTTAGGTGGAACGACGAGATTTATCAAGGCAAACATGAGCCTTTGATAAGCAAAGAACTTTTTGATAAGGTTCAAGTAATGCTTAAAAGCAAAACGACTCCTAAATACCGCAAGCACTTATTCCTCTTCAAGGGGCTTATTAAATGTGCCGAGTGTGGCAAGTCAATCACCTGGGAAACTGCCAAAGGGCATAATTACGGACACTGCAATCATTATCACAACTGTAGCCAGAAGATCTGGGCTAAGGAGGGAGAGGTAGAAGAACAACTCCTGGGAGGGTTTGACAGCTTAAAGATCAAAAACAGCCGTATAGTCGAGTGGCTCAAGAAGGCACTCAAGGAAAGCCACCAAGACGAGGTCGAATACCACAACAGCACTGTTGGCGAGCTTGAAGCCCGCTACGAGGCGGTTCAGAAGCGGTTGGACAAGTTATACGACGACAAGTTGGATGAAAAGATCACTCCAGACTTTTACAGCAGGAAATTCAAGCAATACTCGGATGAAAAGGACGAAGTAACAGAATCGATAAAGAAGCATTCCCAGGCAAGCACAGGCTATATTAACCTGGGGATTAACATCTATGAACTCTCCCAGAGAGCCAAAGAGATCTACCTCAAAGCCAAAGCAAAAGACATGTTAGACGAACAACGAAGCCTTATCAGGCTGGTATTTAGCGATTTGAAATTAAACGAAGGAAAATTAAGTTACACCTACTCCAAGACCTTCAAAATCCTCTCGGAAGCGGTCTCAGCCACAAACGGTTCGAATGTTGATAAATTCAAGGGTTTAGGAAACGGAAAATTCGAACCTACGAATAAGAGCGATGTTACGGGACAAAAGGACTCTTTGTTGCCCTCTCGTCCCATCTGGCTCCGTAATCCTAGTATTAATCTGACCAACAGTCTATCAAGGATTATCAAGGCTTTTCAGAATCCAGTATGGGCTGAACAAGCAAGAGAAAGACTAAAACAAATCCAAATGTTAACAAAAGTTGCTACTTCAACTGAGTATTAATATTGCCCATCAAGAAGTTAATTGAGTTACTACATCTCTCCTAAATTCCTGTTGTGCAATGTGTTTGTCATATCCTCGTCCTGTCCTGGTAGTTTTACTATATTCACGAAGCCTATTAATATTAAATCCGCGCACTTCAATAATTTCATCTCTAAAACCAAACGAACTGGCTGCCAAATCAAATTCTACTTCCTTTTCTGTTGTAGGCAATATATCTTTCAGATTAAATTTATTTCTCTGTGCTTTATATAAATTTATTAGCTCTATAACCTTTGGTGGCAAGGGGGTACCAAACCTTGTTCTCAATTCAGTTAATTCATGAGAGATTACTCCCACGATAACATTTTCAGGCGCAGTCAATATATTTGTATCAACATACGTCATTCCAAAATTAGAATCGGTCTTTAAATATAAAGAAACAACAAATGGATGACTTTTGCTCACATCAGGCATATCGATTATTCGCCATCTCTCATTACCTGGAAGGTCAACGTCAATTTCTAATCCAAAAGAAGATGGAGCTCTATAAGAAAGAGCACCATCAACTATGCTTAAACGAGTGGCGATTCCTAAGGTGCAATTTCCGTGAGCTTTAGGTAAACAACCAAAACCAACACTTAATTCATCCCCCTCAATTAATTTACTCCTCATTTGAGCAAACATTGGCAAGAACTGCCTGAGTCGTTCCGTAAACGCAGTATCAAATCTCGCCACATCTACTTCTGTTTTATATGAAATTGGTATTATCTGCTCTGCCATAATCTTAAGAAAATTAAAGCCACTAAAAGAGGTCAATCGCTTGGTCAGATTAAGACAAGTTCAGCTCCGTAATCCTAGAATTAATCTGACTGATAGTCTAACACAAATTATAAAGGCTTTTCAGAATCCGGTGTGGGCTGAACAAACGAGAGAAAGACTGAAACAAATTAAATTGTTGACAAAGGCTTCAACTATCTAAGAACGCAGGTCCTTTTATTTGTGTTTTCCTGGTCTCGGAGTGGGTGTAGGTTGTGGTTGACCAAACCAATCTACTAAACCATTATAAAGTTGCTGAGCAATCTCTTGCTGTCTTGCCCCACCTGAATTTTTTAACAAATTGCACTCGTTGGTATTGGATATAAAGACAGTTTCCTGGATTGTTGCAGACATATTGGTTTTGAGTAATAGTCCTGAGGCAAAATTGGTAATTCCAAAGTCGGTAAAGTTCGGGGTGGATTTCAGTCCATTCCACAATGCATTATGCATAACTTGAGTGAATGCTTTATCTTTGTTTATTTTTCCGTAAAGTCCTTGAGTACCATCAGTAGAAGGATTGGAGGAACCATTTAAGTGAACGGAAACAAGCACTTCTCCCCCAGAGTTATTTGCTAGGGTATATCTATCGTTATTTGAAAGAGTCGAATCATCGCTTCTTGTCATCACAACAGAAGCAGTATCTGCCTCAAGCAAAGTTTTTAGACGACTAGCAATATCCAGGCTGGCTATTTTCTCTGGTAAATCCGCGCATGATGTTGAACCATTGTCTTCTCCACCATGTCCTGCATCAATAATAATTTTATGTCCAGTAACAGAAGTTGTTGCAGCGAACGTACTTTGCGGGATTAATATAAGTAATAATAAAATAGACAGACTGAAAACCTACATTCTAAGTTGAAGTGCAACACTCGTCTCTTTTAAAAATTTGAACCTTCTAAATTTGTAACGATTAACTTCTTTTTCCATCATCTCATTAGGA
>Ga0315277_10007983_pt1 | contig 13651 bp, 17 predicted proteins | sample YL17G05_15_MG_FD_203695 | JGI IMG/M metagenome (GOLD analysis project Ga0315277, IMG submission 203695) | Sediment microbial communities from Yellowstone Lake, YNP, Wyoming, USA - YL17G05_15 | ecosystem: Environmental > Aquatic > Freshwater > Lake > Sediment | place: USA: Wyoming | collected...
TTTTTTGCTGTCGCTGTAACCACCCAGATAAATCGGAATAAAGATTCTTTGGAAAGAGTAATTGCCACTCCCCCGCTAACAGCTGTAGAAGTATTTCATCTTTATGGTGCGCGTCCAAGTGTTCCATAGCCCCATCCTATTTTAGCATATCAGAGTCCTTAAGCCACCTGTTAACCTTTAGCTTTTGGACACTTGTAACGTGGTCGATAAAAACTTTCGATTCGCAATGGTCAGTCTCGTGGAGAACTGCTCTTGCAAAGAAATTGCTAGCTTTGACCGTGTGAGTTTGCCAGTTGAGATCTGTATATTCCCATTCAATGTTTTCCGGACGTTTTATTTCTAGGAATAGATTAGGCAACGATAAGCATCCTTCATTCTGTTTGAGCATTGTTTTGGATACATTGAGAATGCGTGGGTTTAGATAAACCCGGATTGAGGCATCTGCACCCTGCTCATCAATGCACAACAAAAATAGCTTAAGATGCCAATCGATCTGTGGTGCGGCTAATCCCACACCATCAAGTTTTAATAGTTCTTGCATTCTTTGCAAATTATTTTGAAAATCGGATGAGCTTAGATCTTCTTGGGTTACCAATCTATTTGGTCGCCGTAATTGTTTAGCATGCTTCCGGTAATCTAAGATTTCCATAAATTATGGTTAGCATACTCTATTTGGAAGTCAAGCCGGATATGTCATAATTAGAGAATGACCGACACACAGCTTAGAGCAGCAGAGCGTCTTTTTAGACAATCACAAACAGCTATTGATTTATTATCTTTTTGGTCGCTCTGTCTTAGATCCCAACATCTCATGGAAATTTCCATTGTCCCAAGAAGTTTGTTTCTTCACACGGAAGTGTCTCAGTTTCTGAAATCTTTTGATACAGCGCACCAATTTTCTTTTTTAGGCATTCCACTTCAGGAACTTTTTAGACGTCTTTACCTAGTAAGTCATAATTCACTATACATACAAGGATGGAGCTCTGGTCATGGACAAGTTGAAGGGGCATCCCCAGCACTAACCGGTATAGATTTATGTCATGTTTTTTGGGATCCAGATGAGACACCAGGAACTGGCCAATTCCATGCACAACTGGGTCATAAGCATCACTTTACAATTACAATATGTTATACAAACTTAGTAGAATTCTTTTTGCCACTATCTAAATGCATTCTTTGTGGAAATCTAGTTAATATCATTGATATTACGGATTTGAGTCATACGCCATTTTCTATGGAAAGAATAAATCGTCATTTAAATACACGCATGTCATCTATATTCAATGTTGAGGCAGATTGTTTAAATATTGATAACGTAGTGTGCTTTGAGCACACAGTTACTCTCAGATCCTTAATTGCAGATCCAAGCAGTGATTGGTTACTATTACCAATTCCAGAAACTCTGGATAGACCATCTAGTTATCCGGAGCCCTCTACTTGGAAGAAACGTTCATCACTAGAATTACCAGGATTACTTGGATCTCCGAATGGTGTGGCTTTATTTATTGAGTAGCTAGTTAGCCCGTCGTGGCTTCGCCTTTCCAGGTTTATCCAAGGCTTTATAACTTTCTAGAATTTCACGCTGCTCCTTAGTAATTCTCTTAGGAACGCTCATTAGTAGCTTAATAATCATATCTCCGTATTGAAGATTTCCTGCTTCGTCAAGATGTCGAAGTCCATAGCCTCTGAGGGTGATGGTATCTCCGTGCTCTGCTCCTGGGTCCAGCTTGAAAAAAGCTGCTCCTTTAAGGGTATCAATCTCTAAATTATCACCAAGAATCGCTTGGTAAAACTTGATAGGGAGTTCAATCTCTAGATTGGGCCATTTTATTTCATAATGTGGATGTGGTTTCAGGTCTACTTCAATAAATAAATTGCCGCCATATTCTCCTTCGTTGGGAATAATTAATTTATCTTTCTTGGCTCCTAAATTTAAATCTTTAGGAACAGGGAATACCAATTCTCTTTCGAACTTACATTCTCCTTTTCCACCGCATTCCTGACATCTATTTAAGATAATACGTCCAGTACCTTTGCATTTCTTACACTCTTCTTTGGAGAAGAGTGATGCAAGATTATTAACGACATGTCCTAAGCCATAACAATCAATACAAACTTTAATATCATCTTTAGAAGCAGCCCCACGTCCCTTGCATGCATCACATGCTTCCATTCGCTTAAAAGTTATTTTTTTATCAGCACCTTCATAGAGCTCTTCAATCGTAATTTTGATCGAGTTTTCAATGTTCTTAGGTTCTTTTTTTCTGCCTAAGATACGATCCAAAGTATCAAAAATCCCTTCATCAACGATATCACTCATCACTTTTTTAGCTGTGTTGGAAGCTGCATCAGCTGCTCGACTAAATCGGCTAGTAAAAGAAGCTGGAGAATTATTTCGTCTCCGGTCATAATCGCGTCGTTTATCGGTGTTTCCCAGAATAGCATATGCATCAACCAATTGCTTAAATGCCATTTCTGATCCGGTCAAAGTGTCTGGGTGCAGTTCTTTGGCCCTTTTCTTGTAAGCTTTTTTGATTTCCTCGTCAGAGGCTGCCGCAGGAACACCCAGCAGATCGTAATAGTCCATTAGAAATAATTATAGCTTAGAATAGAATAAGAAGAATTGACGGACACTCTATGTAGATTTAAATCTTTTTTGCTAAAATTAGAGTATGCCCTTATTTACGAACCCATCAGTAACTCCAGTTTGGGTGAAAGTCAACAAGACTTTTGCTGATTTCTCCACCCCAGCCCTAACTAACACCATCACAGGATACACATTACCGGCAGCTGGGGTGATTTCTGGAGTTAAAATTAAGTCCTCCACAGCTTTTACTGGTGGCATCATCTCTAGTTATACAATCAGCGTAGGCAGTGGAGTAAGTAACAGTAAATATGCTCCGGCCTTTCAAATGATGACAGCAGTAACCGCCACTAACTATCAATTGACAGATGGGTTGGCTGGTGAAAGCCAAACAGCTAGCACAGCTATTACCTTCACTGCAACTACGACAGGCGATAATTTAAGCTCAGCACTTACAGGTGTAGTAGATATTTGGTTATTAATCAGTTTCGCAGCTTAGACAGTTAGCTCGGTAATCCTAGCGCTGCCAACTGCAGCATCCCAAATACCATCAATGGCTCCTGTGTAGGCTGGGTAGGGAAGTTCATAGTAACCCCCGAAAGTAATTTTGACTGTGAAACTTGTCAAGGAAGCAGTTGCTCCTAGTTTTATATACAAATTAGCAGTGGCACTATCGTTGAAAATTGTGGCTCCACGTCTAGCGGTGTTAGACACTAGCAAGGATGTGCTGGCTGCCGCGGCGGCCACAGACGTAACAGCGCTAGTTCCTGGTTTTCTTTCTAATGTTAAAAGCTCACCATTAATGCTACTGTGGGTAGTTGCCGCATCTCCATCGGTATACGTTGGAAGAGTTGCATTATAAGCAGACATTATCCATATTCCAGACGGAATAATTGTAGCCGTAACCTGGTCAGTATCAACATCGACCGTTGCCCCGCTGGTTGGATTTATTAGAGAAACAAGCTGCCTACCTCTGCTATCAGCATGCATAGCGGTAGCGTCGCCATCTGCATATGTTGGTAATGATGCATCATACAAAAGCATAGTCCAAAGACCACTGGGATTAGTTGGCGCAGGACTATCGTCGGTGTCTATATCTACAGTAGCTGTTCCTCCCGGGTTAGATAATGCTACAATTAGACGTCCTCTGGCATCTGTATGAAAAACTGCCGCATCTCCGCTTGCATAAATAGGTAGCGGTGTGACGAAGACGCCTTCGATCATCGACCCAACAGGAGTTCCGGGAGCAGCGGCATTATCAGCAATTACAGATAAAATACTAACACCGTCAGAGCTGGCAAAAGTCGTAAACATTACACCAACAGTAGAGGCTGTCAGAGAGACGGGGGATCCCACACCTACTGGTGCAGGGAAAGCTCCTGCGGCGGCTGCTGTAGCGGCGAATGTTGCAGAAACAGGCTTGTATAATTTGAGATCGACCATACAGAAACTATACCAAATTAGTAATTAAGATTCCACTTTTCAATCCAATCCTTTAGTTCTAATGCAAAAGGCCGCTGTTCTGATTCAGTATTTTCCTGATATAGTGCGTGACTACTTGATTCCTCCAAGATCTGAAGACTTCTTTTCAGAAAGAGATGTGATTCCCAATCAAATTGAGGGGCCATCTCAAATTTAAGTTTCAAATTTTTTCTCTTCATACTTTCCGTCGCATTCTGGGCACGCTACCCAGTAGTCACTAGCTCCACCAACTTTTACGGTGGGGTTATTTTTATTAAAGGCGCGAGTTCGTGTTGCACTATCTATTTTGTTACAAATATTACAAACCGCCTTGAGCGAAATAATCTCATCTGCAAAGGCTAATAAATAATGCATCGATCCAAATATACTATCTCCGGCTGTTAATTTCAAGCCATTTACTATGACAATTTTACCACTGCTCAGTAGACTCTTGACTACACTCAAAATCTGTTCACTAAAAAACTGAGCCTCATCAAAAACTACTACATCATAGGGCATTAATTTGGATAACGCTGCTTCTGGTGTTGTAGCAGATACTGTAATTGCGTTGGCTATTACGCGATTATCATGTGTGACTGTTTTTCCCTCGCATCGATTATCGGTGTCCGGTTTGACCCAAACACCTTTTCGGTTAAATACGCAGTATTTTTCGTACATTGCACGAGTAGTTTGTGATTTAGTGGCGTACATTGGGCCCACTACGACGATTAGTAATCCATTTTTAAAATTATTCAAGATTGGAGTGCCTTTATTAAATCGGATCCAATTTGGAGGTTCATTTGTTTTGCCCAGCCAAGAGGTGCTTCTACCACCTTGGCTGTTCCTTTTGGAGTTGGTCCTATTTGCTTCATGTTGGGTCTCGCTGACCAAATATCTAACACCCTATTTTCTGAATTCAATGAGATGATATCTAAAGGAAAAGAACAATTAACAGTGTGGAAAAAACTATTTTCAAAAATGTGTTGAAATAACATTAGATGGTTGGGCGGTAAGCGATCAATGAATTGCAATCCCTGCTTTATCTGTTCTGAGGTTGTAGCTATTATCAAGGTAAACTTTCCTATAGAAATTTTAGGCCAAGAATTGATTCCTAACATTCACTTATTTTAACCTAAATGCTAGAATAATAGTATGACACTAAAGAAAAATATTCGAGGAATTGAATTGTTGCTCAGCACTGATTCAGGGGCGTTACAGATGTATGCGAATGATTACGAAAAAGTAGAACCCGAGAATTTTGATTTTGTAGATACGTTAAATCCTGCTGATTTGTTTCTGGATTTAGGTGCCTGCGAAGGTCGTTATGCGGTCTACGCAGCTAAAAAGGGCATACCTACTATAGCTGTGGAGCCAGAAAATAATAATTATGATGCGATGTGTACAAATATTTCTCTTAATAAGCTTACCAACATTCAAACGCATAAAATTGCGGTAGGCAAGTATACTCACTCAGGACTAATTGTTGTGGGCCAAAATAGTGCTGGAGGTCATCATAAAATACTAGAAGATTCTTGTAGTAGAGCTGACGTTAAAAAGTCAGCGGCTCCTCGACAAGCGATAGAAATTTTTGCGCTAGACGACCTCGCCTGGAATCCAACAGCTATTAAAATTGATGTTGATGGATCAGAGTTAGACGCAATAGAAGGCGGGGAGAAAACCATCCGCAGTTGCCAACAAGTATTAGTTGAACTCTACACAACAGACCCGCATTACGCAAAATGCAGATGGTTACTAAAAGAGTGGAGCTTCGTAGAGAAAAGTGTTCATCCTATTACTTTTCCATATTTGGAGCCAAATCTATTTAATTACTGGCTAGTGAAAGCTTAATCATTAGCTAAAAATCCAAGTGATGGATTAACTCTGCCTTTTTCATCGACTTTGGGGGTCGGACTTTTGACAAATCCAAGGGGTGCTCGAACATTTCCTTTTTCGTCAAGACTCTCTTGGTTCTGTAAAAAGCCAAGGGGTGGGCCTTTATGGACTGCAGCTTCTCCTGCTCTCGTATGGCGAGCATAGTTAGGCTCATTTTGTTGGGCATACTTTATGAGTCCTGACATTTTGCACTTGAAAAGTGCTCCGGCGATTTTATCGTAATCACTTTCGATGGTTCTTCTAACCATCGTATTATGGGCTCTCTGCAATTCTACATTGTATTTTTCGGTTAATACTAATGCTACATCGACTTGTGCACGTTTCTTATCGGCTGACATTTTAGCAATGTGATTTGCTACTTTGACAATGCCGTCGAATTCATTTTGAAATTTTAGTTCGCTGAGCCATTGCTCGTAGGTTTGGGGGTTGCTCATGTTTTTTATTATACCTCAAAATTAAGTTTTTTGGAATATGTGGATCTCGGATGCGGACTTCACCCTAGTTGGGCTTCAACTTTACGCGCAAACTCGATCTGCCAAATTTTTTCACAAACACAAGGACGCGCAGCCTCTAATTTTAGAATCATTAAGCCCTATCTGAATGGTGGTACATATACAATTGTTCCAAGCAGTTGGGATTCCAACTTCTTTAAGGGCTTCTACTGTTTCAGTTCCAATTGCTATCGCAGTCTTTTTTCTTCCTTCTTCTCTGGTATCCCAGATTTTCTCAAATTCTGCTTCTGACGGCATTGATTTACTCGATTTAATCAGCTCCAAAATTTGAGGCTCAAGCTCTTCCAAAGTGGGCCCACAAGCCGTGAATCCCAGGTGAATGAAAGGATAACTATCCAGATCGTATTCTGCTTGGTCATTCCAGAAGATACCACCACGCAGAGATGGGTTATCCTTGGCTGCACGGAAAATAACATCCTGACAACCACTACTATCAAAATCTAGTGCTTTGGGTTGGGCGTAGATATTTTTCTTACGAAGAATTTTGAAGGCGGCTTGGATTTTTTTAAAGGTGGTTGGATACAACTTGCTTAATTTTTTCATAGAAATGAGGCTAGCCTGGCATTTTAGTTTTTGCAATAGATTGCGGGTATTAGAAATAACTTGCGTTTTTTTTTTGTGATGATACAATCAATGTATGAGAAGACCTGGATATTTAGCTGGATGGCAAGCGATGACACCGAAAACTTTTGGAGATTTGGGGCGTCACGGAATGCGCTGGGGCCATCACAAATACAAAACAGAGGCGTGTCCCGCCTGTCCTCCGTGTCCGGGCCAACCAGGCGGACCTCCGTGTCCTGGTGCGCTAAATGGTCTCGGGGATTTTGGGCGGCACAAAAAGGTACACACGAAGAGCGCTAAAAATTGCAGTTGTCCTTGCCCACCATGTCCTCTGCCGTCAGTCAACCCAAGAAACAAAGGTTGAGCTGTGGGCTCTGCCCCGGCCCACTCTAGGTTTTATTAAACATCTGAATCCAACGATTGGCAGTAACCCCCCAGCCACAATTGGCTATAACATGTTTTCGGCCATTCTCTCGGTAGGAATTTTGAAGTTCTGGATTACGCAGTAGCTGTGCCGTCATTTCCAAACATTGTTCTGGTTTTTCTACTTTGATACCGCATCCATCTGGAACTGTAGTAGCTAGTGCAGCTAATGTAGTGCACACCGGAACTGCTCCTGCTATCATTGCTTCGTTGCTTGTGATACAGTATGTCTCTGTAAATTGTGTGGGATACACCCACAATGATGACTTCATTTGTGCTTCAGCTAGAACCTTCTGAGAAACACGATCATGATAATGAACACCATCCAACGTCAGTAGCTCTTCGATTTGACGCAAATGATCCATCTCTTGTGGATTCTTTCTTTGTTCAATAGCAGCTTTCCAATTGAAGAATCCATAATAGATATGAAGATTTAGCTTGGGGAATTCTTTCCTCAAGATACGGAACTGTTTAAGCAGCGTTAATAAGCCTCTGTCTGGGCTGGAACTATAGAACAGCCGATAAGGATCCTTTTCCACATTTGGATAGTCCTGATAGCGACTTAGATCCAAACCATTTCCCTGAAGGTAAATCTGTGATTGATCGATTTTATGATGCTCCGAGAAAAATTGCTGATGCCACGGAGATAGACAAACAAACTTGTTTACTTTCTCGGAATAGTCTGGATGCCGATACATAGCTTCCGGAATAAAGATGTCATGCGCCCAAACATAGTTCTTCCCGTTTTTGATGGAATGAGCCAATGGCCGAACACACCTGCTGCTAATTAGGTAGTCAATATAATTAGACTCCTTGAATTCATCCCAACGGGTGTGGTTAACGTATTCTACCCCATCGATAACCCTTTCCATTCCAACGCAATCACCCACAATTACTGAACGATAACCTTTGCTGGCAAATTCCTTAGCTAGAAGTGCAGCGCAAGTTTCTGACCCGCCTATCCCCGTAGTGTTAATATTTTCCACAGTCCATTTTTCAAAGGCGGGCCCAGTATATATGCATATTGTGGGGCGCTCCTTAGCTCGCATGATAGTATTGTTGTATTTATCTTCTTCGTGGTGTTTTTCAAAGTTCTCATCTTCGCTTACTTTACGAGTTTTACCTCCGTAGTGGAAAACCCAACTTTCAAAATTGTGACCACAAGTGAATCCTTGTTTCACTGCGCGCCGACAATAGTCGTAATCCTCCCCACCATTAACAAATGTTTCATCAAGATATCCAGTATCATCTAAAACTTTATGTCTAATATAGGTGGCATAAAAGGCAACCCAAGAATGGTAGGGTTGATTTCGAGCTATAAACCCTTTGCCTCCTTCTTTTTGAAGAAGTTTTTGGAAAGGCACATCTTCAATTACCATGTTGGGACGCAAAGCTACGCCATCGATTTCGATGTTTTGCGTATGAATCCAACCAAAATCACAATTACTTAGTGGATTAGTAATGTCGTAAGGGCTGTCTTTGAGTGGTTGCAACCAATTTTTACCAACCACAGTATCATTGTTAAGAATAACTACGTCATTGACAGAGTTTTGTTGAACGTATTTCAATCCTTTGTTAACTGCTTGACTGAAACACAACCTTTCTTCTGTATCTAGCAAAATAATACCAGTCTCTGCCTTCAAATAATCACGGGTTTCTTTGTCATCGCCACTATTTACAATGATCAGCTCATAGTTACTGGTATTCTTTTTAACAGCCTCAACCGCTAATTTCAAATATTTGCAATTTTTATAGCTGGGGATGACAACGCTTACAGTGCTCGGCTGTGATTCACCCGATTTATTTCCTAGTAACATTTCGATTTGTTTGAAATGTTCTCGGTTGGGAACTAGTTGAACATTAAAACCGGCTGCCTTCCATTTGGAGTAGTAACTTCCATTGGGAGTAGCTATCACATCAAAATATTTTAGCTGATCTTGCGGTGTGTCTTCTTGAGTGTAGAGCACTTTAGGATGCACGTCAGGAATAGTTTCCAATTTGTAGCGATTGTTGGCCTCGATAAAGAAATAATAATCGAAATCAGAGCTTAAGGTGCCGACTTGTTCATATCTGACAACAGTTAGCTGATGCCCATTAGCACGGAATGCATCCTCCCAATAATCTCCGTAACTTAAATATTTTGGATTTAAAGTGTTATTAATGAAAGCCACCCGTTTACCACCACCATTCATTCCAGGTATATGGGCTTCTACGCCTAAAGAGGGTGTCGACCAACCATCATATTTGTATATCCTGTCAATAACAAATCCAGCCTCAGTCAATAGCCTGCGCATCCGCGCTTCAGTAAACCCAGTATAGTGTATTTGTCCGTAGTTTACTTTGTCTTTAAATGGAGCAGAGGGTGTGTTTCTAAAATCTTGGATGCCATAAAGAGTGTGCATGTACCAAGATTCTTGAAGTTGCGGGTTTTCTAAAAACTTGCGGCAGCAATCTTCTAGATCAGGAACTTTGAGATCTAATTTGCCTCCTGGTTTCAAAACTCGCGCGAATTCCCGGATGGCTTTTTCAGCCATTGGGCGCGGAAGATGTTCTAGCGCATGCTCGCTGGAAATTTCATCGACTGACTTATCTATGTATGGAATTTCCTCCATACTAAAAAGCTCATCGACCCCTGGTTCTGGGAACAAATCGCAATTAGTAAATCCAGGAATAGTCTTGCCTCCACTACCCAGATTGAGCTTAGTTACGGTTGTAGGCCGTTTGTAACCTTCTTTTTTCTTTTGGGTTGCAACTCCAATATCGTTCAAAACTCCTGATTGATGAGTGGCTTCAAATAATTTTTCTAGATGATCCTGGGCTTTTTGAAATTTGCCTAGCTTAAAATATGCTTTGGCCAGCCTATCGTGGGGCAGCCAGGAATAGTTTTCTTTAGTGATGACCATCACAGGATACTTGGGCTCTGGCACGTTCAGAGCGGACTCATACCAAAAGACGGCTTTAGAGAAATCCTCGCTGTTAAATGCAATTTCTCCGAGAGCTAATGCTGGCTCACGATAATCAACTTGGTACTCTAATGAACGCTTATACCAGTATTGAGCCTTACCTAGTTGTTTTTCTACATGATAGATCCTTGCAATCTTATAGGCGGCTTGAAAGCAGGTATCTACATTGTCTTGTTTGTTGAAAGCCAGTCGATAACTGGTCCTGGCTTCTTTGGCATAACCACGATCCATATACTCATTACCGAGATAGAAAAAACTCCTAGAAGTGGGATCTTCTTGTGCGGCTAATTTCATAAGTTCGATATTTCTGTCACCATCTGCTTTTCTATCTTCTGCGTTTCTAAGGTGGTAGACACCAACATTGGGAATACACTTGGATCTCTCCCAAAATATCGGGATAATCTCGTGGCATCTTCCTTGCCAAACTGCTTTTTCTTTTCTGATAATGCGCTCTCGCAATTGAGTTGCCTGAACAGCGCCTTCAGGAGTGGGTGGTTCCACCCAATAGAAATAATTAAACAACATGTAATCTAAATTAGGATCATCTTTGTTTTCCAAAAAGAATTTTCTAATAGCTTTTACATCCTCAGGTTTCAAATAATCATCAGCATCAAGCCACATCACCCATGGTTGGGTGCACTTAGAAAATGCAAAATTGCGAGCTTTTGCAAAGTGTTTGATCCAATCAAAGTGATAGATATTTTGGGTGTAAGCTTGGGCTACCTCTACGGTTTTGTCAGTAGAACCGGTATCTACGATAACTAATTCATCGTAAAGACCCTGGGCCGAATCCAAAATGCGCTTGATATTGGATTCTTCATTTTTAACGATTAAAGCTAAACTAAGCATAGTTTTTTTATAACACAGCCAGATGAACTTACTAGAGGTGGACTTGCTAGAATAGTGTTATGATTAGATCTGCCATAGAGACAGACGTTCCTGCGATTCAAAATATAGCTCAAAAACAATCTTTGTTTGACTACGGAAGTTTATTGTATCGAAAATTTGCACAGCATCATTTGTCATTTGTTATAGAAATCGCAAATCAAATAGTTGGTTACATAATAGCCTTTCCTCTGTTTGCAAAAACCGGATTTTGTTTACAGGTAGGTGTCAGTTCAAATCATCAAAATAAGGGTTTAGGCACTAGACTGGTATCTTTTGTAGAAAATCACATGAAAACTGTGTATGGAACACAGCGCCTTTTTGCCCACACACTTAAGAAGAAATCATTAGATTATTTCAAAAATAAGTTAGCCTACCAATCTTGGTTAGAACTTCCGATAGTAACTATTCTTTGCAAGGATCTAGCTTAGTCGTCTAACTCTTCATCTTGCGTTTCGTCAAGCATTTCAAAACCATCTTGTTCTAAGGCAGGCGATGGATTCTTCGCTCGTAAAGATCTAATTTCATTCTCTAGTCGGCGTAATCTCTTTTTCAGCGGGTTTTTTTTCCTTCGATTCATAAACTGAAACATCACAACAACTAGAACAATAGCGAAAACTAAAATAAGCATCCATCTAAGAATATCTGCATTAACACTTAATTGTAAGCCAGACCCAGCAAGATTTTGCTGGGGCTCTTTATTTCCGGCCATAGACTGAATAACTCCCTGCAATTGTCCTAGCATATTACTAATATATGCATTGCTAGAGCTAGTAGCTGTATTTTCTACAGGAGAAGGTCCGGAGAATTGCGTCGGCTTGATTTCAATTGGCGGATTTCGATACTTATGTAATAAATCACCGATACTAGGATCAGAGAAGTGAACGACCGAATCTAAATGGTGTCTAGTGGTAAAATCTGATTCCATGCATCAATTATAACTTGTTAAGGGCTGCAAATCTACTATAGGTCAGGAAGAAAATCAGGAATTGGAGATCTTTTAAGATCTTCTTTAGTAATAGGCGGGAATTCCAGCAATTCGATTAACTCATCTTTGGAGGCCGCAGTTATTGGCCGTCCACCAATGCCTTTGCAGCCTACAAAAAAGTCTATGGGTATATTGTGGGTGCAATCAGGACAATCTATCTCACCTGTGATATGAGAGAGCCACAATTGGTTACTATATTTTTTAAGCTCTTCTGTAGCTGAATCACGTTGTACTAAAACTTCTCCCACCAAACATATCAATTTTTGCAATAAAACTATTAGTTCTTCCTTAGATTGATTCGCATGTTGGATAGTGCGTAATATTTCAGTAATCTTATCAAGAGTTTGGATCAGGGTCATAGCACAATTTTAATATAATGTAATACCCACATTCAATTATAGGAAATTAAAATTATGCAGCGTCAAAAGTGACGAGACTGCTTCCGCTTGGAACAAGTGAGTGTATTATTGCATAAACTACAGTCTTGGCTTCTGGACCAACATACACAAGAGAGTTTGGGATATGCACGTTTACAGTGCGACTATCGAATTGGGCATTTAACTGCGCCATTCTACCAACTTGAGAAGTATTGTGAACTGCTAGATTAACTCTGGTCGCCACCCCAGCAACAACATTGACTCTATTAGTGCACTCGACCCGGAGACAGTCAGAAGATAGAACATCCGGTCGGGTTGTTACCAGATCATTGCTAATAATTACACTAAGCTGCTTGTTAGCCATTTAAATCTTTACTGCCATCTGCATTACGTAATTTTCGAATTGATATCTAAATCGACCAGTTTGATCTGGTGGAACACGACAGTGTGCTTCGATAGTGAGTTCTTCATTTAGGTTAGAAATATCATCCATCCACCGAACAAATCTATCCCATTCTTGGGTAGGGTAGTTTTTAGTAGCTTCCAAGAAGCTGCGTTTACGTGCTTGATTATCGAACGTGAATCGATAGGACCAGCTGGTAAGATTGGCGTGGTCATCGGCTTCATATTCTCTGGTTTTAGTCATCTTAACCTGCTTGCGGTCCATCAAGACCTCAAGGGGAACCTTACCTACAACTTTTTCTTGGAAGAGTTTGTTGGCTTTTTGAGCGATATCTCTAAACATGAGTAACCTCTACGGAAAGATTACACGATTTAAAGAAAGATCCAAGGCTTGGACAAGGTTTGACTAATGACATAGTTGGTTATACATTACAAATATGAATATACCGGTATTGGCATTAGATTTAGCTACAAAAACTGGATGGGCGTTGTTAGATCGTAATGGAAGAATTTTATCGGGAGTACAAGAATTTTCCCTTAATAGGGGCGAGAGTCCAGGGATGCGCTTCCTTCGTTTTCGTAAATGGTTAAAAGACGTGCTG
>Ga0315277_10007985_pt1 | contig 13650 bp, 11 predicted proteins | sample YL17G05_15_MG_FD_203695 | JGI IMG/M metagenome (GOLD analysis project Ga0315277, IMG submission 203695) | Sediment microbial communities from Yellowstone Lake, YNP, Wyoming, USA - YL17G05_15 | ecosystem: Environmental > Aquatic > Freshwater > Lake > Sediment | place: USA: Wyoming | collected...
AGGCTCCGCGGTAGCTGACCGCATCTGCCATGAACCTTGATTCGTGGCGCATCACCGCCAACACTAATCGCCAGTCAAGGTCATACTTGCGGGAATACGATTGAACGATCGCCCCGTAGCGCTGAACGGACCACTCCGTGCGGGAGTCGATGCCGCCAGAACCCCTAAGAGACGGATTCCTTCCAGAGGACCAGGCTAGATTCTCACTCTTGCTCGCGAGATCGGACTCTGGTCTGAAGCATCCCGAGCTGGAAATAGCAATCAGTGCGATTCCCAGAATCACAAGAAAGACCTTGATTTCATTGTGCAAAATTGACTTCAAAAAACCCCCAATTTTGTTCCTGAATCCCAATTCTTATGAAGGACAAAACCATTCGTTTCAGCGGCCAAACCAACGCGCTCGCGATTCCGCCGTAACTTATTAATTATCAATGGCTTTCGAAGATGAATAATGACGCTCCCTGACCCCTGTCGTTTAAGAATTGGATTTATCATTACTTAGGTTTCAATATACACTTCTCCCGGATAAAAGTCAAGTCGAAGAATCTCTCCAAAACAACAAACCTCAAAATTCCGCAAATTTTGAGGTTTCTTCAAAGCCATCGTATCAGACGTGCCTATCGAATAATGTCGGACTCCGTCTTCCAGTTCAGTATAGAGCTTGCCTTCACTTTCTCACGGCCGGGAAGAGAGTGAAAACACGTCACGACCAGGGTGTGAATCACTGAGGTCTTTGCGCGTTGGTCGTGCGTGTCAGTTTTCAAGAATCGGGTCGAAACAGATCGAGCCGTAAACCCCGGCGCATTCCTGTCACCAGGAAGATGATCTCGCCTCTTGAAGGGAGCCGCGCCGAAGCTAACTACCCCGAGCAGAACATCCTGCAAACCGTTACTGATTGACAAAGTGTTCGGGATGCCTGACGGAACGTCAGTCCTCAGCAGAGAGGTTTTTGCCCTGCCTGTGAGCGTGTGCTGACGGTTTAAACCGTAGTGGGAAAATGCCAAGCGGCGAGACATCTCCCCCTGCTGATTGCCGGAGGAGAAGTTTATTCAGCGTGCAGAGGGAGGTGGGCCGATTCTGACGACTTGCAGCGAATTCGCGACGGGACGCTCTCCCGTTTTGTCAGACGGTGAGTTGACGATCTTACCGCGAACAACCATCGTTGTGGATCCCCCTCCGTCCAGGTTTGCGGCATGCCACACTCCCAGTGAAAGAAGAAGGTCCGCCATTTCTCGATAGTTCATTCCGACGCTGGCGGCCTGACGTCCATCCACTGTGCAGAAAAAGATTTTCGAAGTATCACGATCGATTCCGACAAACGTTCGGGGATGGCGTGCTCGCAGGAACGCATAGCTTGTTTTCTCTTTGATGTTGAGGCTATCATCGACGGGCTTGCCGCCGGCAATAATCATCCCCACACCTCCAACCGCGGTGGCAATTCCCTTCCGGGCCGGCTGGAATCCGAGGTAAACAAGAATGGTGTCGCCCTCCTCGACATCTTCGCGCGCGTTCCAGACCGCGGGTGCTCCGCCAATCCAGAGTACCGCCTCCCGCGCCGGAATGTGCATCAGGTCGGGCGGTCCAGCGGCACCCGCGAGCATCCGCAGGGTGTCCCCTACAGTCCATGCTGGACTTACGAGTTTGAGGGCGATCGTCTTGCCTGGTGCAACGACGCTTGTCGCCGAGTCGGAGAATGATGTGTGCAGTACGATCGAGTTGTTCCGATGGACATCGTTGACACCGTTGATCTGATAGAGCTTGTTGTTCTTGGTCTTCAGCCACCCGTCGAATGTCACACGCTCGATGCGCGGCTTGCCCGACTCATCGATGAGCACGTGCGTCCGGAGTGATGTGGTTCCCAAAACGAATTCGCCGTCGACCACCTGGTTGCTCACCGGCCAGCCAGTCGTGAAGCTGAAGAAGTCCGCATTGACGGCAGCGACCACGCGATGTCCTTCGCGGTCATTCCTGGCTGCCTGCAGCGTCGTCGGCACGAGTCCCACGGGCCGAAACGATTTCACCTTCAGGTTCTTCGCCTTCAGATCGACAACCAGGACATTCACTACGTTCGGCCCCTCACGCATGACCCTAAGGTGAGTAACGCCGGGCTCCACCGCCGTCGTCACAATGGAGTCTGGCCCGGTCCCCTGCCCCGCTGCGGAAAGACTCAGCACCGAGAGCAGAGACGCGAGGACGATAAATGCGGGAATGGAAGGTTTTCTCTCTGAGTTCACTGGATTTCGACGATCTTGTGCTTGCCGCGTGATCCTGAGAGGATCTGTATGGCGCGCTTCGGCTTCCGGAAGTGGCCGGAGAGAATATCAATCAGCTTTTCGTTAGCGCGGCCTTCGATTGGGGGTGCAGAGACCTTCACGAGATATGTCCCGTCTTCCCTGACCACGACCTCATCTTTGCGTGCGTTGGGCTTCACCAGAACGGTGATTTTCATCAAATCTGTCCTAAGCGGTTGTGCAAAGAATGGACTCTGAGGAATTCTGGCGCTCTAGGATCTCAACCCTTGTAGACTGTTACCTGCTTCGTTTGTGAAAATCTGAGATCCATACCACAAGAGTTGCACAGTTGTTGTCCGACAGCCCGCTTGCCCCCACAGATTCGAAGAGGCGGGCAGGTATAACTTTCGAAGAGCTGTTCTTTGTGAGAGGGGAGCGTAGAACGAGGAGTTCTCGAGATTTCATTTCCCATCGCCCCACTCGAGAACTTCGAGTTTCACCCGACCGGTGCCGTTGAGCATGAGATCGAGCTCCTTCGCAGCTGCGAGCGAGAGGTCAATGATTCTTCCGTCTTTGAATGGCCCCCTGTCATTGATCCGGACAACGACGCTCTTGCTGTTCTCCAGGTTTGTGACCCTCACATTGGTTCCAAAGGGAAAGGTCCTGTGCGCCGCTGTGAGATCGTTCATGTTGAACGCCTCGCCGTTCGATGTCAGCTTGCCGTGGAACTCATCAGCATAGTACGAAGCAACTCCTTCCAGTGTCAGGAGCACTTTTCCTGAGGGATTTTGTCGGGATTTTGGAGTCTCCCGCACGCCCGATTCGTCAGTACTGCTCTCGGGTGGAGAGGAAGGCGAGGTCCGGGTGGCGAATCTTGGTGACGACGCACACCCGGCAATGGCAAGACCTGTTACAAGGACCAGAATGGAAGGAAGAAAGGGTCTGCTACAAATACTCATTCATCTGCTTTCGTCGGATGAAATCGACAACCTCTTTGACATCCTGCGAACGGCCCTTTTTGCAGACGATTACGGCATCGTCGGTCGTAACGATGATCAAATCCTCGACACCGATTGTTGCCACGAGCCGGGCTCCTGCATCGATGAAATTGTTTTTCGAATCATGGATAACCGTCCGTCCTCTGAGCGAATTCCCGTCGCTGTCTCTTGGCGTTAACCGGACGACCTCATCCCACGAACCGACATCGCTCCAGCCGAAATCCCCTTTGACAACGTACACGTTTCCCGCCTTTTCCATGACCCCGTAGTCGATGGAGATACTCCGGATAATCCGGTAAGCATGTTCGAGAGTCTGTTCGTACGCCCCCGTTCCGATGCTTTGACGAATGTTCTGGAGCTGCTCATGGAGTTCCGGGAGATGGAGCTCGATCTCGCGCAGGATAACGTTTGCCTTCCAGATGAAGATCCCGCTGTTCCAGAAGAAGTCCCCGCTTTTCAGAAAGCGTTCTGCAGTTTCAAGGTTTGGTTTCTCAGCAAATGTCTTGACGCGGTAGACACCTTGCGAACGGTATGCGTTCTTGTCAACATCTACCTCGGCGCTCTGGATATAGCCGTAGCCGGTCTCCGGGTGGGTTGGCTTGATGCCGATCGTCACCAGGGCGTCTTTCTCCTGTGCAACCTGGACTGCAAGCTTAAGAATTCTGAGGAACTCTTCAGTGTCCTGCACGATGTGATCAGCGGGAGAAACGACCATGACGCCATTCGGATCAAGCCGATGGACCCAGAGCGCTGCCAGGCCAACGCATGCCGCGGTATTGCGACCCAACGGTTCAGCCAGGATATTTTCCTTCGCCAATGTCGGAACGAGTTTCCGGAGCGCTTCAGCCTGAAGTTTGTTCGTCACCACGAAGGCGTTCTGCGGCTCGACAAGCGGTTGGATTCTTGCCAGTGCGTTCTCGATCAGCGTCCCCTGTCCGAGGATTTCGAGAAACTGCTTTGGTGATCGTTCCCGGCTACGCGGCCAGAAGCGCGTACCAACGCCGCCGGCCATGATTACTGCAAACGTCTGAGGCATAGTGTGGTGCGCCGTATTATTCGAACTGTGATCGGAAATCTCTCACCAGGCTCAGCGGTTCGTCAATCAAGCCGGCGCGACTATCCGCAGGCGCGTTGGCCCATTGAGAGATGCTCGATGAAATGTTTGAAAGGATATTGATGACCCGGATGTCGTCGAAAAGCTGGTATTCCGCGATGTACTTCAGGAAATCTGCAAGGTGCCCTGCGAACTGTGCGCCATCGCCGCCGGCGGATTGAATTTCGGCGCCTTCAGCAATCCCGGCCAGTTCCGTGAGGAGCCTCTCACGGTCTTCGGTTCCGCCCTGCACTGCTTCCGAGAACTTGTCAAGCCCGGAGGCGAGCACTTTCTCGGCTTCGCTTCCTGCTTCGCCTCCGCTGACAGCGGCGGCAGGTTGCGGCTGGTCAGCTTGATCTCCGAGCGCACGGCGAAACGTAGCGAGCAGGAGTGTTTCATCCTCCATGCTGATCGCTGAAACGGCTGGCGACTTCGTGCCCCGGTCAACTACCCAGAGGAGCCCTGCGGCAAAGTCAGAGAATCCGTTCACCTTGAACAGGGTTTTCAACTCCTCTTCCACATCGGCAGCGGAGAGAAGCCGGTTTTTGATCCCGAGAAATGTCTGCTGCTGTTCTTCCGTCGTCAGTTCGGCAACGGGAAAGCTCTCCAGGATCGTGGCAAGAACATCATGTTGTTGGGCCATGGCTCATCCGGCAATTCGTGGCACACGTGATGAAATATTCGTACAGATTTCGTATGGAATCGTGCCAAGGGTCACGGCAAGATCCCAGGCTGAGATGGAAGTTCTTCCCTGGCGTCCGATGAAAATGGCTTCGTCGCCGAGTCTGACGTCTTGACGTCCGACGTCAATCATCAGCTGGTCCATGCAGATTGTTCCAACGATGGGGAATTTCTTCTTGCCAATAATGGCGTACGACTGTCCCGTGAGCAACCTGAAGTAGCCGTCTGCATAGCCAAGGGGTACCGTGGCAATCCTGGTTCGGCGGGGGGCGAAAAATCGCCTTCCATAACTCACGCTCTCCCCCTTGTCGATCCACTTCACGAGGGATACTCGCGACTTCAGGGACAGGACGGGCTTGATCCTGACGCTCTCGCTTGTCTGGCGTGACGGGTAGTATCCGTACATCATAATCCCCGCTCGCACCATCGACAAATGTGACTCAGGGAGGTCGAGAATCCCGGCACTCCCCGCACAATGGAGAAGCTCCGGTTCAAGTCCCGATTTGCGCAGGATCTCCAATCCCTTGTGAAACTCAGCCAGCTGTTGTTTCGTGAACGTCTTGTCTTGCCAATCGGCGGTCGCAAAATGTGTATAGACGCCCTTGATCTCGAGCCGTCGCATTGTGCCAAGGTGTTTCAAAAGAACGGCAAGATCTCGCACCCGGACGCCGATCCTGTTCATCCCCGTATCGATCTTGAGATGCACAGGGAGGGTGCGCTTCGCGCGCTGTGCACACCTGTTCAGCAGGTCGGCATCTGCCTTGGCGCAAATTGTAGGTTCCAGGCTATAGCGAACGGAAAGCGGGGCTTGCTCGACGGAGGAGAGAGTAAACACCTGAACCGGGGTCTTGATACCGCTCTCACGAAGTGCGACACCTTCCTCAACATTGGCAACACCGAGGTAGTCGATGCGCTGCCGTTCGAGGTATCGTGAAACTTCGAGAAGCCCGTGACCATAGGCATTGGCCTTCACGACGCCCATCACTTTGACGCCGCTGCCCACTTTTCTGCGTATGCCATGGAGATTGCCGGCGAGCGCCTGCAGGTCGATTTCCGCCACCGTTGGTCGAGTTGGCTTGAACACAGCGCTTCTTTTGACCAGTGGGAAGTTCGTCAGTGTGTCCGGTCTTTGAAAGTCGGGTTGAATATAGCTTTTCATGCTCTGAATGTCAACGCGTCGCGATCGTCCTCCCGAGCGCTCTTCGTCCGTAACGAACCCTTCTACAAAAAAACCCATCAAGCTCACTCGATGGGTTTGCTCCGTTGCTGAGGAAGCTCCACTCCTAGAGGTGATCGCTCACTTTGAGTCTGTTCAATGCGCGGAAAAGCGCAAGGCGTGCGCGATCGACGTCAACCTCGGAGCTCTTCTTCGCCAGCTGTTTTCGGGCGCGATCCCGTGCTGCCCTCGCCCTCTCGACATCGATCTCATCCGATCGTTCGGCGGTTTCAGCGAGAAGAATCACTTTATTCTCCCGCACTTCTACAGCCCCCCCGCTCGTGGCAAAGCGGAGTTCTTTTCCCGCCACCTCCACAAGTTTGACCTCGCCCACAGAAAGATTCGAGAGCAGCGGTGCGTGGCTCCTCAGTACCTGAAATCCACCGAGCGCACCCGGGGCGGTGAAACTCGTCACTTCCCCGCTGTACACGATTCTCTTAGGCGTCACTATTTCGAGTTTATAGGATTTGTCAGCCATGGAATCTTTATGCGGCCTTCATTTTTTGCGCTTGCTCCACAGCTTCCTCGATGGTCCCCACCATCCAGAACGCGCCTTCCGGAAGATCGTCGAATTCTCCTTCGGCGATTCCCTTAAATCCCCGGATCGTATCCTCCAGCTTCACATAGCGACCGGCCCTGCCGGTAAACGCCTCAGCCGTGAAGAACGGCTGCGAGAGAAACCGTTCGATCTTGCGGGCGCGGGAAACCGTGATCTTGTCCTCGTCGGACAATTCATCCATGCCGAGGATGCTGATAATATCCTGGAGATCTTTGTACGTCTGCAGAATTTCCTTCACGCGTTTTGCCACGGCATAGTGCTCCTCTCCGACGATGATCGGATCGAGGATGCGTGAAGTCGAATCGAGCGGATCCACAGCCGGGTAGATTCCTTTGTCGACAATCTGGCGGCTCAGCACTGTCGTCGCGTCGAGATGACTGAACGTCGTTGCTGGCGCGGGATCCGTCAGGTCATCCGCAGGAACGTAGATTGCCTGCACAGAAGTGATCGAGCCCTTCTTCGTGGAGACGATGCGTTCCTGTAACTCGCCCATTTCGGTACCGAGCGTCGGCTGGTACCCCACGGCAGATGGCATTCGGCCAAGGAGGGCCGAGACTTCCGAGCCGGCCTGGACGAAGCGGAAAATGTTGTCGATAAACAGAAGCACGTCTTTTCCCTCTTCGTCACGGAAATATTCTGCTATCGTCAATGCGGTAAGGCCCACCCGCTGACGGGCTCCAGGGGGCTCGTTCATCTGCCCAAAAATCAACGCGGTCTTGTCGAGCACACCTGATTCCCGCATTTCGAGAAAAAGGTCATTGCCTTCACGCGTGCGCTCGCCGACACCACCAAACACGGAGTACCCGCCGTGGTGAGTGGCGATATTATGGATCAGCTCAGTGATAATGACGGTCTTTCCGACGCCTGCGCCGCCAAACAAACCTGTTTTCCCGCCTTTCGAATACGGCTCGAGGAGGTCGATGACCTTGATTCCGGTTTCGAACATTTCCTGCTGCGTCGACATTTGGTCGAAGCTCGGGGCAGGACGATGGATGGGGTAGTACGCTTTCGCCTCAACAGGCCCCAATCCGTCGATCGGCTGGCCAATAACATTAAGGAGCCGGCCGAGAACCTTTGGACCCACCGGAACGGTGATCGGACCTCCCGTGTCGTATGCTTTCATACCGCGGACAAGTCCATCGGTCGAATCCATTGCAACTGCACGTACCCTGTCCTCGCCAAGGTGTTGCTGTACCTCCACGACGAGTTCTTCCTGCGCCCCTTCGGCGTTGACACGCGGGATTTTGACGGCGTTGAGAATCGACGGGAGCTTGTGGGCCGGAAAGTCGATGTCTACAACAGGTCCAATGATTTGGATAATCGATCCTTCAGTCATTTCCTACCTTTCCATTCGCAGAGTATCCTTCTGTATGAACAAAGCGTTTGAAAATACGAAACCATTGCTGGAAAATCAATGAGGTTGGCTGTTCGCTTCAACGATGGGCTTCCCCTGTCCGCGCCCGTCTTCGATGAAGATCAGGTTATCCGATCGTCCGGCGGCGTCAAACCCGCTATGAAGATGCCCAGGATATCTGTCTCCATCGTTCTTGGATTGTGCACAGGAAGTTCTAAACCGGAATAGATTTCCACACCGATGGAGTACAGGAGTGAGGTGGCCGGCAGGTGTCCAAGCATCACAAAGGCGGCGTCGTTGGCTATTTCGCCCCCTATGCGCCCACGCAAACGATGGAGGATGGCCTGATCTCCCGGCCCTGAGTCCCGAAGAGGACCTTGATCTCGCTGGCCTTGATCAGGTTCGACATCCGACACAGAAACACTGCGGTTTCCGTTCTTTGTGCCGCGAGGGTCTTTTCTCCCGCCTGTTACTTCAGCAGCGCCACTGTGCGTTTGATGAACTGAATTGGAAAACCCCACGGATCCCGCAAAACGAGCACCTGATCGCCGGCGTTCGTTTCTCGAATCTCTTCTGCCAGCGTCGCTCCGGCCTCAGTCAAGCCAGTCCGCAATGACCGCACATCATCCACAACGAACGCGAAGTGTAGTGACACGGTATTGAATTTTGACAAATCCAGGGTGGGTGCTGCCGCGTTCGCGGAAAGCTCGATCATCATGTGTTTCTCGTCGTCTGCAACGAAATTCGTGAACGACGGTGGGCCGCCCTGCCTGACCACCCTCATTCCCAGGTTCTCAACATACCAGTTTGCTACCCTTTGCGGATCGGCAACGTTTAACGCGAGATGCTCAAACCGAAGGCCTCCTGACTTCAGCATAGGGGACACCCGCACTGTAAACTGAAGTGCCATACCCCAGGGATCGCGCAGCATAAGAATCCGGTCACCAGAAGGGGTGATGAAAACGTCCTCTGCCAGTTTCGCACCCGCCGTCAAGAGTCGCGTTCTCGCCTCGCTCACATCGTCAACAGTGAAGGCAAGATGCAAAGAAATGTGGCTGATCGATGCGTAATCCGGAATCGCAGCTTTCTCGTTTCTGTAGAGTTCGAGCGTCATCGTGCCGGCAGAATCAACGATGAAGTGTGTTGTTGCAGGAGGGGCGCTTTTCCGAAGGATTTTCATCCCCAGGTTGTCGCAGTACCACTTCGCAACCGCGGCAGGATCCGAGACATTGAAAGCAAAGTGCTCTGCACGCGGCTTCTTCGCAAGAACGGTAACCTCGTCGCCTTGGGCCGCCCCAACTTTCATCGCATTCGTCTTCTGCAGATCAATGCAATTGTTGTTGAGAGTGATCTCGTTCAGGTTGTTTTCCGGATCAACCACCACGCTACAGCTATCGGCGGCCATCCCGGGCAGCAACGGAATGATGACATCGACACCTTCGGGCATGAGATCAATCGGTGCCGGGATAGCGGGGATGGACGAGGTAGCGATCACTCTCTTGTCCTGAATGAGCACGACCGTCGTTGGTGATGTGGCCACTGAGCCAAGGCTGTGGACCCTCACCCTCACTGTGTTTCCCTCGAGGGCCACATCCTCTCTTCCAATGCCAAGATCCGGGCGTAGGGAATAGGGGATTGATTTCGATTGCAGCTGCAGTGTCAGAATGGTTGTTGTACGCGGCGCAAATGTAAGCTGGACACTTTTGCTTCGTTCAAGAGTGAGTATCTGCTTTGAAAAAGTCGTGTCGACGACCTCATCATCATTCAAATCGATCCCCTGCGCAAGCTCCCACGTGCCCGGTTCAATATTCCAAGGCGTCATCGTCGCTTCGACCAATTTTTGATCAAGATTGTATGCGATGACTTTGATATTGGTCGGGGTCGATTGTGGAAGAAGTATCGCAACGCTCTGTTCTGTGGCCGGAGCTTTGAATTTCCAGCTCACAACGTGACCCGAATGAATGGCCCCACGGACAAGCGCAACTCCCCCCAATCGCGAGCGCTGCAACTCCCGGTTCGCCGCAAACACGCGATCACTCCAAAGCGATCCTTCGGTATTAATGTACTGCCTGAGCGCCGATGCTTCTGCTTGATCTGCATAGTAGTGCTCGAGATAAGACTTGTTCCCAGTTGCTTGCCATGCAAGATGCCGGTACAAATCAGCGCCTTTGGTTGGAGTTGTCTTTGCCACGATTTGTTTTCCCCACGTTTCCCGCAAGTTCAACATGTCGAGCGCATCGTGACTGATCAGTCCCAGAACGCCGTCGCCAAGATCCAGCAGGGGTTGAAGATACCTATTCTCGCCGGTCATCCGATAAGCTGCCCAGAGCAATTGGAGCGCGGCCGAGGACGTGCTGATGGTCGCACCATCCCCCATGCTTGACGCAAGCATTCCTTTCGTTCCGAGTGGAGATGGCTTAGTCGAGTCGGTCGTGAAGTTGATTTCTGAATCAAGAACGATCTTGCCATCGCCGTCTTTCCTGGCGTGTGCCAGCAATCCATCTGCTACATCGATCGCCAGCTGGCGTGCCCGCGGATTACCGTTGAAATCAGCAAGAGTCAGAACCGGTTGTAGAAGCAAGAACTCCTGCGGCTGGAGCGACCACTCCCAGACGCCTTCGTCTGCCATCTTTGTGCCGCTGAAATAGCTTGATCGAAAATGCCTGTGACCGGCTCCGTTCTTCAGTATCAGCTTCTCGTCCAAGGCGCGAACGGTTTCCATGATCCGTTCCACCTGCTTCGGGGATCCGTAATCTACCAGCAATGCCTGCGTCTGTGCTTCTATCCCCTCTTCGTGGGCGTGCAACCCGTCTGTCTGAATTGTGGGGAGTCCGCCGGTAAACATTCCGTTTTCGTAGATCGCATCCAGCAGCCGAATCACTGCGTTGCTGATCTTTTCCGGTTCACATCCCATCAGCGCGGCACCGGGCCAACAGTTAGTAAGATCGTCATCGTCTGAAAGTCCGCCACCGAGTTCTCCGTTTCCGATTTGGCGGTTGTCGATCCACCACAGAACGAATTGTTTGAAATATCGAAGATCTTCGATCTGGCGAAAAGCCCAAGCAGGAATTCCGTCCGGCACCGCGGGTTGGACAAAGAGTGGCTTTCCATGGGCGTGGTTGAGATCGTACCAGTAGTTCTGAGCGGGATAGTGTTTTGGGTCCACGCTGAGAAGATCTTTGATATCCCCTTCGAACCGGTTGAAGAGATTCAACCGTGGCTCGTCCGGTCGCTCCTCGACAAGAAATGCGTAGTTATCACGCACTTGTGTGAAACGATCCTGAACGTGCTCGCGATATGCTTCTTTCCACCCTTTGAAGACGAGCCGGATTTGAGTTCCCTCCAGCACGTTTGATCCGAAATCCGAAGCAGCGGAGGCAATTGTCAGATAAAGGCTTTTTCCTTTGGGCAGTATCCGATCCCGCGTATCAAGCCACAGCGTGCGCGCCTCGCCCGGTTTCACAGAAAAGGAGAAATCGAGGAGCCTGCGACTTGGCCAGAGGGGATCTTTTATCTGAATGTTGAATGGGATGAGTTTGTCATCGGCCGGTTTCAGATTCATTGCTGGCAGATCGATGGCGATACCATCGAGTCCGCCAGTTATCTTTTCCCATGTGTAGGTGGAATCTAAACCTGCATCCCGCACCGACACGAGGTGTGAATCATAGGGAACGAGAATGTGCACGAGGGGTAGCTGTTTCTCCCAGCTTGGTTTTTGCTTCGCTCGATATCCTTTTCCGGGTAGGGCAATCAACGTTGAGCGTTCGTCCGGCAGAAATCGACCATTCACAAATTCCAGCAGGGGCTTCACTTCAGCGAGAGCAGACACCGACCCGCTGTTCAGATAATAAGGAAGCGTGCAAATGCCTTGAGGTTCAGTTCCCTCTTCAACGTTGTAAGCAGACAATTCACCAATGGGTGATTCCTGTTCCTCGTTATTGAATTGCAACCTCCCCCCAAACACCGGTTGCAGCAATCGATGAACGGTTTTCTCCTGCCCTTTGGGTCGCGCGAAGAGCTCCCTGCTGTCAGAATCCTGTTTGCTCTCATTCGATGCGGCCAGCGCCATCATTCCCCATGCCCCTCCCGAGATTTCGAGATGATTCCATGTCTCGTCGGGCATGAAGAAGGTGATAGATTTTCCCGACAGCGAATAGCAGTCCCAATCGGGCAGTTGAAAATAATCGTTTCGTCCGGGGAGGCGCGATCGGTTGTACACGCCCGGCCACGTGGTTTCCCGGATTCCGTCCGTCCCCTTCCACCACCAGCGTTTCAGATCGTACGCGTTCTGAATCTCAATCTTACGCACCCGCATGAATGGGTGATCCAGATACGGAGGAACATCCCGATTCCACCCATACCGCAATCTCCATTCTGATTGCCACCGCGCTTCCCGGAGATTCCTTGTCAGAGCCGGAACGCTCCCCGCCGACTTACCTTTTGCAAGTCGGACAATATTTTGCGGTGAAAGCATGCGGTCATAGATGCAGACCTCGTCGATGTCTCCTCCCCGCTGAAAGTTGTAGGCGCTTTGCACCTGGTACGGGCTTATGATGCGGGAATGAGGCCCAAACTGATCGAGACCCGCGTAGAGCACAACCGCGCTGTCCTTCTGCGCAACTTGTTTCCCATCAATGAAGAAACGAATCCCGACAGTTTCGTCCCATACGAGGGCAAGGTGTATCCACTGTTCTGGTCGCGGAAATGGCGAGAGTGTATATGATATTCGAACACGCGAGAGGTTCGCGTCGGTCACAAACGCATCAAAGCCATGACCATTGTAGTCGATGCGCAGCCACACCATATCCCAACTGGAGTGATCGGCATATCCGACGCGGAAGATGGGAAATTCGGTCTTTCCAACCGGTTCACGCGACCGCCAAAAGAAACTGAGGGTTCCTCTCTCCGCGTATATATTCCCGGGCGCCCAGTATGACATGAGCTGCTTGTTGTCACACGCGAAGCCGGGCCCTTTTGCTCCACCGGAAATAATGCTCACGTTTTGGAGAAAGTTTGGTGCGGGGGTGCCGCCAGCAGAATAGTCGGCATCAAAACCGTGATCGCCGGAAAGATGGAAAAGAAGGCCTGGTTCCGGGGCCTTGGGAGGCGTTCTCCCTTGAGCAAGGGTGAGTGCGCCAACAGGCGCGAGGAGAAGAAGAATCACGCAATATCCTGATGGACGATTCATAATTTCAAGCTTCTCCTTACTCGCCAACAGTACTACCGGTACGTATTGAGGCCTCCGTTTTTGTACCACGGAGGTAACCACTTAGTAACCAGTTGGGTTTGCGGACGGAAAAAGTGCAGAATTTGAGCTGAAGGTGGCCCGCCACAAAGATCGGCGGGCAAGAACACCTTGATCGAGCTGAAGGTGGCCCGCCATAAAGATCGGCGGGCAAGACCACCTGGATCGAGCTGAAGGTGGCCCGCCATAAAGATCGGCGGGCAAGAACACCTTGATTGAGCTGAAGGTGGCCCGCCACAAAGATCGGCGGGCAAGAACACCTGGGGATCGAGC
>Ga0315277_10007986_pt1 | contig 13650 bp, 21 predicted proteins | sample YL17G05_15_MG_FD_203695 | JGI IMG/M metagenome (GOLD analysis project Ga0315277, IMG submission 203695) | Sediment microbial communities from Yellowstone Lake, YNP, Wyoming, USA - YL17G05_15 | ecosystem: Environmental > Aquatic > Freshwater > Lake > Sediment | place: USA: Wyoming | collected...
CCGCAGGCCCGCTGGCTTTGTTGCTCGCTCCTTACATACCACCCCGGGTATGCTCGTCGCTCGCGCCTCGCCAGCGGGCCTGGGGGCCTGCAGCAAAATGCCAAGTTATTCTTGCGCGAGCCCTAAGATCAGCCAATGGACGATTGCAGATTTACGATTGACGATTGCCTGAATCGGCAAACTGGATACCACTAGGCAAATGCCATGATTTCCCGTTTCCTCAGCTGTTCTTTCTGCGACAAAGGTCCGGTGATTGCCGATTACCTGAAATCGTCAATCGTCAATCGCAAATTTGGATTACAATGGGCCTGCGCGGAACTTTTTGCGACATCTACACGTAAGGACGTTTTGAGTGATGATCGCGGCTTATCGGAACGCTCGACGGATGGAAGTCGAAGGAGGTGTTCGATTTTGCTACAACTGAATCCCAAGAACGGGCAATCGCAGGTTCCGCCGCCGATGCATAACGCCTGCAATCCTCTGTGCTTAGTTGACTTCCGCTGTTGTACCTCGATGGCACGGCACTTGCCATGGCTGTAACGGAGGTTTAAATGGACATTCCGCGCAAATCGCAAGCTCGCAAGCGCCTCATACGCCGCATTATTTATTCGGTCATTGTCATCGGCGGAATCGCCGGCCTTAGCTGGTACCTCCGGCGGCTGCAACCCGCTGCTCCGAGCGTCGACCGCGCCACCGTCTGGATCGATACTGTCAAACGAGGAGAGATGATTCGCCAGGTGAGGGGCCTTGGCACCCTGGTTCCCCTGGACATCCGTTGGGTGACCGCGGTTACGGATGGCCGTGTCGAGCAGAGGTTGGTTTTGCCCGGCGCACGGGTTAGTGCCGATACCATCTTGCTCATTCTCAGCAATCCCCAGCTCGAGCAGGCGACCGTAAACGCCGAATGGGACTGGAAGGCCGCTGAGAGTGCCTATACCGACATCAAGGTGAAGCTGGATAACCAGCAACTGACGCAGGAAGCCGACGTGGCGAGGATTCAGTCCGACTATTCGCAGGCAACACTTCGGGCGGCGGCTGATGAGAATCTGGCCAAGCTGGGATTGGTTCCCGAGTTGACGTTGAAGTTGGACAAGGTTACGGCACAGGAGTTAGGGAATCGCCTTGGGATCGAGAAACGGCGACTGAATGCAAACTTGGAATCGATCAAGGCGCAACTCGATGTTCAACGAGTCAAAGTCGAGCAGCTGAAGGCCATCTACAACCTGAAAAGGAGCCAGTTCGACCAGCTCAGAGTCCGCGCCGGAGTCCCGGGCGTACTTCAACTTCTTCCCGTAGAGGTGGGACAGAGCGTTGCACCGGGCACTAACTTGGCTCGCGTGGCGAATCCCAATAGACTCAAAGCCGAGCTGAAAATCGCGGAGACGCAGGCCAAGGATGTGCAGATTGGGCAGTCTGCAAGCGTCGACACTCGCAACGGGATCATCCCAGCCCGTGTGATCCGCATAGACCCGTCGGTCATCAATGGGACGAGGACTGTGGACGTCGAGCTCCTCGGCGATCTACCGAAAGGAGCAGTCCCCGACCTGAGTGTCGATGGAACGATTGAACTGGAACGTTTAGTGGACGTGATCTATGTTGGGCGCCCTGTGCAAGGTCAGGCTGACAGCCTAATCACGATGTTCAAGCTCGAGCCCGACGGCAAAGAAGCCCTGCGCGTTCAGGTCAAGCTAGGCCGGAGTTCCGTCAGCACCATCGAAATCAAAGAAGGCCTGAAGCCGGGAGATCAGGTGATCCTCTCGGATATGTCCGCGCAGGACAATTTCAATCGGATACGTTTGAACTGAGGGCATGAAACACAGCTTGCGATTTGTCTCCTACTGCGTGAAAATGCGAGTTGACTACCGCCGCCAGCCGGACGCTGAGGCCGCGATAGGGAGGCGGTGAACCCGAAGGCGGATTGCTTTCGAAGGAGAAGCCATGACCGAATCTGATCAAAAAATCATTTACCTGGAAGGCGTAACCAAGGTCTTCTACACGGATGAAGTGGAAACCCACGCTCTGTCAGGTATTCATTTGGACGTAACCAAGGGAGAGTACGTTTCGATCAACGGGCCTTCCGGCTGCGGGAAGTCCACTCTACTGTCCATCCTTGGCCTCCTCGATTCACCCACCGAGGGAAGCTATCTGCTTGACAATAAGCCGGTGGAAAAGCTCAGCCTGTCCGAGCGGGCGCGCATTCGGAACCGCGAGATTGGTTTTGTATTCCAGAGTTTCAATCTCATCGGTGACCTGACCGTGTTCGAGAACGTCGAGCTGCCGCTCACCTACCGGGGCATGAAATCCACCGAACGGAAGGAGCGAGTGAACGAGGCGTTGGAAAAGGTGGGTATGTCTCATCGCGCCAAACACCTGCCCAGCCAGCTTTCCGGAGGTCAGCAGCAGCGCGTCGCGGTGGCACGCGCTCTGGCCGGTCATCCCCTCATCCTGCTGGCGGACGAGCCAACCGGTAATCTCGATTCCAGGAACGGCGAGGCAGTCATGGAGCTCCTGAGAGAACTTAACAAAGAGGGCGCGACCATCTGCATGGTCACTCACGATCCCCGCTACGCACGGCACGCCGACCGTACTATCCACCTGTTCGATGGACGCGTGGTGGAAGAGAAGATAGCCGAAGAGGAATTCCACTAGGCTCGTCCGCGTTTCCGATCTGCAACGCCTGCACGACAGAGGCACGGAGAACACCGAATCAGCCTTCTCTGTGCCTCTTCACTGCCAACGCCTGGTATCTTGCCGCTTTAAGATTCTCAGTGGGTCTTGTGGTTCTTTGTGATGTCCATCTCGATCCCCTACCTCCAAGACATCAAGAACACCAGGATCACAAGCTGATCTGTGGCTGCTCTCTGTCGCTGGGGTGTAACGTTTGGTGTGCCGCATTACTGAAAGGGATGAAAATCCTCCGGGCACGCTCCAGACTCCTAATACTTTCGAACCTTTTGCCCTCCAGAATCGTACAAATCTAGAAGGTATTTTTGTATGCAGCTCAGCCAGCAGACCTGTACCCGTGTCTAATACAGTCGAGGGATTGTCGATGAACGGTGAGTTCCACGTCGGCAATTGGCTGGTTCAACGAGATCTGAACCGGATGTCCAACGGCGACAAGACGGTGCAGGTCGAACCCAAGGTAATGGAGGTGCTGGTCTTCCTCGCGGAGCACGCCGGCGAGGTTCTTTCGCGCGAGAAGATCGTGCGAGCGATCTGGAACGGCACCTACGTGAGCGACGAGGTTCTCACATACGGCATCTCCGAGCTGCGCCATGCGTTCGACGACGACGCGAAGAATCCGCAGATTATCCAGACTATACCTCGCCGGGGATATCGCCTCATTGCCCCGGTTTCGAGATCGCCCCAGGTGCAGATCAAGGAATCGCCCCGTCCACCCGCCCAGCCGCCTCGCAAGCGCCGCTGGATTTATCTGATCTCCTTTGCGGGCTTAGTCGTCCTCGTCGCTTCTCTTGCGTGGTACCATCCATGGTCCCCCGCGCTGGAGCCAAGTGATTTCATCCTGCTGACTGATTTCGTGAACACCACGGGCGATCCGGTTTTCGACGGCACGCTAAAACATGCTCTGGCCATGCACCTTACCCAGACGCCCTTCCTGAACATCTTCCCCGAGGAGCGCGCCCGGGAAACCCTTCCATACATGGGACATCAGCAGGATGAGCCGATTACTCGCGAAGTCGGGCGTGAGATTTGTGTGCGCCGCGGCATCAAGGCGATGCTCATCGGTTCCATCGCTACGCTCGGCCGCGATTACGTGATCTCGCTGGAAGTCCTGAACGGGCAGACAGGGGATGTCATTGCGCGTGAGCAGTTGGACGTCGAATCGAAAGAGGAAATCCTCCGCAGCCTCGGCATGGTGGCTACCAACCTTCGGCGGAAGCTTGGGGAATCGATGAAATCGGTCGGGAAGTTCGATGTCCCGCTCGAGCAGGCCACAACCGCATCTCTGGACGCCTTCAAGGCCTACTCGACGGGCAGGAGGAACTTGGTTTCAGGCCGGTTTGCTGAGGCCATTCCACATTACCGCCGCGCCCTGGAGTTCGATCCCGACTTCGCCAGTTCCTACGACGACCTCGCCTGGTGCTACGACGCACTCGCCCAGCGCGACCTGGCAGCCGAGTCGGCATCGAAGGCCTTTAAGCTCCGTGACCGTGTGAGCGAGTACGAGAAGCTCTCGATTTTGAGCATTTACTATTTGATGGCAACAGGCGAGATTGACAAGGCGATTGAGACCCTCGAGGTCATGAGAACGATCTACCCCCGTAGCGCTCCGGTGCATAACACCTTAGGTGGCCGCTACGCGTCGGTCGGGGAATTTGAAAAGGCAGTGGAGTGCTACCGTGAAGCCATCCGTCTGACCCGCCACCCCAATGCCTATGCCGGTTTGGCGAGCGCTTACCTGCGGCTTAACCGCTACCGGGAGGCAAAGGAGGTGATCGGGGAGGCGAGGACGCATGGCATCGACAACCGTGACATGCGCTTTCAACTCTACGTCATTGCTTTCCTCCAGGGGGATCCGGCTGCGATGATCGATCAGGTCCGTTGGGCAATGGGGAAGCCGGACGAAGTTTTCATGCTCGCCCGGCAGGCCAATGCCGCCGCGGTCTCCGGTCAGTTGCAGGAAGCTCGTGTGTTCTTCAGCCAGGCCGTCGAGGCAGCCCGGCGCCGCGACCTAAAAAACGCCGTTGCGGAGTTGACCGCCGACTCGGGAAGATGGGAGGCTTTTTTCGGGAACTCCAAAGAGGCGTGCGAACATGCCAAGGACGCACTGGCCGGCTCTCGGGATTGGAGGATCTTGTTCCGCACGGCCATGACGCTGGCAAGATGCGGCAGGACGGACGAGGCACAGGCGCTTGTGGATGAGATGTCCGGCCGGTATCCGACTCACACTTACATCCAGAATGTATCCCTCCCGATCATACGTGCCTTCATAGAACTGGCTCGTGGAAATCCGGCAGAAGCCATCCGGCTACTGGGTGCGTCACGCGATAGGGCATGGAGAGTTTCACTTTGGCCGGCCTACATTGCCGGCGAAGCATACCTGCGTATGGGAGCTGGAACGGAAGCTCGTGCCGAGTTGCAGAAGATAATTGACCACCGCGGAATCGACCCGTTCTCGCCGGTCTATCCTCTGGCAAAGCTAGGGCTTGCCCGCGCGCTGGCAGCCTCCGGCCAAAAGGAGAAGGGCCGGAAGGCCTACCAGGATTTTTTCACCCTCTGGAAAAGCGCCGATGAGGATATGCCTCTCTTCCGCCTGGCTCTTTCTGAGTATGCCCGGTTGAAGTAGAGAGGTATAACGCAAGACGACTTCTAATCCCCAACCCTTAACCACCAGCCGTGTGCGATTCCGGTCACTTCCACCTTTTTCGGCGTGCTGGGAGTGTGGCCCGAGCCGGGCCGTGATTTTCTTTCCGAGGAGGATGCGCCGGGCCATGAGCAAGCTGCAATAATGAGCAGCGGCTTGTGGAAACGCAGGTTTGGTTCAGACAGAGGCATCGTTGGAAAAGCGGTCACGCTAAATGGAAAGAGCTACACGGCCGTCGGCGTTTTGCCCGCGGGTGTTGAGTTTCCGGACCCGACCACAGAGATGTGGATTCCAATCTCTTTCACCACAAAGCAACTGGACCAGGAAGAGCGCGGTAATGAGTACCTCAGCATGATAGGCCGGCTGAAGCGCGGCGTTACTGTTGTGCAAGCTCAGGCCGATTTAGATGAACTCACACGCCACGTCCTGGCACAGCTGCCGTAGGTGGCGCCTGTTGCGTCAGTTGCTGACCGAAAGCGGTGTGTTTGCACTGCTTGGGGGTGGCCTCGGTTTCCTGCTCGCCCAGTGGGGGGTCGAATTTCTTGTGGCCGCGAAGCCGGCTAATCTTCCTCGAATCGAGCCTCTGCGCCTGGATCACACTGTATTCCGCTTTACCCTCCTCCTTTCCTTGCTCACGGGCTTCGTGTTCGGTCTGCTGCCGGCATTGCATGCCTCCAGACCTGACCTGGTTGCACGTCGGAGCGGCAGGGAGCCGACAGGTGGGACACGCCTTGAGTACCTTCACCTTAAGGTTTCTTGCCTCAATCGTGTATGCAAAATCGGTGAATAGCCACGCACTCGCACTGCGATACCAGAGTCGGACAAAGATTGGAAGGCCGTCATCAGCCGGCAAGTTGCTCACAGTAGTCGAAAGGCGGGCGCCCAACGAACCACTATCGAAGAAATCACTCGCACCCACGCTCGACCCCACCTACAGCCACCACTCCACTACCGTGGAGCCGCTCGCACTCCAGACAAAGATTACGCTGGAGCCAGACAGTGCTGAGCCTGGCACTGGACTGGTGATTGTTTGGCCCTCTGCCCAAGGCATGCGCCATCCGAGGCACATGAAAAGCGCGAGCGTCGCCATTACTGTCCGCCGTAGAGACGCACCTCCTGTGCCCATAATAGAAGCGTGGGTATTCTCCCTCCCCGAGGGGAAGACTAGTGATTTACATTTGGTAAGAAAAACCGAGGCGGTTTTCATGGATTTCCCTCCTTTATAGTTGCGTGCTCTCCTCTCCCCCTCTCTGCCACCCAAGGAGCCGAGCCTTCGGTGCCGTGAGCTGACGCTATAGGTTTCAGGTTCTAGGTTTCAGGTTGCTGTCTGGCAATGCCTGCGTCGAGCCGCCTAACGCTCAGGTCGGCCGCAGTGAGTCTTTTGCGGCGGCTGCATGCCAAGGTTGGGTGAAACAGTCGTTCAAATGAAAACCCCGATTGGCCGCCGGCCGATCGCTCGCCGCCACGCCGCCAGCTGTCCCGCATGAAACGCTGTGTGGGCTGCCACAACCTGAAGGAGCGCATGTGCCATAGTCGGAAGGATCTCACGAGCCTTCTCGTCGGGCAGCGGGCGCGCCAAGGTGCTTTCGTCAATCCCGAGGAGCGCGGCCCGCAGGCGCTGGCCCGCGTCTTCGAGTGCTGCCAACACGCCAGACTTGGCTGAGTACCTCGATGCTAACGGGCTTGGCGAACTCCCGTACCCGAACTGCGACTCCCAGTCATCGGGCAGCCAGGGCTCCACGCCGAGCTCCCGCGCGATCTGCTGGCAACTGAAGATGATGTGACAAAGCGTCCAAGCACCATGGTTCGGCACGCCCGGTGGTTGCAGCACCATCTCCTCATCGGTCAGATCTGCAACCAGCTCTTGAATGAAGATCAGCGACCGGTCGAAGCACGCGACAAGTTCCGGAACCATGTATCTCCCTCATACCTCGTCCGTCCGACGGGCGCGGCTAAGCTGCGCGCGACGTACTGGTTGAGTGTAGGACTGCAATCCTGTTTGTGTTCACTTTACCACAGAACCACCGCTACGCTTAGCGCGTCGGCTTGAGCCGCTGGGCATGGGCTTGCTCGTGCCGCAACGAGGGGACAGATCCTGCGGTTTCTTGCCTGTCGCTCTGAGGTTCAGCGAATCCGGGCAGAGATCGATCTTGTCCCCCCGGTTCAGAAACAGACGTAGCTGCGTCTCCTTCGAAATCCGCTGGTCGAAGGCGAAGGCGGCCACCATTAGTCGAACCTTGCGCTGACGCAGCAGCCCCGGATCGAATCGCTTGAAGAACAGGCCCTTCCCTATCGATTGGGTGAGCGTCGTATGGCCGAAATGGCTATCGCCGAGTCCGATACCGTGGTGGCGATAGAAGGTGCGGTCCTGAGCAGCAAGCAGCGCGCACAGGCGGCTGCATGCCGAAGTTCGACGGTTTCTTCCAATATTTCGCACCTGCGGTTCCCCTTAGTTGCGAATGATGAGCACGTTAATCCAACCACGAATGACCGCAAGCACGGCACTCGTGTCGCCATTCCTCCTCGTCCCGATTGCGGAAGATCGAGACGAGCTCTGACGTGGACCGTCCTTCCATTTCACGTTGGATATCTTGTAGATCTTCGGCCATCTGACACCCATGTGCTGCCGCCGGGCGCATTGTCCGTTGAACGTCCGCGCTGAGCGGCGGCCGCGCACTCGATGGGAGCGCCGAGAAACCACTGACTCCCCGATGACCACGCCATCCGGCCGTCCGCTCGAGCGTGTTGTTGGACGGATGCCTATCGACCGAGTACTACGTCAATTCCTAAGAGAATCAGACCAAGCTGAGCCCGGGGTAGTTTACCTGTCCGATCAGTGAGCAGCGCTCTGTCCAACGTCACGATCTGTGAGACATTGGCGACCGAATCTTTTGGGAGCCCCGTCAAGCGGAGAGAAAGCAAGACGTTGCCTGGAGCTTTGGCCCACTTGAGGTTACTCGTGAGCGAAACGCACACAACCGTCGCTATTCGGCTCCGGTTTAGTGGATCCCCCTGGACAATCACTACGGGTCTGCGGAGTCCCGGTCCAGATCCAGTCGGGTCTGGGAGATCTGCCCACCAGATGTCTCCCTGGGAAATCACCACTCGCTGTGCTCCAGGATTCGACGAGAGACAGTGGACAGGAACGCGTCTGCTTCAGGCCCGATCTCGGCGCAGACTCGATCCATCGCTTCCGTCACGCTGTCCGGCGTGTGACGAGCGACATACTCTGCAAGTGCATTGCTGAACAGCTGGCTTCGGGACTTCTTCATCCGGCGTGCCAACCGCTCCGCCTCATCGAAGACGTCGTCGGGAATTGATACGGCCGTTTTCATACCGGAAGTATAACCAGGTTAGGTGAGGCAATCAAGTCTGTCCAACATCCCGCGTCAGCCGCTTTGCGAAGCGCAGCGAAGCAAAGTCGGCTGCACGCGGTTGTTAGGCCGCCCGCTTCTTGGACTCACTGCGTGTTGCCAAAAACGCAACTAGGAATAAGATCGCGAAGACCCCGTCTACGGCACCTATTGCGATCCATTGACTGGAAACTCGTCCTAGCAGATACAACCACGTCAGAGCGACCGTCCCGCTGCCTTTTGCCAGAAACGCTGGAATCATCATCGGGCGATATCGAACCGGATCTGAGGATAGGAACAGATACAGAATCTGCCAACAGATATCCAGACATACGAACCCGTAGTAGAACTCTGGCTGTTTGACCCCCATCACCTTCTCAGCAAAAACGAGAGGAATCGTGGACAGCAAGCCAAAAATGCCTGCGATGAGAAAAATCCATTTTGCGAGTTTCATATGTCTCCTTTTTCTGGGCGATGTGTTTTAGTGAGGGTGGAGCGGCCTAACGGGATGCGGGTCACCCGCGGCGGCCGCACCACTACTCTATCGATGGCCCTGGAAAGCCCCTGTAGGCGTAGTGTCCACAGATCATGTCGATTATTTCTGCCTCCGTCATCGTCCGCATCCTTTCTCTTGGCACCTAACGTTAGCGATCACCTGCGAGGCGCGGCTTGTTCGCCCGAAGGGCGGAAATGCAGCCGTGAATCGTCAGGTGCATCGCCTTGTTCGCCATTGTTTCATACTGCTGCCTCAAATTCTTTACGATATCGGACGCCGCCGCCAATCATGCCAATCTTCTCGCGATTGAGGAATCTGACCATGAATACATCGTCAGGAATTCCTTCCCACTGGCTCTTGAGACCGTATCGGCTGGCTGGAGCAAATCCGAACTTAGGATAGTACTCGGCATGGCCAAGAACAACCACCACGGCGCACCCGGCCCTTTCTAGTTCTTGGATGCCTTTCGTAATTAATGCCTTTCCAATGCCTTTCCTCTGATATTCACGGAGGACTGCCATCGGTCCCAAGCCCATGGCCTCGATTCCGTTCATGCCGTTTATTGCCACGGGCGAGAAGAATATATGACCAATAATCTGAGTCCCCTCGACAGCGACAAGGGATAAGGTATCTGGGCATCTGTCCCGTATGGCGTCAACAATTGTCCCTTCGACTGGACCTGCAAACACAAGGTCGTTTAGCCTACGGATGTCCTGAATGTCTGTGCTTGTTTCTTTTCGTATCATCATTTCTTTTGGCGAACGGCTGCGCTCAGCAGCCCGCGCTTTTTGCGGGTCCGCTGGAGCGTTTCGTTAGACTGGTTCCCTCGTTTTTACCGTATTTGGCCAGCTCTTCTCGAACAACGGACCGAAGCGTCTCCTTTAAGGACTCCTGGCTAGACTCAACATGCTCTCGCAAAGCTCGGTTAATCAAAGTCTGGTAACTCCCGCCGCCAGCCGCGTGGACTTGGGCCCGAAAAGCTTGAAGGATATCTTCGTCAATGCGAATCGTGATACGTATCTTTCTTGGAGGTGCCTTGAGAACAGCTCCCCGTTTACCCTGTCTGAAATCGTATTCTTTTTTCATGATTTAGCTCTCGTAGCGGCGACGCTCTCGCGGCGTCGCCTTTCTGGCGGATATGATCCTGATGCAATCTTCGCGCGAAGTGTAGACAACAACCAACAATCGACCGAGGGCATCTATTCCAAGAGTGACAAAGCGCTCCTCTCCCGAGGTTTCATCTCGGATGGTAATTGCCAGGTCGTCGTCCAGCACCGTTACGGCATCAGCAAAATCGACATTGTGCTTCTCGAGATTTAAAGTCGCTTTGAGATAATCCCATTCGACCTTCACGCGTCAATTGTATGCACAAGCGTACATATTGTCAATTGCTCGCAGAGTGACATAGCCAGTCTAACGCTATGAGAATCAGCAGCCGCGCAAAGTGCGGTCTGCTGGATTCTCTTGTTAGAAGGCATCTCTCACATCTCAGCTCCTATTTCTTAGGACTAGACTTAGATGCCTGCCATTCAGCGAGTAACTTCATCCAAGTCTGCGTGGCCTTCGCATCGTAGCGAGCAAGCCAACCGGATTGGGCTTCCTTGACGAGCTCGGGATACGCAATGCTCAGCCATCCCATCACATCCGACCATCCCTTCTCGTAGGCTCTTATGTCTTCCTCTACAAATGGCGCGAGTTCTACCTTATGGATGAGCCCTTTGCGAAAGATCATTTTGCTGCCGGGCGCGTAGTGAATTTCGGGGATTCCGATGAAGCGTAACCAGTCACTCCGCTCTGTGATCGAGTTGACGATCGCAGTGTCGCCGCGAATGACTAGATCCTTGAATACAAGTTCGGAGTTCACAATCGAATCACCTTCAAAGAGATCCCGAAGGGCCGCTCTGCCCACGATTGGGTTCTCTCCCGGCATAAAGAAAGTGGCATCGTCCGCGTAGAAAGTGAGTTCCCGCGTCACATCGTGTTGGTTGTGAGCTTCGACCATTTGGATGACTCGCTGCTCCAAATTGGGGGCTTTGCCACAGGCTATTGGGATAAGGGCCAGAAGAAACAGACAGGGCAATCCTTTGTTCATAACACTCTCTCCGTAGAAAGTGTCGGTGGCCATCTAACGATGTGGCGTTCACCCGCGGCCGCTGCAGCGCGTCGTTAGGCAGAGATTCTTATTTGAGTTCAAAGCTAATCTTGATGCTCGCTCGAAACGTGATCTGACCCAGTGCCAGGCCGCTGTCAGTTACGTCGCTCTCCGTCCCCGATGCTTCTCCTGTCGAATTGGCAGTCATGTTCCCAAACGCCAGTCTTACAGGTTCTTCCTCTTCGATTGTGAATACTTTGCCAATTTGCTGACCCAGCTTTTCGGCAATGGCAGTCGCCTTCTCGCGTGCGGCAGTGACTGCCATCTCCCTGGCTTGATCGCGGTACTGCCGCTGCTTCGAGCTTCGAAAGCTCACGCCGAAAACACGATTTGCACCTGCCTGGAGCAGTTCTGGCAACAACTCGTCATATTTACTTGGGTCGCGCAGGGTTATTCCGATTGACTTGCGCAATTCATAATGATTTAAGTTCTTTCCGCCTTTTTCCTCGTCATAGACTGGCCGCACTTCGACGTGACCTGTCTGCACATCGCGATTCTCGACACCTGCCCTCCTCATGAGATCGAGAATTTGCCTAACCTTGGCTTCTTGATCCGAGAAAGCTGCCTTCAGGTCTTTGCTGCGCGTTTCCAAGCCTACCTGGAGATCAACGAGATCGGGAACAACCTTAACCTCTGAACTGCCCGTAACGGTAATCAGGGATCGCAATTCATCTTTCTGCTGGGCCCATGAGCAGTCAATTATGAATAAAACGAGAATGACAGCGAGGAATAGGTGTCGATTTTGCATCACGCCTCCCATGAAGAAATTACCGCCTAACGCCAGCGCTGAGCGGCGCGCCGTCGAGCGCGCCCGCTCGAGCGCTTTGTTGGGCCTTTAGTAAATGCAAGCATCAAGTATGGAGAGAACCTCTTCAAGCACCCCATCGGAGGCCCTCCCGATGCGGTGGGCCTTGCGTGCGCGGAAATCGATCGACTTGACCTGCTCAACCATGACGAATCCGGTGACTTCCGGGTGGTTGAGAATGGCGACATGGAAGGGGAACCCCCGATCTTTATTGGTGAGAGGGCAAACGATGGCAAGACCCGTATGCTCGTTGAACAGTGTGTTGCTTACAACCAGAGCAGGCCGGCGGCCTCTCTGCTCATGCCCAGACTGCGGGTCGAAGGTAACGGCAACGAAGTCGCCTTTTCTTGGGATGTAGGGCCCCATTTACCACGCCTCTCTGCCGACTGGTTCCCCCCAATCAATTTCCCGGACCTCGTAGTTCTTAGGGATGCGTGACACCAGCTCATGCAGGCTCCGTTTGCCGCGTATGCGCTTTATGGGGGCAATGACAATCACGCCGTCCCGTGCGGTTACGTCGACGTCATCACCAACCGAAATGCGCGCGTCTTCGAGCACCTGCTTGGCGAGGCGGAGCCCCTGACTATTTCCCCATTTCTGAACCCTCGTGACCATCTTCGCACCTCCATAGGCTATACGATGTATAGCCTATGGGGACGAATCCTGTCAAGCTCGTTTGAGGCCCAACGTCTCGGTTCAGCGGCGGCGCTCGGCGCCGTCCGCTGAAACCGACTGTTAGCCCATCTCTTTGTCTTCATTGATTATCCTGCTGCCTTCGGTCCAATCCGCATAGACCTGCCAAAGCTTGACCTTGCCATTCTCCACCACTGCTTTCCAGGCGGCTGGCATCTCAATTCTGTTCTCGGGGATAAGCCCACGCTTGCCGTTGTAGGTTCCGGATGCTGACCCGAAAACGGCCACGAGGGTTTTGTCTCCCAGGATGCTCTCGAGTCGTATCTTGTAGTTGGGGAACATACGGAAGTACTCCTCCCATCCGGCGGTCATGTTCTCGCGTCCCGACTGGATTCTGCCCCCAGAGTCTACGAAGATGTGATCCTCCGTCATCAGGCCGGAGATCTCAGAAGGGGCCCGTCGGTTGATCGCCGCGATGAAGGCCTCCACAACATCGATTTCCTTGGAAGTCATCGTGTTTCCTCCGTTGGGCTAACTTAAAGTATACAGAACTTGCGAAATAGTTGGCCAGGCGGGCGACGGCGGTGTATCAGGAACTCTTGCCGGCCTGGACTCTTCCATCTAACTGAAAAGCATCGAGTTCAACAAGGCCTGTGTCGCCCGCTTAACTGGATACGCCGCGTGGCCCACCCAGCGAACCGAATACAAACCGGCGGCACGGCCATCCTGGCCATCCTATTCTGGCGCCGCAGCGCAACCATACCCTCCCTCGGCCATCATCGCTCGTCCAGCGGACTAAGGGCTCGCGCAAGAATTACTTGGCATTTTGCTGCTGGCCTGCGGGCCGCAGCCTGAAAGGGCGCGGCGGCGGGTGGGCATCTGCTT
>Ga0315277_10007988_pt1 | contig 13648 bp, 8 predicted proteins | sample YL17G05_15_MG_FD_203695 | JGI IMG/M metagenome (GOLD analysis project Ga0315277, IMG submission 203695) | Sediment microbial communities from Yellowstone Lake, YNP, Wyoming, USA - YL17G05_15 | ecosystem: Environmental > Aquatic > Freshwater > Lake > Sediment | place: USA: Wyoming | collected...
ATTGTCGATAATTATCCCGAGCAGACAGAGATCTTCGAGATGGCCAAAGAAAAGCTAGCCGGGCTGATGAGCGCCGTGAGCGCCGTCGAAAGAGGAGACAGGGATTTTAAGTTCAGAAAGATCGGCCAGCTCGAAGTCCTGGGCGGCCCCTCTCCGGATGGACGTTCAATATCGTGCGTCGATTGGAACACCGGGAATCTGGCTATTTTTGACGTGACCTCTGGAAAGAAGCGCCGTGTTACAGATAATGGTTCCTGGGCGATTTCCGGCGGTTTTGCCGAGGAGTCGGTCTTCTCTCCGGACGGCAAGTCCATCGCCTACAACTGGTATAGTAATAAAAGTAGCCGCTACGATTTGCGTCGGACGAACATCGACGGAACGGAACAACGGGTCCTTCATGGGGGCGAAGACACTCATTATATCTGGCCCTGCGTTTGGACATCAGATGGAAGGCACATTTTGACGATCATCACAGATAGTAAGATGCTCAGCCGAATAGCTTTGATCTCGGCCTCCGACGGGACGGCCCGGACCATCAAGGAATTCAAATCCGGGGCCCCGGGAAAGCTGAGCCTGTCACCCAACGGTCGATGGATCGCGTTCGATTATAAGAATGAGGTCCCCTGGAAGAGGGCCTCTGAAAAGCGAGACATCTATCTATTGGCCATTGACGGAGCCAGCGAAATCCCTCTGGTGACCCATCCTGCGGACGAAGGCCTGCTCGGATGGACCCCGGACGGCGAGTCGATTCTCTTCCTGAGCGACCGGTCCGGGACATGGGACGCCTGGATCCAACCTGTCAAAGACGGAAAGCCAGGGGGCGATCCGCAACTGGTCAAGCGGGATTTCGGCGACCAAAGAATATGGCCCATGGGATTTTCGAAAAGCGGCTCATTCTATTTTGGACTCCAATCATCGCAACGCGATGTCTATCTCGTCTCTCTGGACCCCGCGACGGGTGGGCCAGCGGGCCGGGCAGAAAAGGCCGCTCTCCTGTTCGAGGGATCCAACGGCTATTCCTGCTGGTCGGCGGACGGGAGCTATCTCGCCTACACGTCTTTTAGAAAACCGGACAGGTCAAAGCCCACTGTCCTTGTTATCAAGTCCATGATCTCAGGAGAGGAGCGGGAGGTCCTCCCGGACTTGAAGGATTTCGACACCGTCGCTTGGTTCTCCGATGGAAAATCCGTTTTATGCCGCGCCGTGGTCGACGGCAGCCGGTTGGGGCTCTTCCGGGTGCAGCTGGCCAAAGATCACTCCGAAGCCTTCCTGATTCTGGATGATATGGGAGGCCTTCATGGTCCGATTCTCTCCCCGGACGGAAAGAGGATCCTGTACGATCTCGATGATTTCGGGAACCAGACATTCCGGATCATGAGCTTCGACCTTGAGACAAAGCAGAAGAAAGAACTTATCCGTAGCCCGAGTCAGATCAGCTCCTACGATCTCTCGCCGGATGGAAAATGGCTGGCTTTCAAAGAGGGAGAGCAGGGAGTCGCTTGCCTGAGAGTCATTCCGTCGGGTGGCGGAGAGAAAAAAAGCCTTCTGCGACTCGACAAGGGCGAAGGTATCAACAGCATTGTCTGGTCCCCCGACGGCCGGTCTATCTATTTCTCCAAGTGGGAGAAGGGAAGCAGCAAGAGTGAGGCCTGCAGCCTCTGGCGGATTCCCGCGGAAGGCGGGAAACCCGAGAAGTTCGATCTGACCGTGGACGGGCTGGAGAATCTACGCTTTCATCCCGACGGCAAGAAGCTCGCGTTCAACTCCTGGCGCATGGAGGCAGAGGTCTGGGTCATGGAGAATTTCCTGCCCGTGGACAAGGCGAAAAAGTAGACGATTTTTACATTTCTTCGACAATTCGCTCAGGCCTTTTGTTACAATGAAAGCGAAATCACCCGGATCGGGCCTCGATCGCGGGATCCGCCATGAAGCCTTTTGCCGAAGGGATGCTGCGGCAAATAGGAGGACGGGAAAACCGATCGCTTGATTCACGAGGAGGAAATCAAGAACTACGCATCGTCTTCCGCCAATGACGAGAGAAAGTCAGAAACCCGGACGATCTGAACCCCCCGATATTCTTTAAGGCTCAGGAGATGGTGATCGCCTGAGATGATCCACTCCGCGCGGCCTTCGACAGCGCACTCCAGAACCCGGTTATCAGCGTCATCCTCGAGGACTCGCAGCCGCATCCCCGGCTTGACAAGGTCGGCATGCCGGCCGACGACCATCAGGGCCTCGCGGATGTCCTTGTCATCCCACGCGAACTTGCCTTTCAGGATCGAGGCCAGCTCGACCAGGATAGAAGCGGAAACGATAAGTTGAATGTTGCCCGCCCGGGCCATCTCGAAAACGGCCTCGGGTTTCCCGCCAAAGGTGAACGCCGAAAGGAAGATATTCGTATCAAAAACAACGCGCCGGCCGTTCAATCTCGAATTCCACGAGCTTCATGGACCAACTCTTCGATATCCCGCTCGGAAGACAGCCGATATTTCCTTGCCGTCGCCCGGCCGAGGCGGCGGAGCATTTCCCAGCGCTCTTCATCGAGATGGTCTTCATAGACCGAGACCATATCGCGAAAAAGCTCGCTTTTGGTTTTTCTTTCCAGCCTGGCCAACCTTTCGATCTCCTCATAGATCTGGGGCGGCAGAGAGACAGTCAGCGTCTTGGTCGTCCTAGCCATAATGAGCTCCTGTTGGGTCTTACTATGTCTTACTATAGTCATATTTTGATCCCTCTGTCAATGGAAAGATGTCCACAATGAATCGCGACATCTCCGTTAACCGCTCCTTCAATAGAAGAGACGCGCCAAACGCTAAAGGATCTCATCGGCAGAGCGGCATTTTGACGGAAGGCCGTAGGTTGATTGACAAGGATCTATTTCTTCCCCTTGATGAGGTCCTCCACCTTGACCTCCCAGATCGTCCCGCTGGGACGGGTCTTGATGAATTCGTCCGTGTAATAGGAAACCCATTTCCCGTCCGGAGACAGATAAAACCCGTCTTTCCAGCTCTTGTCGTCGGCGGCGAGCTCGGTGATTTCTCCCGTCTTGATGGAAGCGATATGGATCTGCGAAGAATTTCCTTTGCTCTTGACGTTCTCTCCCAAAAAAGCAACGTGTTTCCCGTCCGGGAGCCACGTGAGCTCCCAAAACCGTTTCGTGAATCCCTTGCCTTCAAGATCGAGCAACTCTTTCGGCTTGCCCCCGTCAAGCGGTATGTTCGACATTTTGTTGTCGACGATGACGGTTAGGGCGTTCCCATCCGGAGACCAACACCAGGCCTGAGAGCGGTCCAAGAGTGTCGTCGGCTCGCCGCCGGATGCCGAAATGACCATCAGCCTCGCGCTCGAGGTGAATGCGATCTTATCTCCTCGCGGCGACCAGCTGGGACTCCCTGCTTTCACGGGAGCCCTGGTGATCTGGGCCGGCTTTTCCTCTAGGGAAGAGGTCAGCCAAATATCGCCTGTGTGCCTCAAGGCGATATTTCTGCCGTCGGGCGACCATGAGGCTTGAAGGCTCGTTTGACGCCTGTCCCAATCCCTAAAGATCATTACGGGAGGACCCGTTAGGCATGCTTTCTCCAACGAGATGGGAACCGTGTAGAGGTTCTCATGCTCGTTTGCCAATTCGATGGAGCAGAGGAGGCGGGTCCGGTCGGGGGACAAAGAGAGAGGTTTGAGGTTGCTATCACCTGTCGCGTCAACTTTGATAGGGATGGGCTCCCCTCCCGAGAGAGGAACGATCACGAACTGAGAATCCCCGGCTCTCAAGGTGACGATCTTATCGCTATCATCAGCCCAGAATTGTCGGTAGGGCCAAAGTTCGGAGTTTCTGGCCAATTGGAAAGAGGGGCCTCCAAAGATCGAGGCAATTCTCAGAGTACTCCTCCAGTCATACGACGGCCGGTAAAAAAGCATTTTTTTTCCATCTCTGGACCAGGAGAAGAATCGTCCTGCATCATCAGGGGAATCGATAGCAAACACGCGTTTATCGGCCAGTCGGTAGATATGCAAGCTCTGTCGATCATCGTAGGCCAGCCATGTCCCATCGGGTGACCAGGAATGAAGTCTGCCGTATTCCATCCCGATAATTTTCTCTGACTCGCCTCCCCCGGCGGGCACTAATCGGATCTCTTGCGTTGCTTCTCTTGTCATATACGCGAGTGTCTTGCCGTCGGGTGACCAGCAGGCATTTGACTCAAAACCGGGGTCGGTCGTGAGCTGGGTCAGCGTGGCGTCTTTAATGGAGAATATCCAGAGGTCTCCGCCTGTCTTATCGTCTGTTCCGTGAATAGCCATCTTCGCCGAATCGGGCGACCAGCTCACGGGATATTGATACATGTATTTTCCATCCAATAATTTTTTTGAAGGCCCCGTTGGGCGTCCACTCTCTGGGGAAACGGGAACGGTCCAAATGGCGTTCTCCGAATAGTAAGCGGCCATCTTCCCATCAGGCGACCATGTCCCTCTAAGCCCTGCTGCCCCCTGCAGAACAAACGGTTCCGTGCCATCCAGGGGGATGACGGTCATATCATTGAGGAGAAATTTGCCGTTGGGCGAAAGACTGTCTACAACGCCCTCAATGATGTCACTCTTGCCCGTCAAGACATGGATTCTTTTAAACTCCACCGCCGTTTTCGGGTCGACGATTACGCTCTTATCTAGCGCTGCCTCTCTATTTAGTTCCGTCTTCTTCGCCTCCTTCTCCTGCTCAACCCGAGCAACCATCAGCTGCGCGACGGGTACGATCGGACTTCCCGGATAGTCTTTGAGGAGCTTCTTGAAGACCGCCAACGCCTCGTCGTACTTCCCCATCCGGAAATAGGTCTGCCCGATCCAGTAGCGGGCGTCCTGGGCGATCGGTCTTTCCGGCATCAGTTGAATGACCTTTTCGTAAGCGGCGATCGCATCAGAGAAATTCTCCCGCTTGAGGAGCAAGACCGCTTCGGCAAATTGCCTCTCCACAAGGCTATTCACCTCCACGGATTGTGTGGTTGTGGCTTGAGACGCCGGCCCGGCGTTTATCGGGCCAAACTGCCACATAAAGACCAGGCCCAAGGCCGCGGCAAGAAAGACCAGTCCCTTCTTTTTCATAGTCCTCTCCTCCCCTGAAGTCGGATTTATTCGGAATTCGGCCGAATGACCTCCCTGCCGGGGATCATTCGCCGAATTCGCTTACGCCTTTTCTTGCGTCCGTAACCGCTTGGGCGATCTCCATCAAGCGGGACATATCCGCCCGGCCGATCAAGACAAAAGAGACATGCGTGTTTTTCCAGGCCAGGATCGTCGTCCCCGCTTGATCCCCCGCGATTTCAGCCGGTGGCGAGCTTCTGTAAACGGCGTACTCTCTGAAGTCCTGCGCGGCTAGGCCCTGACCCCCATCAAGGGGCTGCTCGAATACGGAAAAGGTGTCGATCCCGTTCGTGTAAAGAAGATGAAGGCTCTCGCGTCCGGCGACCATCGTGATCGTGTCGAGGATATAGCCGGGATGGATCCGGGAGGGCGCCACGGGGTCGAAACTCACAGCCTTCCGGGCCTGAGGCAGCGAAAGGGCTCTGGCACTCGAGATATCGGAGGCCGGGGCAGCCGCTTCGGCGTCCCGGCTTGATGAGGGTCCCCTCAAGATCACGCCGGGGCGTGAAACCCGGCGATAATCGTCGATGAATTCGTAATACATGATGTCGTCGCGGCTCAAGGTCACCCGGGCAGCCGGACGCTCGGCGGGCTCCTTAGACGCGGCCTGAAGGACGGCTTCCCGGTGCTCCGTCATGTAGAAATTGATGGTGGCAAGCGCGTCGTCCGGCCGCGCCGGCGAGGGCTTCTGGAAATGGCGGCTGACCGCAAGGGTAATGAAGACGACCGCGGCGACTTCGGCAAAGCGAAGGGCGGCTCTCCCGGCGAGCGCGGGCGTCAGAACCTTTCTCCACCACGATTCCCGGGACTCCAATCCGGCTTGCAAGCGTTCGAATAAATCGCTGGGGGGCGCTGCGGCTTTCCACGTCTGCAGCGCTCCAGCGAGCTGTCTCAACTGCCGGGCGATCCCGGCACAACCCGGGCAATGCCCTAAATGGTCTTGGATCGTTGTTCTTTCAGCCTCCTCGACATCGTTGTCAAGGAAGGCTTTGAGCCGCTTCCGGATTTCTTCGCATTCCATCGTTTATTCTCCCAGATACGGGGCCAGGGTGTTCCTGAGTCGCTCATGGGCCCGGTGATTGATGGATTTTAGGGTCCCTATCGGCCGGTTCGTGATCTCGGCGATCTCAGAGTATTTCAGCCCCTGGTATTCTTTCATGACAACGACAAGGCGCTCGTCCTCCGGCAGAGACGCGACGGCTCCTTTGACGACAGTCTCGAGCTCGCAGTCCTCGACGGATTTGTCGACGGCCGAAGACGGATCGGAAACGAGATCCTGAAGCTCGGCGCGACAACCATCCTGAGAAGTAAGAGGAGAGTTGAGCGAGATGTGAGAACGGTGCTTCATCCGCCTCGTCCTGTCCCGGCAGAGATTCACGGCGATCTGAAAGAGCCATGTTTTGAATTGTGCGGTCGCCCGATATTTTCTCTTCGCTCGGACGACCCGGAAAAATGTCTCCTGGAACAGGCTTTCGGTGTCGGTCGAATCCGGGACCAGGCGATAGATAAAGTCGAAAAGGGGCTTCTCGTAGCGCCGGTAAAGCGTTTCGAAAGCTGCCGCGTCTCCGTCACGGTACCTGAGCATGAGTTCTTCGTCCGTCCGCCATGTAGTCATCGGGGCCTTTCCCGTGCCCTCACTCACTTAAACGCACGAGCCGGGGCAGGGTTGTAAATTATCTTATCACCGGCCGCGCCTCTGTTCCAACACTTGACAGAATCTTCACACTCCCTTAACGTTTAGGGCAGAACAAGGGGATACGATAAGCCCTGCCGTCGGACGTCGAGATGCCGGATGCTCGAGAACCTAGGGATCGCCCTCAGGAAACAGAAGAAGCTGGTCTTCATCTTCTTTCTGACGATATTCCTGCCCGCGCTAACCCTCAGCGTTTTCGGCGTCCGGGCCATCCGGAACGAGCGGTTCAGGTTGGCGAAAGAGGAGGAGAACGAAGGCCGCAGGGCCGCCCGCTTCATCATGGCCCATGTCCAGTCGAAACTCGAGGCGATCGCCAGCGTGCTCGAAGGCCTAGCCCAGAATCCGGCGGTTCTCGGGAAAGACTGCGCCGCCATCCACGAGCTGGCCGAAAAACGGCTCTCCGTCGACCCGCTCATCGGGCAGGTTGTCCTCATGTACAGGAACGAGGAGGTGTCGTTCCCGCTTCTGCTCATCCCGCCCGATAAGAAGCCGGCGGACTCTCCGAAGGCCGGCGACGCCTCGCTGGCCGTGAGGATACGAAGGGCGGAAGCCCTGGAGTTCGTCGACAGGAATTTCCGCGCGGCCGCCGCTCTCTACAGGGAGCTCTCCAAGCTGGCCTCGGACAGAAATTTTCAGGCCGAGATGTTGACCGGCCAGGCCCGCTGCCTCCAGAAAGCGGAGGTCTACGACGAGGCTGTCCGGGTGTATGCCCGGATCGCGAGAGAGTATTCCGATTGCCTGACACCGTCCCGCCTGCCCCTGGGCCTTCTGGCCAGGCTACAGACCATCGAATGCTATGAAAGGTCCGGGGATTCCCCGGGAGCGGCAAAGCACGCGTTGGACGCGTACCGTGAACTGCTCAAGAAGCCCTCGGCTCTCAGCGAAGACCAATTCAAGACATATATCTCGCTCGTCGGGGAGTCGATCGACGCCGTGCTGGCCGGGGAAAAAGGAGCCCAGGTTTCCGAGGAATATCGAAAAGATTACATGGACCTGAAAAACCTCCAATCGGACAGGATGAAGGAATGGGCGGCCGCGGGGCTCCTCAAAAAAGAGGTCATCCCGGAGCTCGCAAGAAGGCTGTCTCAGTCTGAAGCGTACAGTCCGAATTCCTATCGCCTCTCGAGAAATGTCGGGGGGAGGGACCTCCTCCTTCTGGCCGCCTGGATCCCGGACCGGATGGGAGAGGGGACGGCAGGGATGTTAGGCGTCCAACTCAATAACGAATATCTGTTGGAGAGCGTTCTGCCCGAGGCCCTCGGAAACGTTCAGTTGAACGATGGCGTGGAGGTCGTTCTCGCCGACCTGGCCGGCCGGCCTCTCTCTGGAAAAAGAAGCACGTCGACGGCGCTCCCGCTGGTCACGGAATACTTCGAGGACAATTTCCCTCCCTGGAAGATCGAGCTGTTCCAGGCCCCCGCGAAGGGCCTGGAAATCCTCGACCTCCGCAGAAATTTTTACTTCTGGACGATCCTGACTCTCCTGGTTGTCCTCGCCTTCGGGGCATTTCTCATCGTCCGGACGATCGCCCATGAGATAGAGATCCTCAAAATCAAGTCGGATTTTGTCTCCTCGGTCTCCCATGAATTCAAGACGCCCTTGACCTCGATCAAGGCCCTGATGGAAAGGCTCGTCGACGGGAAGGTCCGCGATGCAGGGAAGATGGACCAGTACTTCCAGATCATTGCCCAAGACACGGATAAACTGACCCGTTTGGTGAACAACCTGCTGGACTTTTCCAAGATCGAAGAGGGGAAAAAGGAATATGCTCTCTCCGACGCGGATATTGTCCGGATCGCCACGGAGCAGGTCCAGGGCTTCAAAAACGAACGGGCGTTGGCGGGCCGGGAGATACGGCTCGAGATCACGGGCGAAATCCCAACTCTCCGGGCAGACGCTGATGCCCTGTCCCGGGCCCTGGCCAATCTCCTGAGCAATGCCGTGAAATTCACGCCTCCCGGGAAGGCGATCCACGTGGGCCTCTCGAGCGACGGGGAAAACGTCGTCCTCGAGGTGGAAGACGAGGGAATAGGGATCCATGCGGACGAGGTCGGAAAGGTCTTCGAAAAGTTTTTCCAGGGGAGAAATGTCCTCGATCAGTCCGTCAAAGGAACGGGACTGGGGCTGACCCTGGTCAAGCACATCGTCGAGGCCCACGGGGGAAGGATCCTCGTCGAGAGCCGGCTCGGCCTGGGCAGCAAGTTCTCCATGGTTTTCCCGATAAAATCCTAGTCGGAGGGGCGTCGATGCCTAAGAAGATCCTTATCGTCGAGGACGAACCGGGAATCCGTCTGAGTCTTTCGGACGAGCTCGAATCCACGGGCTATCAGGTCTTCACGGCCGAGAACGGCGAGAAGGCGCTCGCGGTGGCCGGCCGCGAGAAGCCGGACCTCATCATCCTCGACCTCATGCTGCCGGTCCTCGACGGGACCGAGGTTTGCAAAAAACTGAGGATGCAAGGCGACAGGACGCCGATCATCATGCTCACGGTGAAAGACAAGGAGATCGACAAGGTCCTGGGACTCGAGCTGGGCGCCGACGACTACATGACCAAGCCTTTCAGCCTGCGCGAGCTTGTGGCCCGGGTCAAGGCCGTCTTCCGGCGGACGGATGAAAAGCCCTCAAGCCTGGACGTTTACAGCTTCGGCGGAATCGACCTGGACTTCAAGAAGTTCGAAGCCTTCCAAAAGGGGAAGAAGCTCGAGTTGACCCCCCTGGAGTTCCATATGTTGAAGCTGTTCGTCGAGAGACGGGGCGAGGTTTTGACGCGGGACGATTTCCTGGACGGCGTCTGGGGGGAAGACAATGTCTCCGTGTCGTTCCGGACGGTCGACAGCCATATCGCCAATATCCGCAAGAAGATCGAGGACGATCCGTCGAGTCCACGGCACATCCTCAGCATCAGGGGCGTGGGATATAAGTTCGTGGAATGAAAGGCCGCTCGGTGGGAATTTCACGATGTCTTGATACTTCCTTAACACATCCGTCTCCGCGGAGCGCTATATTGGGAGCGAAAATACGATGCGGAGGGATGCCATGAAGAAGACGATAGTAATTCTGACTCTGACCCTGATTGCCTCACTGGGCATTCTGGTGCCGGGAAAAGGAGCCGCTAGACAACAGACTGCCGGCGAGCTGTTCGAGAAAGCCCTCTATGTCGAGGAGGGCCAGGGGGATTTGCAAAAGGCCATCGGCCTTTATCAGGACATCGTGAAGCGGTTCCCGGAGAGCCGCGAAGTCGCCGCCAAGGCGCTGCTTCACATCGGCATGTGCCACGAAAAGCTGGGCAGCCAAGAAGCTCTGAAAGCCTATCAGCGCCTCATCGCCGACTATCCGGGTCAGAAAGAAGAGGTGGCCCTGGCCAAAGAAAGGTTGGCAGGGCTCGTGAAAATCGCGGCGCCGGCCCCTCGAAAACCCCTATTCCGAAAGATCCGGACGCCGTTCAGCATTCCCCAATGGAGCGGGAGCCGTCTTTCTCCTGACGGGAAAACTCTCGCCTTCGGTTCTCAGAACTCAATCTGGACCGTCCCGATACCGGGCAAGGTCGATCCCGACCTGGCCGGTGAGCCGAAGGAATTGCCGGGAGCGGCTGATGTTCTCGGTGACGGCCTGTCGTGGTCCGGCGACGGCAAGTGGATCGCGTTCAGCCGGGCCTATTTTCATGTCGGAGCGACACGTATCAATTTTAGATCGGAGGGGGCATATATTGATGTCATCCCTTCATCCGGAGGAGAGCCCAAAAGAATACCTGTCCCCCAGTGGGTGGCCACGAAAGGCGACACATCCCGCCGGCTTAGTTTGTCGCCCGACGGAAAAACCGTCGCGCTTGATTCGGGCGGGCAGATCTATGCTGCCTCTGTAGGAACTGGCGATATCAAGCAGGTGACCAAAGACGGTGGGATTTCTCCATGTTTTTCGCCGGACGGGACGAAGATCGCCTATCTGACGCCTCCAGTCAGTCAGGATAATCCTCCCGCCCGCCTCAATGAGGTCTGGGTGATCTCTGCCGACGGCGAAGATCCCGTCAAAGTCAGTGGCGATCTGCGCGAGAACCTGAGCCGGACGGGTCCAATATGGTCTCCCAATGGCCGGCTGATCGCCTTCGGCCGGATCGTCTTGGAGCCCAGCTTTGGGTCAGAGGTCTGCATCGTTCCCGTCTCGGAAAAAGGCAAGCCCCTTGCCTCTCCCGTTCAAATCAAGCTTCCTCTTTTCACTACTAATTTCATGACCGGCTGGACGTCCGCCAACAAGATCGGGCTCCTCCTCGAAACTCCCTACCATGAGTACGTTTACACCGTCCCCGTCTCCGGCGGAAAGGCCAGCCAAGTGAGCCCGCTCGACCGCGGTGCCAGCCATCCCCGCTGGTCGCCGGACGGGAAGCGAATCTATTTCCGATGGGAGGACGGCCAATTGGGTTCCGTCCCCGGCGAGGGAGGGGAGCTGAGCATTCATCCCGCTCTGGGAGGCGGCCGCAAGACCGGTTTCTTCATACAATATCCGGGGGCCGGGAATTCTGTCTCACCGGACGGGAAATCAGTCGTGTTTTCGGCTGGAACGTCAAAATCCGGACCGGACATATACACCATCTCCGTCGAGAGAGGAGAACCCAAGCAGATCACGAGCGGAGGGAGGCCCTGCTATCCGTGTTGGTCGCCGGACGGAAGATGGATCGCGTATCTGGATGTGGAAACCATCGGCAATGAAAAACGTATCGCCACAATATGCAAAATTCCGGCTGAAGGCGGAGAGGCCCAAAAAATCATGACCGAATCCGCTCATGTCACAGAGGCCGGCCTCGACTGGTCTCCGGACGGGAAAACGATCGCCTATTTTTCCAAGAAGACGGATGCTCCAGCGGGCACCTTGAATCTCGTCCCGATCGCCGGCGGCGAGTCCCGGGAAATTTGCCCGGTCCAAAACGTCAATGCTCAAAGCGATGTGTCCTGGTCGCCGGATGGACAAAAGATCGCTTTCGTCTCCAGGGGGAAGATCTGGGTAGTCCCGGCGGCCGGCGGCGAGCCGGTGGAAGTGAAGACGGATGTCGATGCCGACGCCGGCAAGCTCGACTGGTCCCCGGACGGCCGGAAGATCGCCTTCTCCGGCGATAGCGGCATGGACATCGAATTCTGGTTCATGGAAGACTTCCTGCATTTATTGAAGAAATGAATCTCGTCTGGAGATTGACGCGGAGGGGCGGTTTGGTCTAGATTGCCGGGTGATGTCCACTCGGCGGTTTCGGGAACACCTACGAGAACCGGGTACCGCTCCCCGGTTTTCCGCGGCCGTCATTGCCGCAGCGCTCGTCTGGACAACGGCATGCGCGCCCGGCGGAACGGCCCGGTCGGGTCCGCGCCCGACCCAAGTCAGCCTCTGCGGGCGCGCATTCGTGTTCGTGGACTACGGCCGGCCCGCGGCCGCGATCGAGATCCCCGAAGGAGCGGGGGACGCCGAGCGGCGGGCCGCCGAGATCCTGCGCTCCTCGGTCCTGAAAATGAGCGGGGCGGACCTGCCCATCCGCACGGTCGGAGAGCCCGGCCGGCCCGGCGTCGTCGCCATCGGTTTTCCCCGAGAAGACCTGCCCCCAGTTCTCGTCTCCTCGCTCCCCTCTCTTCGCTACGACGGCTTCGCCATCGCCACCTCCACCGGCAACCTCTATATCGCGGGAGGCGGCGGCAAGGGCGTCGTCTATGGCGTCGTCCACCTCCTCGAAAAATACTTCGGCTGCCGCCGATACAGCCCGTCGGCCGAGGTCTTCCCTCAGCGAAACGACCTGGCCCTCGGTTGCACCTTCGAGGTCGACAATCCGGCCAACGACGTCCGCATCGTCTACGGCGAATTCACCCTCGATCCCGACTATCGCGATTGGATGCGGCTCCATGTCCAGGACGACCTCTACGGGACGGGCTACTACGTCCATACCTTCCAGAAGCTCCTCCCCTGGCAGACCTACTTTGCCGACCACCCCGAATATTTCGCCCTGATGAACGGAAAACGGATCATCGACCAGCCCTGCCTGTCGCGGCCGGAAGTCTTCGATATCGCCGTCGCCAAACTCCGCGAGGAGATGGCCGCCCAGCCGGACAAGAAGATCTGGTCGGTCAGTCAGAACGACAATTCTTCCTACTGCCAGTGCCCCGAATGCCTCAAGGTCATCGAAGAAGAGGGCTCGCCCGCCGGGCCCATCATCCGCTTCGTCAACCGCGTCGCCGCCCTCTTTCCGGACAAGACGATATCGACCCTGGCCTACCAGTATTCCCGTCCGGCGCCGCGCCTCGCCCGGCCGGCCCCGAACGTCGAGGTCATGCTCTGTACGATCGAGCTCAATAGAAGTCTGTCCATCGCCGACGACCCGTCGAGCGCTTTATTCGTCCGCGATATCGAGGAATGGGGCCGGATCTGCGGCAACATCTACCTCTGGGATTACACGGTCAATTTCTCCCACCACGTCTCTCCCTTCCCGAACCTCCACGTCCTCCAGCCCAATATCCGGTTCTTCGTCGGCCAGGGCGTCCGCAAGCATTTCCAGCAGACGAACACCAGCCCGGGACACGAGTTCAGCGAACTCAAGTCTTACCTGCTGGCCCGACTCCTCTGGGATCCGAAGACCGACATGGGCTCCGTGATGGACGACTTCCTCCGAGGCTATTACGGGAAAGCCGGACTTTTCGTCCGGAAGTACATCGACGCCCTGCGCGCGGCGCTCGGGCGGACCGGCGCGAAGCTCGACATCTACGAACCGCCGGCGGTCCACGCCGAAGGTCATCTTTCCGCCGCCGACGTCGCGGCCTACAACATGCTCTTCGATAAGGCCGAGGCCGCCGCGGC
>Ga0315277_10007989_pt1 | contig 13648 bp, 13 predicted proteins | sample YL17G05_15_MG_FD_203695 | JGI IMG/M metagenome (GOLD analysis project Ga0315277, IMG submission 203695) | Sediment microbial communities from Yellowstone Lake, YNP, Wyoming, USA - YL17G05_15 | ecosystem: Environmental > Aquatic > Freshwater > Lake > Sediment | place: USA: Wyoming | collected...
CTTTTCTTCCCTAGTGCCGTTTTTTAACACATATTTGGCGTAATCTTTGATCTCTACCTTAGTTTCTTTAGTTCGGCTAACCTCCTTACCCAGCACCCCATGAGTGAATCGCTCATATCTGGCAATCTCATCTTCAAGTCGTTTCTTTGCTCCAAGCTGATTTATCTCCAGTTTATCTATTAGCTGGAGCAATTGCTCGACTAAATCCTCTTCTCTTATGTATAATTCTTTACAATTTCTATCAGCCCCTTTGGTGCAGTGGTAATAAACATATCGGTTTTTACTGCCGTTTTGAAGCGTTTTGAATTTTTCTTCGGCGCACACTCCAGAACCGCAGGCGCCGCATTTTATCAATCGAGTGAAATCGAACTCTTTAGTCCCCGGCTTAGATTTAGGAGCAACCTCCAATCTTTGCCGAACCTGCTCGAATGTTTCTTCGGAGATTAAAACTTCATGGGCTACCTTATACCAGTTGCCGCTACCCACTGGATACTCAAATTTACCTGAGTAGTAGGGGTTATGGAGTATGAGATAAACCATGCTTAAGGTGACCTTTTTGCCTGATTTTGTCGTGAACCCTACTTGATTGAGCCATTTAAAGATATCTCGGCCATTTTGGCCCGATGCTACTCTTTGAAAAGCTTCTTTTATTAGAGGAGCACGTTCAGGATCTAAATAAACCTTCTTTTCGCCTTTTTTGGCATATTTTTCGTTGATAAAGCCTAAAGGTGTCATTCCCGGTCTGAACCCCATTTCACACTTGGCTTTTAGGCCTCTTTTTACATTTACTGCCTTATTGTCGTTTTCTAGCTTCGCTTGAGACCCTAAAATCATTAACAAAAACTTATCGTTTGGTGAATTGGTAAAGATCTGATTGTAGGTTCTTATCTCTATCAGGTACTTTTGATCCATTAAATCGACCATTACGCCCAAATCGCCGGCATTTCGGCTTAATCTGTCCGGTGCCCACGTCAGAATCCCCTGGATCTTATCTAATTTGATATCGTCTATCATCGCCTTAAAAATCGGTCTTTCGCCAGAATCTTTGGCTGAATGGCTCTCTTTTCTAACATCCGTCACTTCTAAATCATCTCTTTTGGCGATTGCAAGCATCTCATTTACTTGAGAATCGATAGAAAGCGCCTGTAATTCGTCTCTTTCGCATGATTTTCGAGCATAAAGGCAGAATTTTATCTTTTTCCCTTGGGGTAATTGTGATTGCATCTTAAGGTAAGGAATGACAGATATGGTTTAGGAAGTCAAGGCCTTTTTTGAAAATTGGCGTTGAACTGGCATGAAAGAATGAATTTTCTCTAAAAAAGCTCTATAATACAGTAAGATTGTAAAGATTTAAGATACCTCTCGTCTACGACCAAAAGGTCAGTCCCATATCAGCTTCACAAGAAGCTAATATGGGTTATAGAGTAAATTTATGAACGAAAAAGAAAAAAATTGGAAAGAATTAAATCAAGAATTAACGCAGGCAGCTACCGATAATAATTGGGCCAGTTATCGTTGTATAAAATTTGATATGGCCCAATTTTTAGAAAAGGAAAACAAAAATTTAGATGCATTAGCACTTTATGCTGAGATTCTTTATCTTGATGTAAGTGGCCCTCAAGATAAACCGCATATAATTGGGAATGTAATTGGAATTGACCGCGAATTTTTAGAAACGCGTCCCAAATTTAATCCAGAAAGTGCTTTTGTTGCTCCTGCGATAATAGAGAGCATAAGAATTTTATCTGAAAAAGAGAACATTCAAGAGAATGAATTCGAAAAATTATTTTACAGGGTGAATGAGAATCTTTATAAAACTATACAACCGCCGATTAACCCTAAAACTGCTTGGCAAAAAATTCTGTATAAAAAAAGCCTTGCTGACCAAAAAGCAAGATTAGATAGACACTATACAGCGTATAATAGTTCTGAAGTAAATACTTTTTGCGATAAAAATCCTCATATTTTAGAATGGTGGACTCCTTCGCATGATAAATTACTTACTCAACAAATTAAAAAGTATCAATGGTTTTGGGATTATGGTATCGGGTCGAGAATAATAGAAATTACTCCAGAGAAGATTATAGAAAAGTGGGAAAAAATAGATCCTTGGTATTTAATGTCTCAAAGAACTGACATCGTGGATACAACTGTATATAGGGAAAACGGAAAATGTGATCATTTTTCAAACATAGATAATTGCGCACGCGGTGATGTTTTGACAAATTTTGCCGTGTCACGTGCAGAAAATCTTAATTTAACAAAAGCAATTAGAAAACCTGAATATCGAATTTGTCCTTTATGTGGTCAAAAATTTATCGAGACTTCTCTACCCGTTTATTACATTAAAATGTTGGGTATTAATCAATTAGATTTTTGCAGTCCTTGCTTGGATAGCGTGCTAAATGAGGGGCATTATTCTCTTTCTAAGCAAGAAATAATTTCTTATCTTCGCGATTTGACAAATGTTTTACAACGGGTTCCTTCTCAAGATTTTGGTACTAGATTGTTTGGCGGCGAGGTGCCCGTTCTTTACGGTTTGGATACGAAAGAAAGATTGGCAGTTTTTAGACTTCTTCAAAGAAAACCAGCGAAAGAATGCGTAAAAAAATATTTTGGTTCATGGTTTAGAGCTCTTGTAGAGGCCGGTATTTTAGAGGATGGCGCTCGTAGAACAAGCAGAGGAACACAATGTTTAGCTAGAGATGGTCATTTTTGTTTTTCGCTAGGAGAAAAAACTATTGATGATTTAATCCATTCTTTAGGGATTGAACACGGAAAGGAACCACAATATCCCGAATCTAATTTGAGAGCAGACTTTATCATCAATAATATTTTTATCGAATACTTTGGTTTAGCGGGAAATATTGATTACGATAATAAAACAAAACTAAAACAAGAGCTTTGTAAGAAGCATGGAATAAAACTGATTTCGATTTATCCATGGGACTTAGTTAGTTCAAAAAATTTGGAGACAATATTGTCAAATGGACTTTATGAAAAAAATTTATTAAAATAAAAATCACCGTGGAGTCGAAAAATGATAGGTAAACCAAAATTATTGGAACTTGCCGATTGGATTAGAAACAATCAAAGTAAATTTCCCAGCGAATATTTAAGAGTAATAAATAAAATTATCAGTGATTTAAAGATCGTAATCACTAAAAGGCCGTTGATTATTGATTTGCAAGTTGAATTAAGAGAAATGGAAGATGAGCTAATGAAAATACATTCTAAAAAACAAGTAATGTCGGAGACTATCGACATCGATGCAAGACCGCCGGAAATAGTCTCCGATTTAATAGATAAATTAGAGGAAATAATTGAGAAAGGAGAATAATGAAAGGCACATATTTAGATCAAACTAAAAGAATCGTTAGATCATTTAACAGACTATCGAAACAAAATATCTTAGAAAGAATCACAGATAAAATTAAAGATGACAATTATCATTTTTTTCAAGATTGTTTTCATCTTAAAGATTGGATAAAGAATGATAGCGACTTGCCTCAAATAATGCGAGATGAAGTTGAAAATTTTGTGGAACGATCTCGATTTCTAAAACATGTTGCAGATATAGCCAATGCTACTAAACATCTACAATTGACTAAATATATAAGAGTAGATAAAGAAATAGACTTTGAAATTTTGAATGTTACTTCTGATAATGAACATAAAGAAATGCTAAGCATTAAGAGCAAAAATGAGAGTTTCGGAGGAAACTCCCTACATATCAATGCCCTAAAAGATTGGAATAGATTTCTAGGAAAATACAAACTCGGTATGTTTGATTTTAAAAGTAAGAAATTAAAATCATCAAGGTTACTGTAAATTTTTCTTACGAATAATAACGGCGGTAAAATGGCAAAATACACAGTTGATATGCAAAAAGGTAATATGGGTGAGTCATTCGTAATGTCCATGTTGTCTAAGCACGCCCTAGTTAATAGAATTACGGGCGCCAATGATATCGGTCTCGATTTTTTGTGCGAGCGAATCCATCAAGAAGAGGCTTCGGGAATTCTTTTTGCAGTACAGGTTAAAACTACGAATCGCAAGGTCGTGGAAATTAAAGAAAAAGGAATTGATAAAGGATTAAATAATCTTAAAAAATTCACTATCAAATATAAGACCTCGGGAGAGATGTGCCCCAAAATTGAACCTGATACACTAGAATACTGGAAAAATTTCGAAATTCCTATCTATTGTTTTGTAGTAGTAGAGAATGGTGCGGACAATTTTGATTGTTACTATAAAAGATATACTCCGATTTTACATGAAAATGACATGAAAAAGGCAGAAAAAGAGGCCTGTCTATATAGAATTTATAAATCTGGAGATAGATTTTTAGTCTTTAGTGATGAAGAAAAACAGATAGGTGGGTTTGTAAGAGATTTATTTATTGATTACATAAGGTGCAAATATTATAAGGGTCATTTGGCCTATTTGAATCCTAGAATAATAGGATTGAACCAGTTTCCAGCGAATAATCAGGTATTTATAGATCTCTATAAAGAATACAAACAAAAAATTGATGCAACTTTTAATATTTACCAATCCTTTTATAAAAATAAATCGTAAATTTAAAGGACGGTTTTCGATAAATCTGGACTTTCCAAAAATTAAGAAATAAAAATCGTCGATAATTGGAAAAATAATTGTGGATAAATTATGTCAATCCCGTTTAGATTAAATTTATTTAAACAAATTGAAATTTATCAGGATTTGGAGGAGATTGATAAAAAATTCCAAGAGCAACTTATCTCTTCAGAAGTAAAAAATGGATTTTGCGAGAATCCTCCATTATGGTTTTTTGAAAAGAAGATTTTGTACTGGGTATACACAAAACATAAACATCTTGGCTCACCGATACTAATTTCACAATTTACATCAAAAGAGATAACTTACCAATACATACATGAGACTGATTTTGATAAAATGGTCAGAGATTTTAATAAAAGTTGGTCTATAAAAGAAAAAAATTTAGAATATATTAATGCAACAAAAGAAGAAATTCAAAACATACAAATCAGAAAAGCCTTTGGAAATTTAGTAACAAAAGGACTGGCTAAATTTTTTAAAAAAAATAAGAACATTAATAACGACATTAATCAGGAAAATTGTGATGGTATTATAATAACTGAAAGAGGGTTAGAATATGCCAAAATGATTTATTGGTTATATCGTTTTAAAAAAGCCAATAGAAATTATAATAAAATCAAAGGAGTAAAAAGAGTTTTAGAACTTAAAAATTGGTCAATAATTAAATATACAACAATCATAACAATAGCGTGGTTAATAATAATTGGTTCGGTGTTTATATTCTTTAAGGTTTTAATTTATGAAATAGTGGAATTTGTTCTTACAATTAAAGGGCCTTCTATGTAAAAAATAAAGGCAACTAACTAAAAATCGTCGAGAAATTAAAAAATTTCTAAATATTTTTTGAGAATTTTTTGGTTCAAATATTTATTACAAATCGCCAACCAAACCAAGATTATTGATTAGAATAATCATATCAAGGCGGTTGACTTTATTGTCACCGTTAAGATCAGCATTGGGGTTCCACTTTTTTGAGTCAGGCGTACTGTTATTAGCTTTTCTTAATAAGGTCTGGTCTTGAGCGTCTATATCGTTATCGCCGTCAACATCGCCATTAACGAGGGAAACATTGATGGCCGTGTCTTGATAGATATTAACATCTGTGACGGTTTTTCTGAGCCAATGGCTTGCTTCGAACGCTATATCATAACTGCCAATTTCAACCCCCGAAAGTGTGTAGCTACCATCGTTTTGTAATGTAGTTGTTATCGTTGTTGCGGAATCACCATGTTTTCTCAATTCAACCGTTATCGGAATAGATGAAAAATTGCCGTTAAAATTAAGTAAGTTTACTTTTCCATTCAGAGTAAATGAAGGTTCCGGAACAGGTTTCCAAAGAGTAATGTGAGTTTGGTCGTTAGCATCGTGGACTATACCGACTATGTAACCATTATCATTAACATCAAGAGCGTAGCTGTCATACGGGTAATCCGGGGTAAGATCCGTTAAACCGCTTTGTGATGTCCAATAGAATCCATGGTCGGTACCAGTCCCCGGCACGATAAATTTACCCACTACCGTTCCGTTGTTATTTATCCTGCCCAAAGCCACATCGTAATTGTCGCTTAGAAACTGAATGGCTCCATCCTGCCAAATATAGAAATCATGACTTTCGCCGGGAGTAAAATATGAGCCGGCAATTTGCCCCTGGTCGTTAATACTCTGCGCCGTTGAAACATTGCCGATTCCCGTTAAAGTTTGCGTTCCCCCGATAGATGTCCACATATAAGCAAGGTTATTTCCCAAATTATCCTTTGCCTCACCGACAACAATACCTTCTTCGTTTATGTCATAAGCCCACGAGCCTTCCCCGCCAAGATCACCGATAATTTGAGGGGAGTCGGGGGAATTCCAGAGAACCGAATCATAGGTGATATTGGCATATTTTGTGTAGCCGACAATTTGACCGGAGTCATTTATCGCGAGCGGGGCAGCGCTTCCGTCAGTGCCGTTGAAATATGATAAAGTATTATTATTTGTTGACCAGAGAAATGCACCGTTATTTCCATATCCAACTATTTCGCCGTTATTATTAATGTCGCGCCCGACTCCTTGAAAAGGTAATTCTTGAAACCCCGTGTCGGGCTTCCAGACAAAAGGATGATAGATCCCGTTTTCATCGTAGCGGGTACCGGTAATCCAACCCAAGTCATTTATTGCGATTCCTTCACCGAACCCCAAATCTGTCATTTGATATATAGCGGAATTAGTCTGGGTCTGACCTTGTGCATTAACAATTTTTCCAGGCGTAAGGGTTATTAATAGTGCGAATAAAGAAAATAAAACCAATAATTTTTTCATTTTGTCCTTTCATAAATAACACTTTATTTCACCCTGAATATACAGGGAAGCCAAATTAAAGTCAATGGAAAGTCAAATTTCGCTCAAAATGTTACACCCTTTTTTATAGTGTAACATTTGTAACATTTTCTAAGTTAAAACTCAAATATCTTTAAGTACTGTGCCATTGTGTGCCAAATTCTCGGTTTTAGACTCAAAAATGAGACACTTAGTCCAGAAGTGCCATGTAGTGTCTCATTTGTCTCATTTTCAGAGTAAAACTTGTTAAAATGAGACACGGCATGTTAAAATTGTCTCAAATCCCACTTTTACCCCAGGGAACGGACAAAACCCGATTTACCCTTAAGTCTGGGTACTGAACCGAGGTGGGGAGCCACCTGTTGAGCGAAGCGAAGACAGGTGCGTCCCGTAGCTTCCGCTCCTGTGATAACACTACGGAGTAGGTTTCACAGGAAGGAAGGTAATGGGACCAAAAAGGAGAAAAGGAGTTTTCAATGCATCAAACACCAAGAATTTTAATGGTTATAGCCCAAAGGGATTTTCGCGATGAAGAGTACGAAGACCAGAAAATTGTTTTCGAAGGTCATGGGTTTAAAGTAACGACCGCTTCACAACGGAAAGGGGAATGCCTAGGCAAATTGGGTGGTCGTGCCTGGGCTGATGTCGCGATTCACGAAGTGAACGCCCATGATTATAACGCAATTGTCTTTGTCGGCGGTCCGGGCTGTGCCCATCTTTTGCATGACCACGAGGTTTTATTATTAGCTAAAGAGGCATATCAATATGATAAAGTTGTCGCGGCAATTTGCATGGCGCCATCGATTCTTGCTAACGCGGGATTGTTAGAGGGCAAAAGGGCAACTTCTTTTAGTGGCGAAAAAGAAAATTTGGAAAGCAAGGGAGCGATTTTTACTGGCGATCCGGTTGAGATCGACGGTCAAATTATCACCGCCACCGGTCCAGAAGCCGCTTCCGATTTTGCCGAAGCTGTTTCTAAAGCAATAACAATCAGTGAATAAAATTTAATATGGCCTTATCGTCTAGCGGCCTAGGATATCGCCTTCTCAGGGCGAAGACACGGGTTCGACTCCCGTTGAGGCTACCAAAAGTTGACAAGAAAATAGTGTTTATGCTAATATAAATTCACGATGAAAAATCTTAACTCAAACTTGTTGCATTTAGTTTGGTGGTGGCCTTCCTTTTACGGGAGGCAAGTTTGAGTTGAAGAGATAGTTGTTTGCTAGTCGTAAATGCCTCCCGTCGAGGCATTTTTTAGTATATCCCAGCAGGAGGAACATCAGTGGCAAGCAAGAAGTTCAAGCGGCGGCGGAACGGGAAACGAGAGACCAGGAAAGGAGGTAAACCGCGATGATGGTGGCGTGTCTCGCTCAACGAAAGGGGGAAAGGAAGTGAGGAATGGAGCTGTCGAACCGGAAGCCAGGGCTGTCGGGACCTGTTCGGTCCAGATGGAAACAGGATCTGGCTTCAAGCGAGCTTGTGGGAGGCCCGTCCGAGAGATTGAGGTGGAGGTACCTGGGCTCGGGATCAAAATGCCCAAGTACATCTGTGACGATGGGCATGAACATGTTCCCGCAGTCCGATAGCCAGGATTGCGTTCATAACCGAGCAGGGCCGACGGAGTACCGTCGGCCCTTTCCCTATCTAAGAAAAACAATTATACTCAAAAAGACATGTCTTCATCTTTATTATATTTAGTAATCACAGCCGGATTATTAGATAGCTTCAATCCTTGTGCGATTGCTATTTTACTAATTTTTATTGCCTTAATGTTTACCTTGCAAAAGTCGCGGCGAATAATTATTGTTTTGGGCCTGACTTACATTATCGCGATCTATATTACATATCTGGCGATCGGCGTTGGACTCTTGAGAGCAATCAATTTATTTAATATCCCTCAATATCTCACCCAAGTTGTTGGCTGGATTCTAATTATCTGGGCTTTGTGGGGTTTTAAAGATTACTTTTTTCCAAAACTTCCCTTACGGCTTTCTACTAGCATTAAATCGCGACAATTAATCGCCAAATGGGCGGAAAAATTCACCATCCCTGCAACTTTAATAATGGGTTTTTTTGTTTCGATTTTTGGGTTTCCCTGCACGGGCGGAATTTATCTTGCGACGCTCGCGCTTCTTCATGTTAAAGAAACGTATCTCAAAGGGATTTTTTATTTGTTAATTTATAATTTGATGTTTGTGACGCCCTTGATTATTATTTTTCTTGGAGCAACGAACCGTTTCGTCATTGAAAAAGTTATTAATTTTAACGAGAAAAACGGACCATTATTCAGATTAATAATGTCAGTTGTGGTTTTGGGGATGGGGTTGGTGTTGGTTTTTTATCTAGCGAGATGATAGAATTAAGATAGCAATTATAGCAACATAGCATTATAGAGTTACAGAAAAAAATCTATATTGCCATAATGCTACAAATCTATAATCGCAACCCAGGAGGTTTTATGAAGATAATTCAAGTTGATCAAACAAAATGTATTGGCTGCGGGCTTTGTATCTCAAGCTGCGGAGAAGTTTTTGAGTTTGACGAAAATGGCAAAGCGCGCGTCAAAGACGCGAGCGCTTGCGAAGGTAATCCCGGTTGCTGCCAGCAGGCTCTTGATAATTGTCCGGCAAAAGCGATTAGCTGGACCGATAACTAATAAGTAATAAGTCAAAAGTAATAAGTTCAAGTTAAAATTAAAAACTTTTTAGCTTTGAGTTTATCAAACGGAGTTTGATATGTTCGATTGTATCATCATCGGCGCTGGACCAGCCGGGCTGACCGCGGCAATCTATTTAATTCGGAAAAAGGTAAAGATCGTTGTTTTAACAGAGGATATCGGTGGTCAGATTAAAGACGGTCCTTTAATTGAAAACTATCCTAGCATCGAGAAAATTACCGGGCCAGAGTGGGCCGAGAAGACCGAAAAACAGGCGGAAAAACTCGGGGTGGAATTTAAGCTGAATGATAAGGTCAAAAAAATCAGCCAACTTGATAAGAATTTTGAAGTTGCCACCGAGTCCGGCGAGAAATATCAAGCTAAATCAGTGTTAATCGCTTCGGGCAAATCACCGCGCAAACTCAATGTCCCCGGCGAAAAAGAGCTGGAAGGCAAAGGAATCAGTGTTTGTGTGACTTGCGATGGACCTTTATTTTCTGGCAAAGATGTGGCAATAATTGGTGGTGGTAATTCAGCGATTTCAGCCGCTTTAGAACTAGAAAAATATGCTAATAAAGTTTATGTGTTAAATTTGGGCGCGGCGTTAATTGGTGAGGAAATAAGAATCGAACAACTCAAAAAATCACCTAAAATAGAAATTATCGGTCAAGCAAAAACCATGGCCATTTTGGGTAATCAATTTGTAAAAGCGTTAAAATACAAAGATCTTGCCACATCAAAAGAGAGGGAGATTGCGGTTTCCGGAATTTTCCGCGAGATTGGTTGGGAACCGTCAACGGGTTATTTGGAGGGTTTCGTTGAGTTCTCGCCAACTAAAGAAATTAAAATTGATGATAAAAATAGCACTAATATCCCTGGTGTTTTCGCCGCCGGCGATGCAACTGTTATTTCCCAAAAGCAACTCGTGATCGCTGCTGGCGAAGGCGCCAAGGCTGCCTTGAGTGCTTGGAATTATTTAAGTTCTAAGAAAGAAATTAGTTAAAGGAAAACGGAAATTAGTATGGAAATTGGAAATTAGAGATTGGTTAAACTAATTTCCCTTTTCTGATTTCTATACTATTTTCTAATTTCCTCTAACTATTTTCCAGTTTCCGTTTCAGATTTCGAATTTTCTTTATAGGTGGTGGCTGATTTAACAATATCTAGAATCATTTTTGGTTCGTATTGAGCTTTGACTAAATAGCCGGCAGCGCCTAAACTTTTGGCTTTATCGCCCGAACTTTCTGCCGGTAGATTAGTTAAGAGAAAAACAGGAATTTGTTTTAATTCGGGATCAGCTTTGATGTCTTTTAAAACATCAAAGCCATTGTAGCGAGGCATAATAATATCAAGAAAAATGACATCGGGTTTTTGTTCTCTGGCAATTTTAATCCCGGTTTGACCATCAATCGCTTGTAGCGCTTCAATTCCGCCAGTTTGTAAATATTCGCTATACATTTTCAGGACCCCTTTTTCGTCGTCAATGATTAAGACCTTCATGGAACCTCCAATGATCAATTTTCAAATTTCAATTTTCAATCAAATCCCAATTGATCAATTTTCAAGTAAAATTGGAACATTGAAAATTTAATGAAAATTGTAAATTGTTAATTAAAAATTAATTTATTTTGGTAGCCTAAAAGAAAAAGTTGCGCCTTGGCCATCGGGGCCTGCCTTGCCGACAGGCAGGTTGTTTTTCGCCCAAATTTGACCGCCATGTTTTTCGATTATAATTCTTGAAATATAAAGCCCAAGCCCCGTGCCTTTGTTGTCTAACTCAAGAATATTTTTTCCTCTAAAGAACGGTTGAAAGAGCTTTTCAAAATCAGCCTGATCGATGCCGACGCCCTGATCAATGATTTCCACCACTTGACCATCTTTGGTGGCGGATGTTCTTATTATTACATTGGTCTTAGTATATTTTATGGCATTATCCAATAAATTCAAAATTACTTGGCGAATTTTATCACCATCAAGATTGATCGGCGGAAGATCTCCTTTTTCAATTTTGATTTTAACATTATTTTTCTGCTTGTTATTGTTTTGTTTTGATTTACAAAGCGAATCAACCGAGCCTTCGACAACATCATTAAGATGGCTAAATTTTTTATCCAAGGCGAATGTGCCAGCTTGAATTCGGGAAATCGATAAAAGTTCATCAACTAAATCGACCATTCGAATAGAATTTGTGTGGATCTCGCAAACTGCATCTTTTTGTTTTGGCGAAAGTTTGCCTAAAGTGCCCTCATTTAGCATTGAAACAAACCCCCTAATAATGGAAAGTGGCGTATAAAGCTGATGTGATGTTAAAGATAAAAATTCTTTTTGACGTTCGGCCTCTTGCTCGAGAGATTTCTGTTTTAGGATCGATTCTTCTTTGGCAGTGCGCTCCTGCCTAATTTGGATTGCCAGCATCCGGCAGAAAATAGTAATAAAAAGAATAATTGCAATTTGCCAGGCGCCGGAGAAAAATTGATTGGAACCCGGTAAAAGGTCTTGGGAGCTTAAAAATATTTCAAAAACGACGAACAAAGAGGCAATTGTTGCAATTAAGAGGGCGCTAATAAATTCTAGTTCCAAGGCGGCCGCGGCGATTGGTAAAAAATACAAAGCAAAGAAATATTGACCATAGTCTTTCAAGAGATGAATTAGAACACCGATGAGGACAACATCAGCGATAATTTTGAAATAAACTCTTTTTGAACGGCTAAATATTTTATAGATAACAAGATAATAAAGAAGGGCAAATGAAGTAATGCCGCCAATCAAAATATAAATAGAATCATTATCAAGTAATTTTACTGGTAAGAAACGAACGCCAAAAATGACAATGATAATTACAACCCAAGTAGCAATTTCAACAATTTTTTCTGAACGGTTACGCAAACTGCCTCCCTTTAATATTTCGCCGTTCCGCTATACGCTATCAGCAATCCGCTTTAAGGAACATTCTTATTCCTAATTAGCGGAAAGCGGAAGACGGAAAGCTGATTGACCGGCTGTCTTAATTATACCTTGAGTTTTTAATTTTAAAAAGATGGGTATAATATAAATCAAGAGGGGAGCACATTCTAAGGGAGCGATACGGTGAACCGCAGAACCTTCCTGAAGACAATGGGAATGCTAACCGCTGCAAGCTCGGTCGATATTCGTGCGTTGATCGCCGCTGTTGAAACGCGTGTTTTCGCGGCAACCGGCGCCAAGTGGTACAAGGTCTTGGTCCACAGCCACTCGCGTGATTTCTCGGATGGCGCGCTTTCAGCCAGTCAAGTGATCAAGACGGCGAAGAAGATGGGATATGCCGCGCTAATCCAGACCGATCACCTCAAGGGCATCTATGATAAAGGGGGCAGAACGCCCGAGGCGTTCGAGAAATACCGCCGGGCGTTCGCTTCGCAAGATGGCCTAATCATCATCCCCGGGGCAGAGATCGACACAGCCACCGCTCACATTTTGGCCTTGGGAGACATTCCCTATGATGCCGAATTGCTCCGGCTCTACGACCAGCCGAACGCCCAACAGGCAGTGATCGACCGTCTCAACCAGCTTGGGCTGATCCCTGTCGCCGCTCATCCGAGTGCTCGAGAATATCTCGTCCCCAAATCCGGCAAAGGCAAACTCACTGACTGGAGATTAGACTGGGGTCAAGTAGAGGGTCTGGTCGGGGTTGAGATCTTCAACGACGGCGATTTCTACTCGGAGACTATCCAGCACTATGTCCAACAAGCCTTGGGCGGCGCCAACTGGTTTGTGACCGCAGGCTGTGATCAGCACGGCGTTATCAACCCAGCGCTTGACAGTCGTTGGCAGAGAGCGACCTGGGTTTGGGTCGAGGGGTCTCTGACTAAGCAAAGTCTGCTTGAGGCAATTCGCCAGGGTCAGACCTATGCCGCCCAAGGGGTGAAGCTGACGTTTCTCAACCGGCCACCAGGTCAAGAACTCCGCCTGGTCAAGTGGCTTGGGCTTAAGTACGATTACGCCTTCGACAAAGTGCCGAAGAAGTCTTGGAGGCTACGGATATATCGACGGGGCAAAACCGTCGACGATCCCATGCCAGCTGGAACCCAACCA
>Ga0315277_10007990_pt1 | contig 13647 bp, 10 predicted proteins | sample YL17G05_15_MG_FD_203695 | JGI IMG/M metagenome (GOLD analysis project Ga0315277, IMG submission 203695) | Sediment microbial communities from Yellowstone Lake, YNP, Wyoming, USA - YL17G05_15 | ecosystem: Environmental > Aquatic > Freshwater > Lake > Sediment | place: USA: Wyoming | collected...
CTGGCTTGCTCAGCGGCTAACAAATCAGCGACCGTGGGTTTTTCCAACTGGCCGCCCGCCAGAATCAAATTTACATCGTCGGCGTCCAGGGTCTCGTATTTCAGCAGGGCTTTTCCTATTTGCTCAAGTTTATCTTTATTTGCTTCGATTATTTCTTTTGCCTTTTTATATGCTTCATCGGCGATTTTTTTCACTTCTTTGTCAATTGTTTCTGCTGTTTTCTCTGAGTATTCTTTCTCGCCCGGCATTATATACACGAGGTCTTTGACCGCGAAATCCGGCGAGTAGCTGATTAGGCCGAGTTCATCGCTCATACCCCAGGTCAGAACCATCTGTTTTGCGATATTGGTGGCCTGTTGAATATCTGCCTGTGCGCCGCTGGATATGTCATCACAAAACATTTCTTCTGCGATTCTGCCGCCGAAGCACACCTGCAACAGGGCCATACAATATTTTTTTGTAAATATGTTCCTGTCCTTTTCCGGCAGGGCGAAGGTAGCTCCGGCCATTGGCCCGCGTGGAATGATGCTTACCTTATGCAGGGGGTCGGCATCTTTTAGCAGGGATTGCACAAGTGCGTGTCCGGCCTCGTGATAGGCGGTGATTTCTTTTTCCTGCTGGTCAATGACTCTGCTCTTTCTTGCTCTGCCCCAGCGGACCTTGTCCCGTGCCTCTTCGAGGTCGGCCATCTCGACATAGTCCTTATTGGCCATAGTTGCCGCCAGAGCCGCTTCGTTAATAATGGCGGCAAGGTCCGCACCGCTGAACATCGGCGTGCCGCGTGCGAGCCGTTCGAGGTTGGCATCCGGTCCCATTTTTACCTTTTTTGCGTGGACCTTCAAGATATCAACCCGACCCTTTAAGTCCGGCAGCGGTATGAAGATTTGCCTGTCGAACCGACCGGGCCGTGTCAAGGCGTGGTCCAGGATGTCGGCGCGGTTGGTCGCGGCGATTACAATCACCTGGTCGTTTGTGTCGAAGCCATCCATCTCGACCAAAATGGCATTTAGCGTTTGTTCGCGTTCATCGTGTCCGCCGCCGACAAATGCGGCACTGCGTTTGCGTCCGATTGCGTCAACTTCATCAAGGAAAATGATGCAGGGCGAATTATCTTTGGCCTGCTTGAATAAGTCACGGACACGTGATGCGCCGACGCCGACAAACATCTCTACGAAATCGCTGCCGGATATAGTGAGGAAGGGCACATCAGCCTCGCCCGCTATAGCTTTTGCGAGCAGCGTTTTGCCGCAGCCGGGAGGGCCTACGAGCAGGACCCCGCGAGGAATTCGTCCGCCGAGCCGCTGGAATCTCTTGGGGTTTTTCAAAAACTCTATTATCTCGGCTACCTCGTCTTTTGCCTCCTCGACACCGGCGACATCCTTAAATGTGAATATGACGCGGTCTTTATCGAGTAAGCGATGCTTGCTTCGGCCGAATGACATCAGCATTCCGCCGGCGCCGCTGCGGAGATTGCGTGCGAATACAAAATAGAAGAGTCCGACCAGCACAACCAGCGGCAAAACCCACTGCATCAGCATAATAAGCCAGAGATGCTGCTTGGCAAACTTGACCTCCAGGTCGCCCTTGCTTTCATCCAGTATCTTGGAAAGCCGCTCGCTCATCATTTCCGGTCTGTAATCTACTGTGAAGGAAGTCAGTGCTCTTTTGCCGGTATGGGGGATGCCTGGTTTGAACTTACCTGCTATCTCGGTGTCGCCAATCTCGATACTCTGGATTTGGCCGTTTTTAAGATACTTTTCGAATTCGGTCCAACTGATATTATCACTCTTGAACCACTGTTGCACCGTTATCAGCAATGAGAACAACAACAGTGGAATTATGAAGTAGCTGATTGGCCCGCGTCTGTAGGACGGTGGTGGTGGTTTTTTGCCCCTCTTATTTTGCGGGCTGCCACGTAGAACAGGTCTTTTATTCTTATTGGCGCTCATAATTTATTGGATTTACTAACTTTTGTCTGCTGTATGCAAGTATCCTTGTCGGCTACCATCTTTTTTCCATCAGTTCTACGATTTTTCGTGCCAGATTGTTTGCTGCGAGCCCGGAGGCGTAGCCAAAGTCCTGCTTCTGGAACGGCGAATAGGTTGCTGAAGCGCTAACCTGCCGGTTAGCTATTAACAGTTCTCCGGTTTTGAGATTTTTCCAGTTGACCACCGCTCGCACTTCAAGCTCTTTTTCGAGGACGCGGCCCGATTCCCGTTCCAGCGAAAGGGCGGCTTCGGTTATTGATATTATCTGGCCGTTCATTACAGTATCGGCACGGTCGGTGCTGGAGACTATCTTGTAAGGTGTGTCGGCCTCAATGCGCTTCGCCAGGGCATCGGACAGCTCGTATTCTACTCCCCGTCGGAAAGTCCGGTTATCAAACATCTCCAGACAAACGGTGTTGACATCCTGCGGGAACAGCGATTCGTTGGAATAGCCGCCCATTCCGTTGCATCCGCAAAAACATAGACAGATAAAAAGACAGAAGGCAAAAGGGAGAAGATAAGATTTTTTGCCTGCGCCTTCAAATTTTTTATTTTTTCTTTTTTCTTTCATTTCTTTGTCTCTTCGCTGCCGGGATTTTTGGTGAGCAGTTGCTTTGCTGTTTCTGCGGCGCCAGTTCCCTGCCAATTATTGTTTAGCATTTGATAGTAGAGATTGGCTGACTGTTTACTGCCGGTTCTTTGATAATACTGAGCGATGCTGAGTTGTTTGCAGGCAAGCTGCTCATTTATTTGTTTGAGTATCTGGCTGGCGCCGATTTTTTCGGCGTCCTGTGGATATATTAACTTGAACTTTTCATAGCAGGTCTTTGCGGTTTTCAGGCCTGAAACATCATACCGGGGCCTTTTGTGCTCGGGGTATTTATTATATGCGGCGTATTTGCATCGAGCCATACCGAGCAGTGCATCTCTGCCGATTTCGCCTGTTCCCCATTGAAGCGATACTTCCCACCATTTGAGATATGCTTCGTCGAACATTTCCCTTTTTTCATAACTTTTAGCGACTGCGACAGCAGCTTTTATGCCGATTGGCGAGTCGATGCCGGCCCGCTCGGTAACCTTTTCCATAATTTTGACGCCTTCATCGTATCCCTTAATTCTGAAAAGGCGGAGCACCTGGATTTTCTGGCCGCCCAGGAAGGCCGTCCCGATGGCAAACTGCCTATCTAATGCCGCTTCACGAAGCTGGCTTTCGGGATAGTCGGTAAGCAGCTTATCGTACGAACTAACTGCCTTAGTGAATTTCCCCTGGCAAAAGAGGAGCTCGGCCTCAATAAAGACATCCAGGTCGGGTCCTGCGATTTCGGGGAAATCTTTTTTGAGCTTGTCGAACGCCTTGCGGGCAGCGGCGGTTTGGCCTGCATTGACTAATTTTTTTGTTTCAGCCGCCGCGAGCAGGAATTTATCCTTCTGGTCGGCTGATAGCGATTGCCAGTCCTGCTGTTGGCCCAGACGCCAGGTATCTGCCCGAAGAGGCACAAAGCCCGACAGCACAACTGCTGCCAGGGCTGCATATTGTATTGTGCGATTTAGCATAAACTTAGTCTCGATACTGCTAATCTGCCTATGCAGGATATTATATCTGTTTCTGTGTCCATTGCAAATATAGACAACTAAATATATTATTTCAGCCGGTCATTTTCTTTGTTGCGGATTTGGCAAGAAGTATTATTTGTTTGCATACGCTTTTGCAAACGTGCGGCAGCGAGAACATTAACGGAGTCGGCCTGGCAAGGGCGAAATCAGTGCAGGGACTTTGTGGAAAATCATCGCCGGCAATTTTTATTTTGTCCGGGTCCGAGCAGCCAAATCCCATTCGCCTCGCTGTTTTGATAATCGGCAGGTCATCGGGGCTGATATTTACAAGCTTGCAGCAAATTGTTTCGCAGGCGACAGGATCGGTCCCGCCGACCAGCCAGCCGAGAGGTCTGGCCCTGCCGCGAATAGGCCCGGGGCCGTCCATAACGGTAACAGCGTCAATAATGGTTAGGGCAGGATTCAGAAAATCGTATATCCGGATAAGCAGTTTGCAGAAATCATCGGCATTTTTGCCTTTCCTGAAGTGCCACAGGGCCTTTCGCTTGCCGCTGACGCAGCCGAACATATTTTTGACCGCAAATGTCGCCACCAACTGCTGATGCGTCTTGAATTTCGGCAGGTTTATTATAACGTCAGCATCGAGCGCAGCCGAGCTTATGCCGACCTTTGTTTTTCCCATCCCTATTCGACACCAATTTGGCGTATCGAGTTGTTTGACCGGCACAGCTAATTTTTTAAGGGGTTCATCTAACTTCAGCGCCTTTACGCAGGCAAAGACATTGCCCCAGGCGGGTGAATCGCCGACAAAAGGCCTGGCGCCGAAATCCTTTAGCAGCGAGGCGACTGCAAGGATTATCGCAGGGTCGGTCTGGGTGGCGTGATGGCGCGACTTCGGAGCAATAAAATTGGGCTTTAGCAGGACGGTATCACCGCGTCTGACAAACTTTTCCAATCCGCCGAGAAGTTTGAACTGCGTCGTGATGGCCTCGGCAATTTTAGGCGGGCTGTAATCGCTGCATCTAATTAGTGCAACTGTGGCGTCGGCCATAGGGCGCTCAATAATTTATGCCGGTGCAAACTAATAAAAATATCCTGACAGCCGGTTTACGCTGCGGTAGTTTACGTTCGGCTTCGCTAAAGAACATTCTACCTTCAGGGTTACTGAAGAATAATCCCCCTAACTCCGTCTGGTCGCTGAGGTATTTTTCCGGCCCGAGGACGACAAAATCACCTTGGCCCATCTTCAGTCCGAAACCGGCACAGCTAAAGGAAAACTCGCGTAATTTTGCTTGAGCAGCTAATTGCGGTATCGAGGTCCTTATCGGTGGCGAGAATACCGGATAGGCAACGACGTTGCATACGCCCCTCGATGCCGGTATTTTTTGGGCTTCTATCCGTAAAGCAACGACGCCGGGCCCGATAGAGGCAGCTTCCCTCGAACCGTCGCTGGAAACATAGGAGATGTTTCGTTGGCTGTCTAAACCTGTAACAGCAAGGCCGCCGTACTGGCTGTCAGATAGTAACAGTGAAACTTTTACTATCCTCTGGCCGCCGGCAGCACGCAGCGAATCGAGGGTCTTATTCCACATCTCGCTCTGCCCATAGTGGACCGAAAATAAGTTTGCCTTGAAGGCATTGTAATTATTAAACCGCAGCGGCTTTGTGTATAATGTCTGCCAGATGTCCTTCAGTTTGCCGACATTTTCGGCGGGTATCTCAAAGATGTGGGCGTCAAAATTTATCGTCTTTAGTGGTTTGACCGGCAGTTTGTCGGTTTGGGTGGGGGCTATATCGCCGATTTTGACCTTCTCCCATATCGGCTTTTGTTTTTCGGCTGGTGTGCAGCCCATCAGCCAAACACTTAACCACCCGATAACCGCAATTTGAAAGGCACGAATCATAGTGATAGGTATGGTTGGTGGGCAGTGCCTACCCAACAAACTATTGTTCCAGGTCGGCTAAGACTTTCTCTATCAGTGGTTCAAGCTCAGGGATGCGGACCTTAACGGTTTCCCAGACTATTTCCGTATCGACGCCGAAATAAAAGTGTATCAATTTGTCCCGCATACCTGCCATATCGGACCATGGAATATCCGGATATTTTCTTCTGATTGATGCGGGCAGTTGCTTGGTTGTCTCACCTGCGATTTCCAGCTCTCTTATGACAGCACTTGTTGTCTTTCTATCAGTTATGAACTTTTCATAAGAAAGTCCCTTAACAAACTGGCTGGCATTACGGAAGGCCTGAAGGATGTCTCTCAAATAGACGCGATAGTCGCGTTTCATATATAAACAACCTCATTTAATATTGTGCTCCTGAATTCCGGCCTGAGTGCTTTTATGGAAACCAGGTCGATTTTAGCCCCTGTTTGTTCTGTCAGATATTTTTCCAGCGCGACAAAATCGAGCAAATCTATAACTTTGGAGAATTCCACCAGGATATCGATATCACTGGACCGTCGTGCCTGCCCTTTGACGTAGGAGCCGAAAAGCCCGATGCGTTTGACCTTGAATCTGCAACTGAGTGCCGGTTTCAGCCGTTTCAAATTCCTTTCCAGCAAACCGAGATTACGACCTTTATCTGAAGTTCTAACTTTGTTACTCATTCTCATACCCTTTTTAGCACTCTGGCTGCGATGCTCACAGGTTATTGTATGGAGGACCGACCAATAAGTCAATAAGCAACTGGCCGAAATAACCTCTCTTTGCAGCTAAACCCTATCCTAAAATGAGGCATCATAAGACCAATTTTCTTGACCGGATTTGTTGTTTCGTTTTTAATTATAGGGGTAGTTACGTTCTGGCGTCATTTTGAGTCCGCCAGACGTATGGCGGATAGGCGAGTCGAGTCCGCCACGACGTCTTTGGCGGATTGAATAGATTTCTCCACTTCGCGTCCCTTGGGGACGCTTCGGTCGAAATGACGGTCAAAGAAAACCTGAATTTGAAAGGTGTAAGGGAAAATGAAAATCAGCAAACGAGCTGCGGATGTGCCGTCTTCGGCGACATTGGCCGTTACGGCGAGGGCGAAGGAATTGAAAGCCAAGGGCGTGGACGTAGTTGATTTCGGCGCAGGCGAGCCGGATTTCGACACGCCCGATTTTATCAAAGAAGCTGCGATAAAGGCGCTGAAGGCAGGCAAAACCAAATACACAGCCGAATCCGGCATAGTGGAGCTGCGGACTGCCATTGCCGCCAAGCTCGAAAAGGAAAACGGCCTCAAATACACCCCAGAGCAGGTTATTGTCAATATCGGCGGCAAGCATTCGGTCTATGAGGCGATGCAGGCAGTGCTTGACGGCGGCGACGAGGTTATTCTGCCTGTGCCATATTGGGTAACGTATCCGGAGACGATAAAGCTCGCCGGCGCCGTTCCCATAATCGTTCAGACCGACAAAAAAAATAGCTACAAAATTACGCCTGCCCAGTTGAAAAAGGCCATTACAAAGAAGACCGCTATGCTTGTGCTTAATTCGCCCAGCAATCCGGGCGGCTTTACTTACACGCCTGAAGAGCTGAAGGCCATCGCGAAGGTCCTTGAAGGGACACAGGTGGTAGTGCTTTCGGATGAAATTTACGAAAAGCTAATCTACGGCGATACTAAATTTGTAAGCTTTGCTTCATTAAGTAAAGATGCCTACGACAGAACGCTGACCCTCAACGGCCTGAGCAAAACCTTCTCTATGACCGGCTGGCGTCTTGGATATGCCGCAGGGCCGCTGGAAGTCATAAAGGCGATGGGGCGTCTTCAATCTCATATGACCTCCAACCCTGTAACCTTCGCTCAATACGGTGCAATCGCAGCGTTGAGCGATACCGCTGCGGGCCAGACTGTGGAAAAAATGAGGGCGGAATTCGAGCGGCGAGGCAAATATATGTCGCAGCGCCTGAACGATATTTATGGCATTGAGTGTCCCGAGCCAACCGGCGCTTTCTACTGTTTCCCTGATGTTTCCAGCCACTATGGCCGAAATATCAATGGGATGAAAATTAACGGCAGTATGGACTTTGCGAAAGCAATTCTGGAGCAGGCAAATGTTGCTCTCGTTCCCGGCCTGCCGTTTGGCTGCGATAACAATGTTCGTTTGAGCTTTGCCTGCTCGCTCGAGCAGATTGCCAAAGGATTGGACCGGCTGGAAAAATGGCTCGCTCAATAAAGGACAAAAAACCGCGATTCTTTGTCTGTTTGAAAGGGAAAAAGTGATGTACTGTCCGAAATGTGGAACAGTAAATCCTGATGGCGCCCGATTGTGTTTCTCCTGCAAGTCACTTTTGACGAGCACTTCAGTGCCCGTGCAGGAGGTTAAAACAAGAAAGGACAAAAAACGTGATTCTTTGCCCACCTTAAAGGTAGATGTGTCTATAGCTCCTCAACAGCCGGCGGAAATCGTCGAGCGTAGTGCTTTGTCCGGCTGGCCAATGATTATCGCCTGGCTTGGGATGCTCATCTTTGCTCTTCACGCTTGCACGCACATGGTTGCTGCCGGTGACACCTGGGTTGCAATGGCCTGTGGCAGACATTTCGTGAATCACGGAGTTAATACCATCGAGCCGTTCAGCGCAAACTCGCACAAGCCGGGACCGACTCCGGAAGAAGTCAAGACCTGGCCGGGCTGGGCGCAATGGATTACAGACAAGGTCGGACTTGAGACGGTCAGAAAATGGCATCCGACCGGATGGGTAAATCAGAACTGGCTGACGCACGTTATCTTTTATAAGCTGGTGCCCAAATCATCTTATGCTGATGGCCTGCATTTCACGTCCAATGCGCTGGTCTATTGGAAATTCGCCATTTACATAATAACTATTGTATGTGTTTATTACACAAGTGTTAGATTGGGCGTTAATCCGGCCCTTTCGGCAGTATTCTCCTGTTTTGCGATGTTTGTTGGACGCTCATTTTTGGACATTCGGCCTGCCGGTTTTTCAAATATGCTGGTTGCTGTTTTTTTGTTAATCCTTGTCCTGGCCACTTATCGAAACGTCCTGTATATATGGCTTCTTGTGCCGTTGGCGGTATTCTGGTGTAATGTCCACGGCGGATACGTATATTTGTTCATAATGCTTGTGCCCTTTGTGGGGTTGCATTTACTGACCGCCTGCAACAAAAAATGGACCGCAATTTTATATAATGTCACTGCCTGGCCGTTCTTTTATCTTGCTGCCTCCAGAACGGGGGAAAAAACAGCGGAAGCCGGACCTGCCACGTTATCAGGACCTATGTTATCCGTATTTCTGCTGCTGGTTTTACTGATAGTTCTGGATTTACTGCTGATATTTTTCAAGAAAAACCTTGTTTCAATCGGATGGAAGGGCGTATTTCATACAATAGGGGCTGGTATTATCGCCTTTTTGGCCGTGATTATATTTAATCCCTTCCATTTAACGAACCTGACCCATACTTTCATTATCAGCGTCAGCAAGGACGCTGAAAGGTGGCGTGATGTCCACGAATGGCATCCTGCCTTCGCTTGGGACAATCCTGTCGGCACAGCAGTGCCTTTTCTGATGATGTATATTATTGCGTGGGTGGTCCTTGCCGTATGGGTTGTTGTTCTGATATTAACTTCTCGCTCGGTCACTCAATCCCCGAAGCGCAAGGCGACAGACACCGAGGAGTATCGATGGCCTAAAATCGATTTACCGTTGCTTTTAATTGCCGCCCTTACCATTTATATGGCCATTCGTTCCCGCAGATTCATACCGATAGCGGCCATCACCGCCTGCCCGGTTATAGCGATGTTTATTGACCATATAGTTCGCGTAATTTCAGCAGCGATGAACTTCCGCAGAAATAATCGCCTGAGTGTTTCGCCGATGCCTGCCGGTCTCCGATTGATTCTGGCTCTCGGCGGTGTCGCGGCAGTTTTATTTTTCGGCGTGTGGTGGGGTCTTAAATTTAAGCGGGTTTATCTGGACCCCTGGCCGCCCGACCCGGACTTGACTTCTGTTTTTATGCGGATGACCGCCTCGGATGCCAAGCCGTTTTACGCCTGTAAGCTCATCAAAGATAATAAATTAAAAGGGAAAATGTTTAATTACTGGACGGAGGGTGGTTTCATTGCCTGGGGTCAGGAGCCGGACCCGAACACCGGTCATACGCCTTTGAAGCTGTTTATGGACGGCAGAGCTCAGGCGGCCTACAACGTCCCGACCTTTAACCTCTGGACAAGCATTATGACCGGCGGCCCCACAGTCCAGATTGCCAGCGAGAGAGCCAGGGTTATGGGGCAGGAAATTAAATTATCAGCCGGAGATTATAAAAGCGTCGGCGAGTGGATAGACCAGCAGCTAAAAAGATACAACGTCTGGGTGGTCTTAATGCCGGCGGCTCAATTCGATACTCCTTTCGTAAAAGGTCTTGAGTATAATCCTACTGTGTGGCGAACCGTATTGATTAATAACAAGGATAAACTGTTCGTTGATGTAACAACGCCTTCCGGCAGAGAGCTTTACGAGGGAATGTATAGCGGAAAGACCCTGTTTCCTGACGAATTCTGTAAGAGTGTTACTATTGCCCATGATTTGTTTATGTTTCGTTCGGGAACGGCGGCAAAAAACCAGGGACTTGATTTTGCTATTAAGGCCTTCAACTTAAATCCGTCACCGGCCCCGATGATAGAAATAGTTCTTGTTGCCGCAAGAAGGTTCGCTGAGGTAAAACCTCGAATTGACGATTTCTGCAAAAATGTTGTGGACGACTTTGTGAAAAATAAAAACCTTTACACCAAACGGGATGGCTATCGTCTTAGAGTCGAGGCTGTGCGGCTGGCTTGCATGCATCTGGAGAGAGTGGCCCAGGCAGAGAAAAATACAGAGCGGCAGGAATTCTATGCTGCCGAAAGAAGAAAGTGTGAAGAGGAACGAAATCGGCTCTCTGATGAGCAAAGGTGGTAAGCTGCTCGTCGTGCGTCGTGCGTGATGCGTCGTGCGATAAACGATTAACCGCAGAGAACGCTGAGAAACAATTAGATATAAAAATAAAAAACTCAGTGGTCTCTGCGAACTCAGTGGTAAAAGAAAATGAACGCAATACGCGATACGATATACGCAATACGAAATGCGGGTTCTATCAGTGTTTTTTTCCCCTGCTACAATGAGCAGGAAAACGTTGCTCGCACTGTCGAACAGGCGCTTGGCGTTCTCGAAAAGCTCAACGCCGGCTTTGAAGTGATTATTGTTGACGATGGAAGTGCCGACAGGACCGGCCGGATTGCCGACGAAATCGCAGCACGAGATAGCAGGGTAAAAGCAGTGCATCATCGGACAAATCTCGGCTACGGAGCGGCCCTGCAATCCGGCTTCAAGGCAGCTACAAAAGAGCTTGTCTTTTATACCGACTGCGACGGGCAGTTTGATTTGAACGAATTGCCGTTGCTGCTGCCGTTGATAAGGCAATACGATATTGTTGTCGGTTACCGACTGAACCGCCGGGACAACCTGATACGCAGAATCAACGGCTGGTGCTGGACAAAACTGGTGTGTTTGCTGTTCGGTATGAAAGTCCGCGATATAGATTGTGCCTTCAAACTATACAAAAGGGAAATCTTTGATAACATTAAATTGTCAAGCACAGGTGCGCTGATTAGCGCTGAAATCCTGGCTCGGGCTGTTCGCAGGGGCTATTCGCTGACCCAAAAGGGGGTGCATCATTATCCGCGGACAGCCGGCAAACAAACAGGTGCAAATTTGCGGGTGATTTTTCGTGCCTTCAAAGAGCTGTTTAAGTTGAGGCGCCGAATACTAAGCGGCAGCTGATTGTCAAAAGACGGCGCAAAACGCCGGACACACAATGCCGGATAAAAAAGAAAAAAAGGTTCACTCCGTTAGAAAGTTCACACGGGGCATTAAACGCCGTGTGAGTTCTGGATATTTTACCCGGCGTAGAAACGCGGGGCTTTCTAACGGAGTAAATCTCTTTATTTACGGCTCGCTGCGCGAACCTGATATTTTCAAATCTGTAAGCGGGTTTGGCTTTAGCAGAAAGGCCGCTAAAGTTGACGACAAGACTCTTTTTGCCGAGCCGGCTTTTCTGCCGCACCATCGCAGGGTCAGCCCGGACAATGTGTATTTCTACGCTGTCCCTGCTCCGTCTTCAAGGATTGAGGGCTTTGTGGTTCACGATGTCCCTCTGTCGGCAATGGCTGAAATCGACAGATATGAGGGTAAGCGATATGAAAGGGAAACGGTGCGAGTCAACACCGCAAGCGGCCTGGTGGAAGCGCAGGCGTACCTGGTAAGTAGTGAGTCGATGAGAAAACGCTTCGGCGACAGATTCCACGTGAATCTGATACACGAACTATGGCTGCGGAAGCGTATTGCGAAATTTATTAAAAAGCACACTCGCCCCGGCGAACGAACAGCGGACGCCGAGCTGGAGCGCCAGGCCGCCAGAGAGCTGCTGGCAACCACCGAGCGCGACCTGATTATAAGCCATTATCGCAGTGACGCCGTCAGCGATTATTATCTTGAGCATGAGCTTGACCGGCCGCGGCCAAGTATAAAGCACCTGTATGACGACCCGCAGGCCAGGCCCTTTATCAATAATTATTTAGTCCTGGTTGTAAGGCAGGTACTGCTCAGTCAGCTCGATGAACAATTCCAGTCCAAATACCGTTTTGAGCTGGAGCATATACGGACATCCGAGAGATATTTTGCCCGAACGATTAGTCTGCTTGCATCCTTGCAAATGATAAATGCAAATAGCGCTGCGGTTGATTTGATTATCAAAAAATGCCTCCAGACGCCCTGGTATGAATATGACCTTATCGACTACGTCAAATACGCCGTCAGCGCGGCAGCGAGTTTGTTCGACACCCGCGTTGCCGAGGCATACTTGCACCGGATTCGTTCGAACCTGCAGCCAGGCCTTGTGCCGCTCGGAATTGAGCTTGAATTAAGCAACCTCGGACCTGCCGCTGTTGAGCCGCTGAGAAGCGAGCGAAAAGCATTTGACCCGGTGTATGATGGCTTCAGATACTTCTACGATTTTCACCTTGATGTTTTGTCGTGGAAGCTCGGCGGATATGTTGACGACCACAGCGGCTCAAGCGAGCCACGCCGCTGCGGTTTTCTCGAACTTGCGCCGGCAAGATTGAACATCGCCGGTGAACTATCCCGACCGGCTACTGCAGACCCCTGGGTGCTTAACAAGTTGATAAACGAGCTTGCCAATTTTTACGATGTCCGTCCGCACAGTTTGCATTTGTCTTTTCAGCTTCGAAGAAACCAAATCGGCAATCAAAAAGTCCTGCCTTTGGATTTTGTCAAGTGCCTGCTTGCGATGGGCGGCGGCCCGAAGCTGAAAAAAAACGGCAAAATATGGATATCAAGAATCGGCTATAACGAAATAACACAATCCGGACCCGGCGAAGAGCTTGTCTTTGCCAGGACCAGCAAACGCAAGTGGTATCTTGGCGGAGATGAAATCGCAGACAAGCCCCCCGCCCAGGCGACCACTTATGTCCAGCAGTATAAATTTATCCGCCTGGAAAAAAGAGCAAACTATGAGCCGTTAATTATGTGCCTCAAAGGTTTGCAGTTGGCTTACAATCCGGGTGATTATTTGACTGCTGAGCAGTTAAAACGCAGCAAGAAATTACGCGAGGAATACCAGGCCTTGAAGAACTGGGCGCTGGAGCCAACCGAAATCAGCCCCAAAAGCATAAGCAGGTTCGTTAAGACCGTCAGGGACGGCTTAATGAATGAAGGCCACCAGCCCATCCATACGCTGCATTATATTGATTGGGTGCTTGGCGCTATTGACATACAACTACGAATGTTTAATAAACAGGTCAAGGAATCGCTCAGCGATTCTTAATCGTTTTTCGCTGTGCTCTTTTAATGCTGATCTGATATATCCTTTTTCTTTTCAGCTTGCCTATTGCGAACATAGTTACTTCATCGTGGTCGAACGCCATATTTTTCGGAAGTTTTTCTATATCAAACCATTTCGCCTTTGCTGCATCGTCTCCGCCTTTTATCTTCGGCGGACGTTTTTCGAGCACACCCATAAAAACTATCGTGATTTGCCTGCCTCTCGGGTCACGGCCCACATTGCCGAAGGTGTGCATTTGCTCTAACGGCACGTTCGATAATCCTG
>Ga0315277_10007991_pt1 | contig 13647 bp, 12 predicted proteins | sample YL17G05_15_MG_FD_203695 | JGI IMG/M metagenome (GOLD analysis project Ga0315277, IMG submission 203695) | Sediment microbial communities from Yellowstone Lake, YNP, Wyoming, USA - YL17G05_15 | ecosystem: Environmental > Aquatic > Freshwater > Lake > Sediment | place: USA: Wyoming | collected...
AACCTACACTACTGTTCCGGCGGCCGGGGAAGATGTGATTGGCATCTCGGTGCTTCCCGATGGCTCTGGCTTTGCGCGTGGGGTGGGCAGCCTCCTCAAGCTGCTCCAACACCAAGTGTATTTGCCGGTCGTGATGAAACAGTAGCAGAGTTGTTCAAGCGTGACCTGCATAGCGGGCCGCTACCCTCGGTCTCGGGAGCAGCGGCCTGCGCTTGTTATTGCGCAAGTTGACAGGTATAATCCGCGTCGTGGGCACCCTCTACGTCGTCGGCACGCCGATTGGCAATTTGGAAGACCGCAGCCCGCGCGCGTTGCGCCCAGCCTTGCTCGTTGCGCAAGCCAACACTTGTTAATGGTATAATAGCGAGGAAAGGGGACACCAATGGCGGTCCAATTGCAAGAACTGGTTAAAGCTGGCGTGTACCCAGATGCGGATACGGCCGTGCGGGAAGCGCTGCGCGTACTGTGGCAGGAGCGGCCCGGCGTGCGCATTGACGTTGCCGTTCATCATTACCGAACCGAGAATCTTTCGATTGCCAGGGCGGCGGCATTGGCAGGTGTCAGTTTTGACCGCATGAAAGAGATCCTGGCCGAGCGCGGCGTGCCCTTGCGTCTGGGGCCAGAGACGCTGGAAGAAGCGCGCGCCGAACTGGACGCGCTGCGGCGGATGCGTTCGTGAACAAAGTCGTCAATTCAACAGTGCTCTCCAATTTTGCCGCTGTGGGGCGTCTCGATCTGCTGCGCGACATTGCCGGTCCTCTGTGCCTGCCGACAGATGTGTACGACGAGATTCTGGCGGGACAGATGGCTGGCTATGCGTTTTACGACGACATGGATCAGCACATCACGCCTTTTGCGCCTGATGGCTGGCTGCATTTGGTTGCGCCAACAGAGGATGAGCTACAACTCTTTGCGTCTTTGCCTGCTCATCTGCACCGAGGCGAGGTCGCCTGCCTGTGCATCGCACGCCAACGTGGCTGGGGCTTGTTGACCGATGACCGCGCCACTCGCCAACAGGCACGGGCATGGAACATCCTGCTTTCTGGAACCATTGGCGTTCTGTTGCTGGCAATTCAAGATGGCCGATTGACGTTGGACGAGGGAAATGCTTTGCTCCAAGAGATGATTAACCAGGCCCGTTACCGCTCCCCGACAACGGATCTAGGGTCGCTTTTGCCATAACCTCCTCGGATGAATTCTCAAGCCGTCTTTTCCCCATGGGCACCCTCTACGTCGTCGGCACGCCGATAGGCAACTTGGAAGACTTGAGCGCGCGCGCTCTGCGCGTGTTGCGTGAGGTCTCGCTCGTCGCCGCGGAAGACACGCGCAAGACCCGCACGCTCTTTTCGCGCTACGACATCCACACCCCGCTGACCTCGTACTTTGAGCACAACAAGCTGACCAAGCTCGAGGCGATCCTGGAGGCGCTGCAGCGCGGCGACGTGGCGCTCGTCTCCGAAGCCGGAATGCCGGGGCTTTCTGATCCGGGCTATGAGCTGATCCGCGCGACAATCAACGCTGGCTTCCTCGTCGCGCCGATTCCGGGGCCGGTGGCGGCGATCACGGCGCTGGTCGTCTCTGGCCTGCCGACGGATAGCTTTTTGTTTCTCGGCTTTCTGCCGCGCAAAGCCTCCGAGCGACGGCGCGCGTTGCAGGAGGTTGCCGTTGAGCGACGCACGCTCGTCCTTTACGAAGCGCCGCATCGCCTGGCCGACTGCCTGGCCGACGTGGAATCTGTGTTGGGCGACCGGCCCGTCGCCGTGGCGCGCGAGCTGACCAAGCTGCACGAAGAAATCTATCGAGGCACAGTCTCCACTGCGCGGCAGCATTTTGCGCCGGAGGCGCATGGCGAGGTGCGCGGCGAAGTGACGCTCGTCATCGGCGGAGCGCCAGAAGCATCAACGACATGGGATGAGGAGCGCGTCCGCCGCGCACTGAAAGAGATGCTGGACGGCGGCATGGATCGCAAAGAGGCGGTGCGTCAGGTGACACAAGAATCCGGCTGGCCGCGCCGCGAGGTATACCGAATGACGCTTGTCTTGCCAAGGTCCGAATAAGAGGCTCACATGATCAACCTTGACGGTCCCACGACCTATCAACGCGTCGGCCTTGGCGATGCAGGCGCAAAACGCCATCCTCACGCTGGCCTTGTATCCGCGCGATATCTTTGAGGGCGTGGTGCGATTTGTCATGCTGACCCTCATCCCGGCGGCGTTCGTCGGCGCGATTCCACTGGACGCAGTGCGGCAGATGGATTGGAGGGCGCTGTTAGGATTGATCGCGTTTGCTGTCGGCATCACGGCGCTGATGCGGCTTGTCTTTTACGCGGGCTTGCGGCGATACGAGTCGGGCAGCGCGCTCAACGTGAATGTGTGAGCCAGTGGCTGTGCGGTATAGATACGCTGCCGCCCACTGTCACACTCGATCGCACCGTGACCCAGACGATCCAGGGCGGCGTTTTGAACGCCAGCCGCCCTGCCTTGGCGCTGTCCGGCTAGGTGAGCAGGGGGTTCGATGCCGAATACACGCATCGGGATGATTGGAGTGTCACGATCCGCCACCCACTGGCGTCAACCAAATCTGGAACGATGAGCGTTCGACGCTGAGGCCGAGAGAAGCCGTTTGATGTGTCCCACCGAAAAAGCCCACATATCAATCAGTATCCAGCTTGGGCGGCCTGTTCGTCTTACTTGGGTGCAAGATGGGGCGCTTTCGTGCGCCAAACGTTGTCAGGCGAACCTGGCAGGAAAACAAAACAGGAGAGCAAAAATGATCAACAAAAACCATTTTCCTCAAAAGCAGTTTTCTTTTTCCATCCCCACCCGACTGGCGCTCGTACTTGTGCTACTGGTCGCGGCACTGGGGATAGCTCCGATGCCGGTGGCGCAGGCGGACACTATCAATGTGGGTGGCACCTGCACCTTGGTTGACGCCATCACGGCCGCCAACACCGATACTGCAACAGGCGGTTGCGCTGCTGGCAGCGGCGCCGACACTATTGACCTGCAATCTGGGACTATGTATACTCTCACGACTGTCAACAACCCACAGTCCGGCCCCAATGGCCTGCCCTCCATTACCAGCAACATCATCATCCAGGGCAATGGGGCTACTATCACCCGCGGCGGTGGGGCGCCCAATTTCCGCTTCTTTCACGTGGCGATCACCGGCACGCTGACCCTGCGAAACCTGACCCTGAGCAATGGTCGGGTACAGGGCGGTGCCGGTGGCCTCGGAGGGGCAGGGGGTGGCGGTGGTGCTGGTATGGGCGGCGCCATCTTTAACCTGGGCGAGCTCACCCTGGACAATTGCACACTTTCCGGCAACACAGCAATTGGCGGCAACGGTGGCAACGGCTTGTATAATAACGGCGGCGGCGGAGGGGGCGGTATGGGCGGCGGCGGCGGCAATAGTTCCGGGTATGGCGCTGGCGGCGGCGGCGGCTTTACCGGCGCTGGCGGCCAGGGTAACGGTAGCAGTGGCTCCTACTATGGCGGGGGCGGGGGCGGCCGTGCCGGTGATTACAGCAATCCTCGCGTGGGCGGCTCGGGCAACGGCCCCGGTGGCGACGGCGGCGATGCTAATTCCACCCAGGCATCGGTTCTCAGTGGTGAGAACAGCGACACAGGCGGCGGCGGCGGCGGTGCTAGCTTCTATGAGGATGAAGAGGGAGAAGCATATGGTGGCTCGGGCGGGAGGGGTGGCGCCGGCGGCGGTGGCGGCGGTGGCAGCTTCAGCGGCCTCACCCAGTCCACTGTCGGCGGCGCCGGCGGCTGGGGCGGTGGTGGGGGTGGCGGCAGTAGCAATGTATACGGCCATGGCGGCGCTGGCGGCTTTGGCGGCGGCGGTGGCGCTGCAGGCTATCAACTCAATTATCCTGGCACCCCCGGCGCTGGCGGTTGGGGAGGTGGTCGCGGTGGTTATTCCTATGACACCCTGGCAGGCGGCGGAGGGGGTGGCGGCTTCGGTGGGGCGGTCTTTAACTACAGCGGCACGCTCACGGTCACCAACAGCACCCTTTCCGGGAACACTGCTATCGGTGGTCAGGGCGGCGATGGCCTCACCGACACCGGTATGAGCGGCACCGGCGGCGAAGGTGGCTTTGGCGGCTCTGGCCTCGGGGGGGCGATCTTTAACTACGCTGGTACACTCACGGCCACCAACAGCACCTTGTCTGGGAACGCAGCTACTGGCGGCAACGGTGGCGCTGGCGGTTGTCGCACAGACGGGGGTAGCTGTGGCACAAATGGTAACGGCGGCAATGGTCTCGGCGGTGCACTCTTTAACCGGAACGGCACTGTGACCATTACCCACAACACCATCGTCAGCAACACCGTCACGCGTGGCAACGCCGGCAGCGGCGGCACCGGCGGCAGCAACGGCACCGCAGAAGGCGGCGGCGCATACAATCATCAAGACGGCGGCACGGCGGCGCTCACTCTTGTTGGCGACATCCTGGCCAACACACCCTCCGGCCGGACAGACTGTTACAACAGCGGCGGCACGGTGACTGCGCCTTCCGCTAACAGAAATCTGATCAAGAACAATGCGGCCAGCGGCAATGCCTGCGGCACTCCTTACTCTACCAGCGACCCCAATCTTGGTTCCCTGGCCAACAACGGCGGCAATACCTGGACGCACGCGCTGTTATCAGGCAGCCCTGCGATTGACGCGGTCCCCGTCATCAGTTGCACCGTCACCACGGACCAGCGCGGCATAGACCGCCCGCAGGGGTTGGCGTGCGACATCGGCTCGTACGAGCTTGGGATAGAAGCCGAGGTGTTTGTCGTCAAGACGGTTTCCTCGAACACTGCTTATCCCGGTCAGGCCATCACCTATACCTTGCGCTTTTCCAACACGGGCATTGGTACGGCGGCCAGTGTCTTGATCACGGACATCGTTCCCATCAGCGTGACGACCACGAGCGTCATCAGCAGCGGCGTCACGATCACCGATACCGGCGCCAGCCCGCACTATGTCTGGCAAGTGCAAAATCTGGGCGCGAAGCAAGGCGGCTTTATCACTGTCGTCGGCGTGCTCAGCAGCCCGCTGGCGGCTGGGACATTTACCAACACAGCCACTATCACCACCACTACGACGAGCGATAGCGCCGCCAACAACGGCAGCGGCGTAGCGGTGACAATACTCAACGCCGCGCCAGTGGCAGTAGACGACGGCTACGGAGCCTCGGCGGGCGTCCCACGAATAGTCGGCGCGCCGGGCGTGTTGAGCAACGATACCGACCTGAATGGCGACCCGCTGACGGCGACGCTAGTTGCCGGACCACTGCACGGGACACTGGCGTTCAGGCTGGATGGCTCGTTCACCTACACTTCGACGCCGGGCTTTGGAGGCACAGACATTTTCACCTACACTGTCAACGACGGCGCCTTGACCGACAGCGGCATGGTGACCATCACCGTCGCCAGTGGCACTGACTTGGCGATGCACAAGACGGTGAACAACAATACGCCGAAGGAGGGTGACACCATCGTCTACTCACTTGAGGTGAGCAACACTGGCTTTATCCTGGCCGCCAGTGTGGCGGTCAGCGATACACTGCCGAGCGGCGTGACGTATGTCGCGGACGATGGCGGCACCAACTACAACGAGACCACCGGAGCCTGGAATGTGGGCAGCCTGGACATGGGTACGAGCGCCACACTGCACATCACGGCCACAGTGGACACAGGCACGAAAAGCAAGACCATCACCAACACGGCAGTGATCACCGCGAGCAGCCAACTCGATCCAGTTTCTGATAACAACCGGGGTGACGCAATCATCACGGTAACAGAGTACCTCATCTATCTGCCGTTGGTGATCAAGAGCGGCTAGTGGTTTGTCAAATTCCGTTTTTCCTGTGGCCAAGCTGGCAAACCCCTGTAAATACCCGTAGCCGCATAATTCGCCTATCAGAAGCGCAAAGCTAGTCCGCAAGCCACTGCGCTTCTAATTCGCGCAAAACTTGAGGCAACTGATGTTGTAAGCGATAGGCCAACTGGCGAGGGTCTGTCTCTTGCCGTAGCTTCTGATAGCGATGCTGATAATCAGCGCGATTGGCGGCCACCCGGCGGAGGCGAGCCAGCACTTGGGTCTCCGTCTCACTACATTCCCAAACCAGGTAGGGGCCTTCGTCCAACAGAGTTGCTGGGTTAAACTATCGTCCCGTGATGCGGCGTTGATCTCGTCGCAGGCGTCCGAAGTGAGACGCGCAGCGCAGGGCATTGTTGGTTGGGGACAAGCCAACGATGTCATAGCACCTGAACAAATCGTCGCCCCATCGAGCGAGCATGTCGACCAAGTGTTGCCGAAAGTCAACCAGTTGATCGGGTAGATCGTGCTGTCGTTGCAGGCGAGCCAGATAGTGATGGAGTTTTCGTTGCACCCGTTGACCTTTTCCAGCAGGTGGAGCGTGCCCAGCCGCGTTCAACTGGGGCAAGTCAGCATCCAAGCTGTGCTGAATGTGGATGAGCCATTCCCGTCCCGGACGGACTGTCGCCATTGGGCGGCGAAAGTCAGTCAGCACAGGTTGGATCAACTGTAACTCGGCCAAGCGCACATCGCTCCCTTTTTGAGGCACCGTCGCATGGAACGGGCCAAGTTGGTGAGCAGATCGTGCAGTCGTAAGCCACCCAACTGAAAAGGTGATCGACTGCGAAGACGCAACCCTTGCCGGATGGCGAGAATGTAAACTTGGATGGCCGAAGCGCGGGGATCCTCGGGCGGATCGCCTTCGATTTGACGTTCGATCGCTCGAATCCCCCGTATTTTGGCCTTGATATCCACCAACCAGGCGCGGTCAGCTTCCACCAGGGGCTTGGCCGCATCGCGTATGAAGTGGGATTGGCAAGCTTGATGCGGTTTGCGCCAGATGGCTTTGGGTGCTTTGACTAACGCAGGTTGTTGATCACTCAAGGTGGCCCGTGTCTTGAAGCGCAAGGCTTTGACCGGCTGCAGGAAAGCTTTCAAGGAATTTTCACTGACCTGAACCAGCCAATCCGCATGGGCCACCTTTCCGGTCAGCACTTCGCGGACGACCCATAACTGCGGTTGACCGCTTTGGGGTTCCAGGCCATCGGCTGACCAGATCAAGCCGCCGTACAGCCGTTCTGCCTCACGTAACTGGCAGCGGTCGGCTTGGTTCAACCCGCGCAACAAAGCGCGATAATAGTCCCATAAGCGTTCCACTTCGCGGTCTGATTTGCACGCCCGGACCGCGCAGTTCTTGACCAATTTCAGACAGGGTGCGGTGGTCATGCTGACGACGCCAGCCCACTCGCACAATGACGTCCAAACCGTAGGTCACGTGGGGCAGGCTCAAACTTGCCAGACGGGTCGAAGTGTAGCTCACATGCCGACGAGCACATTGAGGATTGAAGCATCGAGCTGCGTAACCTCCCACCCGCAAGACGCCATTCAGTGTTTGGATGGTCTTCTTGATGTACAGTCCCGGCAAGATTCGTAATCGCTGCCTGCAGTGCGGACACACCTTCAACTCGGGATAGAAATACTGTCGCGTGATCGCGGTAAACGTCTTGGGGGGGTTCATCGCGTCTCCAACGGCAGAGTACTACTGGGGCACTTTATCACGCCCAGTATACGCGATGAAACCTCTGTAGGCGAACCATTCGGTAACGGCGTATAACAACATCATGAGAGCATTTTCGGCATCTGGCGTCGCAGGCATGGTGTTGCCGCGTGCTGACGAGCCAGTGCAACTCCCGGCGAACAGCAACTTACCGCGGAGGCGATGAGAGCAAGGTCTGGTAGATCTGAAAGGATGAAAAAGGGCCGCGTGGCATCAGCTTCGCGGCCCTGATCGTCACAGTGTCAAGTGATGCGGCACAACCCCTTTTGTGTATCTGGTATATGCGACCCAGTTGGCAATTCAGGCCAACAACGCCACCCTTACGCTTGCCCTTTACCCGCGCGACATCTTTGAGGGCGTGGTGCGATTCATCATGCTCACCCTCATCCCGGCGGCGTTCGTCGGCGCGATTCCACTGGACGCAGTGCGACAGATGGATTGGAAAGCGCTGGTGGGGCTGATGGCTTTTGCGATGGGGATGACGCTGTTGATGCGGCTCGTCTTTTACGCGGGCTTGCGGCGATACGAGTCGGGCAGCGCGCTCAACGTGAATGTGTGATTTGCCCTTGTGCCGGACGCCGGTATACCATTGACGGCGGTAGTCGTGCTGTGACCTTTGAGCAGCATGCCGCTGCCCTACGACGACTGGGGTGAGTTTGTGGCGCAATACGACCACATGCCCGGCGGAGAGTACACGCTGTACGCCCGCTATTATGGCGTGGGGTGCGTCAACGGCGAGATCATTCTGCAGGCCGCCGCCGCGCTTTGGGAGGCTGGCCCAGAACCGCAAGAGACCGCCACGTCCTGGCCCACCCCTACGCGGCTGGTTCCGCCCAGTCCCACGCCGCGCGCGTCGCTGGCGACGCCAATGGAGGCGACCAACCTGGACGCGATCATAAACGAGGGAACGCTGACCTTCGGATAGGGCGGGCCGGCGCTGCTGGGGATTCTGATTGCGGCTTTTGGTTGGGCGGGCCGCGTGTTTGAATGGCTGGGCACGCTGGCGACGTGGCTGTTTTCGGGGAAATGGAGGGGCGGGGGGAGGTGTGGTTGCTGGCCTTGACCCCAAAGGGAAGGCGAGAACAAGACACGTTTCTGTGTGTGACTTGTTCTCGCCTTTCAGTTTAGGGTCAGGACGTTCCACACGAGCTGGCGAGCCGAGAACAAAAGAAAAACCCAAGACCACTGGCTCACCATTGGCGTCCCTGACTTGAATTCCTACCTGGCGGAACCGGCTGTGGTGGATGTCGGGCACCGGGTGCCCGACATCCACCGCGTTCCGCCCGGCTTCGCTAATGCGGTTCGTAACCGTTCAGTTGGGTACCTATTTTTACCACAAAGGCTCAAAGGCACCAAGGACACCAAGTATTACTTCTGGCCCTAGCCCTGGGCAATCCCAGGGGCAATGCCTAGATCCCTGTAAAACTTGGTGTCTTTGTGTCGCCTGCCCCCGTGTTGTTTCAGGGGTGGTGGTTAGAATAGCTGACCAACTGAACGCTTACTGCGGTTCAGGCCCCCTGAGGAAATTCAGCCAACCTGAGCTGACGGTCGTGCTCGGCCCGCCATGCTGGTACTTGGACAGCAGTGTGTACCACGTGTCTTGAGCGGCATTCATAGCCTCCGTTCCTCTCCGGAGCGAATAGTCGTTCAAGAACTTGAGTGCGATGACATGGCTGGCGTCCCTCTGGTACAACTTGAGGGCCTGTTGCTCGATCGCTGCCTGGCTGTTGAACTGGTCGGCCTCGATGGCGTCAAAGACAGCCCTGATTTCCGCGTTAATCACACTGAACTTGAGGAGCGAGAACGTGTTCAGAGCCTGGATCTGCCATCGCATCGAGCCTGGGGAGTATTTGAGAAAATCCCCGGTCCGGTACGACACAGGAGTGTTGTCAATGTCAACGTAGAAGGGGACGACGACGGCAGAGTAAGGCGCATCGTAACCGACCCACGCAACCCCGCCGATGGGATTGGGGAGCCAACTACGCGCCTGCGAGACGAAAAAGTAGCCGGTGGATGGGGTCGCGATGGAGCGATTGGTGCTCAAGCTCCTTATCCCGAACCGCTCCGGGGAGTGGAAGGGACCAGCCCCGGCGCCCACCGAGTTGTCAAATGCCGTCCCCTGGTAATAGTCCCGGAAGATCGCCAGCATATCCTGCACGGATTTCTTGCTATCGGGCTTGACGGACAGCGGGTACGTCGTGACCTGGCCCGACACTGGCACCTCCCACACCACAGAGGGCTTGAGCAGGCTGAACATGCGCCACTCGCGGAGAGCGCTGCCGATGCTCGATCTGCTCGAGGAGCTGCTGTACGCCTTTTCGAAGCAGAAGGGGCCGCCGGCCGGGTTGTAGGTACCCCTGTTGATCGCGTGCTGGATGAGGTTTGGCGAGCCCAGATAGTTCTGGGGATCGCTCAAGTTGACCTCGCAAATCCGGAATCTGTTGGCATGAGGCGCTATCTCGTCCGGCGGGATCCTTACCGCTACCCACTGGCGCGACATGCCGGCGATCTCCATGACCCAGGCCTCGGTGGGGTCGGTGATCAGATAGGATTCGCCGCTGCCATTCAGGCCGTACTGTTCGATCAAGGCGCCCAAGACAGTGATCGCTTCGCGCGCCGTCTTGCCTCGCTGCAGGGCGAGCGCCGACGCCCCGTACCAGTCAATGAGGGCCTCTTCGTCCGTCAACTCGTACAGCTTTGAGTTGGTGCTATCCGTGTTCTCGCCAAAGAACACCTGGTATTCATTGGCGAAGGGCACCTCGGCCTTAAACCACTTGTAGGTCTCGGGCACCTCGGGTATCTCCCCCACGACGGTGTGCTCAAACCCCCCCGGCAGGCCCTGATAGTTTATCTGGTACATGTCATGCTTATTGTGCTTCGCCGCCGGCACGACATGGATCTGAAAGTCGCAGTTGCCGTCGCAGGTATACCCGGTCATGGTGGACCCGTCAACCGATGCCTGCGTCCCGACGACGAAGGAGCTACACCCCCCCTTTTCCAGATCCGGGTCTGCGTCGCCAAGCGGCGCGGCGACAACCGGCGCGGTGACGAGCACCAGCAGCAACAGCCAAATGGTAATCTGCCATAGGCGCTTTCCATAAGTGGCCCGTGTCCCCGGGCCGGTCCTGCGAATGTGAATCCCTTGCAGGTTCATCGCTTTCTCCTTAATTCAAAGGCATTGGCTTGCTCGCAAAGCGCGCGCTGGGAGCACACGCGCCCCGTGTCGTGGGGATACGCCGGGGATTTCCCGTGATGTAGGCGCCCGTTTTGCTCTGGCATTGCCCCGGACAGGCTCACGCCCTCTCCACGGGGTTGCGGCTTATCGGGCGCCATTGTCCTCTTGAAATTGAAATTGTCGATGTTGCTCTGGTCAAAACGGTGCATGACCCCGTTTCGCTTCTCCTCAAACCATTGAGCCAAGTATAGCTCGGGAAAGTATATTGCTATGCCCTTGTAATCGGCTGTCACCCCCACTAGGGTATCTGTCAGGCGCGTACCATGTGTGCAACTCACGATGCCGGAAAAGCTAAAGTTGGCTAAATGAACTTTTTGTCCTCGCCGCTGTAGTTCAAAGTAGATAGGAAGACCACAAAAGATGTCGGTAACCGTCCAGTTGGGTACCTATTTTTACCACAAAGGCTCAAAGGCACCAAGGACACCAAGTATTACTTCTGGCCCTAGCCCTGGGCAATCCCAGGGGCAATGCCAAGATCCCTGTAAAACTTTGTCTTTGTGTCTTGGTGGTTAGAATAGCTGACCAACTGAACGCTTACGAAACTAGGACGCCCCCGGCTCGTTCAGGCGGGGGCTGGGACGAGCTTCATACCGAGCTTGGCGGCCTGGCGCTTGAGCTTCTTGAGTGCTTGTTCCTGATACTTTTGCTCGTAGTAGTCCGCGCCGTGATCCACGTAAGGTCGCTTATCCTTGAGCATATGATAGACGATCCGCGCGATCTTGTTGGCAGTGGCGACGATGGCTTTAGCCGCCCCATGCTTGGCGCGCATCCGGCGAAAGAACGCGCCCTAGTCTGTGTCGGTGCGGCTGACGGCTTGCGCGGCCAGGCGAAACGCGCGCGCGGCGCGATTGGTCGTCTTGTCCGTTTTGCTGCGCAAGACCTTGCCGCCGGAGATGTCATTGTGTGGGGCGGTCCGCAGCCACGACGTGAAGTGCTTGTCGTTCGGCCACTGGGACATATCCAGCCCGATGTGGGACACAATCTCCTGCACCAGGACGCTATCCAGGCCATCCACCGCGGTCAAGTCCACGCCCGTCATCTGGTAAAGATAAGTGCGCAAGTCATAGTCGGGCGCATTCTTGGGCTTGTGTCGTTTCGCCTTGGGCGTCTCTGGCAACGGCTGGGCGACGATGTCCACGATGGGCTTGACGGCGGTATACTGGCGCTCCAGCTCGGCGTCGCACACCTTGATCTGCTGAGTGTAAAAGTCATACAAGGCCAGCCCTTGCGTGAGTTCAAATACGTGCTCGGCGCGATAGTTGCCCGTGAGGGCCTTGGCGATCTCACCTTCACTCTTGGCGCAACGAGGATTGCGGAACTGAGCCAGCATGTGCGGGTCGCGTTCGCCCGCGACGATGGCGCGGATGATGCGCATGCCCGTCTCGCCGGTGATGTCGCCCAACCCCTGACTGTCTTGATTGTATGTCAGGCTCAGTGACGTGACCCACTTACCCAATTGCGCCTATGTTCAATGTTGTCGCGCTGGCCCGCTGACATACTAAAAAGACAGTCAGGGTCGCCCAACACCAGGGTCAACTGGACATTCATCTGGGCCAACGCCTTTTGCATGTGCTGAACGTGCACACTGCGATAGCGAATCAAGGAGTCCCGATGTCGCACGTAGGCGCGCAGCGCGCACATGTCCTGCGCCGGACGAAACGACGCGCGCAGCAGTCCGAAGGTGTGCAACTGCTGAATCCATTGGCAATCCAGGACATCCGTCTTCTTGCCGGGTACGTTTTTGAGATGGTGGGCATTGACCCACAAGACCTGAAAGCCGCACTCCTCCAGCAGTTCATAGACCGGAATCCAATACACGCCGGTGGATTCCATCGCCACCGTCTCGATGCCGCACGCCTTGAGCCAGTCGGCCAAAGCGTTCAGATCGGCGCTGAAGGTCGGAAACATGCGCACCGGTTGCGGGTCACGGCCTGCTGGCACACACGCCCAAATCTCGGCGGCGCCAATGTCCAGTCTGGCGGCGTTCGGATTGAGCCGCTGCAGAATGTCCAACTGCACCGCTTCTTCGGCCAACGCCTTGCGAAGCTTTTTGTCCGACTGTGCCGCTTGCACCACCTCGGACAACAAAGCGCGTTGCAGTTCGGGTTGAGACAGCGCCGCTTGCCGGGCTTGCTGCACCTCCGACGCATTCGACAAGGATGCCGGCTTGTCCTTCAACTCCCGCATCACCGTCCGTACCAAGCCTTTGACGAACTCTTGATCCAGTCCCATGTCGCCTCACCTCGCTCAGAGTTAAGGCGTTCAGACCCGACGAAGCTGGATGATCGTAGCCTGCTAAACGGGGTCTGGAACTTGCGCCGCCAATGAACGAATCACCCTTCATCGGAACCAGGCTAACGAACGGGCCTACGAGCACCAATGCGCGCACGGTCTTGACTGTCTGAACGCCCGTGGGGATTATACCCCACGGCGGCCAGTCAGTTTCTTGCTGAAAGAACCATCCGCAGGATGGTGGACGGCTAACAATTAGTATACAGAATCTATTCCTTCTACTCCGCCATCTCCCATTTCCGCAAATTTCCCCCTGGAGGAGAGTAGTCGGAATGCCATCCGCTTTTGTCCCCTGTGGGCAGCATGGGCGGAAACGGGTTTTGGTGGCAAAATGCGGAAAAGGGTTTCTGCTCCGAAGAGTGGAGCGATTCGAGCGGGCCATCGGGCGGGTGCACGGTCGGCGCCTCCTTTGCGTTGGCTGGCAAAACGAGCGGATGGTCGTCGGGGCGTTCTGTAGGGGCGTTCGGCCGAACGCCCTTACAACACCCATACAGTATAACCCCAAAAAGAGATTTGTCAAGAGCCGCAG
>Ga0315277_10007995_pt1 | contig 13644 bp, 12 predicted proteins | sample YL17G05_15_MG_FD_203695 | JGI IMG/M metagenome (GOLD analysis project Ga0315277, IMG submission 203695) | Sediment microbial communities from Yellowstone Lake, YNP, Wyoming, USA - YL17G05_15 | ecosystem: Environmental > Aquatic > Freshwater > Lake > Sediment | place: USA: Wyoming | collected...
GGGCAAGCCCGCCAAAGTTGCGCTCACTGCCGTCATGCGCAAACTCATCGTCCTCATGAACCACGTCCTCAAAAACCCGACCTTTGCACCCGCTAATTAAATACCGTTGCTCCCAGCGGGAGAGGGTCAGGGTGAGGGAGAACGTTTCTCGACTTCAATCCCCATTGAAGAACCAAGCGAGGTCCGCCGTTTCAAAGCGAATGACTTTGGCAGACGCAACTTGGTGGCGGACAGTCCGCGCGTTACGAACGAGCTACCGGGTGTGGCTGCGCCAGACGCTCACTTCGGCAACAGCTCGCCCACCATCCCACGCTCTTCCTTCAACTCGCTCACGGTGAGTTCGATTTTTGCGCGGCTGAAATCGTTGAGCGGGACGCCCTGGACGATTTCCCATTTTTTCCCATCGCTGCGCATCGGGAACGAGCTGATCAGTCCCTTCTCGACGCCGTAGCTGCCGTCCGAGCAGACGGCCACGCTGAACCAGTCGCCCGCCGGCGTGGGCGTGGTGAGGCGGCGGACGGTGTCCACGACGGCGTTGGCGGCGCTGGCGGCGCTGGAGAGACCGCGCGCCTTGATGATCGCCGCGCCGCGCTGCTGCACGGTGGCGATGAAATCCTTCTCCAGCCATTCGCGATGGCTGATGACATCCGGCACCGGGCGACCGTTAATCTTCGCGTTGAAGAAGTCCGGGAACATCGTGGAGCTGTGGTTACCCCAGATGGCGAGATTGCTGACGGCGGTGACATCCACGCTGGCCTTCTTGGCGAGCTGCGTCTTGGCGCGGTTTTCGTCGAGCATCGTCATGGCGAAGAAGTTTTGCGCCAGCACGCCCTTGGCGTTGCGCATGGCGATCAGCGCATTCGTGTTGCAGGGATTGCCGACGACAAGCACGCGCGCGTCGCTGGCGGCGTTCTTGGCGATGGCCTGCCCCTGGCCGGTGAAAATCTTGCCGTTGATGCCGAGCAGGTCTTTGCGCTCCATGCCCGCCTTGCGCGGCACCGCGCCGACGAGCAACGCCCAGTTCACGCCTCTGAAGCCTTCGTCGAGGCTCGACGTGGGCACGAGGCTTTTGAGGAGCGGAAATGCGCAGTCGTCGAGTTCCATGCAGACGCCCTGAAGCGCGCCCATCGCCTTCTCGTCGGGGATTTCGATGAGGTGCAGGATGACCGGCTGGTTCGGGCCGAACATCGCGCCGGAGGCGATGCGGAACAAAAGGGAGTAACCGATCTGACCGGCAGCGCCGGTGACAGCAACGCGCAGAGGAGTCATATTCATAATCGTGGGGGCGGAGTATAGGCGGGTGAGTCTGGGCGGCAAGCGTGCAAACAGGGCCGGCGAACTTTGAACCTCGAACTCTGAATCAACATGACACGGCGAAGGTTCGACGGAATTCACGTTCGCCCAACGCAGAGACGCGGGAGAACGCGGAGGGACGCGGAGGAATAGTTGAAGCGAGTCTCTGCGAAACTTTGCATTCTCAGCGCCTCTGCGTTCAGGTCTGCGCGGTTCGCGCAGCCTTCATCGAGCAGCAACCCGGAAGTTCAGAGTTCAGAGTTCGAAGTTCAAGGTTCGAGGTTTGGCCGCCGTCACAACGCCACGTCCTCCGGCCGGATATCCAGGCACTCGTCCTGATCCTCCCAAACGGCGGCGGCGTAAAAATCGAGCAATCGCGGAGCGAGCTGGCTGCCGGCATGGGCGAGCAGGCGCTCGGCTTCTTTCGCGGCGTTTTCGTAAGCTCGGTCATAGTTGCCGGAGCTCTTGCGTTGGCGATCGTCCCAGTGCGCCACGGCGTGGACGGGGGCGTATTGGGCACTCCAGGATTCGAGGTCGGGCTTCAGCTCGTCGGGCAGTTCGTCGAACGGGACAAGCGTTTCGTTGCAATGCTGGCAGATCAGGCCGGCGTCGCGCACGTCGCGCGTGAGCAGGGGCAGGAACGGCGCGCGGCAGCAGGGCGACTCGGGGTAGGCGGCGGGCGGCGTGGCCAGGCGCTTGAGCCAGACCTGCCGGTCGTGCGCGATCTGCGCCGCGAGCCGGTAGGCGCCGAGCAGCGGATGCGAAAGGCGCCATGCGCGCCCTTCCAACTGGCCGAGGGTTTGCGCCAACCAGCGGGCGAGCGTGAGGTCGTCGAACTCGCGGAACGCCAGCGCGTATTCCTGCCACAGCGTGTCGAGCGGTGAACTTTCTGCGTCTTCTTCGGTCGCCATTGCGCGCAGCTTGAACCGCGGCGCGCAGTTTGTCGAGCGGCCACGGGGCAGGGGAAAGTCGCCGGCGAATGAGCTTTCCGTAGCCGGGCGGTTCTGCTATCTTGCGTGTGGAGCGGGTTGCTATGAGTGGTTACATGTTCAGATTCGTCCTAGGCTGGCTGGCTGCCGGCACGGTGGCTGCACAAGCCGTGCAGGTCGGTCTCATCCGCATCAACGGCGCCATCGGCCCGGCCACCGCCAGCTACATCGCCCGCGCGATCGAAATCTCCGGTGGACGCAAGGATGCCTGCCTCATACTCCAGCTCGACACGCCGGGGGGCTTGCTCGAATCCACGAAAGAAATCGTCCAGTCGTTTTACGCCTCCAAGGTGCCGGTGGTGGTCTATGTGGCGCCGCAGGGAGCGAATGCCGGCAGCGCGGGTTGTTTCATCACGCTCGCGGCGGACGTGGCGGCCATGGCGCCGAACACGAGCATCGGCGCGGCGCATCCGGTCTCGCTCAATCCTGCCGGCGGCAGCGAGCAACCGGACGCCGTGATGAAACAGAAGCTCGAAAACTTCGCCACGAGTTCCATCGAAGCCATCGCGCAGAAGCGCGGGCGCAATGTCGAGTGGGCGAAATCCAGCGTTCGCGAGAGCGCCTCGATCACCGCCGAGAAAGCGCTCGAACTGAACGTCATCGAGATCATTGCCAAGGACGTGCCGGATTTGCTCAAGCAGCTTGATGGGCGCGAGGTGAATGAAAAGACGCTCAAGACCGCCGGCGCCACGGTGGTCGAAATTCCGATGGCGGCGCGCGAGAAAGTCTTCCAGGTGATCTGGCGGCCGGAGGTGATGTTCATTCTGATGCTGATGGCGATTTATGGCATCATCGGCGAGTTGAGCAATCCGGGCGCGATCCTGCCGGGCGTGGTGGGCGGCATTGCGTTGATTCTCGTGCTCTACATGTCGGCGATTCTGCCGGTGAACATCGCCGGGCTGGCGCTGATCGGGCTGGCGATCCTGCTGTTCATCGCGGACATCTTCGCCTCCACGCATGGCGTGCTGACCGTGGGGGGCATCGTGTCTTTTTTCCTCGGCGCGCTGATGCTGTTCAACCGTGGCGACCCCGCTTTCCGGCTGTCGCTGGGCTACATCATCCCGGGCGTGCTGGTCACAGCGGCGTTCTTCGTGTTCGTCGTAGGCGCGGGATTGCGGGCGCAATTCCTGCCGGTGCGAGCGGGCAAGGAAACCATGCTCGGCAAGACTGTGCCCGCGCTCTCGCGCATTGACGCGCAGGGCGGGAAGGTGTTTATCGAAGGCGAATACTGGAACGCGGTCAGCGAAGTTGCGGTCGAGAAGGATCAGCCGGTGGAAATCGTCGGCCTGGACGGGCTGACGTTGAAAGTGAAACCCAAAACTGTTGAAGCGCCGGGCCGGGAGCCGTTGACCCGACGCAACGACCCTGCGGCTTAGCGATTCAACGATTCAACGAACCAAACCTATGGAACAACTCATTCAATCCCTCCTCAAACTTGGTCCCACCGTCGTCATCATCATCGTGCTGGCGGCTTTCATCCTGCCGCAGGCGCTGCGCATCCTGCGCGAATACGAGCGCGGCGTCATCTTCCGCCTCGGCAAGCTGCACGCGCACGGCGCCAAAGGGCCGGGCCTCATCTTCCTGATCCCCATCGTGGACCGCATGGTGAAAATGGACCTGCGCGTCGTGACCATTGACGTGGCCAAGCAGGAAATCATGACTCGCGACAATGTGCCCGCAACCGTCGATGCCGTGGTGTATTTCCGGGTCGTGGACCCGGTGGCGGCGGTGGTGAAGGTGGAGAACTTCTGGAAAGCCACGTCGCTCATCGCGCAGACGACGCTGCGCAGCGTGCTCGGCCAGGCGCCGCTGGACGACCTGCTGTCGCAACGCGACGTGATCAACCAGAAGTTGCAGGAGATCATTGACCGGCAGACCGAACCGTGGGGCGTCAAGGTCACGGCGGTCGAGGTGAAGGATGTGGCGCTGCCCGACAGCATGAAGCGCGCGATGGCCAAGCAGGCGGAAGCCGAGCGCGAACGCCGCGCGAAGATCGTCAACGCTGAGGGCGAATTCCAGGCCGCGGAGAAAATGGTACAAGCCGCCGCGATGATCAGCAAAGAGCCGATTGCGCTGCAACTGCGTTTCCTCCAGACCATGCGTGAGATTTCCAGCGAGCACAACACCACGACTTTCCTGCCCGTGCCGATTGATTTGTTCAGCCCGTTCATCAAGAAGCTGGTTGAGGAAAAGAAGTGAGATTGTCAGTCATATAGCTTCAGACCTCTCCGCGCGTACAACTATGTGCAAGTGACAGCATGCTCGAACTCATGAAGCTCGTGCGCGAAGTCCCCGTGGCGTCGCACGTGAAGGATTGCGCCGTGCACCTTGTCCTAGCCACGCATCCGAAGACCAAGACCGCCGTCTCCGTCGCGACGCAATACCTCCGCTTCGGCAGCAGTCCACGCGGCGCACAGACGCTGCTGCTTAGGGGCAAAGTCCGTGCGCTGGTGCAGGGCCGCTTCAACGTCAGCTTCGACGACCTCCAAACCATCGCCCACGCCGCGTTGCGCCACCGGCTCATCCTCAACTTCGAAGCCGAAGCCGAAGGCATCACCACTGACCACGTCGTCGAGCAGATTTTGAGGGATGTGCCCGTGACGGCGGAGGCGGTGAACGCGTAGCTGTTCTGGAAGGAATCGCCTCATCGTAGGAACTGGCTTGAATCAATTCCAAAGCTTAATCAATGGACGCTCATCGCCACATTCCTTCACTTGAAATAGCCAAACACTTGGAGCTTTCCGCGACCACCCAAAGTGTGTTGCAACGAACCATTGCTGAAGCTGCAAGCGGCCTTTCTGCAAATCTGGCCCGTGAATTCACTGCCTCAACCGTCTTGCGAAGCATTCAGTCGCAGCAAGTACAGGCTTTGAAATTCTCACTTCCCGCCGCGCTGCCACCGTTCGAATCATTGCGTGCAGCGGTTGAAGGCATGAATAGCCTTGCGAGGTCCGCCGAGGCAATTAGTGCCGCCATCAACGCAGTTTCATTCAGAGCCGCTGAATTTGAACGCATCGGACGAGTCATTTCTGAACTCGCTGCCCAAAGGGCGGCAGTATTTGAGTTCTCTCGATTCAGCGGTGTTGCCGAATTGTCATTGCGAATGGCTAGCGCGGCAAATGCCCTCCAGGTAACAGGAAGCCTACATGGCATAAGATCAATTCTGGCTGCCGACTTCACAACCGTCTCCAGACAGTTTTCGAGTTTTCTGCAGAACATCAGACCTTATCTTGCCGAAGAGTCGAGTCTGAGCCGAGAGTTGTTGTCCATTCCTTCTCGCGAATTCTTCGTGAGCGAAGAGTTGTTGGAAGTCGCTTGCGAATATCCGACTGTTGAATCCGACCTCGAAGCGGAAAAGGAAAACATCCGTGCCGAGATTGACCTTCATACGGCTTCGGGTTTGGAAAAATCCCTTGTCCTTATAAGCCCGAAACTTGTTGAGGTTTGGTGGGGCGCGAAAGCTGCGGTGGAATCGCAAAACCGGGATAAAGCAAGACATGCTCTCGTTTCAGCCAGAGAGTTAGCGACGCAGGTTTTGCACGCACTCGCTCCTGACGACCAAGTTCGGAAGTGGAATCCCTCTCCGGACAATTATGACGAGAAAGGAAGACCCACCCGGCGCGCACGATTGTTTTATGCATGCAGAACGATCAATTGCGGTCCGTTGAAAGCCTTTGTCGAAAAGGACGTTTCTGCGCTGCTCGCATTGTTTGATGTGTTTCAAGCCGGCACGCATGGAATCGACCCCGGGTTTTCTGAAAAGCAGTTGAGGATGATTTTTCGACGGGCAGAATCCGCGCTTTGCTCTTTGATCGAAATTGGTGACGCAGGGAAAGCCTAATCTTGTGAAACCTCTCCTTAATTCCGAATTTCTGCACAGGTTAGAGCAATCTCAATTGCCCGGTGCCCGCCGCGTTGATTTTATTGCCTCGCCCGCCCTCACCCCGGCCCTCTCCCTCAGGAGAGGGAAAATCCTTCGCCGCGTGTTGAGCCATCGCAAGCCGTTCGTCCTTCGGAAGTTTTCTTCCGCAAACCACCAGCCAGCGGCGACAGGCAATTCGACTTCCGAATCATTCGAGCGCATCCGCTTGCTGTTCCCTCTCCCCGGGGGAGAGGGCCAGGGTGAGGGCGAGCGTTCAACTAACTTCTCTGCAAACCACCAACCGCCGAGACGCGATGAGCGCAGAGGTTTTGGAAAGTTATTTCTCCGCGTCCACCGCGTCTCTGCGGTTGAATCAGTTCCGGGCTTGCACTCCCACCGCGCATGGACAATCGTTGGTCATGCTTCAGCCGGAAGACATCGTGGGTGGCGAATGGGCGGAGTGGTATCGCCTGACGCCGCTCGAACGCTGGCACGCCAGCGGCGAGTTGTGGGCGCACTTTCTGTCCATCGGAGGTTCGCTTGATCCCCAGCCGGATACGGAAAGTCCTTTCTACGATGGCAGCGTGCCAGGTCCGTGCCCTGCTGATGGGCGGCCAGGCATGCGTGTTCTACGGCGCAGCGGAGTTTAGCCGCGACACCGACCTGCTCGTTCTTGCTGGCGCGGAAAATCTTCAACATCTCGATACGGCGCTGAAGGAGCTTCAAGCCGAGTGCATCGCCGTTCCACCCTTCGCCGCCGAATATCTTGAACGTGGCCATGCGATCCATTTCCGCTGTCATCACCCCGACGCTGCCGAGATGCGCGTGGACGTGATGTCGAAGTTGCGCGGTGTTGACCCGTTTCCCGCGCTCTGGGAACGCCGCACCACACTCACTGACACCGATGGCGCGATCTACGAATTGCTCTCGCTGCCCGACCTCGTGCTGGCCAAGAAAACCCAGCGCAGCAAGGATTGGCCGATGTTGCAGCGGCTCGTGGAAGCGCACTACCTGCAACACCGCGCCGCGCCCACGTCGGAGCGGCAGCGGTTCTGGCTGATGGAATTGCGCACGCCGGAGTTGCTTTGCGAAATTGCGCAGTCCGCCTCTGGACTTGCGCGCGATCTCGCCCGTGGGCGTCCCTTGCTCCGCTTCGCGCGCCCCGGCAAACTTCACGCGTTGGAAGAAGCGCTGGCGGTGGAAGAGCGCGCCGAGCGCGAGCGCGATAGGATTCACTGGCAGCCGCTCAAAGCGGAACTGGAAAGGCTGCGTGGCGCGGCACGGAGTCATTGAGCGACGATTGAAATGCTCCTGGCTGAAAACAAGTCCTGAACCATCCGCCTGAAGATCGGACCCTGCCACTTTACGGATACGGACTGTGCGAAGTTGCGCCCCATTCGATTCCCGCTCCCGTTTTGTAACTGACTTCCCCGCCACCCCCGCCTAGTGTCGCGCCGACCCTGAACGCAGGACCGCCATGAATCATGTCATCGAAACCACCGGGCTGACGCGGGTGTTCGGCAACGTGCGGGCCGTGGACGGCCTCGATTTGAAAGTCGAAGCCGGGAAGTTCTACGGCTTCCTCGGCCCGAACGGCGCGGGCAAATCCACGACCATCAAGATGCTCACCGGCCTGCTCGCGCCCAGCAGCGGCAGCATCCGCGTCCTTGGCGAAGACCTGGCTCAGGAGGATTGCGCCCGCGAAGTGCGCCGCCACGTCGGCGTCGTGCCGGAGAATCTCGCGCTCTTCGACAATCTCACTGGGCGCGAATACCTCACGTTCATCGGGCGCATGTATCTCCTGCCCGCGGACACGGTCCGCGCGCGTTGCGACGAATTGCTCGCGATGATGGGCCTCGAAAACGAAGAGAAGAAACTCACGCTCGAATACTCGCATGGCATGAAGAAGAAACTGGCGCTCGCCGGCGCATTGCTGCCCGCGCCGGACCTGCTCTTCCTCGACGAACCGTTCGAAGGCGTGGACGCCGTCTCGTCGAAGATGCTGCGCGACGTTTTGAAAACCTGCGTCAAGCGCGGGGCGACTGTATTCCTCACGTCGCATGTGCTGGAAATCGTCGAAAAACTCTGCACCGACGTCGGCATCATCGCGAAGGGGCGGCTCGTTCATGAAACCTCGATGGACGAGGTCCGACGGAACGGTTCGCTGGAGGAACGCTTCATTTCTGCCGTGGGCGCGGAACACGTGGAAGCGCAACAATTGAGCTGGCTCACGGACTGACCATGAACTGGGAGCAGTTTCGCGCCATTCTCTGGCTGCGCTGGCGGCTGACGCGCAATCAAATCGGCCGCCAGGGCCCCCTGGGTGCGGTCATCGCCGCGCTGGCTGGGGGTGCGATGGTGGGCGTCGGTTTCCTCGCCGGAATCGGCGCGGCCATCGGCGGCTACGCCATGAAAGGCGTGCCCAGCTACGTGGTGATGTTCGTTTTGGACGGCGCGGTGGTGGGCGTGCTTTTCGTGACCGTGATTTCGGTTCTGGCCGAACTGCAGCGCTCCGAGAGCATTGACCTGACGCGGCTATTGCATTTGCCCATCAGCTTGAAGCAGGTTTTCGTGCTGAACTATTTCGTGTCGCTCGTGTCGTTGGGGACAGTGCTGGCTGTCGCGTTGCTGGGCGGGGTGTCACTGGGTTTCGTGGTGAGCCGCGGCTTCCGCTTCATCCTGCTGCTGCCGCTGGTGGCGGGGTTTGTGTTTCTCTACACGGCGTGGCTCTATTGCCTGCGGGGCTGGTTGCTCACGCTCATGGTCAATCCACGCCGGCGCCGCACGATCATAATGTGGATGACAGCGGGGATTATCCTGGTCAGTCAAACGCCGCAATTCATCAACATCGCCGTACAACGCAGCGTTCGGCGTGAGCGCGAGGCTCGCCGCACGGCGCAGTCTCAGGCCACAACCAACACGGCGCTGTCCGCGACCAATGTGTCGGCGATGCAGGCAGTGAACACAGACCGCGCCGCGCTGCGCGAAGCGAAGCTGAAGGAAACTGTGGCGCTCTTCCGTCGCGCCAACACTTTCGTGCCGGTGCTGTGGCTGCCCAACGGCGCGCACGCGCTGGCCGAGGGGCGAATCTTACCGGCGATTTGGGGTGCGGCAGGCATGTTCGTGTTCGGCTGGCTGGGAATTCGCCGTGCCTACGGCTCGACGCTGAAGTTTTATCGCGCCGACGAAAAAGCCAAACCCGTCGCGCTGAAGGTCACAGCGGCGGCTACGGCCACCAAGCCGTCACGCAACTGGGTTGAGATGAAGCTTCCCTGGCTGGCGGAAAACACGGCGGCGATGGCGCTCTCGCAATTGCGCTCGATGATCCGCGCGCCGGAAATCCGGATGATGCTGGGCATGGCGCTGTTCGCCGCGATCATCCTGCCGGCGATGTTTCTCTGGCGCGGCGGGAAAGCGCTGGGCATTTCGGAAGTTGGCAAGCCGTTCATTGGCAGCGGCGCCGTGGTGATGGTGTTGTTCATGTTGGTGCAGGTGGTGTGCAACCAGTTTGGCTGGGACCGCGACGGTTTTCGCTGCCTGGTGTTGCTGCCGACACCGCGCGAGCGGCTGCTGCTGGGGAAGAACCTGGCTCTCCTGCCGTTCGCCGTCTGCACCGCCTTGGTGCCGATCGTGATGGTCAGTGTGCTGGCAAAACTGCCGCCGCTGATCGTGCTGGCCAACGTGCTACAGTTGATCGCTGCGTTCCTGCTATTCTGCGCGCTGGGCAATCTGGCTTCGATCCTCACGCCCTATCGCATCGCGCCCGGCTCGCTCAAACCCAGCAAGCAATCGTGGCAAACCTCGCTGCTGCTGATGCTCGTGCACATGTCGTTTCCGCTGCTGGTCTCGCCGGTGTTTATTCCGCCGGCGCTGGGGCTGGTGGCGGGACATTTTGGCGTCCCATTCGCATCGCTGGTCAACCCGGCTTGCGGGCTGGTTCTGGCTGCCGTTTGCGCGGTCGTCTATGTGCAGACATTGCGTCCGTTGGGCCGGCTGTTGCAGCGCCGCGAGACGCGCATCCTCCGCGTGGTGACGGAAGTGATGGAATGACTTTGATTCGATTCGACAATGGTTGCTGAGCAGTCGAAATTGGAGCCGTGCCGATTTACGAATACGAACTGTGCGAAGGAGACTGCGCGGTGTGCGGCGGGCGGTTCACGCTCATGCGCCCGCTCAGCGCGAAGGAACTGACGCACTGCCCGGCGTGCAAGAAGCCGGTGCGCAAAGTCATCACCGGCTTCAACACGCCCACGAAGCTCAAGCCGCTGTCCATCACGGACGCAAAGAAGGCCGGGTTCACGGTACTGAAGCGCCTCGGCAAGGGCGAATACGAACGGCAGTAGCCGGGCACATTTCAGTTGCCGCCGGCGCCAAAGACGCTGTCGAGGATGACTTCCTTGGTCTTCCAGAGCAGCGCCATCGTCATGGCCAGCGGCAGCAGGACGAACGGAATCACCAGCCAGAAACTGAGGCGGTCCAACAGCACGAGGGCCACGCCCGCCGTCACGTGCTGCGCGGCGAGTTGCTGCAGGATGAGGTGGGCCACGGCGAGCAGCATCGCCGCCAGCAGCAGGATGCGGTTCAGCGCCGTGAATTGCTTTGCCTCGTGGCGCAGGGTTTCGTCGGGGAGCATCGCCGCGAGCCGGAGCACGACCACGTTGAGATGGCTGAGGAATATCAACGCGCAGCCGCCCAGCAACATCACCATGCCGAGGAAAAGTTCGTTGTAGGGAAACTTGTTCCACCAGTAGAGAAACGGGCTGAGGCCGAAATTCACGAGCGCCAGCACCTTGGCGCGGTCAAGCGCGCTCTGCCAGATGCGCTCCTGCTTTTGGAACTGGCCCACGTGCCACAGGCCGTAGAGGAGCAGACCCGTGACCACGACCGGCGGCAAGAGGCCGAACTGACGCAACCACTCGGTCTTGGCGGTTTGCACGCAGATCACCAGCGCCAGCGGCAACCCCCAGAACAGCAGTGAAAGGCCGCGCACCAAGCGCCCAAGCGCCCGGAGCAATTCGGCGTTGGGCGCGGGGTCAGGCACAGTGAAAAATACGAAATACGAAATCCGAAATCCGAAATAAACCCGAAGCGCGAAACTCGAATCCAGCGTCAAGCAAGGCGCACGCCCACGACTGCGGGCGTTCTCTGTAACGCGAGCGCTTCCTGGAGTGCGCCGGCCCTCCGGCGCTTTCTGCGCGCCGCAACCACCAAAGGGGCGGAGGTCCGCCGCAGCCCAAAACCTGGCGGACTACCTTCGAGATTCGGTCTTCGGGCTTCCTTCGGCTTTCGGATTTCGGATTTCGGATTTGTGGGGTGGCAAGCCAAACAAGACTTCGGAAAAGGGCGGAGTTATGCATCCTTCAATCCACTTCAGAACGAAAGATACGTGTACGCCTTCAGCCCGCGCTCGTAGTCGTCGAGCAGGCGCATGGCCTCGGAGGGTTTCATGCGGTCGGACTTGATGGCTTCGTCCATCTGGGCCTTCATCTGGCGCTTGAGTTCGTTTTCGTCGTATTGCACGGCGGCAAGCGACTGCACAATGGTTGAGCCTTCGATGATTTCCTCGATGTAATAACCGGCTGGCTCGTCCGGTTCAAGGAAGACGTGGACTTCGTTCACGCGGCCAAAGAGGTTGTGCAGGTCGCCCATGATGTCCTGGTAAGCGCCCAAGAGAAAGAAGCCGAGGTAGTACGGCTCCGGAGGCGCGGCTGGCGATCCGTTGGGCTGGGTGTGGCCGTTGCCATTGCCGTTCCGGCGCGGGACCGGGTGAAGCGTGAGCGTGTCGCGCACGTCGCGAAGATCAATGAACTTGTTGACCTGCCCATCCGAGTCGCACGTGATGTCCACGAGCGTGGCTTCGCGGGTCGGCCGCTCGTTCAGCCGACTGATCGGCATGATCGGAAACAGATGGCCCAACGCCCAGTGATCGAGCAGCGACTGGAAGACGGAAAAGTTGCACAGGTATTGATCGCCGAGGCTGTCCTCGAGCTTGCGGATTTCCTCTGGAACGTAAGCCTGGCCTTTATAGCTCGCGACGACATCACGGCTGATTTCCCAGTAGAGGCACTCGATCTTCGCCTTGTCCGGCAAATCCAACATGCCGAGCGTGAACATGTGCTGGGCGTCGTCGCGCCGCTCCTGGGCGTCGTGGAAGGCTTCGAGTTTGTTCAGCTTGGCGAGGTTCTTCTGGATGTCGAGCAGTTCGCGCACGAGGGCGTGCTCGCTGTCGCCGTAAGCGAACGTTGCCTCCGGCGGTGATTTCTCGATCGCGCCGAACACCTCGACGATGAGCACGCTATGATGCGCCACGAGCGCCCGGCCGCTTTCGCTCACGAGCTCGGGATGCGGCACTTTCTCCGCATTGCAGACATCGGCGACGTAATAAACAATATCGTTCGTGTATTCCTGGAGAGTGTAATTCGTCGAGCTGTCGAACGCGGAGCGGCTGCCGTCGTAATCCACGCCCAGGCCGCCGCCCACGTCGAGGAACTCGATGGCGAAACCCATCTTGTGCAGCTTTGCGTAAAACCGCGCCGCCTCCTGAACCGCCTTCTTGATCGTGAGAATGTCCGGCACCTGCGAGCCGATGTGGAAATGCAGGAGCTTGAAACAGTGGGTCAGGTTTTCGGCGCGGAGCAGATCGCACGCGGCCAGAATTTCCGCCGTGCTCAGGCCAAACTTCGCGTTTTCGCCGCCGCTCTCGGCCCAGCGCCCAGCGCCTTTCGCCAGCAGCCGCGCGCGCAATCCCACCTGCGGCTCGACACCCATTTGCTTGGAGATGGCGATGATCTGGCGCAGTTCCTCCAGCTTCTCGACGACCAGGATGACCTTCTTGCCGAGCTTGATGCCAAGCAGCGCCATCTTGATGAACTCCGCGTCCTTGTAGCCGTTGCAGATGATGAGGCTGCCGACCTGGCTTTGCAGCGCGAGGCCGGCAAACAGTTCCGGTTTGCTGCCGACTTCGAGGCCGAACTCGTAGGGCTTGCCAGCGTCGAGGATTTCCTCCACGACTTCGCGGAGTTGATTGACCTTGATGGGAAACACGCCGCGGTAACGTGCTTGGTAGTTGAACTCGGCGATGGAATTGCGGAAGGCCTGGTTCAGCGACTCGACGCGATGGCGGAGAATGTCCTGGAAGCGGATGAGCACCGGAAACTTCAGCCCGCGCCCGCGCGCCTCCTCGACCACGTCCGTCAGGTCCACGACCGCGCCGGCCTCCTGCAGCGGTTTGGCGATGACGTGGCCTTCGTCGTTGATGTCGAAATACCGCGCGCCCCAGCGGTGGATGTTATAGAGGTTGCGCGCCGCGGCTATGTCCCACGGCTCGGTCGGCTCGGTCGGGTTGCTCATCACTTCTGCGTCAGAACGAGACGCACTATAGGAAGTGCCGCCGGGAATTCAATAGGGCGCGCAAAAACTTTTTCACAGGCTGTCAACAACCCTGCGTAGCGGCGCCTCGGCAGAGCGCCGCGTTCTCTCTCCAACCTGCATGAATGGCGG
>Ga0315277_10007996_pt1 | contig 13643 bp, 9 predicted proteins | sample YL17G05_15_MG_FD_203695 | JGI IMG/M metagenome (GOLD analysis project Ga0315277, IMG submission 203695) | Sediment microbial communities from Yellowstone Lake, YNP, Wyoming, USA - YL17G05_15 | ecosystem: Environmental > Aquatic > Freshwater > Lake > Sediment | place: USA: Wyoming | collected...
GAGACCAAAACCCGGCTGACCAAAGAGATTGAGCTGCAAATTCCCCTGCTCAGCTCGGCAATGGACACGGTCACCGAGTCCAAAACCGCAATCGTAATGGCGGAAGAGGGAGAACTGGGCATCATCCACCGGAATATGCCGGCGGAAAACGAAGCCGAAGAAGTGGAAAAAGTGAAGAAGTTTGAGAGCGGGATGATCGTGAACCCGATCACGGCCCGGCCGCGCTGGAAATTGATTGAGGTGCTCCTGTTGATGCAGAAGCATAATATCTCGGGCGTGCCGGTGACCGATGACGCTGGAAAACTGCTCGGGATTCTTACCAACCGCGATATCCGGTTTGAAACCAACCTGGACCTGAGAGTGGAACAGATTATGACCAGAAAGAACCTGGTCACGGTTCCGGATGGAATCGCTTTAGCGCAATGCAAAGCGCTCCTGCATAAACATAAAATTGAGAAACTTTTAGTGGTGGATAAGCAAAAACGGCTCAAAGGATTGATCACCATCAAAGACATTGAGAAAACCCAGAAACATCCGTTTGCCAGCAAGGACGAGCGGGGAAGGCTCCGGGTCGGCGCCTCGATCGGCGTGGGCGAAGAGGAGCTGAAAAGGGCAGGGGAGCTGATTGACGCCGGAGTGGATGTGATCTGCGTGGATACCGCGCACGGCCATACCAGAAATGTGATTGCCCAGGTCAAAAAGGTGAAAAAGAGTTTCCAAAAATGCCCGGTCATTGCCGGTAATGTCGCCACCGCGGAAGGAACTAAAGCCCTGATTAAAGCCGGCGCCGACGCGGTCAAAGTCGGCATCGGCCCGGGGAGCATCTGCACCACCCGGGTGGTTGCCGGGGTGGGCGTTCCCCAGATCACCGCGATTATAGAATGCGCCCAAGCCGCAAAACCTTTCCGGATTCCAATCATTGCCGATGGCGGGATCAAATACTCGGGCGATGTCACCAAGGCGCTTGCATCCGGAGCGAATTCCGTGATGATCGGAAGCCTGTTTGCCGGAACCGATGAAAGCCCGGGAGAGTTGATCCTCTATCAGGGCCGCTCTTACAAGGTTTATCGCGGAATGGGATCCCTCGGAGCGATGCTGGAAGGCTCGGCCAGAAGATACGGCCAGGAAGTGAGTTACGAGGACCTGTTGAACAAGCCGGATGAGCAGACCGGGGTGAGCCTGGGAAAGCTGGTGCCCGAAGGGATTGAAGGTCGGGTTCCTCATCGCGGGCCCCTTTCCGCCAGCATTTATCAACTGATCGGCGGCCTGAAATCGGGAATGGGATACTGCGGCTGCAAGAACATTGAGCAACTCTGGAAGAAAGCGAAATTCATCCGGATCACTTCAGCCGGCTTGAGAGAGGGCCATGCCCACGATGTGATTATTACCAAGGAGCCGCCCAACTATCGGATTGAATAAAAGGTATTTAAAAACCATCCATTCCCTCCCCCTTGATGGGGGAGGGCAAGGGAGAGGGTGACTCGGAAGGGCTGGTTGATTTTGCGGGATTATCATCAGCAAAAAGTCCTCATCCTGGACTTCGGTTCCCAGTACACGATGCTGATCGCGCGAAGAGTGCGCGAGTTGGGCGTCTATTCAGAAATTCATCCGGCCGGAATCAGTCTGGAAGAAATCCGAAAATTTGATCCCAAAGCCATCATCCTTTCCGGCGGGCCGGCCAGCGTCCTGGAAAAAGGAAGCCCGAACTGTCCGAAAGAATTATTTGAAAAGGAGCTCCCGATTTTAGGCATCTGCTATGGAATGCAGTTGATCACCCACCTGCTCCGCGGCAAAGTTGCCAAATCCCAAAAGCGCGAATACGGTCCCGCGGAGCTGATCATTGACGATCAAGCCGACCTGTTCGCCGGAGTACTCAAAAAAAAGAAGGCGGAAAAGGAATACACGAAGCTTCATCACGACAGCATTCACTCTGAATGTGCGAGCGGCTTCAGCCGCGATTCCAAATCCATTCTGGTATGGATGAGCCACGGCGACCGGATTGAAATTCCGCCCCCGGGCTTTGACCGAATCGCCCATTCGGAAAATTCTCCTTTTGCCGCGATCCGGGACCAAAAGCGCAAAATCTTCGGCGTCCAGTTTCATCCCGAAGTCGCCCACACCCCGCTGGGAAAATATATCCTGTCTAATTTCCTGTTCAAAATTTCCGGTCTTCAAAAATTGTTCAATCCCGGCAGTTTTATTGAAAATACCGCCCGCGCCTTGCGCAAAAAGATCAAAAGCAAAAAAGTTATCCTGGGCCTTTCCGGCGGCGTGGATTCTTCCGTGGCCGCGATCCTTTTGCATAAAGTCATCGGCGGACAGCTCGTCTGTATCTTTGTCAATAACGGTCTCCTGCGGGAGCGCGAGCCGGAGTTGGTGCGGGAAGTTTTTCAAAAGCATTTTAAAATCCCGCTCCGGTATGTTGACGCCGCCGATCTTTTTCTGCGCAAGCTCAAAGGCGTGATTGACCCGGAGAAAAAAAGAAAAATCATCGGCCACGCTTTCATTGAAGTTTTTGAAAAAGAGGCCAAGAAAGTCAAAGGCGCGGAATTTCTTGCCCAGGGAACTTTATATCCGGATGTGATTGAAAGCGCCTCCTTCCGGGGGCCTTCCAGCAAGATCAAGAGCCATCATAATGTCGGCGGACTTCCGGAAAAAATGAATCTCAAATTGATTGAGCCGCTCCGGGAATTGTTCAAGGATGAAGTAAGAATGGTCGGGGCCGAGCTGGGACTGCCGGAGCAGATTATCTGGAGACCGCCGTTCCCGGGCCCGGGACTGGCCGTGCGCATCGTCGGCGATGTCACGGAAGCGAGGCTGGAAAAGCTGAGAAAGGCCGATGCCATTGTCCGGGAAGAAATTGAGAACGCGGGATTGGGAAAAGAAATCTGGCAGTATTTCGCGGTTCTGCTCCCGGTCAAGAGCGTGGGAGTGATGGGGGATGAGCGGACTTACGAAAATGTGGTCGCGGTCAGAGCGGTCAAAAGCCTGGACGGTATGACCGCGGACTGGGCCGACCTTCCCCACTCACTCCTCGGCCGCATCTCCAACCGGATCATCAACGAGGTCAAGGGAATCAACCGCGTCACCTATGACATTTCCTCCAAGCCTCCCAGCACGATTGAATGGGAATAGGGCGAGCCACCGGCTCGCCCGTACGGGCAGACCCGTGTGTCTGCCCTAAAAAATCCAAAGGAAGAAAAAATGAAGCTGAATAAAATTGAAAAAATGGAATGGAAGGATGTTTCCGATCCGGGAGCGGAAAAAGTGAAGATCAAGATTGTGCTGGGCGAGCCCGAGGGGGCGCCGAATTTTATTATGCGGGTGTTTGAGGTCGCGCCCGGAGGGAATACGCCCCGGCATTCCCATAACTGGGAGCATGAAATTTTCGTGCTTGCCGGAAAAGGCGTGGCGTTTGCCAATGGCAAGGACCATCCGGTGGAGCCGGGCGACGCGCTTTTGATTCCGCCCAACGAGGAGCACCAGTTCCGGAATGAAAACTCGGCGCCGTTCAAGTTTATCTGCCTGATTCCGAAGGTTGGGGTCAGGTCTTCACATTTCACATTGACGATTTGACAAATCCTCCCGATTTGGTAATAAATCAATATGGCGCGTCCTTGGAGAATCCAATATCCCGATGCGGTATATCACATTATTTCCCGCGGCAACCGGCAAGCCGATATCTTCTTAACCGACCAGGACCGCCACGACTTCATCAATCTTCTTTCTAAAACCGGAGAACGCTTTGGGGTGGAAATGTTTGCCTTTTGCCTGATGAATAATCATTATCATCTTTTCTTGCGCACCCCTCTGGGTAATTTGAGTTTAGCTATGCATTGGTTGAATACGACTTATACGACTCGTTTCAATCGCCGGCACCGCATCAATGGCCACCTTTTTCAAGGCCGATATAAATCGGTTTTGGTCACGGACGAAATCCACTGGCATCATCTTTCCATTTACCTCCACCTCAATCCGGTTCGGGCGGGATTGGTTAAAGAACCTGCGGACTATCCCTGGTCTAGTTTTCGCGATTATATAATGAGAAAGCCACGATTTGCCTGGCTCCGCAAAGATGAAATTCTTGATCACTATGGCTCCAACCCGGCTCTTCAACGGAAAAACTATCACCAGGATTGCTTGGTGTTGTCCGGAATTCATCCGGGTTTCTGGAAGCGTTTCCGAACCGAGATGATTTTAGGATCGCGCGCCGCGCGTGAGGAACTGGCTAAAAAGCACCGACCGCGGGGCGACACTTCAACTGTCCCTGAGTTCAAGCGAGCCCAAAAAAGCGACGACCTTGATTCTGCTCTCCGGAAACTGGCGGAATTTTTGAGCGTTGAGCTGAGCGAACTTAAAAACAAACGCGGAGAGCTTCCGCTCCGAGAGATAGCATATTGGCATCTGGTCTCAAATTGCAGGTGGAGAGCGATTGAAGTGGGAAAATATTTCGGAGTGGGCGTTTCTGCGGTAAGTATGGGCATCAGAAGATTGGAAGAGAAGATGAGCAAAGACCGAGCTCTATCCAGGAAGTTAAGGGCTTTATGTGAAATGTGAAGACCTGACCCCTTATTTAAGCAATTTTTCCAGAACCTGCTCCGGGGCCGGAAACATTTCCGGCTTGAGCTGATGCGCCATCAGCAATTGGTCGTAAGCCTCTTGGCCGCGCTTGAGTTGGATCAAGGTCAAGCCGAAATTATAATGAGCCTCGGCGAAATCCGGCGCGTAATAAAGAGCGTCTTGAAAATGCCTTACCGACTCGTCGGCACTTCCTGATAATGCCAGCGCATTTGCCAGAGCCAATTGCGCCTCGGGATAATTGGGCTTGATCGCAAGCGTGTCTTCCAGAACCGGAATCGCTTCCCGAAATCTTCCCTTTTCCAGCATTGCCATCCCGAGATTGAATCTCATACTTGACCGGAGCGGCCGGCTGTTCCAGGAGACAAGTTGCGCATTGGAGAGCCAGGCGAAGAATGCGCCCAGGATCAGACCGATCAGGATCCAGCCCCACTTTTTATTTCGGGTCCAATCCACTAATCTATCAAGGGCAACTCCGGCCAGGATGGCCAACTCGGGAAACAGCTTCATCCGATACCTGCTGACCACAAAAAAGAGCGCGATGGAAAAACCGTAAACGAGAACATATAAAATCAGGAATCGGCTTTTTCGGTCTTGCAGACTGAGGACGATTCCGAGCAGAGCCAGGGGCATAATCCAGCCGAGATGAAATTTGCCGAGCCAGCGAAGAATCGGAATCTGATCCCGGTGATATTCCTCATCCCGGTCGTTGGACACGGTGGTTTTGTCAATCAGGAAATAACCTTTTTTCAAAAATAATTTAGCGGCGCGTCCGGGCGAGTGGAGCATTTCCTTCAAAGTTTTCCCCATCCAGAACCTGCTTACCTCGCCTTCCATTACCGGATGTCCCAATTCCTTTTCCGCCGCATAAGTTGCGATCAGCCAGACATCCTCCCGAAACCAGGGATCATCCCTCATCCTGCTCAGAAACTCGCCATCAACATCTCGGCGGAAGAGAGGCAGGATCACAGTTCTGCCGTCCGCGGAGGGGCTGTTCCCGATCCAGAAATTGATCCCGTCCTGGGAGGCGATCGGGACGAAGTCTTTTGCTACCATCAAATTTCTCATTGTGATCGGAAGCATCGGCAGCGCGGTAAACAGAATCAGGATCAGGGCCTTTTGGTATTGCTTTTTCCAAATCCACCAGATAAAAACCGCCAGCGAAAAAAGCAAAAAATTGGGTCGGAAAATAATTGCCAGGCCCGAAATTATTCCAGTCAAAGCGATCCATTTTAAACCCTTCTCGGCCTTGAAGCTCAAAAGATAAAGCGCAAGCAGATTCAGAAAAGTGGCGCTGGTGGTGAGCAAGAGCTCGCCGTCAAAATATACCGAGAGCCAGAAGCAGGATACGATCAATCCGCTGACGGCCATTACCCAGCGCTTGCCCGTGATTCGGAACGCGAAAAGACCGGAGAGCGCGGCAGTGAGAGAACCAAGCAAGGCCTGAAAAATTCTGGGAGACCAGAAACCTCCCCGGGCCAGATACTCCAGTCCGGCCAGGAGATAAAAATAAGCCGGGGAGCGGAAATAGGATCGGTTTCCCATCCCAATCCCGGAGAGGATTCGCTCGGCCATTCTTTGATGAGACTCCGGGTCAAGAAAGAGCAGGTCCCAGTAAGGCGATTGATAATATTGCCGGAGATAAATCAATCTGAGCGCGAGCGCAAAAGAAAAAATCCCGAAAAAAAGAAAAATAATTAATCTGGTATTTTCTGGATTCTTGGCCCGAGCGAGAATTAAAGCGACCCTCCCCTTAATCCCCTCCCATCCCAGGGAGGGGAAATTGGTTCGGCTGATTTCAAATTCAGAGTTTTCCCTCTCCCTTGAGGGGAGAGGGTCAGGGAGAGGGTGATGATTTTTTCTGCCTGACAAATTATTCTCTGCTCCCGCCAGAATCAATCCTCCCCTTAATCCCCTCCCATCCCCGGGAGGGGAAAGGTTGAATGATTGGAAGCTATTTTTCTTCTTTTTCCTTTTCTTTTTCCTTCTTCGCCAGTTGGATGATTTTTTCCGCGATGTGAGGAGGGATTTCCTCGTAATGCGAAAATTCCATAGTGAACACGCCCCGGCCCGAAGTCATGGAATCCAGGTCCGGCGCGTATCTGAGCATTTCCGCCATCGGCACCTGGGCTTTGATCACCTGCATGGAGCCGTGCCGTTCCACACCCGCGAGCCGGCCCCGCCTCCGGTTCAAATCCCCGGTGATGTCTCCGATGCACTCATCCGGCACCGTCACTTCCACATTCGTAATCGGCTCCAGAAGCACCATTCCGGCCTGCTCGCACGCGGCCTTGATGCCCAGGGAGCCGGCAATCTGGAACGCCATATCCGAGGAATCCACTTCGTGGTATTTGCCGTCATACAGTTTGAAATTCATATCCGTCATTGGATACCCGGCAAGAATGCCTTTTTCCAGCGCGTCCCGCACGCCTTTCTCAACCGATGGGATGTAATTCCTGGGAATCGCGCCGCCCACGATCGCGTCTTCAAACTCCAGACCTGATCCCCTGGGCCGAGGCGACACCTCCAGCCAGCACCAGCCGAATTGTCCGCGGCCCCCGGTCTGCCTCCGATACTTTCCCTCCCCCTGCGCGACCTTCCGAATGGTTTCCAGATACGGAATCTTGGGCTCCTTGAGCAGAACCTCCACCCCGAATTTACGCTTCATCCGCTCCAATGCGAGTTCAATATGGATCTGTCCCATTCCGGAAAGAATAAACTCGTTGGTCTGATGATCCCGGCGGAGCTGTAAGGTCGGGTCTTCTTCGGTCAGCCGGTTCAAAGCCATGGTCAGCTTGTCCTCGTCCTGCTGGGTCTTGGGAACCACCGCGAAACTGATCACCGGCTTGGGCCAGACGATCGGAGGCAGAACCACCGGATTATTCTCAACGCAAAGCGTATCCCCGGTCTGGGTTTCCTTGAGTTTGGGAATGGCAACGATCTCGCCCATCCGCGTGGGATTGACATTTTCCGGCTGATCCCCGTTCATCCAGAACATCTGGCCGATCCGTTCCCGGACCGACTTGGTGGAATTATAGGTATTGGAATCAGCGGACTGAGACCCGGAAAACACCCGGACCAGGTTGAGCTTGCCCCGATAGGGGTCGGCAACCGTTTTGAACACCAATCCGCAAAACGGCCCGGCTTCCAGCGGCTTCAATTCCAATTCCTGATTGGTCTTGGGATTCACCCCTTTGACCCCGCTTCGTTCCAGCGGATTGGGAAAACAATTGACGATCAGATCCAGAAGCAAATCCACCCCGATATTTTTCACCCCGGAACCGCAAAGCAAGGGAATCACCTTTTGATTCTTAACTCCCTGCTCCAGCGCCTGCAAAATCTCTTCTTCTTTAAGAGTTTCTCCCTCCAGATACTTCTCCAGAAGATCGTCCCGCGATTCCGCGATCGCCTCAATCATCTTCTCCCGATATTGGGCCGCCTGATCCTTCATCTCCTCCGGAATCGCCTGCTCCTGCTTTTTGCCCGAGCCGTCCTCCGGATAGAGAGACGCCTTCATCCGGACCAAATCCACCACGCCCTTGAACGAGCTCTCTTTCCCGATCGGAATCGTCAGCGGGCAAACCGAGATTTCCAGGGCTTTTTCCAGGTTCTCAAGGGTCGCCTCAAAATCCGCCCGCTCCCGGTCCAGCCGGCTCACAAAAATCGCCCGGGCAATCCCCAATTCCTTTGCCAAAAGCCAGAGCTTTTCCGTCAGAATCTTGACCCCGTCAACCGCATCCACGAAAAAGATCCCGGCATCCACGGCGCGCAGGGCATTATTGGCCTCGCTGATATAATTGGGGTCGCCCGGAGTGTCAATCAGAAATAGCTGGTGCTTGTTCCAGTCAAAATTCCCCACCGCAACCGCAATGGACGCCTTCCGTTTCTTTTCCTCCGGTTCAAAATCCAAAAGGGAAGTCTCTTCCATCACTTTCCCCAGCCGAGTATTCACCCCCGACAGATAAAGCATGGCCTCGCCCACCGAGGTCTTGCCCGCGCCTCCGTGCGAAAATAGTCCAACCGCTCTTAAATTCTTTCTCGGATAATCCTTCATCTCTAAGCTCCTTATCTGATTTAAGTGAGCTTCTATATTAAAAACAAGCCGGCTTTTTGTCAACCAAGGGACATAGACCCTTTCCCGCTTTTTTCCGCTTGCCCGCCGAAGCCATGCCACGCGGGACAAAGGCGGGCGCGCCAGTTATTATCGGCTTTGTTTTCAGGCAATTCCAATTATAATAATCCTATTCCTTTTCAGGGGGTAAGTGATTGAAGCTAACGGTTATTCCAGAGCGATGCAGTGGCTGCCGGCTGTGCGAGTTGGCTTGCAGTATCAAGAAGTTCGGAGTGATCAATCCGAAGAAGGCCGGGGTGCATGTGATGGTGGTGTATCCGGCGCCGGTGATCCGGATGCCGATTTTCTGTCATCAATGCAAGGACCCGAAATGCGCGGAGAATTGCCCGGTCAACTGCATCAGCCAGGAAAACGGGATTGTCCGGATCAAGGAAGAGGAGTGTATCGGATGCGAGCAGTGCATTGTGTCCTGCCCCTTCGGCGCGATGTTCACGCACGAGGACCGCGAGGTTCCGTTCAAGTGCGAGCTTTGCGGAGGAGACCCGGAATGCGTGAAAGTCTGTCCGACCAAGGCGATGATTTATGTGCCCAAGCATCTGCTCGGCCAGGCGCGCCGGATGGAGAATGTGCTCAAGTATGCACATATGAAGCAGGTGGAGTATTTTGAAAAAGGCGAGAAGAAAATCCTGCACTACACCGAGGCGGAGAAGAAGGAAAACAATAAAAGGGAAGAATGATTTGGAATGGGGCCGGGGATTAACTTTGGGCGGAAACGGTTTCGCGTAAGTGAAATGTGAAGACCTGACCCCAATGGAGAAAAAATGAATAAGATCAGCGGATATTTCGGGAAGATTCTGGCAGTGGATCTGAGCCAGGGCAATTCCCGGGTGATTGAGTTTGAGCCGGAGTTCGCGCTCCAGTATCTCGGGGGCCGCGGTTTCGGGGCGAAGATTCTTTTTGATCAGCTCAAGAAGCATGACTTCCAGCTTGACCCGCTTTCGCCGGAAAATGTCCTGACCATTTCGCCCGGGCCCCTGGCCGGAACTTATATGCCGGCGAGCGGCAAGACCAGCTTTGTCAGTCTCTCCCCGGCAACCGGGATTTATGGCGATTCCAATATGGGAGGGGGTTTCGGGGTTGAGCTCCGGCAGTCGGGTTATGACGCGCTGGTTCTGTTCGGAAAAGCGCCGGAGCTGAGCTATTTATATATTGACAACGACAAAGTCAAAATCATTTCCGCGCCGGAGATGAAGGGCAAGACCGTGCTGGAGACCGAGGGTCTGATCCGGCGGAGAACCCAGGATACCGGACTCAAGATTATTACCATTGGCCCGGCCGGGGAGAATCAGGTGCTTTTTGCCTGCCTGACCGGGGATTGGGGAAGGAACGCGGGAAGATGCGGGATGGGCGCGGTAATGGGTTCCAAAAATCTCAAGGCGATTGCGGTTCGCGGGACCAGGGATTTGCCGGTGGCGGATTTGCCCGCGCTGGTCAAGGCGAGCAACGAGGGATTCGCGCTTCTTGCCCAGCACCCGATGTTTGAGTTCTGGCAGAACCAGGGCTTGATGAGCGTGGTGGATTACATCAACAATGTGGGCGTGATGCCGTCTTATAATTTCAAGGACGCCTATTTTGACCGGGCCGAGAAGATCAACGGCTATACAATGGAAGACCATTACAAGATCGGCAACACCGCCTGCTTCGCCTGCCCGATGTGCTGCGGGAATATCTGCCTGGTCAAGCAGGGCGAATATTCCGGCACGGTGGTGGAAGGCCCGGAATACGAGACCGCCTGCATTTTCGGCTCTAACCTGGGCGTGGATAATTTCGCCTTTGTGCTCAAGGCGAATCAGCTCTGCGATGAATTGGGCATTGACACCATTTCCACCGGCAACCTGATCGGCGCCGTGATTGAGGGGTATCAGGAGGGGATTCTGGATCTGGATGACACGGACGGGGAAGTGCTCGGCTGGGGGGATGAAAAGGCGATCATCAGCCTGATTGAAAAAATCGCGAAAAAGCAGGGCATCGGCGAAATTATTGCCGGCGGGTCCAAACGGCTGATCCAGGAATTTCCCAAACTGTCTCCGCTCATCAGCCAGGTAAAGGGACTGGAGCAAAGCGCCTATGACGCAAGAGTGGCGATGACCATGGCGCTCGGATACGCCACTTCTGACATTGGCGCGCATCATACCCGGGCCTGGCCGATCGCGTTTGAGCTGGAAGCCGGGAAGAACTGGTCAATGGAGAAAAAGGTTGACCTGGTGATTTATCATCAGACCATCCGGCCGCTCTTTGATATGCTCGGCGTGTGCCGGCTGGCCTGGATTGAGCTCGGCTTCCCGGAGCAATTTTATGAAACCGCTTTTCAGGCGGTCACCGGCATAAAATACAGCCTGAAGGATTTGCTCGCCCGATCCAACCGCGTCTATGACCTGACCCGCTTGATCATCACCAAGCTCGGCATTTCCAGGAAAGACGATTATCCGCCGGAGCGATGCTTTATTCAGCCGATTCTTTCCGGTCCCCACGCGGGCAAAAAGCTGGACCGGAAATCTTATGAGCTGATGTTGGACCTGTATTATGAGCGCCGGGGCTGGACCAAGGATGGCAAAGTTCCCGCGGAGCGCGAAAAGGAATTTTCTCAGGAGCCCGGGATTATTTAAATACGGATGAAAAAATTAGCCTCAGCCGGGATCGCTTTTTCTCTGCTTTTTTTGCTCGGTCCTGCCGCCTCATCCAAGCCTGCCGGAAAATTTTTCGGGGATGATGTTGAGCGGTTTGAGGCGACGGGATTTTTCAGGATAGAAAAAAAATCGCAGGTCCCGCCTTCGGGCGGGATGCCTGCGCCCCTGACAGGAGTGTCCGCGCCACAAACAAGAGTGTCTGCGCCCCTGGAAGCGGAAGATGAATTCTGGTGGCTGGTGACGCCGGATGGCTATGCGTTTTACTCAATGGGGATCAATCATATTACCGCGGAGGGATATTATTCTCCCAAACTGGGCTATTCTCCTTATGAAAAATCAATCCTCAAGTCTTATGGCGCCAAAGAAAAATGGGCCGAGACGACCAGGAACCGGCTTCGGGAATGGGGATTCAATACCATTGGCGCCTGGAGCAATTCTGAGCTTTTCCCGGAATTCCCTTATGTGCTCCAGTTAAATTTTGCGAGCCTGGGAGGCGGGGATTGGCTGAAAGGAACTTTTCCGGATGTGTTTGATCCGGAATGGGAGCAGAAGGTTTTTCTGGAAGCGGAACGGATTTGCGGTCAAAGGAAAAATGATCCCTGGCTGATCGGATATTTCACGGACAATGAGCTCCGGTTCGGTCCGGACTGGCGGGGGCCGGAGGATTTGCTGGAACTTTTTTTCCAACTCCCGGCTCAGGCGCCCGGCAAAAAGCAATTGATCCAGTTTTTTCAGCAAAGATATAATGGCGATTTTTCCGGATTTGAAAAAGTATGGAAAAGCGGCGCCGGAAATTTTGAAGCGCTTTTGAAACAAGAGAAATTGGATCGGGCAGGGAAGGGGGATGGAAAAAGGATCCGGGAAGATGTTTCCGCCTTTAAGGGGATGGTTGCGGAAAGATATTTTTCCATTACCGCAAAGGCGGTGAGGGAAGCCGACCCGAATCATCTGATTTTAGGCTGCAGGTTTCATGCGCTCGGAGCCGGCCCGGAAATCATCAAGGCCGCGGGCAAATGGATGGATGTGGTGAGCATAAATTATTATTACCTCACCCCGGCGCAAAATCTCCTGCCCCGGCTGGTCGGGAGCGTGGACTTTTCCGGCTGGATGAAAAAATATCACGAACTGAGCGGAAAACCGATCCTGATTACGGAATTTTCCTATCGCGCGATCACCAGCGGCCTTCCCAACACCAAAGGCGCGCCGGTGACGGTATTCAGCCAATATGACCGGGCCGGAAGGTTCAGCAAATATGCCCGGAATTGCCAGAGCGCGGGCTACATTATTGGGTATCACTGGTTTAATTATATGGATGAGCCGAAAGAGGGCAGGTTTGACGGGGAGAATTCCAATTACGGAATCGTGGATAAAGATGACCGGCCTTATCAAATATTGGTGGAAAAAATGTCCGAGAGCAACTTGAATGCGTATCAAGCGCGTCTGAAGCCGGATTAAAATGCGCCGGTTATCAATTATTCCGGTTATGGGTTATTATCGGGTAAAATGATCAAGAGGAGAGCCAATGGCCTTTGAGGAAAGAAGGAAGTATCCCAGGATTCAGTTGATCGCCAAGGCCGCGCACATTCGGGGGGGCCACTTTCATTATTATTATTCCCGCGATTTGTCCATCGGAGGAATCTTCCTGGAATCAGATCACCCATATCCCGCGGGCTCCAAACTGGAGATGGAGCTGTCCCTGCCGGAGATTGCCGATAAAGTCCGGCTGATCGGAGAAGTGATCCGGGTTGAGCCGCCGGAAGCCCGGCAGATGGGAAAGACCCCGGGAATGGGAATTCAATTTATTGAAATAGACCTTGAGACCAAGGCTTTGCTCGCGGACTTCATTGCCCGGGAGCTGGCGCGGCAATAAATAGCAGCCAGTGGTCAGGAGCCAGTAGCCAGTAGCCAGGGAGATAGCGAAAAGCTAATGTGCGAGTGCCTTCAGGCGCGACAGGGGCGTAGCCCTTGACCACGCCGTGCGAGCGACATCTGTAATTTGTAATCAGTACTGTCCGGGGAAAATTTTGCGTATTTTGAGCGCGGAGCGCTCTTTGGAGTGCGAAGGCTTCGGCCTTCGCTTTGGGATCAGGCGTCAATTCCGAGGCGATGACGCGGGAGAGTCATTTTCCGGAGTCTCCGCGCTGAAAAATCAGATTAAATTTTCTTTGCGACCTTTGCGCCTTTGGTGCGCCAGGAAGTTTGGCTGATCTGATGATCTGAAAGGAGGTCATACTGGAATTGTTCGTTCGCCAGTTAGCGAAGCAGGCGGTTGGGGGAGTAATCCTTCCAGCCGAAGCCCTGCCGAG
>Ga0315277_10007997_pt1 | contig 13643 bp, 15 predicted proteins | sample YL17G05_15_MG_FD_203695 | JGI IMG/M metagenome (GOLD analysis project Ga0315277, IMG submission 203695) | Sediment microbial communities from Yellowstone Lake, YNP, Wyoming, USA - YL17G05_15 | ecosystem: Environmental > Aquatic > Freshwater > Lake > Sediment | place: USA: Wyoming | collected...
ACACACGTTTTGACGGTGTGCGTCCCTTTGGTGTTGTCTTACTTATCGCTGGCATTGATGACACCGGGAGCCATTTATATTCGACGGATCCCTCAGGTGCATATTTTGGGTACAAGGCGGTATGCGAAGGGAAGAAATGTAATGACGCGATGACGCAATTCACCAAGGTTTATTCCGCTGATATTTCGCTGAATCAGGCATTGGATCTTGGGTTGCAGACGCTTCAGAAAATAACCAGGAAAAAATTGGACGTTCAGATGGTCGAGGCAGCAGTGATCAATGAAAAACAAGGGTATAGGAAATTATCCTCAGAATCCTTGAAACGCGCTGCCGAGAAGAGCGAATCCTCCGAGAAAGAGTAACATTTTTACTTTATTTACCTTTTCGTTGTGACCGAAAGAGTCGGTGCCGTTGGTACGGGAACATAGCTTCTCCCACGGAGCGGATGTCTTCTACCGAGTAAAACGCATGCGGGTGGATTTTATTTATCTGGCCAAGGACGTCGCGGAGGTCTTCTCGTCGGATGACCGCGAAGATGATTTTGACTGGGCCGCTGACTCCTTCAGCATCATGGGTTGTGACCCCGTAGTTTGCATCACGGAGTGCTTTGACAAGCTCGGTGGTGTCATGTTTGCAGATGATGCGGACCATGACCATACCGATGGAGAGTTTTTCCTCGATAAGCATACCGACAAATGCTCCCATGGCAAACCCGCCTGCGTACGCTAGTGAGGTAATCAGGTTGTTGAGGTTTTGCATAATTTGGCCTATGGCGAGAAGCCAGATGTTGATCTCGACGAAGCCGACTAGGGGCGCGATGTATTTGAGGCCATGGGAGACGAAGATGATCCGTAGTGTTCCTAGGCTGACATCGGTCATTCTTGCTAGGAAGATAAGTATCGGGAGAATCACCCATTTGAAGACGTCAGAGTTGTAGAATGAGATTAAATCCATCGTGTGGGATCCCTCTCCTAATGAATCGTGTGACTCTGTATCGTGAAATGTCTATAAATCTTTGTTGTTTGTTTCGTATCCATTGACTATTTTTTGTGAGGAAAAATCAATATAACTCTTTTTTGATATTCTTTTCACAACACGTTGAACTGGGAATAGTATGAAAAAAAGTTCACCGAAAAAACCTGCGAAAAAGACCACTAAGCCAGTTGCGCGGAAGGTTGTGGTCGGTGAGGATGAGTTCTGTCCGACCTGCATGGAATGGCGTTCGTATGACGAGCGTGGCCGTTGCATGGTGTGTGGTCACGTAATAAAAAAGATGAGTGGCGAGGGTCGGAAAATCACTGATGAGTACGATTTAAAGGATTTTGCGAATGATCATGAGGAACAGCAAGATACTAATGAATTTTAGGTTTCATATTAATTTTATTAAATTTGTAACGATATGAATATAATTAATTAATGTTAATACTTAACAAATAATAAACATGTTAGCATGTCGCATCCTTATTGCGATATGATCGTAACAGTTTTCAGTCAAGTTTATCTCCAAAATATGAAAGACATTATTTAGCACGGTAGATATAGAATAAATTTTATAAATTGGCAACCGCTTGCTGCTATGGATGGATGCACAGCACGTACGCGCAGCAATTTATACAAGAGTATCGACGGAAGATCAAGCAAAGGAAGGATTTTCGCTTGACGCACAACTGGAGAAACTTCGTGCTTATTGCACCGCCAGAGGATGGGATATTGCAGGGGAATACGTGGATGAGGGGTACTCTGGGAGAAAAATAAGGCGTCCTTCCTACACTAGGATGATGGAGGATATCGAAAAATGGGACGCCCTCCTTGTCATCAAGATGGATCGTATCCACCGTAACTCCAAGAACTTCATGCTCATGATGGAGGATCTCGGGAAAAAAGGGAAAGAGTTCGTCTCCATGATGGAGTCTTTAGATACCTCGACTGCGATGGGCCGATTTGTGATGGATATCATCCAGCGGATTGCGCAGCTCGAGTCCGAGCAGATTGGAGAGCGAGTGTATATCGGAATGGAGCAGAAAGCCAAACAAAATGGTGGAGTGCTCGGTTTCAATATACCGTATGGCTATGACTACATCGAAGGAAAGCTAGTAGTCAATGATTCCGAATCGATTATTGTAAAAAATATTTTTGATATGTATCGAAATATGTTGAGTATGAAAAAAATTGCTGAGATATTGAATCAAAAAAAGATTCCTACTAAGTTAAATAAAATATGGGGACCACAAACAGTATCTCTCATTCTTAAAAATCCCGTATACTGTGGATTTTTGCATTGGGAGGATTATCTAAATCCAGGTGAACATGTACCCATAATTGATAAAAATACATTTAATGAGGCTCAAAAAAATATAAAAAATAAAAATATTAAAACTAAACATGACTCAAAATTTTTTATTATTGAATAATATTCAGAATGATAAATTATGATAGATGATGAATTTCCTCCATCCATTAAAAAATTAGCTTTGACAAGAGCAAATAATAGATGTGAAAGATGTTGGACTGAAAAAGATCTCGAATTTCATCATATTATTCCAGTTAGATTAGGTGGAAAAACAAACTTAGATAATTGTTTGGTATTTTGTCACAATTGTCACAATATAGCACCAAGCGATATATTTTTATTAAAAAATATTTTTTTAAGATTCTCCTCTTCAAAAGAAATGATTCAGTACTATAAGGTTGAAAATGAATATGAGGCTCTAAAATGTATATGTATAGAAGAAGGTGTTAATTACGAAGAAATCAAACAAAAATTTGATAAAGACCCTTTTTCCCACACTGGTGCTGTTAAAGAGGGAATGAAATTAAAAGCGGAAAAAATAGGACACTGCGGATTTAATATCCCTTATGGATATGATTATAAAGATGGAGTTTTAAAAATTCTCCCAAAAGAAGCAGAAATTATAAGATCTATTTATTCTCAATACCTATCTGGAAAAAGTATGAATGAAATTGTGATAATGTTGAATTCTAGCAAAATTCCAACAAAAAGAGGGGGTTTCTGGGCTAAAAAGACTATTTCTACAATATTAAAAAATCCAGTATATTGTGGGTATCACAGATTCGAAGAAAAATTAACTAGAGGCAGACATATTAAAATTATTGACGTAAAAATTTACAAAGAAGTTCAAAAATTAATTTCTGAAAAAGGTGGGAAACAAAAAAATTACGATTTTGACTAAAAATTTCATTTTTTATTAACTTTTATTATCAAGCTCGGTGAACCGAAGTTGATATGCCTGGTCTGATATTTTCAAGTTATTTTCTCCATATGAATTCTTTATTTTCTCCTGTTGATTAGATATAGATTAAAAACATATATCTTGTTTTTTTCATTTGGTCATGTTTTCTATCAGGTAAATTAGACCTTAGGTTTTAATTTTAAGGAAAATTTTGGTATTTGCTGTAAATTCTTTAATTGTCGTCGTTATAGTTATGATTTACCATGCTAGAAAATGTTTAGCATAATATATGTGCATAGTACGCTAACATCTAACATTTAACATGATTGATAATATATATCATTAAACAATGATACATGTTAACATAAAATTAACAATTTAAGCTTAATATTTAATTAATTAAGTTTATACAAATACAACATTTATATTGTAATTTCAATTACGAAAATTTGAATTTTTTATTACCGCGACTTGGAATTTCACGTGATTTGAAACATTAGCGAAAAATCTGGTTCTTGAAAATTAATTATAAAAAAATAAAAAATATCATAACATATAATTGAGAGATTTGAATAACCCTTCATAGAAACCTCTAAGTGCCCCTTTACCATTCCTAATAAACAGGAGTGGTAAGGATGAGTTTTGATAGATTCATTTTAAACCAACAATACCAGGAAGTCAAAGGCCTTGGCGATTGTTTGGAACTGATGAAACACCAGATCGACTGGAAGCCATTCATCCCGCTTGTCAACAGTGTCTTCCATGACAACCAGGTTATCGGCGGTCGCCCGCACACCGATGAACTCATCGTCGTCCGTTCCATGCTGCTCCAAGCATGGTACGGACTCTCAGACCCTGAATTGGAATTCCAATGCCTTGACCGTCTCAGCTTCCGCAACTTCCTCGGTTTCCCTGACCAGATCCCTGACTTCACAACAATCTGGAAAATCAGGGACCGGCTCAAAGAAGCCAAGGTCGACGAAAAGATTTGGGATGAACTGCAACGACAGCTTGACTCCAAAGGCTACAAGGTCAAAAAAGGCGTCATCCAAGACGCCTGCTTCATCGAAGCAGACCAAGGGAAGAAACGCATCCAACAGGAGAAGAGAGCACGACGTCAAGGAAAAACCGTTGAGTATACAAAGAAACAGCTACAACATATCGACAAAGATGGTGGATACAGTGTGAAACATGGTCAGATCCATTACGGGTACAAGTCACACATCAAGGTCGATGTCGATCATCATTTCATCCGTGACTTTGATGTGACACCTGCGAATCTGCATGCCGGTGATGTCGACCTGGTCAAGGAGGGCGACCAGGCTGTCTATCGAGATAAAGGATATTTTGGGAAACAGCTTGAGGCGCCGAATGTGGTTGATAAGACGATGAAGCGTGCGGTCCGAGGTCGGAAGTTAAATGGTGGAGAACAGAAGAGGAACAAGGCGATTGGGAGAGTACGAGCACCGGGTGAACGTCCGTTCAGTGTCATCAAACGAGTGTTCAAAGGCGATAGAACACAGGTGAAGACACTTGAACGTGTCCAAATCAAGGAGATGTTCAAGTGTTTCGCGTATGATTTGTATCAATTGGTGACGTTGGATCGGAAGCGGTTAGCGGTAGCCAGTTAGATAATATGAAAACTGGTTGGAAAAACAAGAAAAATGATAGGTAAGAACAAGCGAAAATAGTGATTTCAGGCTGTTTTCACAGCTGAAAAACAGTAAAAGCAAAATACGAGCGGGTTATTCAAAGCCCTCAATTTTAATAAAATTCTGCTTGCTAATTTTTATATTGCCTAAATCATTTTTAAAATCGATATATCTTAAGATAATTTTGAACTCTTTTTACGAAATAACTAAATATCAGTCTACCGATATAAATTGGGATTTTTTATGAAACAGAGTAACAAGATAATCTGTATCACCATGCTTGTCATCATAAGCTTGGCAACAATCACGCCAGCCATGGGAAGCATGATAAAGGCTGATCACCAGACAATCGTACCACTTCAAACCAGTTCTCCGCAATATGTCACCATTGAATTTGTCGATTGTACGAATATCGTACCCATACGAAAAGAAGTCACCATGCCACGAGCTGAATGGTTGTCCCTCCAAAACGACATTCGAGCAATCCCAAAAGGATTGTCGATCCAAGACTCCCTCAACGCTCAACTTACGGTCTATAAAAAACACCACCTTGTTTCACCGACTGTAACCACAGAAAGTCTCCTACAGAAATTCAACACGAAAGATATGAACATACCTGCTTTTGCTCGAAAAATACATACGACCCCCATTAACAATTCAGTCGTAAATGCAATGTGTGCCATATTATTTGATCTGCAGAATGGGACAACAGTCGTATTCGGTTTAAATAGCTTTATTAACCTTATCGGCTTCGACATCATTAGTTTCCACAAAGGATATGCCACCGAAATTACAACAACAGGCGTCTTAGGGCAACGAAGCGCTCCCGCAGGGACCTATGTAGGTACTATGTTCGGGTTCTTCGGATATTGGTCTGGTACGAAAGTGAAGACAGGAGTCTATTCAGATCTCACAGCATCAGGATTCACCGTTTTTACGGTATGGCTGCCACTTCCGTAACGGTAAAATAGTATTGTTCGTAAAAAGGGGTACCATCATTCTGTTGAGTAACCAAGAATAGATCAAGGAAGGACATGATACACTTCAACAAAATGATGCGGATGGTATGACAGTTTCGCCTTCCGCAACCCTTGTATCCCGAGATCTTCTTCCCGATCGATAAACTCTACCTTGGTTTGAAGACGCTTCGCAGCCTCCATATTCACTGCCTTATAGATGCCGTCATAGTCAGGGGACCCTTTCTCAAAATGAATGACTGCAGTGTCCGCATTCATCTGTTCAAAAACGGATACAGCTTCGATAGTCCCGTCGATACGAAGAGCGATGCCGGAAAGGCCCAAATCGAAAAAATGCGCCATCGAAAACACTATGGCCTTTCGCTCATTCTCAAGAACCTCGTCCGAGGCGCAATCCTTCCATAGGCACCACCGTTTCAGGAATTCATGGACCTCGTCCATATTATCATCGGTCATATCTTCGATCGAATACGGTGTCTCTTTCGTGAATTTATGCAACCGATTTCGGATCTTCGCATACGCGGTCCCAGGGAGTGTAGCAAGGTCCGAGGCACGATAAACATAATCGTATAAATCACGATCCTCAATGAAGGTCAACGAAGGATACTGGTGCGAGAGAAGGTCCCTTTCTGTTGATTTGATATAACCAATCGATGCGTGTTCCTTACGAGCAAGGGCGACCACCTGATCGAGCAAATCCATTCGGAACGATCCAATCGGGACTCGAAACTGCAGTTCCTTTTCTGTTCGACTCATAAGTAACAGGCAATTTTCCTGTACGACATATCGATATTCGACGTACTCCTCCCAGCTAATAATGGTAGTGAACAGATCACTACTATGGCTTGATGGGAACCTGGAATAACAATCATCGAATACGGATTTATCACGCAACTCGACCTTCCTAAAATCACTCAGGGCAAGCACGTTATCTCTCCGAGGGAAAACGCATCGGAACGTACCGATCCATAGGCTTGAACCCAAGGGTCTGATAGAACATATCCGTTCCCGGCTCTGCAATCAGTGCGATCCAGGTCACTCCTTTCGACTGGCAGTGATCAAGCAATGCACGAACCAATTTCGTCCCAACATGATGACGACGGTACTGCGGAAACACAATGAGATCCTGGATATAAGCATCAGAAACACGATCGGAGAGCACACGACCCATCCCTATCGCCTTGCCACTCGTTTGATCCACTGCGACCGCAAACGCGAAACTACCGCGAATGAGTGCAGGAATCTCTGCTGGATCATACGAATCTTTCCACCAGCCACCCGTCTTATACAGCTCAACAATGTCATCTTCTTTCCAGGCAGAAACGATTTTAACCTCAATCACTTTTTTCTCCATACAATCGGCCTTCATTGATTCAAGAGGCGAGGGCGTGCTTGAAAAGAAAATACTTCAGTGATGAACTAGAAAGGTACTAGCAGGAACTATGCTCAATCGCGGTATACGGACACGCGTTCACACAAGCACAACATTCAATACATTCTTTGATATTTTTTGCGACAGCCTTCCCGTTTACCACTTCAAAGATTTGTACAGGGCAGGCAGTAACGCATTCCCCCGCTCCTTTGCATTTATCGTAATCAACAGTTATAATTATGTTTCCTTCTTTGAATTCCTTTTTCATGGTTGTTCTAGCCTCCTTTGATGCACAATCAGTAACCGATGCTATTATTTTACTTTTCTTGTTTATCACGATGGCGCTTGCGAAATAATAACAACCTATTTTTATAAAAAAACTCTGTATGAAAAACCAAAAGACTAATCTGTCACTTCTGTGATTCCCCTTCTACGGTGAATATCGGTGTTACAGCGCGCTTCAGAACTCGCAGAGATCATCAGGCGAAACCAGAAGATCCATATTGTTACTCATATAGATGCAGACGGGATAACGGCTGGTGCGATTGCATCAGAGACCCTTCGGCGTCTAGGGAAGTCATATTCGATTGAATGCATCAAGCAGTTGGACGAAGTCGTCATCGAAAGACTCCTTGGTGAACATCATGAGCTTGTCTGGTTCACGGACCTCGGTAGCGGTATTAGTACCGGTTATCCTGATATGGCCAAGATTATCACAGACCATCATGAGTGTCCCAAGGATTCCGATGCGCCATTTCATTTGAACCCACATTTATTCGGCTTCGATGGGTCCTATGAATTAAGCGGCGCGGGGACAACCTATCTGGTGTCTAAAGCAATTGACCCAAAAAATATGGATTTGTCAGCCCTCGCGATCATCGGAGCCATTGGCGATCTCCAGGATCGTAAATTCTGTGAGCTTCGTGGGATGAACCAAGAAATCGTCAAGGACGGAAAAGACGCTGGCGTCATCCAAACCACCAAGGATCTTCGCTATTTTGGGAAAGAGACAAGACCACTTTCGAAACTGTTACAGTATGCGAGTGATCCGTCCATCCCGGGCGTGAGCGGACGGGAGGCGGCCTGCGTCGCGTTCCTCCAAGAGTTACAGATCCCGTTAAAAAAGGGAGATGTCTGGCGGACATGGATTGACCTGACAAAAGAGGAAAAACGCAAGATCATCTCAGCGGTCATTCAGATGCTTTTAACGAAAGGATTCGGGTATCAGGCAGCAAGCCGAGTGCTTGGTGAAACCTACCTTCTCCCTCGAGAGGAGGAAGGAACCGAGCTTCATGATGCGAAGGAATTCGCGACCCTGTTGAACTCCACTGCCCGGTACGGGCAATACGAGGTCGGACTGCAGGTCTGCCTCGGTGATCGAGGGAAATGGTTCAAAGAAGCATTAAGTCTCCTCCAAGGACATCGACATAACCTTGTTGAAGGACTGCAGTTTGCACGCGAAGAAAAAATCCAGAAGAGATCCTTCGTTCAGTTCTTCCATGCAGGGGAAGGGATTCGTGATACGATTATTGGGATTGTCACCAACATGATGCTTAATGGCGAGGAGGTGGACAAAGGGTTACCGCTGCTCGGGTTCGCACTCACAGATAATGGGGACGTGAAAGTCTCAGCGCGCGCCTCCCAATCCTTGGTTGACCGAGGGTTGGATTTAGCGGCTGCCCTCACACAGGCGGCCAAAGAGGTCAACGGGATCGGTGGCGGTCATAACATCGCTGCAGGTGCGACGATCCCAAAAGGAAAAGAGGAAGAATTTCTCCAACTCGTAGAAGAGAAAATCCGCCTTCAACTTGCCTTGTAGACCTTGACCACCGTGATGTCAAAGTAGACAGCCTGGTCCGCAAGAGAGCCAAGGCTTAAGGTAACCCTATGGTCGTACGTCCGCAGGATCGACAGGGCGTACGCGATGTATTCCTTTGGATACGGTTGGGTGATATTTTGCGTTGTGTTCCGCGGGTAAACAATGGTTCGAGGAAAGACCTGGGTAATGTTCGTTGTTTGATTATCACTCGAGGTGTTATAATACGCAGTGATATTCTGTGCAGTAATGTCGCTAATGATGAAATCCACTCCGCTTTGATAAGTAGTATTATAGTATCTGATGGTATCGTTTAGTTTGACGTTATGGGTGACAACGAACGTTGAATTGTTCAACGAGGTGATGCTGCTTTCGTTGGTGGGATAAATCGTCGTGAACGCGGTATCAGGGTTTGAATCGGTACTGGTGTCCACCCAGGTCAAATTGGTCAAGAGGTTTGGGTCGGGTGTCGTATATTTCCACAGCTGCGTCTCGTTGATTTTCGTCACAACCGTAGCATTCGCCCATAAAGGATTGAAACTCGCGTCATAATACGTGTCGACAGACTCACCGATGTGATGGGATTCCTCCCTGATTTTATACATGTCGGTGTTGCCGCTGCCAAAATATTGTACGAACATGGCAGGCATGGATACGTTTTTTTCTATGGTGACGATGCTTATCCGGTAATCTCTGCCTGCAAGAATCGTCAGATTAATGACGTCTCCAACCTTCGGTGATACTCCATATGCATCCTCTGGAGGGATCACTGATGTTGTTTTCGTTTGACCTTGCTTCATGCCGATGAGGTTCTGTATGAATGCTTTCACATACTCATCATTCACTGTGCTAGAGTAGGCGCTAAAGTTTGCTTCTGGCGTTGCGGATTCGTTCAAGGTGACGAAGATTTTTAATGGAGTCGGACCAGATTTATTCTCTGGGTATTTATAGGACGAGCCAAAAATAGTGCCATTCGAGGCGTAGTGACCGATGTAGTTCACGTCAGCATAATCATCTGAGGCGATGATTTTCTTCTCTTGGAAGAGTGTATCCAGATAGTCAGTGTTGACCGCTAGAACAAAAACAGATAAGGCAGCAACGATGACAATCACAAGCATAATCAAAGCGATTTTTTCCTTTTGCATGACCGAGTTGAATGAAATGGCCATATATTAAGTTACTTCTTTTGTGAACACCAAATTCTACTGATGCATGACCGCACCAGTTTCGCTGCAAGCACCGCGGTTTGCCCATGGTCGTACGGCGGGCAGACCTCTACCACATCAAACCCGACAAGCTTGGGTGAGAACGCATCAATGATACCCAGGATTTCTTCAGGGGTAAGACCAAAGGGTTCCGGGGTGCTTGTCCCTGGGGCATAGGCAGGGTCAATCACATCGATGTCAATGGTGAGATACAGAGGTTTTCCCTTTAGGTATTCCTTTGTCTTTTCAATGATTTCTGTAAGACCTTCTGATCGAATCGTGAATGCATCAGTTAAAAATAAGCCGAGCTTTTTTGACTGCTCATATTCCTCTTTCTCAACAGAGCGAACACCAAGGACCGCGATATTGTTAATGTTGATGTGGTCTGCAATCCTTCTGATGACACAGGCATGATTATAGGGATCGTTTTTATACCGCTCACGAAAATCCAGGTGAGCATCAAGGGAGAGGACCGCGATGTTTTGCGGAAACGCAGCGACAATCCCGGGGGTGATCGAATGGTCGCCTCCGAGTGCGACCGGTATTTTCTGCTCCTTCAGAAGAGATGTAGTGAAGCTCTTGGTATTTTCAAAGACCTGTCTGGAGGTCAATGCTTTGACATCAAGGTCGTCGTAATCATGCACAGCAATGTCATCAAACGAGATATTGGTCCTTAGGTCGTACCGCTCAAAATTCCAGCTGGCTTGCCGTATCTCAAACGGCCCTTTGTCAGCGCCATGGCGAAACGATGAGGTTTTTTCAAAAGGAACGCCGAACAGGATGAATTGTGCAGAGTCGAACGTTGATTCAGCGTCCGCGAAATAGTGTGGAAAATCCATAATAACCGAAACCTACACAATAACCTATATCGCAAAGGTTATACTCGGGTGATTTTTCGTTTTCCCATCGCTTGCAGGTACAGGATTTCTTTCCCTGGCTCAAGCTGCCCTTTGAGGTCCTCAGGAATCGGCATCTCGAAGGTCTCATAGGTTTCCAGGTCCATGAGCTGAACCACATCAGTTCCCATGAGCGCAAGGATCTGAGCGCTTCGTTTGTCTATGATTGGAACTCCAACCTTGTGTTTTACCGGATGGACAACACTTCGTTTTTGTTCGTCGAAAATACCAACGGCATCAATGCGCGCCTTTGCCTCTCCGTGCTTGCCTGGTTTCGAGGTTGAAATACTCATGATTTTACATGGTTCTTCGTCGATGAGTACATATCTTCCGACTTTGAGTTCTCGTACTTCAGCCATTTCCTTCATGCTGTTTCCTCTTTTGGTATTTTATAGACAATATCGTTGTTCCGAGCCTTCCCGGCGACCTTGATGCCTATAGCATCTCCTTTTTTTGCGATTTGAACAGGGTTCCTATTGATTTCCATGCGGTCAATATGATGGGTGAGATCGGTTGTTGCGCCCACGATATGAATTGTGTCTCCGATCTTGAGTTCTCCCTCGGTGATCTTGATCGCTACGACACTGATGTTAGTGAAGAAATGTTCAACGATTCCGATTTTTTCTTCCACCATACGTGCTCACAACCCCTTAATAGAAGAAGGTATACTTATACCTGTCACTTTTTAGGTTACACGTTGGTTTTTATGTTGAGTTCGTAGATCGCTTTCTTCCCATGTTTCGTGCAAATAAAAGCTTCCCAGTTCATGTCCCATTGCATCTCGTTTTTACATTCGGGGCACGCGAGTGTTTCAATGACTTTCCGTTGGCTGCGTATCGATGTTTTCACCACATCAACCTTGATGGGCTTCCCAGGGTTTAGCGTGTCGATGACGTACACTATGCCATCGGGCGGCAGGTAGGGCGTGCTGTCATTTTTCATACGTTTCTTCCGATATGCTTTCATTTGTATCTTATATTTTTCCATCATGGTTTGTCTTCGGCCCATAGGTTCACCACGAGATGTTACATACTGGAATACCGCTTTTCTTTTATAACCTCTTTGGGAGATAGTCGTGGTCGGTTAACGGAAAAGCTCTTTTATATCCTCAATCCTCATACAGGCTGCGACCACATGAACATCAATGAAACCGCTCTTGATAAGGAGATTCAGCTGATCCTGAAATCCCAAGGGATTGAAGAGTTGTACCCTCCTCAAGCAGAGGCACTCCCGTTCGCGCTCCGGGGAGACCATGTTGTGCTTTCTATTCCCACCGCAGCAGGAAAAAGCCTGATTGCGTACCTTGCCATCGTCCATCGATTGAAACAGGAGGGTGGGAAAGCATTGTATGTGGTCCCCTTGCGGGCACTTGCACGGGAGAAATACGAGGATTTGAAAAGCTTCGGGTCACTGGGCTTCAAAGTAGGCATTTCCACCGGTGATCTCGATGAATCAGATGTCAGGTTATCGAAGTACGACATTATCGTCTGTACCTCCGAGAAGGCCGATTCGTTGCTGCGGCATGGGATCCACTGGCTTGATAAAATAAAGGTCTTGGTCATCGATGAGATCCATTTGATTCATGATTCGACCCGGGGGCCAACCCTGGAGGTGATCATAGCACAGATTAAGGCACTCAACCCAAAAACCCAGCTTATCGCGCTCTCTGCGACCATAAAAAACGCAGTAGAGCTCGCGGATTGGCTCGGGGGAAAACTGATTCAGTCCGACTGGCGGCCGGTCGTGCTTAAAGAAGGCGTGTTTTTTCACAATTCGATTAAATTCAATGACGGATCCGTGAAAAAAATCAAGGGTGATGCAAAGCAGACCCTGGAGCTTCTCGTGGAAGAGTCGCTTCGTGATGGCGGCCAGACGCTCATCTTTGTGAATAACAGGAAATCCACGGCATCGCTCGCCGCCCGGCTCTCACCAGTTGTTGAGAAGACGCTTTCTGAAATTGAGAAAAAAGATTTGAAAAAACTCTCTTTAACCATGAAACGGGAGCAGACGGAGCCAAGTGGCGTCGAAGAATCATTGCTCACCTGTGTTGAAAAAGGGGTCGCATTTCATCATGCAGGACTTGAGGGCAGCCATCGTCGGCTGGTCGAGCAAGGGTTCAAGGACCATCGCATTAAATGCATTGTTGCGACACCGACGCTTGCTGCTGGGGTGAACATCCCAGCGCGACGGGTGATCATCCGTGACCTCTGGCGGTATGATGAGAATTTCGGGATGACTCCAATCCCTATCCTTGAGTATAAACAGCAGGCCGGGAGGGCGGGACGGCCCCGGTATGATACAATCGGTGAGGCGATTACGATAGCCAAGGATAGCGCTCAACGTGATCAAATCTTCGAGAACTACATCCTTGCGGACACTGAGCCGATCTATTCAAAGTTAGGGAGCCAGTCAGCGCTGCGGACCCATATCCTTTCATCAATCGCCACGCGTTTCGTGTCCGATACCGCTAGTATCTACAAGTTTATTGAAAGTACCTTTTACGCGTATCAAGCAGATAAGAGTACGATCGAAAA
>Ga0315277_10007998_pt1 | contig 13642 bp, 11 predicted proteins | sample YL17G05_15_MG_FD_203695 | JGI IMG/M metagenome (GOLD analysis project Ga0315277, IMG submission 203695) | Sediment microbial communities from Yellowstone Lake, YNP, Wyoming, USA - YL17G05_15 | ecosystem: Environmental > Aquatic > Freshwater > Lake > Sediment | place: USA: Wyoming | collected...
TGGAAATCCTCTTTGGCCTGCGATGAGGCGCTGTCAGCTTTCTCGGGAGCCTGCTCTGTCAGTAACCTGAAGAGTGGCAAAACCGTGCGCATGACTCGAGCCTCCATGCGGCCCAATTCGCCGTAAAGAGAGATTCGCGGTACTCCCAGGTATTCCCTCCTGCCAATCCCAAAAGAAGGAATAATCCTTGGGTGCCTACGTCTACTGGCTCTGCAGTCGCTTCTGACTCTCCGCAAGCATCCGGAGGCCCTTAACACCTATCACAAGAGTCCCCAGCAGAGAAGCAAGAAAGCCAGTGGAATTGCCGGTGCGCCATGTCACCCATACAAGAAAGGGTAGCCCAACCGCCGCCCCGGCAGGCAGCGAGGACATGGGCAGCTTCCCATTGAGGGGACTGAACTTGAACAGGAGCGCAGAAAGCAGGGCCACCACCAGTGCAGCGGCTGTCTCCCTCGGCGCGATTGAGCCGAACCCCCCTACGGCTGTGGCCAGCCCGCCACCGCCACGGAAACCAAACCACACAGGCCAGTTGTGGCCCGCAATCGCCGCAACCGCGCTCAGCGCCGTTCCCTGGGGCGACGCTCCGAGCCATCTGGCGACAGCAACCGATACGGCGCCTTTGGCGACATCTAGCAAGCCAACGGATATCCCGAACGTGAGTCCGAACTGCCTGAAGGACCCAGAGGCGCCGGGGTTGTCGACCGTCCTGGGATCTCTGCCCAGGAAAACCCTTCCGAGTACCACTCCCCATACGATGGAGCCAACCGCAAACGCCAGTATCACCGCAGCAGCGTCACGCACGCGCTACCACCCCCTGTCCAAGCTTATTCAGCCGGTCAAGGCCGGATACGTGTTGAGAAGCCCTTCAACACTCCTGCCCGGGGACCTGCCGGTGAGCACCGCGGCGTCGTGAGGCAAGGACGGTACTGGGCAGGCATGCTTGCTCCCTAATCTCCGCTATTGTCGAAACTTACGCTTACCGGAATATGCGGGAGTAACGAAATAACGGGTGGAGCTAAGGACATAGCTCCGCCTGCAATAGGCCCGAGCGGACAGGGAGGTTACTTCCGTGAAGACGATTCTCCCAGTGTTCTTGATCCTGGTGCTCGTGTTTGCGTTCGGCGCTCCGGCGCTGGCCAAACCCGCCCCTTCACATACAAACAAGTTTCGCGATCTGAGCGATGATGATTGGGCTTTTCCGGCAATAGACGAGCTGGTCAAGCGCAAGGTGATCAAAGGGTACGCCGACGGCACGTTCAAGCCTGCTGGAGCTGTATCCAGAGCTGAATTCGCAAAGATGCTCGTGCTCGCGTATAACCTGCCGGGAGGCACCCCATCAACGTCCAGTTTCTCCGATGTTGCGCCGTCGGACTGGGCATTCGCCTATGTGGAGGCTGTCGGGCGCTTTATGATGAAATCTGAGGAGCCGGGCTCAACGCAGTTCCAGCCCAATGCTCCGTGCAAGCGTGAGGTCGCAGCTGCAGCCATAGCCAGTGTCGTCGGCTACAACGTTGCCGAGGCTACTCCAGAGATCCTGGAGAGGTTCTCAGACCGTGCGTCGATCACACCGAGCCTGACCAGTTACGTCGCGCTTGCTGTACAGCACGACATCCTGAAAGGCCAGCCTGTTGGTGACGGGACGTCATATGTCCTGAGACCGCAGCAGCCTCTAACACGCGCTGAAGCAGCTGCGCTGCTGTACGGCCTGACCCAGAGCTCGCAGGGCACGAACGCAGGTACGCCGCCACCGGCCGTGAGCACGACGCAGGGCGTCGAGATCACCGCCGAAGAAAAGACGCTTCTGGACCTGATGAACAGCGAGAGAGCCAAGCTTGGGCTCAGCCCGCTGGCGCTGGATTCCAAGCTCGTCGAGCTTACCCGCATGAAGAGCAAGGACCTTGCGGACCACGGGGTCTACTCTCATGATTCGCCGACGTATGGGTCGCCGCGCGACATGCTGAAGGCAGCAGGTGTCAAGATGTCGTTCATGGGCGAGAATCTCGCGGGCGGGTCATCGGCGCCAGAGACGCTAGCGATGTGGATGGAATCGCAGGGCCACAAGAATAACATCCTGAATCCCGCCTTCACGCATGCGGGAGTCGGCATCTACGCAGGCTCGGGTGACACGATAACGGTCGTGATTTTCGTCAAGCACTAGTCGATAGAGCAGGTCCGTCAGATACGGTAGTGCCCGGCCGGCCGACCCGGCGGGGCACTGTCTTGTCTACACCAGAACCCTCCTGCGCCGCCCGTAACGTTCCAGCACCTCAACGAGCTGGTCCAGTGGTATGGCGTATGCGGTGTTTCCGTCCCTGCCCGTGAGAGTCTCCGCGGTCGTGATGGAGTTGATGATGGCCTCCTCCGTCGCCTCTGCCACCGAGTCGAACAACGGGTTAATGTACTCGTTGTTCAGCATCCGGATGGTATGCACGGGGGTCCGCCGGTCAATCAGGTTGCCCGTCGAGAAACCGATGAGCATATCCCCGCTCCCGTTCTTGGCTGTGGAGCCTGTTCTCGCGAGCCCGAGCGCCGCGCGTTTGGTCACGCGCCGGACCTGGCGGGACGAGAGCGGAGCATCGGTGGCCACGACTATCACGATGGAACCCTCGCGCGGCACAGCCCATGTGGGCAGCATGCCGGGGATTCCCTGGCCGACGGGCACCCCATCCACCTTCAACTGCTGCCTTGAACCGTGATTTGCCTGGACCAATACGCCGACGGTATACTCAGCTCCCTCAATCTCGACGACGCGCGACGAAGTGCCTATGCCGCTTTTCCACTGGTAGCAGGTGAGACCCGTACCGCCCCCAACGCAGCCCTCCTGCACCGGCCCGCTCTTCGCCCCGTCAAGAGCTTCCCACACTTCTCTTTCGCCAACGTGCCTTCCCTGCATATCACTAAGCATCATGTCGGAGCACTCGGCGACCACCGGATGCGCATATCCAGCGGTGACTCCGATACCGGGCACCTTTTGCATCATGTAGGACAGCGTGGCATCCGCCACACGGGGAACATTGAAGGAACTCGTGAGCAGGATAGGTGAGTCCATTTCCCCCATCTCGTCAATGAACGTCCGCCCCGTAACCTCGCCACTGCCGTTGAGAATGTCCACGGCCGCTTTCACGCGGGTGAACCAGAGTGGGTGAGAATGCTGGATGATCGCGGTGACACCGGACCGCACAGGTCCTTTGCCTCTCTCGAGTCTCCCCTCTCCACTGATGAGAGTCGTGTGCCCGACCTTGACGCCCTTCACATCGGTGATGGCATTGAATGGGCCCGCGGGCAGAACACCAATCGTGAATCCCAGCTCACGAAAACGGGCCCGGGACCGGCTCTCGCCCATGTTCCAGTCCTCCTTTTGCCCTACTGGCTTTAGATTCTGAATGGGGACGCCCTGGTCCTCCACGGTAGTTGGATCCGTGACCTAGAAACAGAGGGGCTGTCCCAAAAGCACTAGTTCGACCTGTTGAAAAACGGGTGGAGGAGGTTAACTTCTCCACCCGTTCTCCTTCCTGGTTTGGTCTGCCTTCAGTTTACCTCCAGTTCAGGGCCGGGAAGTATCTGCTGTTTGTGGGTTCGTATGGCCTTGTTGCCGGGGCTTTCCTAAGTGGCAGTCGCCCATCGTTTCAGGTTGAGCGCGGTCGCGGCCCAGTGCAGCTGTTCTTGCATGTTGTCGAGCCCCCGGCGTATTGCTCGCGCCAGACAGTGCCTTGCTTTCAGCGTCGAGAACGTACCTTCACACCAGGTTCTTCTAAGTCTTTGAAGTGTCCGGTACAATGGGCTGCCTACCCTCGCGTGGGCTTCTTGTATGCATTCCTGGTGTATCGCTCGTTTCAACTTCCTGTAGGCCATGCTTCTGGGCAGACACCGGTCTCGCAACGCACATAATCTGGATTCCCGGTGCTTTGCCGCATAGATCTTCTTCATTTCCTTCAGATCCACGTTCCGAAACTCAATCTGCCTGCCCGCAGGACAACAATAAGAATCCGTTTCTGGCTTGTAAGTAAAGTCTTCAAACGTGAAATGACTGCCTTCATACATGTCAGACATGTGCTTCACTGCTGGGATGTAACTAGTAACCCCGAGATCAGCCAACCCCCTATGTACCTCAACATAATCGTATCCGGCATCAGCAGCAGCGTTGCCGAAATTGTGTCGCCGCTTGGCTCGCCGTATGCAGTCGATGTAAGGCTCGTGGTCGTTTACGTCAGCTTTTGTCGCCTCAACGTCAAGGATAATACCGTGTTCGGGTTCGGTTGTCACATGCGCCAGGTAGTAAAAGCCCTCGGGTGTGCCCGGCCTACCGCTGCGCATTGCGTCAGGATCCGTACGGCTGCGTGGCACTGGTTTCAACTTCGGCCTGTAACTCCCGGGTGGCGCGGTCTTGCGTGCTCTGCCTCGTTTCTGTGACTGCTCAGCATCCAGTCGCTCAGCCTCGGCTTCCAGCAACCTCAAGTATTCCCTCGGCGTCTTGGATACTGTGGCCCATTCTTTGTGCTGTGTGCTCGCATTTGCGCGTATGAGACTGGAATCAGTCACCACCGATTCGCTGTCAACCAGCCCTGCCTTCTTGCACTGCTCCACGATTCCATCAAAAACATCCACAAATAGGTTCTTGCCTTTGAACCTCCCGTTACGATTGGCCGAGAGCGTGGAGTGATCTGGCACCCGTTGCTCCAAATCCAAACCTAGAAGCCAGCGGTAGGCAAGGTTCAAATGCACCTCTTGCTCCAACCGGCGCTCAGACCTTATGTCATACAGGTAGCCGATCAGCCACATCTTCACCAACATCACCGGATCTATCGAGGGTCGACCCCCGACCTTATACAGGTGTCTTACCTTCCCATATATAAAGTCAAACTCAACCCTTTCCCTGATCCGGCGAAGCAGGTGATCCTCGGGCACCAGCCTATCAAGATCTACAACCATGAGGCGGATCTGACTTCCGTCCTGACGATCCATCATGTAGATGTCACTTCTGGCTGCAGTTGCGGGTTAGTTACTGCTCTAAGCCCGCAACACCTGCAGCGAAAACCCCACCGAAATGCCAGTCGGTGGGGTTCTTCAACAGGTCGAAAAGCACTAGTTGGGGCAGCCCCGGGTTGTCTGGTAATCCCTTTGCCCTCACCTCACGGAGACCAGTACCCCCGGCCGGCGAGCACGCCTGACCTTGCCGCGACCCATGTTGGCGGAAGATGGTCTTCCGCGCAGCCTGTCCATCTCCAAGATAGGGCATACTGCACCCTCAAACGCCAGGTACAGTCTCAGAAAACACCGTCTGGCCAGAGGATGGGTTCTCCGGCATACCATTTGTCTCCAAGATGGGCTATTCCGTGCTCACTGTTGTTAGACGGAGCTCTCCCGAACACCATCTGACTTCGAAACAGGTTATACTTCAGCCCATCTATCTCCAACACAGGTTGCGCGCCAGTCTACGGGTCGCTTCGTGCAGGACATGATTATCGCGTGGCGGCTCTCACATGCCGGTCGACCGGGCTATCCCGACTCCGGCAACCTGGTCGTGCAGCGCCTCCGGCACGCAGGCGCTGGGCGCAAGCAGGCCACCGAAGCAACTCACATTAAGGCCCCAGCAGAACGTAAGGTGGATAGTACTGTTCCGTCTTTCGGGCAGTTTCCCAATGGCATCGAACAGCAGGCTCCTGGCTTCCTTGCGCTGAGCGCGGGTATCTCCCCGCTCTTTGGTGTCCGCGATGGAGACCACCAGGCTCTGGGCGTCTTCACTCAGTAAGGCATCCATGGGCACAGGCAGCACCCGTTCGATCTCGCCAGCAAGCCGGAAGTAGTCTGTCTCACCCATACCCAGCCTGGCCGCTATCTCCAGGTCGGTAGGCGACCTGTGCAGCGCCTGTGCGAGTTCCTCCATGACTGACGAGACCTGCCATGCGGTCCGTCTCGTTTCCTCAGAGACCGCTTCAAGTTCTTTGAGCGCGTTCGAAACAGCACCACGGATGGCCCTGTTGGAGCGTGCGCGGAACTCGTCTCTGTTCGTCGACTTGTATTCCCAGGCAGCCTGGAGCAGGCCCACAACTCCATCCGTTGATAGCTCGTCTACCCCGACTACACCGGTCATTCCGAACACCGCAAGCCTTCCGGCAGACCTCACGAGCGGTAGGAAAGTAAGCAGTTCGAACCTGGTGGGCGCATCGGAACGCCCGCTTGAGATTGGAGAGCTGAGGACCGGTATTTTGAAGGACACCTATCTGCACACCCTTTTATCTACAGGAATCTGTAGTCCGTCTGTATCTCGATAGCTATTTCGTACATATACCTCGTACGATAATCCCCGCCGGCCGGTTACACCTGGGGCCCGAGGCGGCCCTTGCTTCCGAGTACCAGAGAAGCAGCATCACGGCACCGCATGAAACGCACATTTGGCTTCGACCTCATGAACTCGATCAATTCTCTTACCATAAGCAACCTGTGCGAATGCCCGGAAATCTGGGGGTGCATTGTCAGGTTGAAGAAGTGGTGCGTGTCGTACGCCGCCAAGAACTCGGTTTTCCATATGCCGAACACCTTGTCCGGGCTGGACATTCCCGCCCGGTACGCAGGCGAGAAGTTGAACAGGAAGTACGGCGCGTCGTCAAGTTCCCAGGCGACCGGCAGCTCCACCATCTCGGGCCTCCCTGGAGCAGGCTCGAATATGTACGGCGCCTCCTCATCCATCATGGACGAATCGTAGAGGAAACCATACTCAGAGAGCAGGTCCATTGTATGGATGCTTGTGAGCCACGAAGGACACCTGTACCCGACCGGCCTCTCCCCGGTTATGCCCGCCAACACGGCTGAGCTCCGCTCCACGATCGCGCGTTCCTCATCCAGGGTGAGCGATACCGCTGCCTCATGGTAGTAGTTGTGGTGGCCGATCTCATGCCCTTTGTCGTAGAGGCGCCTGACAAGCTCCGGGTGAAGCGACGCCGTGTGCCCCGGCACAAAGAACGTGGACTTGATGCCGTAATCGTCAAGCATCTGCTCTATCCTCGGTACCGCCACTCTCGCCGCGTAGCGGCCGCGCGACTCGGCGCTCGGCGACTCAGGCTTCCCGGGCCCGCACCACATGGTCTCCCCATCCCAGTCAAACGAAAGGCATACGATGCAACTCCCTGTTTCCACCGCTGATCACCTCTGTGAAACGTGCTGGTGTCAACTTCCCCTGACAGGTGTTCGCCTCCTCCTTGGAGTAGCTTGACGGGTCAGTACCGGCCCAGGCTGTACCTGGGTACCGAGGCCCGATGACGGCCCAGGACGTTGGGGGGATGAACGTGGATTCGTTGTACACAGAACTGCTCTCCGAAATCAGCAAGATGCCCGTGATAGACACGCACGAGCACCTGCCTATTGCGGAAGGCGAGCGTGACAGGAATACGGACGTGCTCAAAGAGTACTTGACGCACTACATGAGTTCGGATCTGAAGTCCGCAGGGCTGAGCGAGGCCGCATTCGCCCGAGTGATAGACCCCACAGGCCCCCTCCTGGAGCGCTGGAAGCTGGTGGAACCGTACTGGGAAGCTTCCAGGCACACGGGTTACGGGCGCGCACTGGACATTTCAGTTCGCGGCATATACGGCATAGACGGAGTGAACCGGCAGACGCTGCCTGCTCTCAATGAAGCCTTCCTGCGAAGCCTCGCGCCGGGGCATTTCCACCGTGTGCTGAAAGACCTGTGCGGGATACGAACAAGCCTGCTGGATGCATGGTCCGAGGGTTTCGAATGCGACAGGGCGTTTTTTCGCCGCGTGTGGCAGCCCCAGCGCTATGTGTTCGCTGAGGAGAGCGCCGCCAAATGCCTGAGCGCGGTGGAGCGGCTCTCCGGCGTCCGGATCAGGAGCCTCGATGACTGGATGGAGGCGCTGAGCTGTGAGGCTAGCGACGCGTGTGCTGCAGGTGTCGTGGCGATGAAGATGTGGATTGCCTACTTCCGGCCGTTGCGCTTTGAAGATGTAAAGTATGCCACCGCAAATGCCGAGTTCGGCGCGATGCTCAGATCGTGGGAGAAGGGCGGCAGGCGAGGTGACGCCGTTTTCCAGTTCCCGCCTGCCTCACAGGACTTCATGATGCACCAGGTCTTGCGGCTCGCGGCGGAAAAGCATCTCACTATCCAGTTCCACACCGGCACATTTGAGGGGAACGGCAACACGCTGGCCAATGGCGACCCAGTACTCATGACGAATCTCTTTCTCAGACACCCGAACGTGCGCTTTGACGTGTTTCACATGGGCTATCCTTACTATGCCAGCGTGAGCGCGCTCTGCAAGATGTTCCCGAATGTCTTCATCGACATGTGCTGGGCCCACATCATCTCGCCGGCTGCCAGCCGCCAGGCCCTGTCGGATTTCCTCGACGCGGTCCCGTACACCAAGATCTCGGCTTTCGGCGGTGACTACGGTTTTGTGGACGGGGTTTACGGGCACCTGGCCCTGGCCCGGGAGAATGTGAGCCGTGTGCTGGCCAGTAAGGTGCGGGAGCGTGCATTCGATTCTGAGCGTGCGCTTCGGATAGCGCGTGCGCTCTTCTATGAGAACCCGGTGAGGATTTTCGGCCTCAACGACCTTTAGCAGGGACTTTGCCGCTGCCTGCCTAATGTGTACTGGGTATCGCGCCAACAAATGGGCATCTGACCACAGCAACGAGGAGGGATTATGCAACGCATGGCGCAGGACATTCGAGAACTCATGAGGGCATCGCAGCCCAGAGACATCGAATCACGCCTCAAATCCCTGATAAGCAGGGCAGCGACGAGAGGCGTTGACTATGCTGATGTCCGGTTCGGTGTAACCGGACAGGAAGATTACAGGGTCAGGGACGGCAGCCCTGACCGGATCGAAACCGGCACGACTGCGGGCTTCGGCGTCCGGGTGCTTTGCGGCGGGTACTGGGGATTTGCCTCAAGGCCCGGCTTCGAAGAGAAGGACATGGGCGCTGCCCTGGAGGAAGCTGTTTCGCTTGCCAAGGCTGCCCGGCTCGCGGCGGGGACACCTCTCCGGCCCCTGCCCAGACCACCACAGAAGGGCGCCTATCGCACACCGGTCCAGGTGCATCCTGGCAGCATACCGGCCGAAAAGAAGCTGGCCCTGCTGCTCGAGGCCGATGGCTTGATGGCGCAAGTCGCGCAGGTGAAGTCCAGGAGATCGGAACTGCAGTTCTTCTACCAGGACAAATGGTTCGCCAGTACTGAAGGCAGCTTCGTCGAGCAATCCATCGTGGAGAGTGGCGGCGGCATCCTTGCTCTCGCCGTGGGCGGTGGCGACGCGCAGATGAGAGCGTACCCCGAGTTTATGGGCGACGAAACCCAGGCAGGCTGGGAGTTCGTTGAGCGCCTGGACTTTGTGGGCAACGCGCGAAGGGTCGCTGAGGAAGCGGCAGCGCTGCTTGACGCACCGCAATGCCCGAGCGGGGAGTTCGACGTGATCATCAGCGGATCGCAGCTCGCCCTTCAGGTGCATGAATCGTGCGGGCACCCGAGCGAGCTGGACAGGGTGCTGGGCGTGGAGGCCGATGTCGCGGGCACAAGTTTCCTGACACTCGATGGTCTCGGCTCCCGGAAGTACGGCTCCCCGGCGGTCACCCTGACTGCGGATGCCACTCTTCCGGGCGGGCTCGGCAGCTTCGGCTGGGATGATGAGGGGACACCGGCGAAACGCACAGTTCTTGTTGACAAGGGAATCCACGCGGGCTACTTGACTTCACGGCAGTACGTTCCGCGGGCAGGCGACCAGAGTGGCGGCAATGCTCGGTGCAGCGGCTGGTCGAAGCCCCCGATAGTCCGGATGACGAACATCAACCTCCTGCCGGGGACCGCGCCACTCGAGGACATAATCGCGGACACGAAATACGGGTTCTATTTCGACGGGCAGAAGACATGGAGCATCGACGACAGGAGACTCAACTTCGCCATGGGCTGCCAGGCAGCCTGGGAGATCGTTGACGGTAAGATGGGCCGGCTGCTCAAAAACCCGAGCTACGGCGGCATAACCCCGGTCATCTGGGGGTCGTGCGATGCGGTGGCCGGACCCGCATCCTGGCGAATCTGGGGGCTGACCGGCTGCGGCAAAGGCGCACCGATGCAAAACCTGCACGTTGGGCATGGCACTTCACCGGCGCGCTTTGTGCGCCTGAAGGTAGGTGTCAAGAAGTGATCATAGGCCAGGATAAAGCAATCCGCGCGGCAAAGCAGGCAGTCGCTTACGCGCTCAAGAACGGCGCCTTTGGAGCATTTGCGCTGCTCAGGGCATCGGACGAGTCCCTCACCAGGTACTCCAATAATGCCATTGAGAACAGCACCAGGAGCTTTGAGCCATCGATCTACCTGCGCGTGACGGTTGGCAAGCGGCTGGCATCTACGTCATCGAGCAACTTCGATGACGCCTCGATCAGGTCACAGGCGGCGCTCACCATAGACCTTGCCCGCAAGAGTCCCGAAATGAAGAAAATCCCGGCGCTCGCCACGAGCGTGGTGTCGTACCCACATGTTGGCGGGTACGATCCGGCGACGGCGGAGATGCCTGCCGAAGGTCGCGCAGACCTTGTGCGCAGGGCGGTCTCAAGAGTGAAAGGCATCACGGGCACGAAGGTATACGGCAACGTGGTGACCGGCACGGACGAGACAGCGATAGCCAACTCGAACGGTGTGGAGGCGTACTTCGCAGGTAGCGTCGCGAGGCTTCAGGTCACCTCGATCGCCTCCTCGCGCGGCGCTGGTATCGCGCGACATGTCGGGCGTTCCATGGCGGGGGCCGATCCAGAGGCGCTGGCAGACGCGTCGATCCAGAAAGCGTCGCAGTTCAGCCAGTTCGAGGACGTCTCACCGGGGGACTATGAGGTAGTCCTGGAGCCACCGGCAGCCGGCGAAACGCTGTTCCACCTGGGATACCTGGGATTCGGAGGCTACGGCCACCTGCAGGGTAACAGCTGCTTTGCCGGGCAAATCGGCGAGCAGGTACTTTCGGCAAGGATCACTCTCTGGGACGATCCGCTCCATCCAGGCACCATGTGTGAGCCCTTCGATGGAGAAGGTACGCCGAGGCAGAAGCTATCGCTCGTCCAGGAAGGCATCATCTGCGGAGCCGTGTACGATCTTGAGACTGCGGATAAGGCGGGTGCATCTTCCACCGGTCACGGTCTTGGACCCGAAGGATCCTGGTTCAGCGAAGGGCCCTTCCCTCGCCACCTGGTGCTGCAGCCCGGGACCTCATCTCGCGACGAGCTCATTTCCCATGTGGAGCACGGCCTGCTCATTACATCGTTCCACTACACCCGGCCGCTGGACTCCAGGCGTGCCGTCATCACCGGAATGACGCGCAACGGTACGTTCCTGATCCGCGACGGCAAGGTCGCTGCGATGCTTCCGAACCTGAGGTTCGCGGTGAGCGCCATAACCCTGCTGGCCAATGTGAAGGAGATAGGAAAAGACGTCACGCTCGCGGGAGATTATGTCTGCCACATGACTCCGAGCATAAGGACGAGTGGGTTCAGCGTGACGGGAAAGACTGAAGGCTGAGAGACTCCCGCTCAGGTTTTGTCAGAAGGACCGTCCCTTTGAAGGTGTTTAGTCAGTCAATAGCATAATACCACCGGAGATTCTAGAGGAGAGGTGCGTTGTCAATGGATGCTATTGAGGCAATCCTGACCAGGCGGAGCATACGGAAGTACACCGGCAAGCCGGTAAGCGACTCCGACATCAAGACGCTTATGGAATGCGCGATGGCCGCGCCGTCGGCCGATAATCAGCAGCCATGGCATTATGTCGTGGTCGATGACAGAGAAGTACTGAACGGAATCGCCGGAGCTCATCCTCACGCCCAGATGTGCAAAGACGCTGCCCTTGCAGTCGTTGTCTGCGGCGATGCCGGCATCACCAAATTCCCGGACTACTGGCCTCAGGACTGTGCCGCGGCCACGCAGAACATCCTTGTCGCTGCCCGAGCGTTGGGCCTTGGCACCTGCTGGTGTGGTGTCTACCCCAGCCAGAAGCATGTTCCCGCATTGCGGGAGTTGCTGGGCATCCCGGAGCAAGTGACACCGTTCAGTCTCATTGCTGTGGGCCATCCGGCTGAGCAGAAGCCACCCGGCAACCGGTATGACGCCGCGCGAGTCCACATGAACCGGTGGTGACTCGCTCCGTTCACCCGAGGCTGCACTAGAGGAGGGAGAGCATGGCTCAGTTCGTGGATTTCATCAGGAAACAGGGTGTCGCTGGGCTCGCGATCGGCTTCATTCTCGGCGGCGCAGTGTCGAAAGTCGTTACGGCCCTGATTGAGGACATAATCAATCCCCTTGTCGGTCTATTTTGGATTCAAGAGGCTCGGGCTGGATAGGCTCGACAAGAAGGCCTAGACGCGACGGCCAGCCGGCGCCGTCTTGTGCGTGTGAAGCGACAAGGACCCCTCACCCGGTTAAGAACGGTTAAGGGGTCCTTCTCCACCCTACCGCATGTCCCTGAACTGCCTGCCAGTGTCCCGGACCGGCGCAATGATATCCAACGGCCTTGATTTCAGCACATCGATCACTTCAGGGTTCACCAGGTTAGCCGGCACCTCTCCCTGGAGTGCCGCCGCCAGGTTCTCCACAGCGGACATTGCCATTGCAGTGCGTGTTCTGACCGTTGCGCTGCCTATATGCGGCAATGCGACCACGTTCGGCAGGCGTATGACGGGATCCAGTATATTTATGGGCTCCACTTCGTAGACATCCAGCCCAGCGCCGAGTATCCGCCCTTCGGACAGGGCCCGGTACAGGGCTCTCTGGTCCACGACTCCGCCGGCACCGGCAGCAACAAGGACTGCCGTGGACTTCATCAGCGCCAACTCGCGCTCCCCGATAAGTCCACGCTGGCCTATGGCTGGAGAAAGCACCACAACGAAATCCGACTGCCTCAGCAGATCGTCAAGTTCGCTGAACCTGGCACTCGTCCGCTGTTCTATACGAGCCTGCTTTTCCGTGTCCCAGTAGAGAGCTTTCATCGAAAAACCGGCAGCCCTTCGTGCGACTGCTTCGGCCATGTCGTCGGAGCCTACTATACCGAGCACCGAACCGTGAACGTCCTGTCCGAGCATCAGCGATGGGGACCAGGCGTGCCAGCCTCCTCTTGACACCAGTGACCAGGCCTCAGGCAATCTTCTCGAGATCACAACCATCAGGCCGAACACCACGTCTGCGACGCTTTCCGCGGGTATCCGCCCGGTGTTGGTCACCAGGATCCCTTTGTCAGTACAACCCTCAACATCGATGTTGTCGACAGTGCTGTCCATGTTGGCAACCACACGCAGGCCCATGGACGCTTGCAGGACCATCTGATCCACGGTGTCCGCCGGCGTCGTCAGAATCCCGTGCATGCCCCTGATGGACGCGATAAGCATGTCATGCGGGACGGGATCCTCACGAGGCCAGACGCTTACATCGAAACTCGACTCCAGCGTCTCGATGGCGTTCCCGGGCAATTGCCTGGTGACAAAAACCCTGGGCTTCATTGCTGACTCCTCCTATCATCTGGAACTACACCCTTAGTCTTCTCCAACCTGGCAAGACGAAGACACGGCGCCTGGATCGTAGCGCCGCACCCCGGCCGCAGTGGAGGAGCCGGTGACCAAATGGCTAATCAATAACTCTAGACCTTCGGCCGAGG
>Ga0315277_10008000_pt1 | contig 13640 bp, 10 predicted proteins | sample YL17G05_15_MG_FD_203695 | JGI IMG/M metagenome (GOLD analysis project Ga0315277, IMG submission 203695) | Sediment microbial communities from Yellowstone Lake, YNP, Wyoming, USA - YL17G05_15 | ecosystem: Environmental > Aquatic > Freshwater > Lake > Sediment | place: USA: Wyoming | collected...
GTAGGGGGTAAGCCTGTCTCCTGCTCCGTATCACCGCCGGTAGACGTCTCGGCGGTGCCCTATCGCGTAGACAGTGATCAGACGCGCGTCTTCATCAACCATGTACAGGATGCGGTAGTCGCCGACCCGAACGCGCCAGCCAGGGCCCTGGGATAGTCGGCGGGCCCCGCGCGGCCGCGGGGCCTCCGTCAGTCGCTGGAGCGCGGCGGCGACTCTCCCGCCCGCGGCCCTTGGCAGATGCCGAAGCTCGCGCTCGGCGCTGCGAACCAGGACAACTCGGTATCTCATCGCGTGCGCGGCGTCTTCTTGGGATGCGACCTGGCGAGCACCTCCTCCAGCGGCCGCGTGGGCTCTCCTCTGCGCTCTTCGATCAGGGCGGCGTCCAGCAAGTCCTCTCGCACCCGAGGTTCGGCGATGAGCCGCTGCAGAAACGCCTGTCGTTCCTTCGCACTCATGGAGAGGAAAGCTGTCCAGAACACCTCGGCCGTTGCCTGAGCAGAAGTCATCCCGATCTCCTTTCAGCTCCGGTGAGCATTATACCGCAGAGAGGACCGGTTGAGGGAGATGCGAGGACAGACTGGCTACCATACCTCGCACTGCGCGGTCGCCCCTCTCGCCGGTGTGAATGCGCACGACGTCTTCCAGCGGCACGACGAAGATCCTCCTATCGCCGAGCAGACCAGCACAAAGGCGGTACTGCCTGCGTAGAGGGCCGCCACCGCGCCTCCCGAGTCGGGATACCGGAGGCCGTCCCCGCTCGGCTTTTCCCCAACATGCCCTGGTGGGAATTGGGGCCGGCTCGCCGTGCGGGGACGGCAGAGACAGGCTAACCGACCTCTGTTTCCAGGGGGTTTCCGATGGGTGAAGTCGCGGGCACGGCCGGCGGGAAGGGACATTGCCCGGCGTGAGACAGGACGAATCTACAAGACTGAGAGACGACTATGCAGTTACACCGCGGCCAGTGGAGGATACACTGGACAGCACACTGAAGACGGCAGTAAGATGATCGAGTGTGAGGCGGGATGACCGCTCACCAGCGCGGTCGTGCGCTTCGGGCGTAGTTTCCGCACTGCCGGGAGGCGGGCCGAAGGCGAGTGGAACGTGACGCAGGCCGGTGGCGCTGCGGCGTTGGCCCTCGCAGGGCGACAGCGGCGGCCTCCGGGAACAAGCGGAAACCATGGGGAGGTGAAGCAGGAGCGGGGAGCGCAGGGCTGCGGAAGCAGCGCGTGTCACAAAGAATCTGAACGAAGGGGGATGTTGATGCGAACGAAGCTAGCACTGGTTGTTGCTGTTGCTGTAATGCTCTCCCTGTGTACTGCCGCATTGGCCGCGCAGTACTTCGTAGCGACCAACGGGAACGACCTCAACCCGGGTACTATTGACCTGCCGTGGCTGACGCTCAACAAGGCGAACTATACCGTGGCCGCCGGCGATACCGTCAACGTCCGCGCCGGCACCTACGGGTCCTCGGACGAGCTCAGGCCCCGCGCCGATGGCGCACCCGGGGCGCCGATCACGTACCGATCCTATGACGGCAATCTGGCGGCGCACCTGACCGGTGGCATGAACGTCATGGGTCACACCTACGCCACCATCATAGGGTTCGACTCCACCAGCACTGGCGGCATGGGGATTCATATCCAGCCGGGCGACTCCCAGAGTCTGACGCCGCGGTCGCAGTACATCAACGTGCAGAACTGCTGGTTCCATGATCCCGTCCGCTATGACACGGTGAAGCTGAACCAGTCGGACTACCTGACGTTCACGGACTGCGAGATGAGCGGCGCTTCGGGCGATGAGGAGCTGGACGCGGTGTGGGTGGACTACGTGACCTTCACCCGCACCTTCATCCACGACTATGACACCATCGCCGTGACCTTCAAGGGCGGATCGCACTACCCCATCTTCGAGGACGGCGTGGTCGTCCACGCCATCGCCGACGGCACCAAGGCGACGCGGTTCGGCGGCTCCACGGACGCCAGGTTCCGGGATCCGACCTCGCTTTACGCCAGCCAGTATGCGGTCTACCGGAACAACATCATCAAGGACGCCCGCGCGCCGGCGGCCGGCGACTACGAGTGCTGGTATGCCTATTTCTACAACAACACGGTGGCGGACTGCGGGAGCAGCCTGGGCGTCATCGTCCACCACGCCGACCCGAAGTACAGCGGGGATGGCGGGTCACGCCACGTGTACTGGTTCAACAACCTGATCCTCGACAACGCCGGGGACATGATAGAGGTCTACCACAACCAGAGCAGCCTGCCTCTGGAGGACTGGCAGGCCGACTACAACAGCTTCTACAACAACGGCAACGCCATCCCGCCTGGAGCCTGGACCGGACATGACCCGAACCAGGAGGCGCATTCCACCTTCGGGAACCCGCACCTGGCCAACCAGGCCGGATCGGCGACCACCTATGCCGGCTGGAAGGACTGCTTCCGCATCACCTCCGCCAGCACCACCCTGATTGACCGGGGCACCAGCACGGCGGGCAACACGCCGCGGCCGGCGGTCTTGCACGACATTGATGGCACGGCGCGGCCGCAGGGCGCGGGCTGGGACATTGGAGCCTTCGAATTGGTGAGCGGGCCGGTGCCTCCGGTGGCCAACTTCACCGGCAACCCGACCAGCGGGCCGGCGCCGCTGAATGTGGCCTTCACCGACACCTCCATCGGCAGTCCCACCTCCTGGTCCTGGACCTTTGGCGATGGTGGCAACTCGGCCGCTCAGAATCCGAGCCACACCTACAACACCGCCAACCAGTACACGGTGAGCCTCACCGCCACCAATGCCCAGGGCTCTGACACCGAGACCAAGACGAACTACATCACGGCTACGTCGGCGCAGGACTACTTCTGCGCCTCCCTCACGGTGAACAAAGGAACCCTCAAGTCCGGGGATCACACCAGCGTGCACAGCTCGGACAACGTCTATCTGGTAATCGGCTCGGCGAAGGTGAGCAACAAGCAGACGGCGACGGTCAGCTACACCTTCACCACCGGCCTGGGTTCACTCTCCTCCCTGGTCGTGACCGTGGAGGGTAAGGTGAGCGCGGGCACGCAGCCGCTGACGGTGTACGCCTACAACTACAGCACTTCGAGTTGGACTTCGATCGCCACCGGCACCCTGACCACCACGGACAGCACGGTGACCCCGACCGTCTCCAGCCCGGCAAGCTACATCTCGGGCGGGACGGTGCAGGTGCAGGTGAAAGTGGGCGGCTCCGGCAGCACCGCCTTCGACAACTCCACCGACCTGGTGAAGATCACCGCCGCGCCGTAGCTTCGCCTTCAGAGGTGAGTGGTCTGGACAGACGAGGGACCCGCCGAGGGATCGGCGGGTCCCTCAGTTTCAACACAGGAACTCCGGCCGGGGGCGACGAAACTCCTCTATCCCGGTTCATCTTGGGCACAATGGAGAAGATATGATCTTCACCCGTGGATGGAGGGTACTGGCAGTGATTGCGGGCAGTCTATGCGCCTGTGGCAGCGCCTCGGCACGGCAGTGCTACGTGGCCACGACCGGCTTGGACACAGACCCCGGCACGCAGGAGCATCCCTGGGCCACCTTGCAGCACGCGGTGGAGGCGGTGGATCCGGGGGATACCATCGTGGTTGCGGCTGGCGTCTACGCGGGATGTCGCATCCAGCGGCCGGGCAAACCCGACGCCCCGTGCACGCTGAAGGCGGAGGAGGGCGCCAAGGTGGTGCTCGACCGGCACGGCCCGCGCAATCGCCGCCGGAGCGTGCTGGAGGTGGGGTCGGGCGAGGGAGTGGTGTCGCACTGGGTGGTGGACGGGCTGGAGGTGATCAACTCACCGATGTGGGGTGTCAACCTCGGCCGCACCGACTACGTGACCGTGCAGAACTGCCGCGTCCACGACTGCCATCAGACCGGCATCTTCACCTCCTTCAGCGACCATGTCACGATTCAGTTCAACGAGTCCTGGAACAACGGTGAGCACGGCATCTACCACAGCAACAGCGGGGACTACCCGGTGATCCGCGGCAACCGCTCTCACGACAACGCCGGATGCGGCATCCACATGAACGGGGACATCAACATGGGCGGGGATGGGCTGATCTCGTTCGCCGTGGTAGAGCGCAATGTCATCTGGGGCAATGGCACGAGGGGCGGATCGGCGATCAACTGCGATGGCGTCTCCGACAGCATCATTCGCAACAACCTCTGCTACCACAACCAGGCCAGCGGCATCTCCCTCTATGCCATTGACGGCTCCGAGGGCTCCAGCCGCAACCAGGTGCTCAACAACACGCTCGTGATGGGCCCGGATGGGCGGTGGGTGATCAACATCCCCTGGTGGCAGCGCAGGTCGCAGCCGGTCGGGAACGTGGTGATGAACAACCTCCTCTACACCTCCAATCCGGCGACGGGCTCGATTCTGATCTGGGGACCGGAGGCGCTGGCCGCCAGCGACTACAACGTGGTGGTGGGCCGCTTCGCCGACGATGGGGTGATCGGCGTGGAGGCGCCGGTTCAGCCGCCGGCCTGGAAGGCGGAGGTGGAGGGCGGGCAGCGCATCCTCTCCCTGGACGAGTGGCGCCAGAGGGGTTATGACGCGCACTCTGTGGTGGCACGCCCGGAGGACCTGTTTGTGGAGGCGGCGAGCAACGACTACCGGCTCAGGAAGGGGTCGCCGGCGGCGGGCATGGGCAAGGCGCTGCCGGAGGTGACGGAGGACCTGGAGGGTCGGAAGCGCGGCAAGGAGGTTGACGTCGGGTGCTACGCGCTGCCGCGGTGAGGTCAAGCTCCTCGGCCGCTCGCTGGGCCGCGGTCGCCGCCTGCGTGCTCGGGCTGGTCTGCTCGCAGCCGGCTTACGCCTACATCGGCCCCGGCGCCGGCTTCGCCGTGATCGGCTCCTTCTTCATGCTGCTGGCGGCGGTGTTGCTGAGCGGCCTGGTGCTTGTCACCTGGCCGCTCAGGGCCCTGGTGATCCGTCGCCGCAGACGCAGGGCCTATTCCCGCAGCCGGGTTGATCGCGTGGTGATCCTGGGGCTGGATGGCCTGGACCCGAACATCGTCGAGGAGATGATCGCCGCCGGCCGCTTGCCGACTCTGGCGAAGCTGCGGGAGACCGGAACCTATGCCAGGCTGGGAACGACCTGTCCCGCCATGTCCCCGGTGGCGTGGTCTTCGTTCATGACCGGAACGGGGCCGGGCCGGCACGGCATCTTCGACTTTCTGAGGCGGGACCCGCGCACCTATCTGCCCGACCTTTCGTCTGCGGAGATCAGGCAGACCACCAGGGTTCTCCCCCTGGGCCTGCGGTGGCTCAAGCTGAACCGCACTGTGGTGCGCCCACTGAGGCGCAGCAAGCCTTTCTGGACCGTGCTCGGCGAGCACGGCATCCCCAGCGTGGTGCTCCGGGTGCCGATCACGTTCCCGCCGGAGCCGTTCCACGGGTTGCTCCTCTCCGGCATGTGCGTGCCCGATCTGCGCGGCACCCAGGGGTCGTTTACCTTCCTGACAACCGCCAACCTGGCAGCGGGGAAGTACACCGGCGGAGAGCGAATCCAGGTGCGCTGGGAGAACGGCCTCATCCACGCCGCCCTGCCTGGACCGCCCGCGGCGGCGGGGAAGGACGGCTCGGAGATCAGCGCCACGGCGCCCTTGGTGATCGCCCGCGACGGCAAGGGCGTGCGCCTGCAGGTCGGCGGGCAGCGGATTCTCCTGCGGGAGCGCGAGTTCTCGGAGTGGATCCCGGTCGAGTTCAGGCTGAGCCGGATGAAGAGGGCGAGTGGCATCTGCCTCTTCTACCTGAAGCAGGTGGAGCCAGACCTCGAGCTGTATGTCTCGCCGATCAACGTTGACCCGGAGCGGCCCGCCTTGCCTGTGTCTCATCCAGCCGTCTACTCCGTCTATCTCTCCAAGCGGCTGGGGCGCTTTGCCACCCTGGGGCTGGCGGAGGATACGTGGGCGCTGAATGAGGGGGTGCTGGACGACGGCGCTTTCCTGGATCAGTGCCAGTTGCTGTTCGAGGAGCGGGAGCGGATGCTGCTGAGCGCGCTCCGCAGCAGCAGGCAGGGCTGTGTGGTGTGTGTCTTCGACACCACCGATCGGGTGCAGCATATGTTCTGGCGCGAGCGGGCGGCGGGGGGCGATGACACCCGCTCCTCGCGCGCCATCGAAGCCGTTTACGAGCAGGCGGATGCGCTGGTGGGCCGAGTCATGTCTCAACTGGGCCCGCGGGAGGCGCTGATCGTGCTGTCGGATCATGGCTTCACCGCCTTCGCGCGGGGGGTGAACATCAACGCCTGGCTTCGAGACCACGGGTACCTCTCGCTGAAGCCCGGGGCCACCGGCGAGGCGGAATGGCTGCGGGATGTGGACTGGTCGCGGACCCGCGCCTATGCGCTCGGGCTCGGCGGCCTCTACCTCAATGTCAAGGGGCGGGAGGCGAATGGCGTGGTGGAGCGCGGGGAGGCGCAGGCGCTGAAGGACGAGCTGATCGGCAAGCTGGCCGGCCTCCGCGATGAAGCAACCGGGGCGGTTGCCGTGGAGCGCGCGCTCGACGTGGCAAAGGAGAACCCAGGGCCTTACGCGGCTTCAGGTCCTGACCTGACAGTCGGCTACGCACCCGGATACCGGGCGTCGTGGGATGCCGCCCAGGGGAAGGTCGCCGGCCCGGTGATCGAGGACAACACCCGCCACTGGAGCGGCGACCACTGTGTGGACCCGAAGCGCGTGCCCGGCGTGGTGTTCTGCAATCAGCCGCTTGCGGCCGATGCCGCGAGCATCACCGATATCGCTCCTACGGTGCTCTCGCTGTTCGGCGTGCAGACTCCCAGGTACATGCAGGGCCGATCGCTGGCGGCCGAGGGCTAGCTGATATGGGCGTGAGAGACATGCTCAGGCGAAGAGCGAAGACGAATGCCGGCGATCCCGAGGCCCCTCGGGATCCCTCCAAGCGGGAGACGCTCAGGAAGCTCGCCGCGGTGGGCGCGCTGGCGCTGTTGGACAGCGGCTCGCTGATCTCCTGTGCCAGGAGATCGCTCGGCTCAATAAGTAGAGAGCGCAAGGTCATTATCCTGGGGATAGACGGGCTGGATCACTGGTATGTGCAGAGGCTGATGCGGGAGGGCAAGTTGCCCAACCTGGGCCGCCTCGGCGAGACGGGCGGCTTCCGCTCACTCGCCAGCGCCATCCCTCCCCAAAGCCCGGTCGCCTGGGCGTCCTTCATCACCGGGCAGGACCCGGGCGGCCACGGCCTCTACGACTTCGTGCAGCGCGACCCGGCGACCTATCTGCCTTACCTCTGTATCGCTCGCACCGAGGAGCCGCGCCACAAGCTGTCGCTGGGCCGGTGGCGGCTGCCGGTGTCACACGGCCGGGTGGAGCTGCTGCGCAAGGGCCAGGCGTTCTGGGACTTGCTCCAGGAGGCAGGAGTGCCTTGCTCGGTATACCGCGCCCCCTCCAACTTCCCTCCGCAGGACACCGGCGCCAAGCAGTTGGCTGGCCTGGGAGCGCCGGATTTGCGAGGAACTTACGGCGAATACTCCTACTTCGTGGAAGGCGCGGGGCGGGCGACAGGGGAGATCGCGGGCGGCGCCACCTACCCGGTGCAGGTGAGAGACGGCCGCCTCGACGCGCGCCTGATCGGCCCGCGCAACACCCTCCAACAGGGCGAGCCGGAATCCTATGTGGACTTCACCGTCTGGCTCGACCGGCAGCACCGCATGGCGAAGATGGTGGCCCAGGGCCAGGAGGTGCTGCTCCGCCAGGGCGAGTGGAGCGACTGGGTCCCGCTGTCCTTCACCCTCCTCCCCCACCTGAAGGCGGTGTCCGGCATCTGCCGGTTCTACCTGAAGGAGGTCTCGCCGCGGTTCAGGCTCTACGTCACTCCCGTGAACGTTGACCCGATGGACCCGGCGCTCCCTATCACTGCGCCGGCCGACTTCGCTCGCCGGCTGGCAGAGCGATACGGGCGCTACTACACTCAGGGATTCCCCGAGGACGTGAAGGCGCTGCGGCAAGGGGTGCTGGACGAAGGCGAGTATCTCCAGCAGTCCGGGCAGGCGCTTGCCGAGGCCCGCCGCATGTACGAGAGCGGGCTAAACGAGTTCAAGCGCGGCATGCTCTTCCACTACTTCTCCGATTCGGACCGCACCCAGCACATGTTCTGGCGCACCATGGACCCCAGGCACCCGGCCTACGATCCGCAGATCGCGCGCCGTTACGGGTCGGCGATCGAAGACTGCTACCGCACCGCCGACGTGCTGGTGGGCCAGGCGATGGAGGCGGCCGACCGGGACACCACCCTCATCGTGCTCTCCGACCATGGGTTCGCCCCGTTCTACCGGGAGTTCAACGTGAACTCCTGGTTGGCAGACAACGGCTATCTCGCGGGTATGGCAGCGTGGCAGGAGCGCGCCGACATCTTCTCCAACGCCGACTGGGCGAGCACTACCGCCTATGGCATCGGGTTCAACGGCGTCTACGTCAACGTGCGGGGCCGCGAACGGGAGGGGTCGGTGGACCCCGCCGAGAGACGAGCTATCGCCAGCAAGCTCGCCGAGGAGCTGCGTGCGGTGCGCGATCCTGATACCGGTGCGCGTGTGATAGCTCAGGTATACCTCTCGGATGAAGCCTACCGGCGGCAGATCCCGGACCGGGCGCCCGATCTCATCATCGGGTATGCGCGGGGATACCGCTGCTCCGACGCCTCCGTGCTGGGCGAGGTGTCGGAGAAGATGGTCGCTGACAACAAGGACAAGTGGAGCGGAGACCACTGCATTGACCGCGAGGCGGTGCCGGGAGTGCTGCTCAGCACGAAGCCGATCCGCGCCGAGCGCCCCGCCCTGGAGGACGTCACCGCCAGCGTGCTCGCCGAGTTCGGGCTGAAGCGGGCGAAGGAGATGACCGGAACGCCTGTCTGGTGAGGTGAAGCCATGTTCGGTCCCAAGATCAGGCTCGACAAAGAGCTGTACGAGCGGGTGAAGCAGTGCGCGGAGGCGGCCGGGTACTCCTCGCCGGAGGAGTTCGTCGGCCACGTGCTCGAGCAAGCGGTCGTCGCCCTTGAGGAGGGCGACACCGACGAAGAAGTCAGCAAGCGGTTGAAAGGGCTGGGATACCTGGACTAGCGCCGATGGCGACAGTCAACTCCGCGATCACGCGCATCGTCAACCTCTTCCTCACCCTCTTCGCCTGGGGCGGAGCCTGGGCGGGCGTGGCGGCACTGGCCCTGGTCACCGCCGTGCTCGCCATGCTCATCTTCCGCTCCACCTCCAACCAGCGCGCCATCCGCAGGATCAAGGACCTGATCATCTCCCATCTCTTGGAGGTGGCGCTCTACCGCGACGACCTCCGCATCGTCCTGCGCGCCCAACGCGCGATTCTCTGGGACAACCTGCGCTACCTCGCCCATGCCATGGTACCGCTTGTCTTCATGGTGATCCCGGTCGGGCTGCTCCTGATCCAGGGAGAGCTCCACTATGCGCACCGGCCCCTGCGGGTCGGCGAGCGAGCGATCGTGACCGTCAGGCTCGCGGCCGGCCGCGGCGATCTGGAGGCGCTGGCGATATCGGCTCCCGCGGGCCTGGTGGTGGAGACCCCACCCCTGCGCATCCCCGCCCTGCGGGAGGTGGACTGGCGCGTAAGGGCTGTGAAGAAGGGCAATTGGGACCTGCGCTTCTCAATCGGTGGCAGCGAGCTTGCCAAGCGAGTGGTTGTTGGGTGGAGTACCGCTAGCATTCCTACCGAGAGGGTGGCAGGGGGCGCCTGGCGGCAGCTACTGCGGCCCGGTGAACCGCCTCTGCCTGGGGATGGGGCCATCGAGGCGATCCGCGTCTCCTGCCCACCCGCCGCCCTGCGCCTGTTCGGCTGGGAGATGGCGTGGGTGTGGCCCTGGCTGATCCTCTCCCTCATCTTCGGCTACGCCCTGAAGGGGCCGCTGCGGGTGCAGATCTGAACTCAGCCGAGCAGCCACCCGCACAGCGGAGAGGCGATGTCGGAGATCTCGGGCTCCTCGGGAAGCGCCAGCCTGCTCCACACGAACGCGTCATCCCAGGTGTGCATCCCCTGAAAGCGTGGGGAAGCAAACACCTCCTTGCCCTTCGTCGTCCCCTTCAGGTCGAAGCCGGGCCGGCCCAGCGCCACCAGCTCAGGAGCAAGCGCAACCTTCGACCCCCGGTAGACCGCGTCTCGCCTGAATACCTCCGCCATCACTCTCTCGCCCTCACAGGTCAGCGAGCCGAGAGCGTTAGCGATCTCCTCGGCGAGAGCGCTCGCCTCCTCCCCCACTCCACCGCGGGCGAAGCGGCCCTTGCGGTTGACGTGGATGCGACCGGGGTCGAGGCAAAAGGCGCGCGTGCCATCGCCGATGTCGGCGACGGAGGCGGGGTCGTCGCTCCGGTACTGCAAGTAGCCGGCTTCTCTCAGCCAGGCGTTCAGGCACACCTCGCGCCTAGCCTCGCAGAATCCGTGGTCGGAGAGCATGACGAAGCCTTCTCCCTTCTCCCCCGACCGCTTCGCCTGCCTCTCCCACACATCGCCGACGAGAGCATCAACCCCCTGGTAGAACTCCATCGCCTGCTCGTGCCACGGCTCGCCCCCGCTCTCCACCGCGCGCCAGAGGAAGTGATGCAAGCGGTCGGTCTCGGTGACCACGATCTGAAAGTAGTCCCAGTCCTCCACTCCCCAGAAGTAGTCTACCGCTTGCTGTCTGATCTTAACAGAGGCGATCAGGTCGGAGAGGAACCGCTGCGGGTTGTCCCGGGCGCCCTCGGTGTCCACATCCACCTGGTAGCCCATGCGGCGGAGGGGAGCGAGGTGCTGGGTCGGCCACACGCTCTTGCCGAAGCTGGGAGCCACAAATCCGGATACCAGCGCGCCAGGCACCGCCCGCGCCGGGTAGGTCGCGGGCTGGTTGATGACCGCACACCGGCGGCCCTTCTCGCCCAGCCTATCCCACAGCGCCGGCGCCGCCAGGTCGGAGAACAAGGGGAACCGGAGCTGATAGGTGTCGGGATCAACATCGGTGAACCCGAAGATGCCGTGCTCGGCCGGGTTGGCGCCGGTCATGAACGAGGACCAGCAGACGGAGGAGACCGGAGGCAGCGCCGCCCGCATCTTCTGCAGGCGGCCGCTCTTCAGTATCGCCGCGGTGCGCGGCATCACCCCGGTGTCTGCCAGCCGCGTCAGCAGGCCGAACGGCACCCCATCCAGCCCCACCACACACGCTCGCCTCTTCTTGCGCCCCCGCAGCAGCCGCATTGCGCGCTACCTCACAGGTAGCCCAGGTCCTGCAGCCGCTTCTTGATGCTCTCCTCCTCCTCGGGAGTGTAAACCTCCGCCTCCGGCGCAGGCAGATACCCCATCTCCTCCAGCTTGGCGATGATCCTGGCCGCCGAAGCCTCGATCTCCTCGGCCGAGGTATCGCACACCACCTCCGCGCTCTCGGGCGGCTCGTATGGGTCGCTGACCCCGGTGAAGTTCTTGATCTCGCCGCGCAGGGCCTTATCGTACATGCCCTTGGGGTCGCGCGCCTTCAGGGTCTCCAGGTCGCACTGGCAGTAGACCTCCACGAAGCGCCCGATCAGGCGGCGGTTCTCATCCCGGATCTCCCGGTAGGGCGAGATCGCCGCGGCGATCGCCACCACGTCATTGCGAGTGAGCAGGTGGCAGACATACCCGATGCGCCGGATGTTGGTGTCGCGGTCCTCCTTGGAGTAACCAAGCCCTTTGCTGAGGTTCTGGCGCACCTCGTCCCCGTCCAGCATCTCCACCTTCATGCCGCGCTCCCGGATCAGGTCTCGCATCCGCTGCGCCAGAGTGCTCTTGCCAGAGCCGGAAAGCCCGGTGAACCAGATCGTGAATCCCTTCGTCACCGCTCTGCCCGCCTTTCAGATGATCGCGTCTCCAATCATGTCGTCGGTTGGTTCTATACCAAAAAAGCGCAAGATTGATGGCGCGATATCGTAGATGCGGTAGCGCTCCGCCCGGCGCGGCCGCCACTCCCCGCCCAAACGCCACGCGAACACGCCCTCCTCCGCATGGTTGGCGTCATCCGGGCCGGTGTCGTTCTCCCGCAGGTGCACCGACCCCACGCCCACCGAGCCGGCCGACCGCCAGTTCAGGTCCCCGAAGTAGGCGATCAGATCCGGCGCGATCCGGTTCACCTGGCGGTACACTTCCTCCGGGCGGTACAGGTGGGTGCCGATCGGCCTGCCTGCTTCGTCGCCAAGCGCTTCCAGCCCGGCCTTGATCTCCTCGCACACCCGCCCGCGCTCCCCCGCCGGCACGCAGCCCTGTGGTTCCCGCCCCTTCACATTCAGGAACAGCCGCCCATAGTACCCGCCTTCTCCCCAGGCGGAGGTGCGCGGCCAGTCAATCATCTCCGGAGTGAGGCGCGTCTGCTCGGCAGGCGTCTCCTTGAGCTTCAGGTAACCATTCGCCTGCAACCACTCGTTGATGCAGATCGCCCCCTCCATAGCTTTCGCCCCGTGGTCCGACACCACCATCACGGAGGCATCCTCACCCGCCGCCTCCACGGTGCGGCCGATCTCCTGGTCCAGCTCCAGATAGTAGTCGTGCAGCACGGCCTGGTACGGGTTCCCGGCCTGGTAGAGCCGGTGCGTCGGATCGCAGTAGCGCCAGAAGCCGTGCTGGAGCCGGTCCGGGCCCATCTCCACCACCATCGCGAAGCCCGCCTTGCTCGCCTTCAGCAGCCCGCGGAAGGCGCGGAAGCGCGCCCGCGTCATCTCCTCGACAGAGGCGAGCAGCCGCGCTTTGTCGTCCGTACGGAAGTCCTTCACGTCAATCACATACTCCCCGCCCGCCAGGCCGTTGAGCAGCGGCTGGATGCTGGCTGGATAGGTGAAGGTGACCTCCGTGTTCGGCGTCTCGAACCCGGACACCATCATCCCCCGCAGGGGCTTGGGCGGGTAAGTCAGCGGCAGCCCGACGACCAGGCACTCGATCCCACGGCGAGAGAGGTGGTCCCAGACCGTGTCCACCTGCACGCTGGCGGAGTTCGCAATCGCCAGCTTCTCATACCCGTAGTCCGAGCGGTTGCGAAACCCGTAGATGCCCAGCATGCCGGGATCCTGGGAGGTCATCATGGAGGCCCAGGCGGGGACGGTGATGGGCGGAAGCGTGGACCGCAGCGGGCCGCCCACCCCATCGGCGAGAATCGCCTTCAGGTTGGGCATCTCCTCGAGCCACGCCCCGAAGGCGAGCTGCGGGGTCAGGCAGTCCAGGCCTATCACCACCAGGCGGCTCACCCTTCACCCTCCCGGCGCATGTCTGAGATCAGCACCCGCGCCACCTCGGGCCGGGTGAACTCCGCTGGCGGCGCTTCCCCCCGCGCCAGCATCTCCCGCACCTTCGTGCCCGACAGCGACACCCGGTCCTCAGCCGGATGCGGGCAGGTCTTTGGGGTGGCCATGGACCCGCAGGCGCGGCAGAAGAAGGCGTGCTCGAAGAACAGCGGGGTGATCCCCAGCTCCTCTGGCTGGTAGTTATCGAAGATGCGCTGCGCGTCATAGGTCCCATAGTAGTCGCCGACGCCGGCGTGATCTCGCCCCACGATGAAGTGCGTGCAGCCGTAGTTCTTGCGGACCAGGGCGTGGAAGATCGCCTCCCGCGGCCCCGCATAGCGCATCGCCGCCGGGAACACC
>Ga0315277_10008003_pt1 | contig 13638 bp, 9 predicted proteins | sample YL17G05_15_MG_FD_203695 | JGI IMG/M metagenome (GOLD analysis project Ga0315277, IMG submission 203695) | Sediment microbial communities from Yellowstone Lake, YNP, Wyoming, USA - YL17G05_15 | ecosystem: Environmental > Aquatic > Freshwater > Lake > Sediment | place: USA: Wyoming | collected...
GCCGAGTGGCTCGCCTCCGAGCGCTGCGCCGAGGCTGGCATCCGGCTGTCGGTCTATCGGCCCTCTATCGTCTACGGTCACTCCGAGACCGGCCGGAGCCTCCTCTTCAATGCCCTCTACTATCCTGTCCGGACTGCCCTTTTTCTCAAGAACCTCTATGAAAGGGATATCCGGGAGTGCGGCGGACGGAAAGCGGCGGAAATGGGGGTGCGCTTGGACGGGGACGGATGGACGGTCATGCCTCTGCGTATAATGGTCGCAGACGGAGCCGGCATCAACGTCGTCCCGATTGACTTCTTCGTCCGGGCCTTCGGGTCGATCAGGGAAGGAGCGAACGACGGCGGCGTCTTTCATATCGTCAACAGCCGCCAGACGAGAATCGAAGACATCATCGAATACACCCAGGCTTTTTTCCACATCCGGGGAATCTCGGCCTGCTCAGCGCAGGAGATGGAAGGGAAGCCTGGGAACCCCCTGGACGCGGTCTTCGGAGCCTATCTCGAGGCCTACAGGCCGTATATGATGGACCGGAGGATTTTTGGGACGGAAAAAGCCGGCCCTATCCTCGAAAAAAAAGGGATTCGCTGTCCGGATCTCACCTCTGGTATATTTAAAAGATGCTTGGATTATGCCGTGCAATGCGGCTGGGGCGCCAGATTATTCTAGCAGTGAAAGGCAGAGAAAAAAGGAGCCCGCTCCTCCCGGCACCAAGGGCTAATGCGCTCACTTTTTCAGGTATTTTTCGAACCAGCCGACGATGCGGTTGAACATGTCAATCCGGTGCTTTTCCTCCCGGATTCCGTGTCCCTCCCGCGGGTAAACCACGAATTCCGTCTCCACGCCGTAGCGCCGGAGCCCGCGGTGGAATTGATAGCATTGTTCGACGGGATCGGTGCTGTCGTTCTCCCCGCAGAGAATGAGCGTCGGCGTCCTCACTCTCTTGACAAAGGTTACAGGGGAGCGTTCGGCAAACAGCGGCAGGTTCTCGTAGGGATTCCCCATGAACCAGGTGTCGTAGGCGTTGATGCCCGCCTCCTCGGTGCCGTACTCCATGGCCAGGTCGGTCATGGGAGCTCCCGAGACCGAGGCCTTGAAGAGGGTTGTCTGCGTCACCGCCCAGGCCGCTATGTAGCCGCCGTAGGACCAGCCGCCGATCCCGATCCGGTTTGGGTCGGCGATCCTTATTTTGATCAGCCAATCAGCGCCCGCCATCACGTCCTTAAAGTCGCCGCCGCCCCAGTCTCGGCGGTTCAGAATCATGAAATCGTGGCCGTAGCCAGTCGAACCGCGGATGTTCGGGGACAAAACGGCGAAGCCGCGGGCGGCTAAAAGTTGCCCCCAGGCGTCGAAGCGGTTCGTCCAGGCACCGGTGGGGCCTCCGTGGACCAGGACGATCGCGGGCAACTTCGCTCCGGCGGGCGCGTTTTCAGGCTTGAGGAGTGCGGCCTCGATCTCCTTTTTATCAAAGCTTGGGTAGCGGACGATCTCGGGTTTAAGAAGCTTGATCTCGTCCCAATCCTTGTTGAAATGACTGACCTTCTCGGGGCGCTTTGGCTCGAGCGCCGCCCAGAGCTCGGGCGCATCCACGGCCGATTCTCCGACGAACACCAAACCGGTTTTCCCTTTGACGTAAGATCCGACGAGAAGCGGCGGTGTCCAGGCGGATTTTTCGGCCTTTCCGTCTAGAGCCAAGGTGTAGAAAGTACCTTCGAATCCCTCAGCCGCAAGAATGAAGAGAGAGGCCGGGCCTTCCCAGACAAAGGCTTCGACTGGCCGGTCGATGGACTGGGCGGTGAGATTCCGGGCTGGACCGCCGGCGAGCGGTTGGACGAAGAGGTCGTGCGCTTGAGGCCCATCCCCGCGCGATGCAATATACGCCAACATCTTTCCATCGGGAGACACTCGGATGTTTCCAAACGGTCCGGCCGGCCTCGCCAAAAAGGTCATCTTGCCATCGGCCGCGCTCACCAGGTAGATTTTTTCCGAGAAAAGCTCCCGCTGCGGATTGTCTGTGGCGACGACGATCAAGGCTGACCCGTCCGGAGTCCACAGGAGTTTCGAGATTCGCCATGCCCCCTTGATCGGCGTTATCACGGCCTTAGAGTCGACGTCCACAACCTGGAGAACGGCGCGTTCCTCCGGTTTCCCGATGAGGCGGGCGTCGTCTTTGTCCTTTTCCTTCTTTTCCTCGTCTTCTGTTTTCGGCGCCGTTGTCTGGATAGCTATCTGTCTGCCGTCCGGGGACCACTCGAAGGAATCGATCCCCGTCTTGCTCTCGGTGAGCGGTCGGGCCTCTCCGCCGTCGATCGGGATGAGATAAACCTGGCTCAACCCCTCTCGGTCCGATAGGAAGGCTAGCCTGCGGCCGTCGGGCGACCAGCGGGGACGGGTGTCGGATTTGGCGGTGGCCGTGAACGGTATGAGAGAACGTCCGGCAATGTCATATATCCAGATGTTCCGGCGCTGGCCGGACGGTTTGGCGGGCTCTGAGACGACCATCGCCACCCGGTTGCCATCCGGAGAGAGCTGGAGGTCGGCGATTGACCAGCGGTTAAGGATCATCTCCGGGGTGAGGACTTTTGAGGCGGTAGAAGAAACGGCTTGCGATTGCCGGCTGGCCGATGGGATGTTGTCCGCCGCTCCTTCTCCGTAAGCAGGCAGGGCAGCGAATGCCGCCATCAGAGCCGCGGCTGTCAGGATAATGTTTTTTAGGCATCGGGATGAGAAGTGGAGGGGAAAGGTCTTCATCGTTACCTCCTTTTCAATTTGTTGACGTTCGGCGGTCCAAAAAGTCCCGTCTCGTTTGCTTCGGTTGAGGTTTAACCGGCCTCGTGCCTTAATCCTTTTCCTCCCCGCTCCTCTGTAACTCTGCTGTTTTCAATCGCCATGACTCCGTTTACCAGGAGGTATCTTATGCCTTCCGCGTATTGGTGGGGATCAAGATACGTTGCTCTGTCTGTCATGGTCTTAAGGTCAATGACGGCGATGTCCGCAAAGTTCCCTGGAGCAATCTTTCCTCTCCCCTTGAGCTTGAATTTTTCGGCCGGAAGGGAGGTCATCGACCTCAGGGCCGCGCTCAGGCTTAGAATTTTCTCCTCAAGGACGAATTTTCTGATCTTCCTTGGAAAAGTCCCGTAAGATCGAGGATGAGGCCGACCCATGCCTTTGGGAACAGGCCAACCGTCGGAGGCTGTCATGACAAAATGGCGAGGCATGATTTCACGGACAACGTTCTGGTCTTGGCTGAAGAAAATGCCCATGGCGACCTCTTCTCCACAGACCATTTCGGCAAAGCAATCTCCGGGAGTTTTTCCTGTCAAGGCAGAAACTTCCTGAAGCGTTTTCCCTTCGAACTCTCTTCTCCGGCCGAAGACCGCGATCAGAATCTTTTCCGGAGGGAGATAGGCAAAAACCTGTTCGATGGCCTTCCGAACTTCTTCGCGTCCTTGCCGGGACTTGTATTTATCTTTGACCCCCTCCTTTTCCACGAACTCTTTTGGCAGGAGGATGGTCAGAAAGCTGGGCCCGGATTCGTAGGGATATTGATCGGCCGTGACATCGAGCCCTTCGGCGCGGGCCGCTTCGATCAAGTCCAGAATCGTTCCGGCTGAAATACCGTTCATGGGCTCGCTGATCTTGAGATGTGAGATCTGGACGGGAATCTCAGCCCGGCGTCCGATTTCGATCGCTTCCTTGATGCTTTCGATGACCCCGAATTTGCCCTGGCCATACGACCTTCCCGATTCATCGCGGAGGTGCGACGCATAGAGGCCTCCGTGCTTGCCGACGACCTTGGCCAGTTCGATGAGCTCTTCTGTATGGGTAAGGAAGCCGGGCGCGTAGGCCAGTCCGGTCGACATTCCGACCGCTCCCTGGGCCATGGATTCGGCGATTTTGTTCTTGAACAGGTCCAGCTGGGGCTTGGTCAGTTCTTCGGGTTGGCCGTCGCCAAAGAGCTTCTGGCGGATGACTCCATGAGGCGCCAGGTGGAAGCTGTTTGTGCCGAACGGGGTCGAATTCACCCAACTCAACCAGGAGTCCGTCTCTGTAAATCCCCAGCCGCAATTTCCGGCCACGACGGTGGTTACTCCCTGATAGAGATAGCAATAATTCCCTCTAAAAGCCGGGTCAAGGTCGCTCGCTTCTTTTCTGAAGCTTAACCTCTGAAGGGCTTGGTCGCTATGGTTGTGAACATCGATAAAACCGGGGGTGACGATAAAGCCCGAGGCGTCGATGATTTTTAGGCCCGTCCCGGAGAGGTGGCCGACAGCTACGATCTTATCGCCGGCGATCCCGATATCACCCGCAGCTGGCGGCGCGAGCGTCCCATCGTGGATCGACCCGCCCTTGATCACAATATCATACAAGACATTTCCGGGAGGGGGCGATCCACTCGGCAGAAGTTCCAGGGCTCGGGATGACACCGCGAGCGCACATCCGACCTTGGCTGTCTTCGATAAAAAATCACGCCTGGTCATCTTGTTCATATTTTTTGACCTCTTTCCCTGCATCTTGCGGGCCTTACCAGGTTCTTCCCTGCCGGAGCTTTTCCCTCTGGTATTGAGTCAAGGTCTTCCCGTTTTTCTTCAGCCACTCGTCGAAATCCTTTTCTATCTCCTTCGTCCACTGGCTGTCGATTTGGCCGGGTGTGTACTTGCCCTCCCTGAGCCGCTGGTGGCCGAATTCGTCGCGAAGGCTGATGAACTCCGAGACTTCGACCACTTCTTCGGCGAGATGCGCGGGTATGAACAGGACGCCCTCCCGGTTGCCGAGGACGACATCGCCGGGCATGACCGTCGCCCTGCCGATCCGGATGGGCGAGTTGATGCTCATGAGCATGACATCGCTCAGAAACGAGGGATCCCAGCCCCGCACGAAGACCGGGAAATCCTTTATTTCAGCGATCCCCTTGAGGTCGCGGCAGCCGCCGTCGATGACGATGCCTGTCCCTGTTTTCGATTTGATGGAGTTACTGAGGTTGTCGCCGGCGAACGTCCCGCTGATCACCTTGCCGAAGAGGTCGACGACGAGCACATCGCCCTCGACCAGGGTGTCGATCACCCAGGAGTTCTGGCCGCCGATCCGTCCGTCGCTCTTTCCCTTGGCGGCGATGCTCTCGTTCACATCGGGGCGGAGAGGCAGGAAGGCGGCGGTCACTGCCCTTCCCACCAGGAGCGGGTCAGCCGGATTGGTGACCCAGTTGCCCTCGAACTGGTTGTCGTATCCATAACGCCGCAGCACCGACCAGGCTTCCTCGATCGAGATTCTCTTTACGCGTTCGAGGATCGAAGCGGCGACCTTCGGCCGGCCGTCGGGAAAGCGTTCTCCCTTATAGAGCGCGCTGTATTCGAGGGGTTGGGGCTTTGACAAAACCCCAACCGATTTCCGGACGGCGGTCCATTCGGCGGTCCAGTATTCGCCCATCTCGACCGTTCCCTTCATCGTTTCTCCCTCGATTTTCCCGGAGTAATGGTAGACGATCGAGGTGGCCTCGTGACTGATACGCGCGCTGAAATCGATCCTGTCGCCCTGCACGAGGCCGGACAAGGTTCCTTCTTCGAACAGTCCTTTGTACTGTCCGGAAAGAGAATCCCCGTTCTGGACGAAAATCGCCGTGTGCCGGGCTTCTCCGGCGACGAATTTGAGCGCAATCGCCCACTCGCCGGCGACTTTCGGCTGAACGCGGGAGCCGGAGAATCCGGCGGACAAGGAGGCTATGACAACAAGACAGAGCAAGATTTTTCTGGCCATTGTCACTCTCTCCGTTCGGCTAGACTTTTCCCTTGACGGCTTGTGAAAGAACCTCTTGGAGCCGTCGGCCCACCTCCACCTCATCACCCGGTTCGAGCATGTACGACATGATGATCAACCCGGTGTCTTCGAAAGGCATTTCTATGGCGGGTTCACCGCTGTACAGTTGTTCGCTGACCTCGCGGGGAGTGATTTTGATAATTTTCTGATCCCAGCTGATGGAGAGAGTCGGGGCGACGTTTGACCGCAGCTCCGGGTTGTTCATCTTGCTGATTACCGAAGGAATGGAGTTGATTTTATTGCTCATGGAGGTCAATTTCCGTTCCCATTCCCTCCATTCCGCCTTGTGATCACGGCCGTGAACCCACATCTCCAGGGCGGCGAGCGTTCCCATGATCCCCTCCTTGCCGACTTTCATGGGTCTTCCTAAGGCATGGTGCGGAGAGACGTTGAGGAAAGCGGCTTTGACCAGGTCCTTCCGCCCGAGCAGGATCCCCGCGCCCTGCGGCCCGCGGAGGCACTTGCCGCCGCTATAGGCCACCAGGTCGGCTCCCGCTTTGATGTACCGGTCGGGGACGTCGGGACGTTCCGCTGCGGCATCGACCATGATGGGGATCCCGTATTTCTTCCCGAGGCCGATCATGGCTTCGAGAGAAATTTCGCTCTGGTCCAGGATCTCCCCGAGAACAGATATCAAGGCGATCGAGTCGTCGATCGCGGCTTCCATCGCCGGCAGAGACTCCGCCTCGATCATGGTGACCCCGGCCATCCAGATGGCGCGGTCGTAGATATGGCGATGCCCTTTGGGAACCAGGACTTTGTTTTTCATCCCCGTCGTGTCGGGAAGCCGGGCCATTTTTTCCGGGTCGGCGCCGGCCACACAGGCACACGTCCCAGCGAACATCGCGGCCGCCGCTCCGGAAGTGACAATTCCCCATTCGGTCCCTGTCAGTTCGGCCAGGCGCTTGCCCACGCCTTCCATGAGCTCGTCCATCCGGACATAGTGTTTGTTCGCTTCCTCCATCGCCTGCATGACCTCGGGCAGCATCAGCGACCCGCCGCGGTTCGTATGGGTTCCCAGGCAGTTGATAATGGGTCGCACGCCGATCGATTGATAGGTCGGTATCGTGATTCTCGACGGCTCCGCTTGCCGGGGCGACGGCCATCCCGAGAATCCAGCCAGTGCCGCCAGACCTCCGGTCTTGAAGAAACTGCGCCGGCTCACTCCGGCCGCTGAAATGGTTTTTAGTGGTGAAGGTTTCATGGTGAGGGACCTCGTTTACGGTAAGACATTGTTGCCAGGCCGTTATTTTTTCGGACGCGTGAAGATGAAGGAGGTGCGGACACGCACGCTGTTTTTCTCATACCCGGAATTCTGCTGGAGAGTCGTCCGGACCCCCGGGCTCGCCGTGAAAAACTCACGGTACAGTTCATTCATCGGTGCATAGTCGTTGATGTCGCGCAAGTAGACATTTCCCGAAACAAGATCCTTCAACTCCAGGCCCGCCGCCTCGACCACATCCAGCTGGTTCCGGACCATCTGGCGGAACTGCGGTCCCAGGTTGTCGGATACAAGCCCTTCACCGGGCACGAAACCTGGCTGGGCCGACAGGTAGAGCATATCGCCCGCCCACACGCCGGGACTGGCGGTCGGCGCCATCTCGTTGAGACCGTATCTCAGGCTGGCGGGCCGGACGACCTTGCGGTTGGCTAGGTCTGTCGTGGCCAGGCAGGTGACCTCCACATGGGAGCCGCCGGGAATGTGGTCGACAAAAACGGTGGCGCGGGCCGGCTCGTTGCCGAACTCGAAGAATTCGCTGTAAACCTTGTTGGTGGTGGAATAGTTGTCGTAGTTGTCCAGGTACACGTGGTTCATGACGGCGTGGCGGAAATCAAGCCCGGCGGCTTTAAGGACCGTTTCCACGTTTTTCATCGCCTGCCTGACCTGCTCCTCGAGGGTGGCGGGATGCGTCCCGTCGGCGAGCTGGTCTCCCTTGCCGGAAATGTACAGGGTTCCTCCCGCCAGGATTCCCGGGCTGAAAGGCAAACCCGCGGCCGGTGTCCCGATGACTTTTCTATCTCGAAGGTCTTTATAGGCGATGGCGGTCATTTCTATCTGTGATTCGCCCGGGACTGAGCTGACACCGAGGGTCGTCCGGGCCGGCGGGTTGACGGGGAAAAACTCGGCGTAGACCTTGTTCATCTCGGAGTAGGCGTTGATGTCTTCGAGATAGACCCAGACCTGAACGACATTGTCCATGTCCATATCCGCCTGTTTCAGGACGCTGCGGACTTCGGCCAGGCAGTTTCTTGTCTTTCCGGCGATACCTTCTTCCGGTTTGTAGTCCCCTTTCCCCGAGACGTACAGTGTTTTTCCAACCAGGACACCTGGTGCGAAAAGACCCGTGGGAGCGGAGCCGTCAGGGGTGATAAAAATTTTGCTCTGGGACTGGGTGCTGGGGAACTGAAAGGAAACGAGAACGACGACCGCCGCGGAAAACAAACATATCATCGGTCGTTTCATTCGGCCCTCCTGAATCGTCCGGGATGATAAATCGCGCTGTAAAGGGAAGTCAAGAACACTCTCCACCCGAGACGTGACCCTCCTGAGACGAGCCCATTCGGAGCATTAACAACTTGACCTCGTCTTTTGTACTATTACTAACTTGTATAAGCAGTTAATCGCCCGCTCCCCCGGGAAATTGCTCTCCGGAGGGAAAAACGGCCTGAGGGCACATCCTGAGCAAGCCTACCCCCTGAAATCTACTCAAATGCAGCGGGCCGTCTTGTCGCGGATTGAGGTGAAATTGGTGGCCGGCTTCAACGGAAGCGCCTGAGAACATTTCGAGAGGAGGGATACGATCGTGTTAGTCATCGCTTGTATCAAACAAGTCCCTGATACCACCCAGGTGAAGATAGACCCGGAAACTGGTACCCTGATCAGAGAGGGTGTACCTTTTATTGCCAACCCATTTGATACCCATGCGTTAGAGGAAAGCCTCCGGCTCAAGGACAAGTACGGATTTCGAACCGCTGTGATTTCCATGGGGCCGCCGAACACGGTAGTGACCCTGAGGAAGGCCTTGGCGCTTGGGGCGGACCAAGCCGTCCTTTTGAGTGATCGCGTTTTTAGTGGAGCTGATACCTTGGCCACTAGCTTTGTCTTGGCAGAAGCCATCAAACGGCTTGCTCAAGAGGAAGAGGTGGCCATGGTCATTTGTGGCAAACAGACGATCGATGGAGATACGGCTCAGGTCGGGCCCGGAATCGCCACGCGCCTGAAATATTCACAGCTCACTTTGGTCGATCAAATACAGAACGTCGACTTAAAAGCCAAGAAGGTCAAAGTCAGGCGCAAACTGGAGGGGAGGCACGAGATCATCGAGGCTCCCTTGCCCGCCATGATTGCGGTGGTCAGGGAGATCAACAGGCCTCGCTATCCAACGGTGCCCATGCGGTTGAAGTCCGAGATTACGGATGTCTTGATTTGGGATAACAAGTTCATGAAACTGCCCGAGGAGCTGGTCGGGCTAAAGGGTTCACCGACTTGGGTGCGCAAGATTTTTTCGCCGCAAAGAGCCAAGGGGGAGATATTGGGCGACGGAGCGAATAAGCCCAAGGAAGCCGCCCACTTGTTAATCGACACGTTGATTCAGAAGGATATTCTGGCCGTCTAAAAGGCGCGAGGCTGAACCATGGAAGAACAGAAAAAGAAAATCAAGAAACCCTTAGGATTCGCCAGGCTCATCCCCAAAAAGTGCATCGCTTGCGGGGCGCGTTGCGAGGTCGAATGCAAGCCGCTGGCGATCACCATGAATGATGTCGGGGAACCCATCATTGACCTCGAAAAGTGCACGGGTTGCCGGAGGTGTCTCAAGGTCTGCCCTGTCGACGCCCTCGAGATGTACTTCACGCCCGAACAACTGAAGCAACTGGAGGAATGGGAATTGGCCAGGAAGGCGTCGGCAACGGCTCCTCAGGCGGCTGAGGTGAGACCCGTTGAAGAGGAGACCAAGGCGGCGGCGAAGTTCAAGGAGTACTCGGGCGTCTGGGTTTACGTCGAGCAGACCGATGGGAAACCGGCCATCGTGTCAGGGAGCTATTGGGGGCCGGGGCCAATCTGAGCAAGACCCTTGGGGTCGAGCTGTGTGCCGTGGTTATCGGTTCCGGCGTGGAGAACCTGTGCCAGGAAGCCTTCGCTTATGGCGCGACGAAAACCTATCTGATTGATGCCCCCGTGTTTCGTCACTATCGCACCGAGCCATACTATAAGGCCATTTGTCATCTTTCGCGCAAATTCAAGCCGGAGATCATACTCGTGGGCGCGACCGGCTTGGGAAGGGATTTGGCCGGTGCCGTGGCCACTGACCTCGCCACCGGATTGACCGCGGACTGCACCGGGCTGGATATCGACAACCGGGGATTCTTGCTTCAAACCCGCCCTGCCTTCGGCGGCAATATTATGGCCACTATTTTGACGGAGAGAACACGGCCGCAGATGTCCACCGTTAGGCCGCACGTCATGTCCTTGCCCGCAAAGGACTCTTCGCGCACAGGGGTGGTTATCCGTGAATCACCTGCTATCGACGAAGAGGATATTGCCGTCAAAATGCTCGAGTTGATCGATGACCGCAAGCATGGACAAGATGTGGACATCGCAGCGGCCGAGGTCATTGTTTCCGGAGGTCGCGGGATGATGTCTAAAGAAAATTTTAAAATCCTCCAAGAGCTCGCTGATGAATTGGGTGGTGTGGTTGGATCTTCACGTAGCGCGGTCGAAGCTGGCTGGATGCCTGTGGAACGCCAAGTGGGTCAGACCGGCAAGACCGTCCGGCCCAAGATTTACATCGCCTGCGGTATCAGCGGTGCCATTCAGCACCTTGTGGGTATGCAGAGTTCAGATGTGATCATCGCCATCAACCGCGATAAGCAGGCCCCCATTTTCGAGGTCGCTACCTATGGGATTGTGGGCGACCTTTTTAAGATCGTTCCTGCCGTAACCGATCGGATCAAAGAATTACGGACAAAGCACGAACAAGGATAGGCCCGATCATGTTCAACGAAAAAGGCGGAGGTTGGGACAGCCGATATTTTGAGAGCTATTAGGAAAGACAAGACTGACTTGCGATGTTCGGGTAGCGGGTTTGAGGGTAGTCAAGGAGGACATTCATCATGAACCCAGTGAGTGATCTTGGAGTGCTTGGATTCGTCTTGTTCTGGGGTTATCAGCTTTTTAGACTGGTCTCCCTCGGAAGACGAAGCGAGAAGTTTGGCCGGGTCATTAAAAGGGCATTGACGGCACTCGGCCATGTCATCATCCAAAAGTGTCAATTCAAAAACATCACTCGCGAGGACAGGGGCGGCGTGGGTCACCTGTTCATAGTCTGGGGTTTTCTCTTTTTTGTAACTTACTACTTTTTCTTCATCGTCATCGCATCCGGATTCGGCATCCCCGACGTTATGGAACACAACAAAATCTACGGATATTACACGTGGGTTATGGATTTCGTGGCTCCTTTTATCGTGATCGGCACACTCTGGGGGATTATTCGCCGTTATATCGTCAAACCGGCGAGATTGAAGGGGCAGCAAACTGTAGAGGCGCTGATCATCTTGATTACGGTTCTCATCCATCCCATAACGCACGTGGGCAAGATTGCGACACAGATTGCAGCGGGACATCCTCCGGCGGGCTTGGGCATCCTCACGCCACCTCTGAGCACGGCCGTGAGTCATCTCTATATCAACGCCGCGACAATAGCGAAATGGCACAGCTTCTGGTTCTGGAGCCACTGGGTATTCGTCTTGGTCGTCCTGGGCATGATCGCGTACACGCGCTACCTGCATATGATCGCCGGCGCGCTCAATGACCTTCTAAAAAGGACGGCTCCCAAAGGCACTCCCGAGCGGATTGATCTACAAGACCCCCTAACTTTTGGGGTGGACAGGGTAGATAATTTTGCCTGGAAACAGCTCCTGGACTCGGTATCCTGTGTTGTTTGCGGCTATTGCCAGGAGATTTGCCCGGCCGCATTTACCGGCAAAAAACTCAATCCCCGATTGGTGATTCGAGATATCAAGACCAATATGCTAAAAAACGGCCCATTGATTACGAAAAAGCAAGCCTCTGTGATACCCCTCATCGGTGATAATCAGGAGGGCAGCGTTCCAGCGGAAGCCATCTGGGCATGCACCACCTGCGGAGGCTGCATGGAGGTGTGTCCTGTTTATATCGAGCATGTTTGGGAAATTGTCGATATGCGCCGCCACCTTGTGCAGGTGCAAGCGAAGTTCCCCGAGGAATTGCTTAACCTTTTTGAGAATACGGAACAGCGCAGCAATCCCTGGGGTATCGCTCCAGCCGACCGAGCCAAGTGGGCTTCGGGAATCGAAGCCAAGCCTTTTGAGGGTGGCAAAACAGAATACCTTTTTTATGTCGGCTGCGCCGGCGCGTTTGACGCTCGAAACCGCCAGATCAGCCTGGCCATAGCCCATGTCCTCGACGCTGGAGGCATTTCGTGGGGCATCTTGGGGAAGGATGAACTCTGCTGCGGAGACAGTCTGCGGCGTCTGGGGAATGAATATGTTTTCGATCGCATCGTCAAAGACAATATTAAGATATTTCAGGAGAGGGGGGTAAAAAAGATTATCACCGAGTGCCCCCACTGCTATCATACCCTGAAGAATGACTACCACCAGTACGGTGCGGATTGGGAAGTCATCCATCATGCCGAGTTTATCAGCGGGTTAATAAAGGAGAAAAGGCTGAAATTGAACGGAACTGGAGACCTGGGCAAAGTGCTGTTTCATGATTCCTGCTATCTGGGACGCCACAACGGAATCTATAAGGCTCCCCGCGAAGTCCTGGCCCGGACGATCAATCAGGCACCTGCTGAGATGAAACGCCGCTTGAACAGGTCTTTTTGCTGCGGAGCCGGCGGCGGACACATGTGGATGGAAGAAAGCACCGGCAAGCGCATCAACCACGAGCGGGTCGAAGAAGCCTTGAAGGAAGACCCGAGGACTATTTGTGTGTGCTGTCCATATTGCATGACCATGTTTGAAGACGGCCTCAAGGATTTGAAGGCGAGTGAAAAAGTGCAGGTGCTGGATTTGGCTGAGATTGTAGCGCAGGCACTGCATTCATAAGATCACTTGACCAGGTCCAGGAGCTCGGCCAGGACCATGGCCGTTGCGCCCCAGATCTTATGCTCCTGGAAAGAATAAAAGGGCACGGTAACATCAAGACCCCGGATGGGCCAGGTTTCTTTTTTGATGTTCCTTAGGTCGAGGAGATGGTTGAGCGGGATTTCAATCACCTCGGCGACTTCGTCAGGCGAAGGCCGGAAGTCGGGCCTTCTTTCGGCTATAGCGACAACCGGATAAATGCAGTAGTTGCTTGGAGGGATGTAGAGGGGCGTCAGCTCGCCGAGGACCCGCACCTCGGCCGGCGCAACATTAAGTTCTTCCGCGGCCTCGCGCAGGGCGGTCGCGATGGCGCTTTCATGCTTATCCATCTGTCCGCCGGGAAAGGAGATCTGGGCCTGGTGGTGGGCCACCTGTGATGTCCGCCGGGTCAGGACGAGACAAAAGCCGTCCTCTCGAGGATAGACGAGGACGAGCACGCCCGCTCGCAGACAGGTCTCTCCGGCTTCCTGGTAGGTCTTATCTCCGGGTCGCGGGTCGGGGACCATCTTGAGCTGCGATACAAGTCCGGGCTTGGCTTCGCGGAGCCGCCGCTCGAGCAGAATAAGGTCGAGGCCAAGCGGATTCCGATTCATCATCCGGCAGCAAATCCTTCTGCGATCGCCCTTATTTTTTCAACCTCGCTCTCAGGAATAAGAACAGGACGATCACGGCGATGATGATGGCGCCGACGATCAAAGT
>Ga0315277_10008006_pt1 | contig 13636 bp, 16 predicted proteins | sample YL17G05_15_MG_FD_203695 | JGI IMG/M metagenome (GOLD analysis project Ga0315277, IMG submission 203695) | Sediment microbial communities from Yellowstone Lake, YNP, Wyoming, USA - YL17G05_15 | ecosystem: Environmental > Aquatic > Freshwater > Lake > Sediment | place: USA: Wyoming | collected...
CGGCCCCAACGCGGCAGCATTCGCTGTCGGTTGCAAGCCCCTCGGAATCTTCCTGAACGACGCACTCGGCAACGCGTTCGAGAACACGCCCGGCGTGGCCTCGGGTCGCGGTCCGTACGTGAACGGAAACGGCTCGACCGTCGGCCTCTCGGTCTACGAGACCAAGGGTCTCATCACGCAGGGTGCAGTGACCGCCGGTGCGGCGTTCACGTACGCCCCCGGTGACGTCGTGTACGCCTCGGCGAACGGCCTCATCACCAAGAACATCGATGACGCGTACGAGCGCAACGCACCGACCTACGGTGCAGGCTCGACCGCCAACGTGACGATCATCGGGATCGTCAAAGTCGCCCCGGATGCCAACTCGTCGCTCCTCGTGATCGACCTCCGCGTCTGATCACTGGACAGGAAAAGGAAGAAGACAAGTCATGGCAAACCAGGTTTCCAACGAACTGAAGCAGCAGATCATCAGCGAGTACATCAAGACGGCCGCTGGCCGCGCGAAGCTCGCTGCCTCGATGATCCAGCCGCTCCGTCTCCGTCGCGACTACACGGCGGTCGGTCGCAAGACCTTCCTCGTGGAGCAGCTTCCGGACGGCGCACTGCCGATCTACGACAAGGACCCGGACGTCACGGCGTTCGTGGTCGGCGAGGAGGGCGAGAACATCCTCGCCATCCAGAAGCCGCGTCGCGTGATCTTCCCCCTGTTCGAGATCGCCTCGAACCCGGAGATCCCGCTCACGCAGATCAAGGAGCGTCGCTTCGACCTCATCGAGCGGTCTCAGGATCTCGCGAAGGCGCAGATCCAGGCCGCCGAGGACGAGCGCGTCTTCGCAGTCCTCGACAGCATCGCTGTCTCGGGCTTCGACACCCTTCCGGGTCAGACGAACCCCGACGTCGCCGTCGTGGCTCCGATCAGCCCGAGCGTCCTTGCGGACGCCTTCGCTGAGGTCGAGCGTCACGACCTTCGCGTCGCTCGCATCTACATGAACGCGGTCGACTACGCGGATATCCGCAAGTTCGGCCGGGACATCCTGGACATCGAGAGCCAGGCAACCCTCCTCAAGACCGGCCTCCAGGCCGTTCTCTGGGGTGCGCAGATCATCACGAGCCGCCTCGTTCCGGTCGGCTTCGTGTACGTCTGTGCGGAGCCGGAGAACTTCGGCCGCTTCCCGGTTCGTACGGAGCTGACCGTGCTCAGTGCCGACGACCCGAAGGCGCGTACGATCGGGTTCTCCTGCTTCGAGAACGTCGGCATCGGGGCGTTCAACCCTCGCGGCCTCACGCGTCTCGTCGTCACCCGCATCTGACGGATCGGCCTAGAGATAGGCAAGTTCGGAAGGCCATCCTGGGAAACCAGGGTGGCCTTCTGGCATTTAAGGTTGTAGTCCTTCTATCGGACGGGAAACATGATGGATCACCTCGCTCGTCGCGTCGCTCTTCGGTTCTCTACTGCCGGTCAACAGAGTCGCTACACAGCAAAAGAACTGTTAAGTAAAACGTTGGATGTGCTCGGGCAGGTCGAATCGCTTGAAGAGTACGCTTTCGAGGCAGACGACGCCCGCGCTGCGGGCTCCGACCACAAGAAGGCAGCCGAGTTCAATGAACTCAAACACATTTTCCGAGAGGTAGAAACGCCCCTGGAAAAAGCCATTCAGCTTCTCCAACGAATGTGGCGGGGTGAGAAGGGCGAGAAGCTCGCTACAAAAGAGAAGTTGATGGGGAGTCTCGGTAGCGGTAAGACGGGCTCAAACGTGAACCGCATCGCCACCCATGTGAAGACGGCCGGGGAAGTTTCCGAAGCTTTGAAAAAAGCTCTTGGTGAGATCGACTATCTCCCGAATGCGGTCCAAGTGTGGCTGAGCGCTCACGGTCAGAACAAGTCACTCGCCTCCGAGAACGCCAAGAAGTTGCGGCAAGCAGAGGCCCTCTTGGGGGAGGTTTTGGCATCTCTTCCCGCAGGTAAAGAGTACGATGTGAATGGGATCGGGAAGTTCATGACGGTCGACCATCTCATCAAGGGACTCGCTCAACACGGGATCAAACACACGGGGTTCAGTGATAGGGGGGGCCGTCCGGAGATGCGCGGAGCACCCACTTTCGACAAGCTCGTTGGCCCTATCTACGGTGGCCCTGGGGTCGTCCTCTACGAGACCCAAGCTACTTATGATAGGCTGTCCCGATGAGCAACGATCCGGGAAACGTGATGGATCCGCTTGCCAGCCGTGTCGCCGCTCGCTTCCTGGCTCTTTGTGCTGGAAGTGCCACGCCCTCTTTTGACAAGCTCCTGGCGGACAAGTCGAAGATCGAGCAGACTCTCGGTGCAGCGATCAAGAAGCTCGCGCCCCTCGCCGATAAGGTCGAGGACATGTCCAAGAAGAAGTACGGTTACCCTGGGCCGGATGTCTTCCCGCATCTCAAGAAGATGCACGAGGCGGCGTACCTCATCTTCAACCCTCTCCGGAACATCCTCAGCGATGGAGCAAAGGAGCTGAGTGGGCTGGAGACGGCGACGTTTCCAGCCGCCGTCCAGGCGAAGAACCTCCTTGCCGCAATGAAGGATTTCAACAAGGCGTGGATGGCTCTCGGCCAGGTCTTGCAAGACAAAAACGATGACAAGGACGGGGAGGCTGAGGCAGTCTCCCACGAACTCGCCATGGCGGTTACGACGCTCAAGACCATCTTCGGCCAGTATATCGCGTCCCGATGAGCACAAATGGGGTCCCCCGCGCCCTCCGTGTCGCTGCCCGCTTAGGCCCTCATTTCGTGGATGGGCGGATAGTTTCCCACCACGATCGGTGCTCCACGAGCTTTTGCTTGAAACGGTCAGCCTGCCCCTGCCCCTCTTGGTACCTCTTGAGGTAGTACCCTGGGGCTACGGTTCGACCAGGCCAGGATCGCCCGTCGTTCTTCATGTCATCTGTCGAGCCCCACACCTCGTCAGCCCACGTGAATGCCTGCTCGATGGGCACACCCTCCCGGAGACGCTTGAGGAGGCTCAGGGCCGCGTAGACGCAGCCTCCGGCCCCTGGGATGGCGTTCGCACAGAGGGCATTTGGAGGCCCGGATGTGGATGACTCGTAGGCCACGTCGAAGGAGTCGAAAACCTTGGTGATGACGTAGCCCACTGTGATGGGGTGCCCTGGGTAAACGGCGCACTCTCCGAGGATTTCTAGATCGTTCTGTTGGTCCCATTCCGGTCGCTTTGGCATCGATCGCTTCCTACACCACAACCTCCATTGCATCCGATCAAAGTCGGTGTAAGCGGGAGCATGGAAAAGATCGACCAGCTCGCCGATGTCATCCTCACCTATGCGCGTGGCAAGGAACCGAGGGACAAGCCGATGCCGCGGGTCTCCTTCCACTTCGAGCACGATGGGTCTGATCTTCCTGAGTTGCCCGACGCGTGGATGCTGACGGTCACCCTCCGTGGTGTCGATCATCTTGAGGGTGACAAGCCGGTGCTCTCGTTTGAGGAGAAGTGGGAGGGCAAAGGCTCAACGGCGGGGGAAGCCTTCGCGGCCTTTTTCAAGCAGTTCCGTTCAAGCATCTACAGCCGTCAATTGGATCTTGAAAGCGAGACCACAGCTCTGCGGTCGGCTCTCAGCACGTTGAAAAACCCGGATCTCAAAACCCTCTGGCCCAACAAGGACCCCGAAGAGCAGGCCGTGGCGGACTTCAAAGCCTTGACGGAAGAGACCGGGAGGGGTCCAACTTAAAGTGCCACGTATGTCGATTTAGGGCCGAGATCAGGCCTAAAACACTTATCGGCCTTCTCATAATGGGAGAGTTGTATCCCAAGAGAGGCCTACATGGATCCGACACAGATCAAATTCAAGCAGGGTGAGAAGCAGCATTTCGTCTCTACCCGCAACTTCACACTCGGCAACACGGGCGCATCTGTCTCCAAGGGGATGGATTGCTTCTTCGACGGTTCGACGGTGGAGGTAGGGGGTGTGGACTACCCGTACCCCCAATTCCGAGGCGCCATCAAGGTTGGTTGGGTTGTCCTGGCGGACATCTACGACGAGAACGACCCCGAGTACGGTCGCCCCGTGGCGGCAGGCATCCAGGTCCGGCACCCCACGCAGGGTGGCAATCCGATGACCGGAGGTGTGCGGGCTCCCATCGCGATGTCAGCAGCAACCGAGTCTGACGAGCGTGTTGTGGGGTCTGCGAAGGATCATGCAGCGCAGACCAAGACGGCCAACAACGGCTACCAGCGCGGCGTTCCGGTCAACCCGAAGGCGGGGACGATGGGGACGGTCGAGGCCCAAGACGGCGTTCCCGTGCGGACGTTGAAGACGGCGGCTGGCGAGAAGGCGAAGTCGCAGCGAACGATCCTCACGGCCGAGTCTGTCGGGTCCGCGCTTCGGCAGGCCAACGCATCGGGTGTCATCGACCCTGGGCAGGGAATTTCCGAAGAGGAGATGCTCTCGCGGATGCCGGAGGAGGACCGTGAGGCCTACCTCGTCCAGAAGGAAGCCCACAAGTCCAAGTACGTCGATGCGGCCCCGACGGCTCGCGTGGTCGGTCAGGTGAAGAAGACGGCGAAGTCGGGCGAGTCCGAGGGGATGACGTTCAAGAACGACGTCGGACACGGCATCGAGATCGCCGACATGGCTGGCATGGGCGGCAAGGCCAAGGAATCGACCATCACCGAGGACGGGATCACGTTCAAGAACACGAACGGACCCAAGAATCTCAAGCCTCAGGCCCACCCGAGGTCCGAGGAAGCGGCGGCTCAAAAGACCGCTGCGGTGAACGGGACGCTCGATGTGCGCCGGAAGATCGCCAAGGCCATGTGCCCGGACTTCCCGGACAACTACGACTTCACGGCGACCGCGAGAAAGAAGCTCGCCCGGCTCCAGGCCGACTACGAGGACCGCTTCGATGTCCTTCAGGCGGTCTTCGCTGCGGAATCAGACGACTTCAAGAACGTGCTCGTCCAGGAGTTCCCGCAAGCTTTCGCCTCCTGATCCGGTGGCCATATAGTTCACTTGTTCGCCCGCTTCCGGTGATAGGAGCGGGCGAACTTGTCTGAACACCACGAAGACGGCTGTATGAAGCGGACGGCTGCCAAGCGGCCGGACAAGATCAAGACGGCTGCCGGGATCTCCGTCTTCCTTTTGGAAGAGCTGGGGGATGCCCGGATGCGGTGCGTCCAACTCAAGAAGTATATCGACGAGGCTACAAGCCTCATCGAGAAGTCCGAGCACCGTGATCACTTCTTCGAGGTCGCAGCCCATCTGATCCACGGGATCCCCGAGTGCCTCCTGAAAATGGACAAGGCCCTCGATGCGGCGGCCCTGGCAGCGGCGCGGCTCGACTACGAGGAGATCAAGGACAACCTCAAGCCGGAGAAGGTCGAGGAGCTGGAGAGGGCTCTGGCAGACGTTCGTATCCGGCACGTGAAGCGACGTTCGGACGAAAAGAGCGCAGCGTCGCCCTTCGGTGAAGACCCCCTTGGTGAAGGAGAGGGGTTCCTGAAGGAAGGCCCCCCTCCTGCGGCAATCGGGGGTGAGGTTTCGGAGACAGCAGCGAAGCTCACCCCGAAGTACGACCGGCGTGCGGTTGAGCGGTGGATGACTCAGAATCTTCGCCACCACATCGATCGCTCGACCGACGAGGCGAACACGACGTCTCTCGCCGAGGCGGCGGCCGACCAGTTCAACGTCTACGAAGACAACCATCAGTACAAGATTCCAGACGAAATCTTCGACTTGGCCCTCAACGTGGCCGAGAAAGAGGGTTTCGGAGTTCGAATGGCTCGAAAGGAAGAGGAAGAGGATTTCATGAACACGAAGCTCGCTGCCGCCCACCTCAGCAAGATCGCGGAGACCGTGGAGGCCACCGGCCAAATCCCGCTTCCGCACTTGCTGCATGTCATCAAGTCGCTCGAAACCGGCGTTCGCCCCAAGACGGCCTCCACGGTGGACCCCAAGAAGGTCGCTGATCACTTCCGGAGCATCGCAGCTCAGATCACTCGGGAAGCCGCTGCGGGTCAGAACCCGAGCCGTCAGAAGCTCGCCCAGCACCTCCGCCGCTTCTATGCCGAGGAGATGCAGACGTCTCAGGCTCAGGTCGCCGCTGCGATCTACCAGCAGGCAGGCAGCCGCGAGGACGTCATGAAGGGCTTCAAGGAGTCGAACCCGACCATGTCCGATGAGGACTTGGAGAAGGCTGCCGATCAGTGGGAAAAGAACAAGGACGTCGTCAAGGACAAGCACCAGGCCTGAGGCCTGAGGCCCTAGGCGGGGGCTTGTCGCATGAGGAACAATGGCGGAACGTTGATGCAGCCCCTTGTCTCTCGTCCCGCATATGGGGATAGAGGGTCTGTGGCTACGTCTGGCCTTCCGGGCGGCGGTCCTAGCGACAAGGGGATGTCCCTCGACAACAGCATCCCCGGAACGTCAACGTTCAACAAGGACGAGGGCGACATCCGGGATTTCGACCATGCTGAGGATGGGTCCATCTATCGAATTGATGGCCCTGACGACCGAGCCAAGGGGCAGAAGGACCCAGAAGGGGACGAGCGGTACCACGGCGACTTCAAGCCGACGTACGCCCCGCCTGGGGGTCGCGGTAAGGACGACACGACGCTTACGAAGTATCCGTACCGTGACGGTCTCCCGCACCAGCATTACGCTTCGGCGGAGTTCGTTGTGGGGCTCTGGCTTCTTCGGACCGCCCACACACTACGCCTCACGCCTGGCGGACGGGCCGTTGTTGCCTCGAAGCCTGATGAAGTCATGGACGGGTTGAACCCTGCGTTCCAGGAGCGGGCAAAAGCCTGTTCGGTGACCCTCAAGAGGGTGGACACCAAGAATCTCCGCTGGCTCTTTGCCGTGGACTGCGGGAATGGCACCAAGGTCGTCAAGCTCAAGGCCTTTCGGGCGAAAAACATTACTCGCCTTGGGAAAATGGACGTGGACCTGACGTGTTCATGCCCAGCGTGGCGGTGGCTTGGGCCCGAGCACCACGCGAAGCGGGAGGACTATCTCGATGGGAGTCCTAGGGGAACAGCTTCGGTTCCTGTGATCCGGGACCCGGCAGGTGTAAACCGCGTGTGCAAGCATGTGGCGGCGGCCTTGTCGTTCGCTCGCGCCTGGGAAGTACCCAAAAAAGGATAGATCAGAATGCCTCAGTACAGCTCACGTTGTCAGGGATGCGCGAAACCAGCCTCCATTCGTCTGTCGTTTTCCGAGTACGACGAGGTGAAGGCAGGGACACGTCCGCTCGCGTGTGAGTGTGGTGGGGTGGTCACCCTTGAGTTCAACCCCGGAGAGGTCGCCTTCGTCCTCAAGGATGGGGAATCCGGCGGGTGGGCTTCGAAGGCGGGCAAAGAGAACAAGTTCCGTTCGGCGCGTCGGCGAGTGATGGAACGTCGTGAGAAAGATCACGTCTTCAAGACTCGGCTCGTACCCAACCATGGTGGCCAGCTCACGGAGACCTGGAAGGACGCCAAAGACGTGGCGTACGAGTCCACCTACGATCGGATCAAACAGGAGCACGGTGCGCAGACAGCCGCACAGGCTGCATCTGAAAGCGCCAAGACATACGATCCACTTGTAACGCGTGAGGTAACGGGCACATGAACAGGCTTTTCAAGATCGCACGGCGCCGGCCTCACATCGTCGACTTCTACACCCCCTTCAAGTACGGGCTTGATACGGCGGGGTACCGGATCAAGTGGGGTCAGAACTTCGACACGGCCGTCCCCGCCATGATCATCAACTCGACGAACATCGGGTTTCTCGATGACAATGTGAACCGGAACGTCATCGAGACCCAACCGACCACGGGGACGGATGTTCGCATCGTCTTTGACCCCACGACGTACTCCATCGACGACAGCAAGCCGTTCTGGCTCACGTTCGCTCAGATTCAGGGTGCGGCCGAAGTGCTTGTCAGCGCTCCTACGCTCATCTTGCCGGACTCGGCCAACAAGGGCGTCGGGCTCGTCACCATCCGTGGGACCACGACAGCAAGCCTAACCCCACAACAGATCGATCTACCGTTCCTCATGGCGGACTTTCGAATTCACAATGAGGAGCCGACAAACTACCTGTATGTGGCAACGGAAGCTGGCGGACCCGAGCAACAGCTCCGACCCGACACCGTGCCCCAAGTCACAAGTCTCAACGCGACCCAAGGATCTCTCTACGTTCGAGGAGCGACCGCTGCGGGCGCGGGTGTGGCCGTCACCTTCTCGGCATCTTTCACGTTGGCGTTCCCCAAATAACGGCCGGAGTTGGCAGGATGCGATGAGCCGAGATGTATCTCATCAACGCACTTTCCCTTCAGGTCGCGCAACAGCTCTTCATCGCAGTCAGTCGGTTTCGGGCTGGGCAGAACCTTGTGGGACCCAAGAACGGCGTAAACGTGATTTTCACGACGCCGGGTCTGGAGAAATTTGCCCACAACTTGCCGTTTTTGGACATTTCGGTCTACTACAACGGTGTGCGGATGAGTCTCCTCATGGACTATCTCGTTGCGGAGAGCGCGGGTCCTGGGACTGGCTTCGACACGGTCATCATGATGATCCCGCCCCTCGGCAACGACACGCTTTTCGCGGACTACGTGCTCGCGAGCCCCTGACATCCCGGTTGGGGTGTTGAGGTACGCCGATGACGACGTACCTTCGCTACCGCCAGATCCGTCGTGCTGATGATGTAACCGATCAGGAGACATCACTCGCGATCCTTGGCGCGATCCCCTCGTCGGTGACCGAGGAGGACTACCAACGGTTCTTCTTGAGCCGGCTCCGGCAGGTCATCTACGGGAACGCCCCTGGGACGCACCACTGGTACGACGACTTTCTTGGTGAAGGGATCCTCTCGCTCAAGGATCTTTCGGGGATCCTTTCGCCGACGGTGCGGGTGGGTTTCCCCTTCCCGGACCCTAAAAACGGGATCAACCGCGTTTTCAGCACAACTCCTCTCAAGTTTGTCCACGACCTCGCGGGCACTGGGAAGACCATCGAGGTGTGGCACAACGGCCGGCGGCTCATCCAGACGGCGGCGGCCAGCCCTGGCGCGGGGGACTACACGGTTTCTGAGTCGGGCGGGCTGGGAACGGGGTTCGATACAATAACCCTTTTGACTTTTGCTCCAGTAGGTAAGTCGAGTCTCGTCGCTGACTTCCAAGTCGCCCCCTAAGAGACAGCGGAGCAAAGATCACTATGGCTGGCCAATTTTCACGGTTCAACGCTATCGACCAACTGCTCGATGTGGCGGGGTCTCCACGCCAGGAGCCGGATCGACTCCTGACCGATGAAACGAGCGGTCTTGGCTCTCCTGTCATTCTGAATTCCGGTGCGACCGCCACGATCACGGCCTTCGGGACTCCCAACCTTACGGTGGGTGGCCTGACGGGTCAGTCGGCGGCGAGCGTCGGGTCGCTCATCTCGATTCGAAATGCAGAGAAGGCCGGCAACAACGGCGTCTTCCGCGTCAACGCGAACTCAAGCGCAACGGTTGACATCCTGACCAACGCGTCAGGCTTCTTCCCGGACGGGAACTCGGGAAGCCTGAAGTGGGACCAGTACAACGCTGGCATCGCCGCCTCGATCACGACCGTCGTTTCGGGCATCGTCACGATCACGGGCGTGCAGCTCATGACGGCCAACTCGGTTGGCGGGTTCATCACGATCACGGGTGCAGCGACAGCCGCCAACAACGGCACGTTCCTCATCACGGAGTTCGTTTCGGCAACGAGCGTCAAGTACGCCAACGCTGCGGGCGTTGCCACGGACGCGAACAACCCCAACATCTTCTGGATCGAGCGGCTCGCCTACAGCCTCAACGACGACCTCGACTTCGAGCGTTCCGACCGTACGTACATCAAGGGTGTCAACTATGACGCCCCCATGCCGACGTACACGCGGCCGACGCTCACTACGGCGGCGGTTCCGGCTCACCTTGCGAACCTCGCAGGCAAGACGCTCGATGCGTTCGCGAAGTCGGTCAACCGTGGCCAGTTCAATTGGCCCGTCGAGCAGACGCTCACGGACATTTACGGGGCCGGCACGCTCAAGCATGCCGATTCCGTGGATACAACGGGTCTCCCTGTCTTCGATGCGGCCCCGTTCACGAGCGACTGGAACACCTGTTTCGTCGAGGTGACAGACTCCACCACGGGCAACGAACTCGAAGTTCTTGGGGGTGGTCAACAGGGTCAGCGGATCTTCGGTGTTGCGTACAACGGCACCTCGACCTCACCGAACAGCGTCGAGTTCCGTTGGTACTCATGTGCCAACGGCGGGAACATCGCGACCAGCTCGACCGCGTACGTCTGGGAGCAGGGCACAGCCACGGCTAAGACGGGCACCACAACGGTCACGGTCACAGCAGGCGCAAACGGTGCATCGGCGATCACGGGTCTGACGGCAGGCGGTTTCGTTTCCCCCGCAGACGTGGGGACGTGGCTCACGTTCACGGGTCTCGCGAACGGCGCGAACAACGGCACGTTCGTTATCATTTCGGTGCAGTCGGCCACGGCGGTTACGGTTCAAAACCACGCGGCAATCACCGAAGGCCCGACCGCCGCCGTGACGTGGACGCAGTTCACGAAGACGCAGCCCACGTTCGTCAATCTGACGTACGGTTTCAACCAGCGGCTCGATCAACTCGACCAGAACGCGTTCCGATTCCCGCTCGTCTCCGGCCTCGTCGGGGATGCGGATCTTCGACAGGACATCATCGACCTTCAGTCGACGGGCGGCTGGGCGGACGGTACGACGAACCTCTCGACGTACCTCACGAACACAGGCGCGAACTTCGTCTTCTTCACCCTCCCCGGTGGTGCAGGGGATACGGTCGTGGCGGCGCTCAACGCGCTCAACCAGCAGATCGGCATCCGGACATACACGGGTGGCATCCTCACGAACGGGCAGACGATCACGGCATCGCTCCAGGCGCTTTCGAACGCCATCACGGCATCGAGCGTCGTCCGTTACATCGAGCGTCTCGTCGCAGACATCAATGCGAACACGATCCACACCCTCCCTGGGGGTGCCACGTACATCCTTGACGGCACCTTCAACGCCCTCCACCTCTGGGTCTTCTGGCGTGGGCTTCTTCGGGACCCCGGCAGCGTGGCGAACGGGGACGACTACACCGAGTCGAGCGTGACCCAGATCACGGCCTTCTCGAAGATCAAGGCCGGCGACCACATCAGCTACTTCGTCCGATGAACGCAGGAATGACGGTGAAGGAAGTTCGGCCCCCGCAGGGCTTCCTTTGCCGTTCAGGCCACGTGGCTCCGACGTTGTTTCGGCGTTTGGGTACCAAGGCTCCTGAAGAACCCACGAGGTTCTATCAGGTCTCAAGCGTGAACAACCCGGAGACCAACGGGGTCTACTGTGAGCCGTGCCTCATCATCGCGAACGCGCTCAAAGATCAGCAACGAATACAAAAAATGGAGATCAAATGAACGTACCCAACGCCAGGGCAGATATACCCAATTACACGAACTACCAGCCGAACGAGGAGATTGTTCGGCTACGGAAGCGTGTGAACGATCTGCTTCGTCTCGGGGCTGCAACCCCAGAGACGTTCGCTCAGACGTTGATGCAGATTTGGCAGGAGGGCGAACGCCGCCGCCAAAGCTGTATGTCGGAAGCCGAAGATCATCTTCGCAAGTACCACGCGATGGTCGCTCAAGCGCACGGGTTCGCGGCTCAGAGCAGCATCCTCTACTCGGTCATCAATGGGTACGCCACCATCGAGGAGCGCCGTGTCCTTGAACTTGCTGAGCAAGCGAAAGAGAAGGCGGAGCATCCCGTGGAAGAAGTGAGTGCGCCCATCACGGAAGAGGCTGATTCCGACGCTACCGAGACCGTCAAGAAGAGGGGTCGGCCCAAGAAGACAACGTCGTGATCGATGCCCCTGTCAAAGTCTGACCTCTACGATGCGGATGTCTACGACGCACCCGAGCTGAACACAGACAGCACGGTCGTCTATTTGACCACGACCGTCACCTCCACGGTGGCGACGAACACAGTCAACGTCGGCCTCCCCTCGGATGGGGAGGGCATCCTCACCAGTCGTGATCATCCCGTTCAAATCGGGGATAAGGCTGACATTACAGGCACAAGCGGCGGGACCGGCAACGGGACATTCACCGTTGCGGTGGTCGTTTCTGACTCCCAATTCACGACGGTTGAGACCATCGCTGCTTCGACGGGTGGGTCCGTTAATTTTCGGTACCCATCAGGCGCGTCCAACATAGGTTTCGACCCCACGAGTCAGAACGTCACGACGAAGAACTTGGAGCAAGGGGTCCTCACGGACCTCTCAAACCACGACCTCCTCAACAACGAGCCGGTCGGGACCGGGGTGACCTACTCGAACACCACTACCGGCGGCAAGGTCACCCAGGAAATCTGGGTGAAAACGAGCAATAGCTTCACGATCCGGCAGATCGATTACACGTACACGGGCACCAAAGTCACGACGGAGGTGCGAAAGGTCTTTTCGGCTGCGGATGGTACGACCGTGATCGCGCAAATCACCTTGACGTACAGCTACACGGGGAGCGCCGTGACGGGTGAGACCATCGTGAGGAACGTGTAAGCCATGCCCGGCATTTTCTTCCTTGCGCCCGGTGCGGTCTTCGCCGACCCCCATACGCAGCTAGTCCACACGAACTCGACCATTACCGCGAGCGGTTCGGCTGTCGTGACTGGCTACGGGACCACGGAAGTCACGTTGTTCATCAACGTGAAGGCAGCGCCTACGGGAACTCTCCCGACGCTTCAATACACGCTCCAAGAGGTCGATCCGGGCGACGACACGACGGTCATTGGACCGACGGTGAGCAGCACTAGCATCACGGCTGCGGGCATCCAGAAGATTTCGCTCATCACTGCCTTTGGGGGATCGATCAAGATTTCGTGGGTGATCGGCGGGACAACCCCTTCGTTCACCCAGGTCTACGCCACGATGGTTGGCAAGGACGGCAGTGTCGCCCTCGTGGACTCTGCCGGTGCGGCCATCTCCTCAGGGAACCCTCTTCAAGTCTACATCGCGGGCGGTGGTGGCAGCGGTGGTACCTCGTCGAACTTCGGAGCGGCCTTCCCGACTCAGGGTACGGCAGGTGGTTGGTACGACGGCACGAACATGCAGGGAGCCCGCGTGTTCGACGCGGATTCCGGTGCTGGGACCCAATACGTTGCGGGAGTCGTTCTTCGCAAGAGTTCGTCGGGCGGGTCGGTGGAGGCAGGCACCGCGACTGACCCGTTGAGGACGGATCCGACAGGGACGACCACTCAGCCGGTTTCTGGCACTGTCACCGCGAACCAAGGCACAGGCGCAGCAGCGGGAGCGCCTTGGTCTGTGGAACTCTCGGACGGAGCCACTTTCTACACAGGGGCCAAGACCGGGCAGTTTCCTTCTGCCCTTGTCGGCGGGCGCCTCGATACCAATTTGGGGGCATGGCTCGGGTCGACGGCCCCCACTGTGGGTTCGAAGACGAGCGCGAACTCGGTTCCGGTTGTCATTGCGAGCGATCAGTCGGCTGTCCCGATCTCGGCCGCTAGCCTTCCTCTTCCGTCCGGGGCAGCTACCGAAGCTACCCTACTTACCCGGCTTGCGGATGCGACCTTCACGGCTCGGATCAACACGCTCGGCCA
>Ga0315277_10008007_pt1 | contig 13636 bp, 13 predicted proteins | sample YL17G05_15_MG_FD_203695 | JGI IMG/M metagenome (GOLD analysis project Ga0315277, IMG submission 203695) | Sediment microbial communities from Yellowstone Lake, YNP, Wyoming, USA - YL17G05_15 | ecosystem: Environmental > Aquatic > Freshwater > Lake > Sediment | place: USA: Wyoming | collected...
ATGATGTTGGCCAAACACTTCGACCTGCCGTGCCTTTTTTTCAGTGCGGTGCTCTCCAGTATCAAAGAGGTCAAGGACGTCATGGTCAAGGCCGAGAGCCACAAGAACATGTACGGCAAGCCGACGATCATCTTCATCGATGAGATCCACCGCTTCAATAAAGCCCAGCAGGGCGCTTTCCTGCCCTATGTGGAGAGGGGAGACATCATCCTCTTTGGGTCCACCACGGAAAATCCCTCTTTTGAGGTCATCGCCCCGCTCCTTTCCCGCACCAAAGTCCTTCTGCTCGAGCCGCTCCAGGCGGAAGCGCTCTCCCGGATCCTGGATGAGGCGCTGGCCGACGAGGAGCGGGGGTTGGGGAAAGTCAAGACCGGTCTTGATGATCCGGCCAAGCAGCTGATCATCGATTACGCCAACGGCGATGCCCGGAGGGCCCTCAACTCCCTCGAGATCGCCGCCAGTTTGGCCCGAGGTTCGCGGATCGGGCAGGAGGAAGTCCGCGAAGCCCTCCAGAAGAGGATCCTCCTTTACGACAAGAGCGGCGAGGAACATTTCAACCTGATCTCGGCCCTGCACAAAAGCCTGAGAAACAGCGATGTGGACGCCTCCCTCTACTGGCTGGCCAGGATGGTTTTTTCGGGGGAGGATCCTCTCTACATCGCCCGCCGCCTGGTCAGGTTCACTTCGGAAGATATCGGCCTGGCCGATCCGCAGGCGCTCTCGATCGCCCTGCGGGCCAAAGAAGCCTACGACTTCCTTGGTTCACCGGAAGGTGAGCTGGCCCTGGCCGAGGCGGTCATCTACTTGGCCTCCGCCCCCAAGAGCAATCGGGCCTATGCCGCTTTCGGAAAAGCGATGAAGGATGTGGAGGCCGGCCCCCACGAGCCCGTTCCGCTCCAGATCCGCAACCCCGTCACCCGGCTGATGAAGGAAGTCGGCTACGGCGAAGACTACGCCTATGCCCACGACTTCGCTTTCTCGACGACCGACATGGAGACGTTCCCCGAAAAGCTGAAAGGCCGCCGCTATTATTCTCCGGGAAACCTGGGGTTGGAAAAGGAAATCAAAAAACGGATCGACTGGTGGCAGAAGGTCAAGGAGAAAATCAGGATCGAATCGGCGGCTGAAAAAAAGGAAGAGGGCTGAAAACCCTATCCTTCCTCTTCTTTCTCTTTCATCAGGTAATAGATTTCCCAGCTGATGTCGTCGGCGAGACAGCCGAGACAGGACGTCTTGGTCGTGGCCAGTTCGCCATCCGAGATTTTGTCTTTCAGGATCCTTTTGACTCTTTTCCGGATCTTGTAGAGGATGACGTAATTCACCATCGGCCCGTCGTTCCGGAATAATACCAGCTTGATCCCTTGAAGTAAAGATTGAGAGAGAAGGTTCAAAATGATATGATTGTGCCCCGGCGAGAATAAGATTGAGAAAATCCGCGGTCTTTTTTCTGGTACTGCTATCGATTTCCTGCTCGCTTTTCCGGCCCCGGGTCAAACCTTACCCAACCGGAGTCTTTTTTCCTCTGATCGAGGCCGGGCAAGTGACGTTTGAGGGCGGTATCAACGGGACCTTGGTCAAAGGGGAGGACGGCCGGCTCTATTTCTCGACCGACAGGGGCCACTTGTACTGCCTGGAAGGCGCGCCGCCGAAGATAGCCTGGCATCTGGCCAACGCAGCGCCGTTCGGCTGCCCGCCCGCTCTCGCTCCGGACCGGATCTTCGTTTGGGATCTCGACAATAACGTTTCCTGCTTTGATCTGACGGGTAAGCCGGGTTGGAAAACGAAAATCGCGGATAAGATCTCCAGCCCGATCTCTCACGACCCCGAGAGGCTCTATGTGGGCACTGAGGCGGGTGACCTTCTCGCCCTGAGCCAGGTCACGGGGGAAGAGCTCTGGCGCTTCCGGACCAAGGGGGCTGTCTCGGCCGCCGCTGTCTTCTCTGAAGACTCGATCATCCTGGGCAGCGGAGACGGGTCGGTCTATCTGATCAGCCCAAAAGGCGTTCGGCGGGGCGCCATTAGCCTGGGCAGTCCTATCTCGGTGACGCCGCTCGTGGACGGACACAATCTTTATGTCGGGACTGAGGATTTCGCCTTTTCCAGCTATGACTTGAGAAGCCGGAAGAGAAGGTGGAAGATCACTGCGGCAGGCAGAGTCCTGGCGCCGCCGAGCGTGGACGAAAAGAGGGTCTATCTTCAGGCTTCCAACAGTGTCCTGTATGCCTTGGATAAAGCGGGAGGTGAAATCCTCTGGTGGTGGATCGCCCCTTCACGAAGTTCGTATGAGCTCGGATTCGATGGGGAAAAGGTGCTTGTCACATCGCGTTCGCCGCTCCTTTTCTCACTGGACAAGTTATCGGGGAAGGAGGCCGGGAAGTACGAAGCCAAGACAGAGATCAGGTCGAATCCTGTCTGGGCCGACCCGAACGTCCTTTTTGCCGTCTTTGATTCTTCGACGGACCAGGGTATCATCACCTTTCTCGAGAAGGAAGTGAAGGTCGAGATCTCCGCCTCCATTTCCTCTCCCCAGCCGGTCGGGACAGAGGTCATTTTCACGGCCGCCGCTTCCGGCTTTTATCTGCCCAAGTTCGAGTTCTACCTGCGTCAAGGGGAGGAGAGGACCGTTGTCCAGAAGGCCGCTGAAAAGAAATCCTGGGTTTGGTACTCCGATGCGGTGGGGACCTATTCTGTGGGTGTTGTCGTCAGTGATGAGAAACTGACCAAGGAGGCCGAAATTCCGTTTGAGGTTGCCGATAAGGAAAAAAAGGACGAAGGAAAGAACATCGGTAAAGGAGACGAACCATGAAACGAGATGAGGCTCTCGAACTCCTTAAGAAAAGCCTTCAGAACAAGAACCTGGTCAAACACTGCCTGGCGGTGGAGGCCTGCATGAAAGCGGTGGCCGCGAGGCTGGACCATGATCCGGAGCCTTGGGGCCTCGCCGGGATACTGCACGACCTCGATTATGAGCTGACCGAAAAGAGTCCCGAGCTGCATACCACGGAAACGGTCAAGATGCTCGAAGCCTTGGATATCTCTCCTCAGGTCATCCACGCCATCAAAGCCCATGCGGCCAAAGTGCCGTGCGAGGAAGCGATGGACTGGGCGATCTACTCCATCGATCCGTTGACGGGGCTGATCATCGCCGCTACCCTGATGCATCCCACCAAGAAGATCAAGGCGATCGACCTCGATTTCGTCAAGAGGCGCTATAAGGAGAAGAGCTTTGCCCGAGGGGCCAGGAGAGAGGAGATCGAGGAATGCCGCCACCTCGGCCTGGACCTGGATGAGTTCATATCCATCTGCATCGCGGCCATGCAGGGAATCGACGCCGAGTTGGGCCTTTGACAGGGCGGGGAACCGTCTTCAAGCGTCCCTGATGAAAGCCATCCATTCCTGCTTTGTCCTAGCTGCCGCGGTGGTCGCCGGCTTCTCGTCCCGGCCGGTCCACTCCTCGATCAGGGAGGCATTGAGTTCCTACCCGATTGGGGACATCCCCGCATCGTTCTCAAAAAGTGAGCATCAGCCATGAAGATCGCGGCTATCGTCGGTCCCAGCGGAATTGGAAAAACGTCACTAATTGAACAGCTTGTTTCAGAACTGAAGAGGCGCGGGCTTTCCGTGGCGGTCATTAAACATTGTTCCAGGGGATTCAGCCTTGACCATCCAGGCAAGGACAGCTGGCGATTTAGGGAAGCCGGCTCGGACGGCGTTGGACTGGTTTCTCCTGAGGAGACAGCCGTCATCCACAAGGGATCCGCTGAAGCCGGCGATCTACAGGTCGCGTCTTCTCATTTTATGAACATGGACATTGTCTTGATCGAAGGCCGCCAGACGATCCAACATGTCCCAAAGGTGGAACTGCTTCGGAAAGGGGTGGCTGAACGTGTGACGACGCCGCCCGGGGAGCTGGCCGCTGTTGTTTCTGACTTTGAGATCGAAATCTCCCGGCCGGTTTTCCATTTCGATCAGATCAAGGAGATCGCCTCTTTCTTAGAGAAAGAAGTCCAGGGTCTGCAGAAGACCGGCGGCCCCACCGAAATGGGCGGGACGGAGTTTGGAATAAAGCAATTCTCCAAGCATGATCCCGCGATTCTCTCCCTACTCAGAAGCAGCACTGTCGGAATCGCCGGCGCAGGGGGATTGGGCTCCAATGCCGCGGTCTCTCTCGCCCGAGCCGGTGTCGGTACGCTGATCATCGCCGATCACGATCGAGTCGAACCGTCCGACCTGAATCGACAATACTATTTCATCGAGCAGGTCGGAAAACCGAAAGTCGAGGCCCTGCTTGAAAACTTGAAAAGGATCAACGCCTATTCTCAATATCAGATCCATCCCATCAAGATCGAATCCGGCAACATAGCGGAAATTTTCGGGGCCGCCGACATTTTGGTCGAGGCCTTTGATAAAGCGGAGATGAAGCAGATGCTCGTCGATACCTGGCTTTCTCTTTTCCCCAAAAGGCCGATCATCGTCGCCTCGGGATTGACCGGCCTGGGGAAGAACGAGAAACTCCACACCAGAAAAATGGGGAATCTTTATATTTGCGGCGACGAAGAAACGGAAATCGTGGAAGGGATATCCCCCATGGCGCCGCGCGTGGGCATCGTCGCCAACCTGCAGGCCAACCTGGCCCTGGAATTATTGGTCAAAACGAAGAGGAAGAAATCAAATAAAAGCTAGACATCGCGCTGCGTCCATTCTCCGTCGATGAGGCGGACCATTCGGCCGGTTGGGTTATTATCTTGAAGCTCTTCAGGTAGTCGGTGCGGGCGGACATTATCGTAACAGTTAAGCGCGGTAAAACGGAGGAGGGATGCGGGAATACCGACGGAGGTGAAGCCGGGATGGCCTGTCGCGGGATAAGGCCCGCCGTGGCCCATCGCCGGCGAGACGGCGACGCCCGTCGGCATCTTATCGTTGAGGAGACGCCCCACTTTCAGGCGGAGTATCGGCTCGATCTTATTATAGAGATCATCATCCTTGGCCCGGCTTTCGCTGTAGATGGCGCCGCTGAGACTCCCTTCCAGAGATTCGACTATCTTCAGCACCTGCTCATTGTCTTTGGTCAAGACAATGAGGGCGACGCTTCCAAAGGCCTCGATCTGGAGCTCTTTGGGGTGGTCCAAAAACCGCTCTCCGGAAACTCGGAGCAGGGTATTTTCTAAGCGGTATCCGCCGGGTCCATCCGGCTCTTTGTTTCCCGTGACGATCTCTGCGCCGAGGAGGGCCATTCCGGCAATGCTTTCACGCAGCCTGTCGAGGGTGTTTCGGCTGAGCAGCATACCGGCCTGAGCCTGTCGGAAAAGGTCGAGGGTCGCTCGGAAAAAGGCTTCGCTTCGCCGGCCCTGTCTCAAGATCACCAATCCGGGCTTAGTGCAGAACTGGCCCGAGCCTAAGGTGCAGGAGGTGAAAAACTCTTTGGCGATCTCCTCCGAGCGCTCCTCAAGGGAACCCGGGAGGAGAATGACCGGGTTCAGACTCGACATCTCCAGGTAGACGGGCTTGCCCGCTTCGTCGGCGGCTTTTTTGAGTCTCAATCCCGCTCTCCGGCTTCCCGTGAAGGCGGTGGCTCCAACCAGGGGGTGGGCGGCCAGCCTGAGGCCTTCTTCAGATTCAAAGTTATAGAGGAGCTGGACGATCCCTGTGGGCAGGCGGTCTTCTTTGAGGACTTCCAGGGCGATCTCAGCGAAGATTTTCGTGGTCCCGGGATGTCCCGGATGCGCTTTGGCGATTACCGGATTTCCGGAAGCCACCGCCGCAGCAAAGTCGCCTCCCGCCGCCGGATTGAAGGCAAACGGGAAATTGCTGGGGCCGAAGATGACGACCGGGCCGCCCAGCGGTCCGTGTTTGGAGCGGATGCTATTCTTTGTATCAATCGTCGCCCGGCACCAGGAACGGTCGCGGCAGGCCGCCGCCGCCTGGCGCAGCTGATCGGTCGTCCTGGGCAGCTCAACGGAGCGGAGCCTGGGTTCCCCCGGGAGAGCTGTTTCGAGAGAGGCGGTTTGGATCAAGGATTCTCTGTGCTTCTCGATCCGGTCGGCATAGGAATCCAGAAAACCGGCGACTTTTTCGGGAGGGATGGAGCGGATCTCGGACGCCGTTCTCCGCGAGGCCTGAAGAGCGCGGTCGATATCCTTGGAACTCGAGACCGGGTAATTTTCTTCGAGGCTCTTCCGGGTTGCCGGGTTTATCGCTGTAAAAAAGCCGAGGGGAGCTTGCGCTTTTTGCCAGACGCCGGCAATGAGGACGGGTTGGACTTCCATGGGATTCCTCCGTTTGGCTTTTTAAAAAATTATAGTCAGGCTCAGCTCGTATTGTCAATGAAGAGGCAATTATGAATAATAGAGTTGAACGTTTTATTCAAGGAGTCGCGATGAGTCATTTCCTGGTTATGGGTGCGGGAAAGATGGGGCTTGCCCTGTCCAAAGACCTGATCGAAAGCAGCCCCCAAAATAGGGTGACGCTGGTCGACATCAGTCCGCATCAATTGGAGCGAGCCGGGAAGTTTATCGCGAGCTCCAGGCTTGAGGTCCACCGCGGCGATATGGAAAATGAAGAGCAGAGAAAAAGCCTCTTTGAGGGCAAAGATGTCGTTCTCAATGCTCTTCTTCACAGGCACAGCCTGCCCACTTTGGAAACGGCTGTCCGCAGCGGCGTTCATTTTGTTGACCTGGCGGGCGAAGCATCCTTGGCCCGGATGTCCCATGATCAGGAAGCCAAGGGCAACGGGGTCACCGTCCTCTCGGGAATGGGCTTGTCGCCCGGGATCACCAATGTCCTCGTGGGGAGGGCGGTGCATCTGCTTGATGAAACGGAGAGCGCTCTCATTTATTGCGGAGGGAACCCGGTTCACCCGCGGCCTCCTCTTCATTATCGGATTGTCTATGCCATTGACAGCCTCATCAATTTCTATCAGAGGCCGGCCCTGATCATCCGGCATGGCCGGGTGGAAGAAGCGGCTCCGCTGACCGAGGTTGAGCCCATCGGTTTCCCCCCGGATTTCCCCGATATGGAATGCTTCTTTACGGACGGCCTGAGTTCACTCCTCCAGACCATGAAAGGGAAGATACGCGGGGACCTTTATGAGAAAACCGTCCGCCATCGAGGCCATGCCCAAGAATTCAGGACCCTCCAGGAATGCGGCTTTTTTTCCACCGATCCAGTCCGGATAGGAGAACAGCGTATCATCCCCAGGCAGGTCTCGGAGGCGCTCCTCGAGGAGAGAATGAAGCTCGGGCAAGAAAAAGATGCGACCTTGTTGCGGATCCTCGTTTCCGGGAAAAAATCGGGAGTCCCTCAAACGCATATTTTTGAGATGGTGGATCATTACGATTCAGAAAAAAAATACACCTCCATGGCCAGGACGACTGGTTTCCCCGCGTCGATCGCTGCCCAGATGATCGTTTCCGGTCAGGTCTCAGCCAGGGGAGTGGTCTTTCCGGAAGGGATTTTTAACCGGGACCTGTTCCCTGTTTTTATGGAGGGCCTGAGGAAGAGAGGCGTGGCCGTCAGGCACGAAATAAGCCCTGGAAAACGAGAAGGGGACAATCACCCGCCCGAATAGATCGGGCAGATGGCGATCCTGTCCCCGTCTTCAAGCTGTTCCTTTGGAGATATGGCCTTGCCGTTGCGGGTCATTATTTTTGGCCTGCTTTCCTGGAGGTTGATCAGAGAGAGGAGCTGACCGGCGGTGACCGGCGTTTCCAAATCGAGCTCTTTTTCACTGAACCCCGCCTCATAGATGAAAGGGCCAATGATCTTGATTTTGACCTTCATCACTTTCCTTTTACCACAAGAACAAGGTTTTGCCTGAGAGCTATTCGAGCTTCGCGTATTTTTCGATTTCGGCCACTTCTTTGGCCAGACCTAATCCGAGGGCTGTTTTCCTGGTCGGGATCCCCCGCTTGTCCCAACCCCGGATATCATAGAACGAATCGAGCAGCTTTTCGAACTTGTCCCATTCCAGGAACTTTCCCGCGATCGGGCCTTCTTTGTCGGCATTGGACGGGTCGAACCAGACTTTCGGGGGATAGTCCATCGTCCTGTCCCAATTCGGGAATTCCCGGAGCCAGAATAATTTCATCAGGGCATAGATCCTATCACCGACCTTGAAAAGGTCGGCGAGGGTCCAGTTCAGACCCGTTATCTTGTTGAAGTATTCGGCATAATGCTGAAGATCCCAGCCCAGCTCGATCCAGGGGAAGCGGCAGGAGACGATGAATTCAAAGATCCCGCCGCGGATCCTCTGCAGTTCGACGACCTTCTGAGCCTTTTCCGGACCGTAGGATTCCCGCGAGGTCTGGGTGATCTCGAACATGATCACCCAGGATTCTTTGTGATGGGCCCCGATAGGGCTGGTGGCGAAAGCCAGGGCCATGCCGGGGATGAACTTGCAGTTGTAGGCCGAACATTCAAGCCCTTTGACCTGAATGGCATAGTCCATCGAATCACCGCCGATCTTTTGAGCCATTCTCATTGTTCCCTGGGCCAAAAAGTTCCCCACTCCTTCCCGGTAGGCCGTCATCCTCAAGAGCTCCTTGGCCCGTTCCGCGTCACCGAATTTGAAGTCACCTTCGATGTCTCTCCGGTCGATGGCATCGGCGTAAAAGCCCAGGACAGCTCCGGCCGATATCGTATCAATGCCGTAATCATCGCAGAGATAGTTCAGGGACGCAACCTGGTCAAGTTCAAAAATTTCGAGGTTGCTTCCCAGCATCCCGACGTTCTCATAATCGAGCTCGGATTCATGGCCTTCGTGGTCATGGATGGCGATGCCGCAGCGCATGGTGCAATTCGGACATCCATAGGTGGCGATACGGGCGTTGTTGAGCCTTTCCCCGTCGATCTTCCAGGCCTCCGGGTGAGACGTCTTCCTCATGTTTCTCACCGGCAAAGCCGCCACTTCATTGCACCAGGAAAGCACTCCATTTGTTCCCTGGACCGACCAGCCGGTTTTCTTGTCGATGTCCCCGACCTTTTTCAGGTCTTCCGACCCGAGCTTTTTCATCCCCGGAGGATCGGCCATCGGGATGTCCTTCGTCCCTTTGACGACGATGGCCTTGAGCTTCTTTGAGCCCATGACGGCGCCGATCCCGGGACGGCCGCCGGCCCGGCCTTCCAGGCTCCGGACCACCGCGTAGAGCACTTTGTTCTCGCCGCCCTGTCCTATGTTCAGGACGCCTACGCCTTTGCCGTATTTTTTATAAAGCCAATCATTCGTCTCATAAGTGCCTTTTCCCCAGATCTCGCCGGCCGGCAATATTTCCACGCGATCGTCAACGATGTTGAGATAGACAGGTGAACGGGCTTGTCCCTCGATGATCAGGCCGTCATATCCCGCCTTGCGAAGCTCGCCCGCAACTCTTGTCCCGATATTTCCGTCTCCATAGCCTCCAGTCAACGGAGACTTGGCAGCCACGATGGCTTTGCCGGTATTCGGCGCGGGGATTCCAGCGATCGGCCCTACAGCAACGATCAACTTATTCTCCGGGCCCAGGGCATCGATACCGGGTTTGAGCTCGTCCCAGAGGATTTTCAGGGCAAATCCCCGGCCCCCAACCCATGACCTGGCGAATTCTTCGGTAAAGGATTCTTTTTTTACGGATCCTGTGGTCAAGTTTATTCTGAGCAGATTGCCTGTCCAACCGTTCATTGGTGAAATTTCTCCTTATAGCTTTTTGATTTCAATATATATCAAAGCCCATATCGGATAACACAACACGGTTCCTGAGTCAAGAGGACGCCGGCTCTGTAACGAAAAGTGTGGTGATAATCATTGGCGATGGTGGGGAGCGTCCGCAATCGGCCGCAGCGAAGGTCGAGGGTTTAGCCAGACCGAAATGCTCTTCGAGGGAACCCCAAGTGGGGGGGGCGGCGAGGATGTCCGAGCACGCGAGGACAAACGGATCCCTAATGGTCAGGCTAGACTTAACAGACGGGAAGATCAGGGATAGTATTTGCGAGTTCCGCAGCCGCCGAGAAGAGCGTTGAGGGAACGGCGTTAAAAACCCGAGCAGGAGCGAGGCGGATTGCGGCTGCTCCCCATCCCTGCCGTGCCCAAATTACCACACTTTTCGTCATAGAGCCGAGGACGCCGTTGGCGAAGCGCCGCTATGTTCACCCCAACCCCGAGGATCGCCCGGGTATCCAAAAGACGGAACCTAAAGGGACAAAACCGAGGCCTTTCCTGAGGTCAGTCCTGTCTCTGTGTGCTTGAACTCGGCCCTCGTTATGTGCTATAAAAAACTTGAGTAGATCTCCTCACCCTCTGGGGGAGCTAAACTATTACCAGGCAAGAGCGTAGATACAAATAGGAGGACAGACATGGAAAAGAGGTTGTATCGCTCTCAGGGGCGGAAGATGCTCGGCGGTGTCTGCGGGGGGCTGGGGGATTATTTCGAGATCGATGTGACCCTCATCCGGCTGGTCTTTGTCGCTATCTCCCTGGTTACAGCGATCATCCCGATGGTGATCTTCTACTTGATCGCCTGGATCATCATCCCGGTGGAGGAACCCAAGAAGGCCGGGTGATTGACTCCTCCGAGGCAATCAGGTATGAATTAGCCTGCCGGTTGGACGCCGGTTCCCAATGATGACTAAGGCCGACCTTCCCTTCCAGCATATCGCGATAGAAGGCGTGCCCAAGTCTCAGAAAACCAAGCTGGCCCAGGTCCTGGCCTCGCTCGTCGGCGGCCGAGTCGTCCTCGACCGGACCGAAAACCCTTATCTCAAGGATTTTTACGATGAAAAGGAGGGCGCCTCTTTCCTGACCCAGCTTGTTTTTCTGGTCAATCGTTACCATCAGCAGCTCCGGCTCTCTCAGCGGGACCTCTTCGATGAGAGGGTTATCTGCGATTATCTCTTCGAAAAAGACAAGATCTTTGCCTATCAGACTCTCTCCGATGACGAACTGGTCGTCTATGACCGTATCTATGGAATCCTGACGGAGCGGCTTCCCAAGCCGGACCTGGTTATCTATCTTCAGATCTCTCTCCCTACTCTGCTCAAGCGGATAGCCAGGGACGGGAACCCCATCGAAAAGAGCATCTCGGAAAAGTACCTGGGAGATCTGGTGGAAGCGTTCGACTATTTTTTCTTCAACTACCAGGCCGCGCCCCTGCTTGTCGTCAGAGCGGACGAGCTCGACCTGATGCGGGAGGAAGAGATAACCGACATCGTCGCTAAGGCCGGCCAGGTAAAAAAGGGTCCGCTGTTCTACGTCCCGGAGAGCTATGCCCATAGGGATTCCCGGAAAAAATAGATATAATAGAATATGGGTGAACATGACTTTACCTCAATCCCGCGGCTGAGGCGGGATGGGGAGAAAGGAATCCGATATGTCCAGTCCAGCCGTCGGAGCGGTGACCATACCGCATCTTATTGAGAAAAAAGCGCGGGGGGAAAAAATCGTTGGCTTGACGGCTTACGATTACCCCACCGCCCTGATCCTGGATGAGGCCGGCGTCGACATCGTCCTGGTGGGCGATTCCTTGGGCATGGTCGTGTTGGGGTATGAAAACACCATCCCCGTGACGATGGACGAGATGATCCATCACACCAAGGCGGTCACCCGGGCCGTGCACCGGGCCCTGGTGATCGGCGATATGCCCTATTTCTCCTTCCACCAGACCGAACACCTGACCATCGCCAATGCCTCCCGGTTTCTCAAGGAAGCCGGCGCCAGCGCGGTCAAGATCGAGGGCGCCACGAAGAGGAGGCTGAAGCTCATCGAAGCCATGGTCGAAGCCGAGATCCCGGTCATGGGGCACGTCGGGCTGACGCCCCAGTCCATCCACCACCTCGGCCGCTTTAAAGTCAGGGGGAAGGAGACGGAAGAGGCCCGGAAGATTTGCGCCGCTGCCCAAAACCTGGAACGAGCGGGTGTCTTTGCCGTCATCCTGGAGTGCATCCCTCAGGACCTGGCCCGCAGGATCACGGCGAAAATGCGCGTTCCGACCATCGGAATAGGCGCCGGACCCCACTGTGACGGACAGATCCTCGTTTTTCATGACCTCGTGGGATACTCCACAGGGTACATCCCGAAATTCGTCAAGAGATACGCGGACCTGCAGGCGGTCATCGGCCGGGCCGTCAAGAAATACGCGGAAGACATCAGGACAGGGATCTTTCCCGACGAGACGCATTCCTTCCACCGGAAGAAACAAAAGCAGCGATGAGGACCGTAACAACGATCGCCGGCATGAAGGCCGCAGTGGCCGAGCTGAGGGCTCGGGGGCGGACCATCGGATTCGTGCCGACTATGGGGTACCTGCACGAAGGCCATCTCAGCTTGGTGCGGGAATGCCGGAAGAGCACGGACGTAACCATAGTCAGCATTTTTGTCAACCCTCTTCAATTTGGTCCCCAAGAGGATTTCCGCCGGTATCCGAGGGATCCGGAGCGAGACGCATCGCTCCTCGAAAAGGAAGGGGTCGATATTCTCTTCCTTCCAGAGGACCGGGAGGTCTACCCGCACGGATTCCGGACTTCGGTCGAGGTCGCCGGTCTCCAGGACAAGCTCTGCGGCCGTTCGCGGCCGGGACATTTTCGGGGAGTGACCACGGTCGTCCTCAAGCTCTTTAACATCGTCCGGCCGGACTGTGCCTTCTTCGGGCAGAAAGACGCGCAGCAGGTCTTTATCCTGCGGAGAATGGCGGAAGACTTGAACGTGGGTGTGGACATCCGGGTGATGCCGATTGTCCGGGACCCGGACGGATTGGCGCTGAGTTCCCGGAATTCCTACTTGAGCGCGGAGGAGCGGCGGGCCGCCCTCGTCTTATTTCGGAGCCTTGAGGAAGCCCGCCGGATGTATGAGAACGGGGAGCGGGCGGCAAGTCAGATCCGGGAGCGTTTGCTCCGACTCATCGCGGCTGAACCTCTGGCCAGGATCGACTACGTGGATATTGTCGATCCTGGCTCACTCGATCCGGTCGAAAAGGTCAAGGGTGAGGCGCTCGTTGCCCTGGCTGTTTATGTGGGCAAAACGAGGTTGATCGATAACACCATCCTGAGAACGAAAGGGGACAGGAAATGAAAAGAATCATGCTCAGGGCCAAAATCCACCATGCCCGGGTGACTGAAACCAACCTCGATTACGAGGGAAGCCTGGCTCTCGATGAGGATCTGATGACGGCCGCCGACATGCTGCCCTATGAAGAAGCCCATGTCTACAACGTCTCCAACGGGGAGCGGTTTTCGACCTATCTGATCAAGGGCGAGAAAGGCTCCGGGAAAGTGGGCGTATTCGGGGCGGCCGCCCATCGGGCCAGGGTTGGAGATGAATTGATCATAGTTTCGTACGTGATCCTGGAAGACGAAGAAACCGAGTTCTTCATGCCCAAGATCCTGCTCCTGGGCGCAGACAATAAAATCATCCAGGTCAAATAAACGCAGACGGGAAGATTCGATCCGGGAGGAGTTCCAGACGTTGAGGCGGACCCTCCGGGATCAATCCGATGGGGAGAAAGGGACTCATGGGCAAGGATACGGGCAAGGGAAAGACCAGGCGGGAAAAGGACTTTCTGGGAAAGGTCGCAGTCCCCGCCGGCGCCTATTTCGGGATCCAGACGGTCCGGGCGGCGCAAAATTTCCCGATCAGCGGGCTGAAGGCGCATCCGGAAATGGTCAGGGCGAC
>Ga0315277_10008009_pt1 | contig 13629 bp, 9 predicted proteins | sample YL17G05_15_MG_FD_203695 | JGI IMG/M metagenome (GOLD analysis project Ga0315277, IMG submission 203695) | Sediment microbial communities from Yellowstone Lake, YNP, Wyoming, USA - YL17G05_15 | ecosystem: Environmental > Aquatic > Freshwater > Lake > Sediment | place: USA: Wyoming | collected...
TTCCCTTTTCCAACTTGCATTCACCCTTCTTACAAGCCGCGATGAAAACACCGTCAAAACCTGAATAGAATGCTTCAAGCACATGCAGCGTATCTACCGCCCCAGCGCATGGGAGCCTCACGTAGGCAGCGTTCCTTACATGACGATTCAGCTCTGAATCTCGGTCGAAGTCTCCCCACGCGCATGATAATACCAGAATCGCAGGTTCCGCGCCTCGCCGCTTCAATCTTGAAGCCAATGAACTGTACCTGCGGATAGATTCGGAAACAGCTTCATACTCAAAACCTTCGAGCTTCACCGCAAAGACTGGACAGACCGTTGCGCAAGCTCCGCACCCTGAGCATGCCTGCAAATCTATGTGCGCTTGACCCAAAGCTTCCATCTTTATTGCATCAAACGGACATGTGTAGCTGCAGTTTCCACAGCCTATGCACCGTTGCTCGTCAATGTGTGCCTTGGCTGATTTTTTCGTTACAGTCAACGTGCCCGGTTTGAACCCCAACTGGTTCAGCAAAGTTTGAACCAACAGAAGTCTACGTGTTCCAACCATGCTTCCTCGTTTGAATCTGCAGTATTTGTCTTCACAAAGAGACACATCAATCTTCTCAATACCGAGTGATAGTGCTTTTAGCAGAAGCTCAGGCGGCACACGTCCAACACATGGCAAACTCAGCGTTAACGAATTGGCAACGCCGAGTATTGTCAACTCGGCTGCTGACTTCTCCTTCGAGGTGTTGGAGCCTTGACACGTTAGCACGAGTTGGCTTATTCCTTTTTTCCGTTTCAGGGCCGTGATGCGATTCAGCAATGCGTCAACGTTGTAGTAAATCGTCTCAATGGCGGACGCTGGACACGTACTGAAACAGATTCCACAGACTTCACATTTTTCAGTGTCTAGCTTAACTTCAACTGGTTCTCCTTGAGCTGACAATGCCTCAAAAGGGCAGACAGAAGGACAGATCATGCATCTGCTGCAGTAGTCTCCATCTATTCTTACACTGGCCTCAGTCTGCCTAGGATTGCTTGCCTGCTCCGTTTTTCAAATCTCCTGAAACTCTGCCACAACTAGAGATAACAGCCCTTTCCGCTGCCACTCATCGATTCATCTGAGACGCTAAGAAATGAACGAAATGCAAATAAACGTTCTGTTAGACAGAAGACAATCCGCATGGCTTTCTAGCCTAGACAAAACCCTAGCTGAAAATAGCACGGTCCAATGTGCGTAAGCCAGTATCGCAACCAACCTCGCACCCAATCTGACTGTCACAGCATTTTTACAGCTATTGCAGAGCAGCAGCCATTTCACTGTGAGCTAGACGAGCATAAAGACGCTAGGCATTCTATTCACATGCATACTGGGAATCACGATAGAGCACGTATCACTTAATAATCCATCTATTCTAGGTATTGACGGGGACTATTTTGGCACGGGACCCTGTATGCGGCATGTACGTGGATGAGAAGACAGCAGTCTACAAGACTGAGGTCGAAGGCAAGACATACTATTTCTGTAGCGAGCAGTGCATGCTTACCTTCACTCAGCCTGACATTGAACGCCGAAACCTGAAGAGGCTAGTCATACTAAGCCTCACTCTCGGGTTGGCAACCTTCACACTTGCCTTCTTAGATGTCACATTGCCGATGCTGCCCAAGAACATCTGGCTATTCCTCCTAGCAACACCTGTCCAGTTTGTCGCGGGATATCGGTACTACCGGGGAGCATGGGGCGCTGCAAAGGCCAAAACCACAAATATGGATACTCTCATAGCGGTTGGAACCACAACAGCATGGGGTTACAGTACACTAGTAACTTTCTTTCCAGCCCTTGTTCCAAGCCAAGACGTCTACTTTGACACTTCTGCACTCATACTAGCTTTGATCCTGATAGGCAAGTTTCTGGAGGAGACTGCAAAAGGAAGGGCATCCGAGGCCGTGCGCAAGCTTCTTGACCTTCAGCCACCCGTCGCGCACGTAATAAGAGAAGATGGAACTGAAGAGAAGGTTCCCGTTGAGAAAGTGATGCCTGGAGAAAGGCTTCTTGTGAGACCGGGAGAAAAAATTCCACTTGACGGCATCGTAGTTGAAGGTTCATCATCCGTAGATGAGAGCATGATTACGGGTGAAAGCATTCCCGCGCCTAAAGAAGCGGGAGATCAAGTCATCGGCGCCACCATCAATAAAGACGGAGCCCTAAAAGTCGAAGTAACACGCGTGGGAATGAACACCACGCTCAACCAAATCGTGCAAATGGTCAACGACGCACAACTGAGCAGAGCACCGATCCAAAGATTAGCTGACACGATTTCAGCCTATTTCGTCCCAACAATACTTTTGATAGGAGCTATCACGTTTATTGGTTGGAGGTTCTTCATCGGCGCCAACTTCGGCTTCAGCCTCACAGAGTTCATCGCAGTGGTCATCGTCGCATGTCCGTGCGCCATGGGGATCGCTACACCAACGGCGATTTTGGTCGGCGCCGCAAAAGGTGCGCAGAACGGCATACTAATCAAGGGAGGCGACTACCTTGAGAAAACGCGGGAACTTCAAGCCATCGTCTTCGATAAGACAGGAACTCTGACTAAAGGTAAGCTGGCGGTAACTGACGTCGTCAGCGATGATCCCGAACGGTTGCTGATTGCAGCAGCCTCACTTGAGCAGATGTCAGAGCATCCAATAGGCCAAGCGATTGTGGCAGAGGCCAAAAGCAGAGGGCTTGTGCTTGAAGAACCAAAGGATTTCGAGGTTCTTCCAGGAAAAGGCGTGAAAGGCGTTGTTGACGATCTTAGGATAATTGTGGGGACGCAACGGTTCTTTGCGGAATTGAATGTCCTAATTGGCAAGGAATTGCAGAAGAGTGCCGACGACTTGCTGAATCAAGGAAAAAGTCTCGTCTACGTAGCCGCAGATGGCAGAACAAACGGCATCATAGCAGTAGCGGATGAGCTTAAGGAGAACGCTGCGGAGGTCGTTAGACGACTTAGACAAATGGGGCTTCAAGTCGTAATGATCACGGGTGACAACAAGAAGACTGCCGAGGCAATAGCGAAGAAGGCGGGGATTGACCGCTACTTGGCTGAGATTTTGCCTGACAAGAAGGCAGACGAGGTGAAGAAACTTCAATCGGAAGGTTTAGTGGTCGCAATGGTTGGAGACGGAATAAATGATGCGCCTGCACTTGCACAGGCTGATGTGGGAATCGCTCTTGGAAGCGGAACTGACGTAGCCGTAGAAGCAGGTGGAATAATCCTCATCAGGAATGATTTGATGGATGTTGTTACGGCAATTCAGCTCAGCAAGAGAACGTACTCGAAGATAAAACAGAATTTCTTTTGGGCTCTCGGATACAACGCTGCTCTCGTGCCTATAGCCGCAGGCGTGTTACAACCTGTCGGCATCGTTATGAACCCTGTATTTGCAGCAGCCGCCATGGCCTTCAGCTCAATATCTGTCGTTTCTAACTCATTGCTTCTAAGAAGATTCAAACCCGAGAGGTGACTCGATGAAGACTGAGAAAGGTCTCGTGACGAAGATCATTCCCATCCTCCGCATGGACTGTCCCACATGCATACCAGTTCTGGAAAACGAAGTCAAGAAACTACAAGGCGTGAAAGAAACAAGAGGCAACTACATAGCCAAGACTTTGAAGGTCGTCTACGACCCAAACGCTGTTCAGCTTTCACAGATTGAGAATGCAATCGAAAAAACAGGTTATCAAATAGCCTACAAGAAATACCCAAGCGTCACATCAAAGCTTAAGAGGCTGCTTCGCAGAGAAAAACCCAGCAGGATGCAGACTATTTCAGATGCCGACTTTCCTGGAAAGGTTCTTCACGCTTCTAAACCCACTGCGGTCCTCTTTTCGTCTCCAACCTGCCCCACGTGTCAGGTTTTCAAGCCTTCTTACGTTGAAGTTGCTGAGAACCTCAAGGAAAAGGCAGACCTGTTTGAGATGGATATTTCTTCATCGGAAACTTGGCGCAGTTACGACGTTGTAGTTGTGCCAACGATTCTGGTCTTTCGCGATGGACAAGTGAAAGCTAGACTTGCTTCGTTGCCGAATAAGGACGAGATAGAAAAGGCTCTGACCGAGTAGGAAAAGTGCAGAACCAAGTTTTGGCATACAGGTATTTGAGCGGCTTCAACGCATTTGCTTCGTGAATGTGGTCTGTGGCGCATAATACTATGAGCAAAACAAAGTGTAAAATCTGCATTGTAACTGGCAGCAACTCAGGAATGGGAAAAGAAACTGCATTGGCGTTAGCAGACATGGGTAACACGGTTGTTATGGCCGTGAGGAATAGAGAGCGAGGGGAAAAAGCGTTAGCAGAAGTAGTCAACAGAACTGGGAACGCTTCGACTGCTTTGATGATTTGTGACCTGGCTTCAGTCAGCTCAATCAGACAGTTCGCAAAGGAATTCGCAGATAGTTATGGCAGACTAGATGTGCTAATCAACAATGCTGGCGCATTCTTTTTTGGCAAGCGACAGACCACGGGTGATGGTTTTGAGCGGACGTTAGCTGTTAACTATCTGGGGCCATTTCTTCTGACGCACGAACTGTTGCCTTTGCTGAAGTCTAATGCCCCATCGCGAGTCATTAATTTGACTTCTGGATTGTACAAGTCGGGCGAGCTGGATTTCGATGATTTGCAGAGCGAGAAAAGCTATGATGCGATGAAGGCTTACCGCAAGGCGAAGCTGATGGTCATAATGTTCACGTATGAGCTGGCTAGACGCCTGCAGAGTACTGGAGTCACGGTGAACGTAGTTCAGCCAGGTTTCGTTGCAACTAATCTTGGAAGGAACAGTGGCAGTCGTTTGCAGTCTTTGTTGTTTGGGATGGTGCGACCTTTCCAGATTAGTGCAAAGAAGGGTGCTGAGACCACTGTGTATTTGGCATCTTCGCCTGAGGTTGAAGGCGTGACCGGAAAATGCTTCTCGAAACTAAAGGAAGTATCCACGACACCAATATCTTACGATGAGGAGAAGCAGAGGCTTCTGTGGGACACAACGCTCAAGCTGTCAGGTTTGACATCGACAGTCTAGAGGCAGAAGACACATCCGAAGAGAATAGCTCGCAGCACACTTTTGCATGCGCAGATTAGTCTGCAACTATGTTTGAGCTACATTCGCCTATCTTGGACTGGGGTTTGCAGTTTCGAATGTTGAAGTGTGATTTTCCATGTTGGGCGGAGGTCGCAGTGTAGTGATAACTTTCCTTTTTTGATTAGAATCACTATGAGGCGCGCGCTGTGACGCTCAAAAGAATCCGCTACGACATTGACCATCAAATGGAAAAAAAGCTTCGTCAGAATGCTTGATGGATATTCAATCTTAGCTTAGACCTTAAATCCTAAGAAGCATAATCGTGTGATTGCTGCTATGTATGCGTGAGGAGTAGTAGCGGAGGAGACTGTTGTGGGAAAGAATAAGACCAAATTCAGTTATCCACCTTTCGTTATGCCTGTGAGTCTTGTAGGAGCAAACGTAGGCGGGAAGCCAAACTTTGAAGCGATCGCATGGTTCAACCTGATGGATTATCAGCCAAATCTGATAGGCATATCGTCCGAGAAATCGCATTATACGAATAAAGGGATACGGGAAAACAAGACGTTTAGTGTGAACGTACCGTCTGCAAGCATGGCTGTAGCCACTGATTTCTGCGGACTGTATTCAGGTTCGAAGGTTGACAAGTCGAAGTTGTTTGACGTCTTCTACGGAGAACTCAAGACGGCTCCTATGATAAGCGAATGTCCCGTTAGCATGGAGTGTAGACTTGATCAGACGTTGGAGCTGTTGCATGGGGAGGTTTTCGTCGGAGAGATCGTTGGAGTATACGTGGAAGACAAGTATCTGACCGACAATAAGCCAGACATAAGAAAAATCGATCCACTACTATTCGAGGGAACTCTCGGAAGCTACTGGAAGGTTGGAGAACACATAACCAGAGCCTTCGGAATAGGAAAGGACTACAAGCCAAAACAGAACAAATGAGAGCAGAGAGCCGCCCAACGTCGCACGCTTGATGGATGACACTATCTTTTCATCTTTCTCTTGCTGTGTAAGCAGGCAGAGGTAGATTTCAAGTATCTTTCCGGTACGTGGATGGCGAATCTACAGATCAAATCTCCCTGTAGGACGGTTTCAATGACGTCCGCCTTGACGGATTGATCAAAGATGACGTCCCATGGCCTTTTCTCAAAGCCGGCGCTGCAATAGCAGAAGTTTGGTGAAACATCGATGCCCGATCTTATGGCTTCACGCACCCATGGGCAGTGACAATAGTAGTATCTTTTCATCTTTTCGTCCTTTTCGTTTAGGTATCGCTTTGCCATGTAAGGGATTTTCGTTATATAGATAATGTTGCCTTCTCTCACACCATTCTGGCATGTTGGGGTGTTTCTGACGTAGTCAAGAACTTGTTTGTCGATTTCCTGAGTGAAGTACAGTGTTCGCTCCTTCATATGTTGTTCAAGCTCGTCGACGTATTCTTTGTGGCGCTTTCGCAGGAAATCGTCTATTCCATCAGATTCTAGGAAGGCTCTTCTTTCTGGAAGATACGCTTTCTTTGGACCTGCATGGGGGCCGCTGAGTAATACTTCCTTGCATCCCTCCTCACCTAGCTCGGCTTCCAGTCTTTCCACAAGTTTCTTGGTTGTTTTTGGCTTGTCAATAGAAAACGTGCCTAAGGGTGGAAGCTTGATTCCTTCAAATATCGCTCTGTGCCTTTTCTCACCTACAGCTTTTCTCACCTTGGTTGAAAGATTCTCTAAAACGTCGCTACTATCCATGAGTTCCAACAAAGCGACTTCGATCTCTCGGTTGCCTGAAAAACGGGAAAATCTCAGAAGTGCAAGCAAGTTTTCCCAAGTGTTCTTTTCGTTCTCAAGGAAATAGTGTACTATGCTTCGCAGATCCTCAATGCTGGCTTGACTGAAATCCTCATTCTTACCTTTGTTTTTCAGAAAAGCCTCGGCTTCTTTCACTATCTCGATGTTTTGTTGAATGGCTTTCTCACCTATTTTCTTTTCTAGGGACTTCTTGAACCCCTCTTCATCCAACATGTCCATTTGACCTTCATCCTTACTATCTTCAAAACAATGCTTAATCTTAATCTTTAGCGCGCGCTAATATCTTGCACGGTGCAGCTATTCTTTCTTTTTCAAGTTTGTTGGCATGACACTGGCTACAATGGCTAGTGTAGGTCCGATGATGAGGCCGGCCCACATGAACAGTCCCGCGAAGCCTAAAATGACGTAGTATACCCGTTTTTTCACGCTTGCTTTGTCGCTGTTCTTGACAGATAGCCTCAGTGTGACGAGCCCGATGGCTAAGGGGACGATTGCGAAGATGAGGGTTATTAGGGCTTCTGCACCGACGGCGACACGTGTGGCGGCTGCGAGCATCTGGTAGAGAGTTGTGGCAGCTGTGCCTATGAAGGTGAGGCCGGCTATGGCTCCGAGCCAAGCCATGGGGCTCGCGAGGTTGTGCTGTTTCTTTGATCGCCATGTGATTAGAATGATGCCGACGATTAGTGCGGCTATCATGGGTGTGAGGACAAGCGCGAGGCTCTGTCCTTCCCATTGATATATGGTGATGAGATTGAATGGGATGAATATCCATTCGTCTATGGTGTAGGTTTCGCGGTCGCCTATAGCTAGGCCGTAGTGTCCGCCTCTGGGTGCTTCGGATTGCTCGTAGACGACGAGGTAGAATGTGCCTGGGGTGGGTGTGTCTAGGGTTTCGCCTACTAGTCCGATGAATGTGCTGGGTGAGAACGGTTCATAGGTGGGTGTCGGTTGTGTTTGGCTTACGAGTCGAGCGTTTGAGCCTGGGGGGATGGTAATTTTTGTGGGGATGTCGCCCCGTGCGGCTACGTCTGGGCCGATGATGACGAGTCTGGGGTTGAAGGTTGCGTCTTCTGGGCTCATGGATTTGAACATGGTGACGTGGATTTTTTGTCCTGCCGTCACGTTGAATGTGTAATATTGGGCGTCGCCATCGCTGTTAAGCTTGCGAGTAGAGCGCCCAGGATTTGGTTGGGTCTGGGACGATGGTGGCTTTGTCGATGGATTCGTTGTCTCCCGTTCCTAGGGGTGCATGAGCCATTACGAATGGTGTTACTAGGAAAAATATCAAGATGGCTACTGTAATAGTAGTTAGAATTTCCCTCTTCAGAACTCTCGCTCTCAGGTCATATTTTTGTTGTTTAGTACTAATAAATTTGACACGGGCGAGTCAGTCTGGCGCGCGCGTATTATGTTGAACCGATTGGATCCTGTCTTTGACTGTATTCCTTCTCTAGCCACTGCACAGCGAACTTGACGAAGTCTGGGGCCTCGAGTGAATGAGAGCTTGCACTCCCTTTTCTGCCACTCACGCCCTTACCAGAAGCTGGATATTCGCGTGGAATAGTATCAAAATACCTCTCAGCATTCGGCTCCTATCCAGGTCATCCAAGATGGAATCCAATAGCGGATGAAAATGAAGATGGCGTTATTGATGGCGCAGATCTGATACTGATAAAGAGAAACTTTGGTAAGGCATACCTATAGAAAACCTGGCCTTTCAGCCTCTTTTTCTAATAACTACGCATTATTGGCGCAATTTTCAATTTGCCACATTTGATGGGTTTCGCGACACCTCGCGCGCTTCAAGTTGCCTGCAGATTGGCGTGTGCTATTTCGTTGAGATGGCTCGCACGAACTCGGATACTAGTTTTGTTGTGTTCTTTAGATCGTCGACGTGAATGATTGAGGCAGGTCCATGGATGTATCTGCAGGGAACGGCTACTGTTCCGCTTGGAACGCCTGCTTTCGTTAGGTGAATTGCTCCTGCGTCTGTTCCGCCAACCATAACTTTCTTGAATTGAAACGGTATCGCCTTTTCTCTTGCTACTTTGATTAGCGTTTTGAGTATGCGTGGATGAGTGAGGCTTGCCCTATCCAATACTGTTAAAACTGGCCCTCCCTTGATTTTGGATGACACTCTGTCTGGTCTAGTGTTTGGGACGTCTGCTACGAATGTTCCTTCTAGAGCAAGTCCGTAGTCGGGGTCAACTTGCCAAGCTGCGGTTCTTGCCCCTCTTATCCCAAGCTCCTCTTGTACTGAGCCAACGGCTACGATGTTGTAAGGTGAATTTTTCATGAACTTGAAGACTTCTGCGAGAACCGCGCATCCGGCTCTGTCATCAAAGGCCTTGCCCCTGAAGTATCCATCTCCTAGATCTATGAACTCCACGTCAAAGACTCCCATCACGCCTATGTCAGCGCCTTTCTTTTGGGCTTGTTTGAGGCTGTCTGCGCCTATGTCGATGAAAAGGTCTTCTTTAGGTATTATCTTGTTCTGCTCGTCTGGTGTCATGATGTGTGGGGGTTTAGTTCCTATTATTCCCTTGAGATATCCTTTGTCACCGCGTAGAAGAAGCCTCTGTCCAGGCATAATGTTGTTGGTTATTCCCCCGATAGTGTCGAAACGGAGGAAGCCATCTTCTTCAACGAAGGTTATTATGAAACCTATCTCGTCCATATGTGCTGAAAGCATTATCTTCGGGTAGTCCTTTTTTCCCGCGTGGCGAAAGAAAATGTTTCCAAGCTTGTCGACATGTATTTCGTCGGCACATTCTTCGAGCTCCTTCTTGAGAATAGTGGCCACGTCCTCTTCGTTTCCAGATGGTCCGAACGCATTTGACAGTTCCTTGAGAAGCTCGATTGTTTTTGGCAATGCATAAACCGATTTCCTCTTAGTGTTCTTTCAAGTTAAGTCTTACTGTAATTGAGCTCTAGAGCGTGTGGACCAATTGCTCGTAAGGCGCGCATTGCAATTTGTAACATTCGATCGCCTATTCAGTATTACTCATAACCCCGCGCCGCCACTTCTCCCGAGTGATGAATGGTTGACTGATGACCTTCAGGAGATCTTTGGGCATCTTTCCCTCTTTAACGAGCTGGTTACCAGCTTGCTTGGCCGCTTCAAAGATCTTCTCGGCTTTTTCCTTGTTCTCAGCCATATATCGGAAGTTAGGTCGGAGTGGCGCGCCTGCAAACTCGACGTTCACGTCCTTTGCCAATTCCTTGGCGCGCGCGAGACGATGGAGAGTTAAATACAAGGCTGCTATTAGTGTCGCATTTTAAGAGCAGGGCGAAGCGTTGTTTGACGATTACAGGGGCTTGCCGAAAGAAGCAAAATACCTAATCATACAATCTATAATGCCCTCGCTTGCATACGGCATGTTCTACACTGACTTGTCGTATTTTTTGACAGCTGTCCAAGGCTTGCCGGATTATGTGATGGGAATTATCATAACCATCATGGGAGTATCCACCTTCATCTCAAGTATACTCCTAGGCATAGCAGCCGACAAGTACGGAAGAAGGAAGCTCTACATACTCGGTAACGTAATCGCCAGTGGCATAATCGCACTCTTCGCACTCACCACAAACATCGCCATTCTGCTTGCCGCAGCAACACTTGAAGGAATCGCCGAAGGAGCCTTCGGAGCCTCAGGCAACGCGTTAATAGCAGACAAAGCAGGAGACGAAAAGAGAACCAGCACATTTTCACTCTTCGGCTTCGTAGGAAGCATAGCTTTCGGATTGGGAAGCTTCATCATACCCATTGTCGTAATATTCGGAGCCTTCGGCTTCTCCACAGTTGAAAGTCACACAATGCTCTTCCTGATACTTGCGGCACTCAGCCTCAGCTCTACACTCATCATGCTGAGAATCACAGAATCAAGAATACTCAAGAAACCCAGAACCAGCCTGAGAGGGTTACTCCCCAGAAAATCCAAAGGAGTGATAATGAAATTCGTTCTGGCCAGCGCCATAGTAGCATTCGGGGCGGGCATGATAGTACCACTCATGACAAGATGGCTAGACAAACGATACGGCATATCCGATGCCGTAAGCGGACCCATCCTTGGTGCGGCAAACATAGTCATAGGCGTAGCAACACTGGCAGCACCGCCGCTGGCCAAGAGGATCGGCCTCGTCAAGGCTATAGTGGTAACTCAGGGATTCTCAACCTTGTTCATGTTCGCCACGCCACTGTTTCCTGACTATCTTTCGGCAAGCCTTGTTTACACATTTAGGGCCTTTCTGATGAATATGGCAAGTCCACTTCAAAACTCGATGATAATGGGCCTAGTCGCAGAAGACGAACGCGGTGCAGCGTCAGGCGTAAGCGCGGCTTTTTGGCGATTGCCCAATGCATTCAGCACATCCATCGGCGCCTCGTTAATAGGAGTAGGCTTACTCTCGGAGCCATTCTTCCTGGCAGGCGCGTTCTACATAGTTTCAATAGCACTGTTCTGGCTGTTTTTCAGAAGAATTAGAATGCCTGAAGAACAAAAAAGTGCATAGAGCGCGCGTTGTTCCGAGGAATACTATTCAGTTGGACATGTTACGCCTTTCACATGTGAAAAGTTTTTTATCTTCATAGCAACATATTGCTTTAAAAGTGGTTTTATGGCAAAATGCCCGAAATGCAAAAAGGAAGTTAGTACTCCGAAGAAGACTTGGAAAATGGCTGGCAAAAAAGACAAAAGTGGCAAAAGGACAGAACTTACGATTGGACTCTATGAATGCTGCGGAAAAAGCTTCAGATCAGTGTTGAACAAGAGAAAAATCTAAGCTCTAAGAAACAATACTCCACAATCTCTTTTTTTCCATGTTCAATTCTGAGCCTCTTTGGAGCCCGCAAGATAGCGCGCGTTAGATAGCAGAAATACATATTGCCAATTCACAAGTGTCTTAACCCCGAAACATAGAGCCGCTTTATGGAAAGGTGAAATCTCCGCGCAGAATGTTCGTTCTAGCTCTTCTTCCCGCGATATTTATACTCTGGATAATCGGCTGCAGCCTCTACTGTGCAGCAAAGCAGCAAACAGCTAAAGGACAAATGCATAAGGCAGAACAAGAAGACGTCTTCTAGAAAGCTGTGAATCTTCTCCAAGAAGAAATGTGACAACGCGTATGATAAGATCAATAATACATGCTGGTGGGGAGTCTACAAGACTTAAAGAAATCTTTGACGAACCAAAAGCGTTAGCTCCCATCGGAAAACATACTTTGCTGTGGTTCCATCTTCAACCATTCGTGAAATCCAGTCTGATAAAAGATTACACGTTCACTCTAAGACATCGATGTGAAGCACTTGAAGAATATCTAAATCGATTAAAGAATGAATTTCGCATTTCAACGTCGACGTTGATAGAGCCAAAACCGTTAGGCAGAGCAGGCTCAGTTAGGCTAGGAATAGAAAAGGGAATCATCCGCGTTGATGACCCCTACCTGATGTCCAACCCAGACGATCTGGTTCCAATAAAGATAGACCAGCTAGTAGATTATGCGTCCAAAGCAGAAAGAGACGGCAAATCATCATAATGGTAATGGCAAGAAAGGCAACAACTCCCTTTGGAATAGGCGTTGCCAAGAAGAACGGAAAGGTAGTTCAGCTCAGATATTTCCAAGAAAAGCCCGAACTCCCGTTCATAAAGGATCATTACGCTAATACGGGCATGGTCTTGTTTCTGCCAGACGCCATGAAAGAATTCAAGAGCGTACCCTTAGACAGACCAACACACCCAGAAAATGAAATAATACCCAGACTGGTTACCCAGAACAAAGTCGCTGTCTTTATGGTAGACAGATGGCTTTCCATTAACTATGCTGCAGATTACAAAAACCTTCTCAACATGGGATCAAAGAAACTGCAGAGATTCCTCAATTCCTAAATCCCAAGAACCCCATTAGCTCAGCTAGGGGCGCGCTTAGAACAGCGCAAACGGGTAGGAATGTCCGCTCGGGTGCAGTTTGCCCACGATTGGTATTTCATGCCCGCATACTGGGCAACGCATGTCCCTGGTCAAGTTCCATTTTGTTATCTCGAAGCTGTAGCGTTTGATCACCATTTCATTACAGTTCGGGCAGTACGTGTTTTCGCAGGAGTGCCCAGGCACGTTTCCAATGTAAACGTAGTTTAACCCAGCATCTTTTGCGGCGACATATGTTTTCTCCAAAGTTTCAATAGTGGTGGACGGAACTGTTGTCAGTTGATAGTCGGGATGAAAACGAAGCAAGTGAAATGGCGTGTCTTTGCCCAAGGCGTCCCTTATCCAAGTTGCAAGCTGCTTCACTTTCTCGATTGAGTCTCCACTTTTCGGCACAACGAGATTCGTGATTTCTATGTGAATGTCATTTCGCTTCATTTCTACTAATGCTTGGAAGATCGGCTCAACTGATGGAACTGCAGAGAAGGTCTTGTAGAATTCGGGGTCTGCAGCGCCTTTGAAGTCAACTGTGGCTGCATCCAAGTATGGCGCAATGGTTTTGACTGCTTCTGGCGTCATGTACCCGTTTGTGACGAATGTGTTGAAGAATCCAACCTGCCTAGCAAGCTTGGCCGTTTCGTAGGCGTACTCGAAGAACACTGTTGGTTCAGTGTAAGTGTAACTTATTCCTTGGCAGCCGTTGTCTCTTGCGGCTTTGACCACATCTTCAGGGGGGAAATGATGACCTGCCATCCCTTTTTCTTGACTGATCATCCAATTGTCGCAGAATTGACAACGGAAGTTGCAGCCGACTGTCGCGATTGATAGCACCATGGCTCCTGGGTTGAAGTGCGACA
>Ga0315277_10008010_pt1 | contig 13629 bp, 11 predicted proteins | sample YL17G05_15_MG_FD_203695 | JGI IMG/M metagenome (GOLD analysis project Ga0315277, IMG submission 203695) | Sediment microbial communities from Yellowstone Lake, YNP, Wyoming, USA - YL17G05_15 | ecosystem: Environmental > Aquatic > Freshwater > Lake > Sediment | place: USA: Wyoming | collected...
ATCGTTACTGACGTTCTTCTCTTCAGAACCTCTAAAGTGACTGACTTATCGAATAGTCCTTCGCCAATAAGATCGTTCATGTTTTTTCCAATCACCTCTTCGGCTTTTACTCCATTGATCCTCTCCGAGGCTTTGTTGATCCGTATCACCTTTCCTTCATAGTCACAAATCCAGAGGCCATCATAAGACGAATCTATAATAGTATCCAGCCAAATTTTCATATTTTTAAACAGGTCTAATTCTTTTGATATTTTTTCAATTTCAGAAATATCCTGAAAGGCGCTGACTACTCCCAAGGTTTTTCCGTTGGTGATTATCGGGTTGATATTAGAGACAAGAGTGACTTTTTCTCCTCTGAGTTTCTCACCATAAAATGGCTTTCCAGTTTTCAAACATTCGAGCAATTTACCGCCGGTATTCGGTAGGACATCCAGGATGTATAGATTCATGGCCTCATGGGCTGGTATATTAAAAATTCTCTCTGCGGTCTTATTAAAAAAGGTAATAATTCCCTCTTCGTTAACCGCTACAATGCCATTGTAGATTGAGTTGAGAACCAATTGGGGATCAAGAGCTTTTTCGTAAACCATTCTTAAAACCTCCTGTTAAACTTCCCTCCAGAGCTATTTATACAAAATTATTGACCTATTGGCAAATACTTATGATTTTTCAAAAGGCATCAACTAGAAAGGGAGAGAGTGTTTATATTTAAGGAGACAAAAAATCGCTACGTGGCAAGGTCAAGAGAAATATTGCTGATGAAACAACCGCATTAATAGGCGGAATTGTAAATGGCGACGGCATCTTCGAGAGTTATTTTTCTTGGGTTATTGGCCAGGAGCCTGGTCACTTTCATGGCCGCCTCAGCCAACCGGGGAATTGCATTTTCCGGGACCCCAACGTCCCTGAGCCTCCTCGGGACTCGAATGTCATCGGAGAGTCGTTCTACAAATTTTACCGCCGTTTCTGCCCCATCCAGTTCAGAAAGGCCCTCGACCTTTTCTCCAAAGGCCTTGGCCATCTGGGCAAATTTATGGGGACAACCCAGAATATTATACCGCATGATGTAAGGGAGCATTAACGTGTTGGTTAGCCCGTGAGCAAGATGGAACTCTCCTCCAAGGGGATAGGCAAAAGCATGGACTGCACCAACGCCGGCATTGGCAAAAGCGATGCCCGCCAGAAGGCTTCCCTCCATCATGTTTGAACGGGCCGCCAGGTTCTCGCCATGAGCATAGGCCATTCTTAAGTTCTTTGAACAGAGATCCATGGCTTTGAGGGCGAAGAGATCTGTCAAATCAGTGGCGTTGATAGAAGCGTAGGCCTCAATGGCATGAGTTAAGGCATCCATTCCTGTGAAGGCAGTCACAGAAGGAGGAAGGCCAATGGTCAACTTAGGGTCGACAATAGCCACTTCCGGAAAGAGGGTAGGGCTGACGATTCCTTTTTTCAATTTTTCTTTGGTGTCGGATAAGATGGCGATGGGGGTGACTTCGCTTCCGGTCCCAGCCGTGGTGGGAACCAGGATCACGGGGATTCCTGGATTGGGGACAAGATCGATTCCAAAAAAACCGTCGATCTTTCCCGAATTGGTAATCATAATCGAAGTCACTTTGGCGATGTCAAGAGAACTTCCTCCTCCAAGCCCGATGATGAGATCGATCCCCTCTTTTTTTGCTTTCTCAACGCTCTTTTCAACGACCTCAATCCTTGGGTCAGGTTCCACGCCATCAAAAAGCGCAAATGGAATATTGGCGGCCTGAAGAGATTTTTCAACGCCTTCGAGAAGACCGGCTTGAATGACACCTGAGTCGGTGATGACTAAAACTTTCTTCCCTTTAAGAAGTTGAGCTTCTGCACCTATTTTTTCTACCGCTCCAACTCCAAAAAGAATTCTCCTGGTGGTTCGGAAAAGAGTGAGTTTTTCTATCATGAATCAACCTCTTATTTTCAGCTAATAGATAATGGCTGATAGCCAATCGTTAATCTGCCGATTACTATTCGCCATCTGCTAATTGCGTTTACCCTGTTAGAAATAATGCCCCGCTGGAATTTCTAACGGGGTTTATTTTCCCACCAACTTTAAAAGTCTCTCGTTTTCGAGAATTTCTCGAGGATGCCCCTCAAAGATAATTTCTCCCCTTTCTATAATATAGGTCCTCTCTGTGACTTGCGATACGATTCGGACGTTCGATTCCCCTAAGAGTATAGTCACTCCCAATTTTTTGATCTGGTTTAATGCCTCCATAAAATGATTCACCACGAGAGGAGCCAGCCCTTCAAAGGCTTCATCCAACAGCAGTAATGAAGGGTTGAGCGCTAAGGCACGGGCAACAGAGACCATCTTCTTTTCTCCTCCGCTCAAGTTAAGCCCTTTTCTGTCCAAGAAATCCTTAATCTTTGGGAAAATAGTAAAAATTTTTTCGTAACTAAAGATATCTCCCTTTCCACGTACCCACGTCGAAAGATTAATGTTTTCTTCCACCGTGAGCTCTGTAAATATTCTCGTATCTTCAGGGGAATATCCGATTCCTGAAAGAACTTTCTTCCGTGGGGAGAGAGAGGTAATGTCTTTCCCCTTAAAAATGATCTTGCCCGACCTGGAAGGATAGAGACCGATCGTGCTCTTGATAATTGAACTCTTTCCCGCCCCATTCCTTCCTAAAAGACAGACGATTTCCCCTTCGTTCACCCCCAATGAAATATTTCTTAAAATCTGGGTCGAGCCGATAAACACATCTAAATTTTCAATTTTGAGCAGCATCTCTTTTAACTCACGATACCAAAGACGGTGGCTTTGACTTCTTTGTTTTCCATAACTTCGTTCGGTTTGCCTTCTGCGATAACCTTGCCTTCGTGCATGACGATGACCCTGTCCGAATACCCTGAAACAATGTCCATGTCATGCTCGATGATGAGGGTTGATATTCCCTCCTTCTTTATTGCCTTGACGATGGAGTCCATGACTTTAAATTTATCGTTTGTGGCTACTCCGCTGGTAGGTTCGTCCAATAAGAGTAATTTCGATTTCAATGCAAAGGCAATGGCAATATCAAGAATTTTCAAATCCCCTTCCGAGAGGCCTTTTGGAGTCAAATTCTTTTTGTCGGACATACTAAAACTGTCCAGAATCTTGATCGCCTCATCCGTGACAGAAGAGTAACGATCCGCCGGCAACAGCCCCCTTCGTATCATCCCATATTTTGAGAAAAGGGCGATTCTAACATTATCCAAAACCGTGCTATTGGAGAAGAGTTGAATCAGTTGGAAGCTTCGGCCCACACCCAATTTAATCCTGACGTAAGGGGGAGCGTAGGTGATATCTTTGTCTAAAAATAGAATGCGCCCACTATCAGGTTTGATGTACCCACTGATTAGGTTTACCAGGGTTGTTTTTCCAGCCCCATTGGTTCCAATGATGGAGACAATCTCCCCCTCCTTGATTTCTAAATTGACATGATCTACGGCTTTGACAGATCCAAAATGTTTCTTCAAGTTATCTATCGTTAACATTAAGTTTCCTCAATCATTTTTTTATCTTAGTCCATAGGCCTGCAAAAGCTCCTGCGATACCATTTGGGAGGAGGAGGACGAGAACAATCAGCGTTCCCCCGATAACGAACATCCAATACTGTGTATTCCCCATGGCATATAATTTTAAGTAGGTGAAGATGATTGCCCCAACGATCGGTCCTTCAAAGATTCCGAAACCACCGAGCAAAGTCATATAAACAATTTCGCCTGAGAAAACCCAGTGGGATAAATCTGCAGTGACATGACCATTGACAAAGGTCCATAGGGCACCCCCTAACCCAACGAACATTCCAGAGATAATAAAAGCGTAAAGTCGATACCGACGAACGCGGATGCCAATCAACTCTGCTCGTACTTCATTGTCTCTGACCGCCTGGAGGGCTTTACCAAAGGGGGAGCTGACAATCCCCTTCATGACGAGGAAGCTTACTGAGAACATCCCTAACAAGAAATAGTAATAGGTTCCTGAAAGGAACTCAGGTCTCCTAATTCCCTTGAATGACATGCCAAACATTGTAGGAAGGGGCACACGGAGTCCGTCGGACCCCCCTGTAAGGTGATAGAGTTTAAATAACAAAGCGAAGAGAAGCATGGAGAGAGAGAGGGTGAGGATGGAAAAAAAGATCTTTGTATGCCTTACACAGACAAAACCAAAGATGATGGAAAGCACTAGTGAGAAGAAGAGGGCTGCTGGAATCAATATCTCGAGGGAATAAGCCTGAGGAAGGTACTTCGCAATCATAGCGACAGTATAGGCCCCCGTTGCAAAATAGGCACCGTGACCAAAAGATAGAAGGCCGGTATATCCTAAGAGGAGATTGAACCCCAGTCCTACAATGGCGAAGGTTATTCCATATTCGAAGAGCATGAGGTCGTGGATAGAGAGAATGCGGGGGATGAATAATAACGCAATGAAGATCAATGAATAGACGATCCATCTTGGGTTTTTAACCATTCCCGTTAAGCCCACTTTTATCTCCCGAAAAGACCTTCTGGTTTAACGACTAAAATAATACCGGCAATTAAGAATAATAAGGGCAATTCGATTTCCGGAAATACGGCAATACCGAAAGACCTGGTAAAGCCCACAAGGAGAGATCCAACCAGGGCGCCCTTGAGACTTCCGAGGCCACCCACGACCACCACAATAAAACCAAGGATGAGGGGCTCATGCCCAAACCCTAAAAGCGCTGGAGTCGTTGGGACGACTAAGGCCCCAGCCAACCCAGCCAGCCCTGATCCAAGCACAAAGGCAAAGGTGCTGAGCCCGGTAATATCCATTCCTAATCCGGTAGCCATTTCTCTATCCAGAGAGATGGCCCTTAACATAATTCCAAGTTTTGTTTTTGACATAAAAAGCCATATAAATAGTCCTGCGATTAAGGCGATCAGCATTACAAATAGAAAGTATGTCGGGTAAACATGTCCTAAGATATCGACTTTGCCTAAGAGATCAAAGGGGGCAGAGGCGTAATAGGCCTCTCCTCCCCATATCATCTTGATGACATCTTCAAGGAGCATTAGGGCTCCAAAGGTGAGTAGGAGTTGGTACTCAAGGGTACGTTTATACATGAATCGGATTAAAGATTTCTCCATTAAAAACCCAACGATGCCTACCCCTACCAATCCACTCAAGAGTGATACATAGAGAAAAAATGGTGGGACCTTCGTCCCAAGGGTGATAACGATCCAGGCGGCAATGAATGCCCCAATCGCGTATAAGGAACCATGGGCAAGGTTGAGAATTCCCATGACACCCAATATAATATTAAGCCCAAGGGAGATGAGAAATAAAAGGGCTGCAAAGTATAAACCGTTAAGAGTATAAATGATCCACATAATTCGTTTTACCCCAATGACTCAAATCCTAATAACCAAATGTTCAAATAACCAAATTCCAAGCTCCAAATAAATTCCAATGACCAATTTACGAATAACCAAAACGGTTAGAGCGTATTCATTTTGGTCATTGGAATTTGGAGCTTATTTGATTATTGATGCTTGCCCTGTACCATATATTTGAGCACATCGTTTTATTGACTATCCGATGGTTTGCCATTGCGATTGACTCCTTCAATGGGTCATTCCTAATAGGTACAGGGCTTGGAGCTTGGTTATTTCAATTCACCCTTTCCCTATTATTAGGGAAAGGGTGAATTGATTTCCTATTTCCAGCTATTGATCCAGTCCACCGTTTTCATGCCGATAGGTGCGTTGACCTGAGCGGCTGGGAAAATCTCCATTTTGTCAAGAATCGGGAAGGGATATTTGGGTGTAAGTTTTGAGATTCCGACTAAACAGTCCTCAATCCCGTTGTGATCTTCCCTGATTGTCAGCATACCCGATGGGGTTGGGAAGGTTATGCCTGTCATGGCTTTGGCAATCTCTTCGATGGTCGGCCACCCTCCGACTGCTTTCGCAGCCTTTTCAACGGAATGCTTATAAGCAAATATCGCTTGAAAGGCATGGTAGCATGGATAGGTCGGGTATTTCCCATATCTCTTTTTATATTCTCCTACAAACCATTTCTGCAGATCTGCGGAAGCTTTGTCTTTTGGTGTAAATAGAAAATAGTGAGTTCCGGCACAGCAGATGATCTGGTTTTCTGGATAATCCTTTCCTCCTTCTTGAGGGTAGGGCTCTCCTCGCGAATAGGCCATTCTAATTTTCTTAAAAAAGCCCATTCCTAAGGCTTGCTTTGAGAAGGTGACCGCATCTCCTCCCCAGAGGGATGAATGAACGATTTCCGGCTCCGATCCCATCAAGGCGCTGATATGGGCGGTGAAATCGGTGTTGCCGAGAGGAGGCCATAACGTCTTGACCATCTGAACCTGCGGCATCAGTTTCTTCATAGCTGTTTCAAAGATGAGCCAGCTGTCTCTCCCCCACGCATAATCCTGGTTGATGCCTGCCATCTTTTTAATGTTGGGGTAATATTTTTTGATATACAGAGCTAATGCAATATTATCGATGCCAAGGTGGGCTTTGCTCCTGAAACCCAGTTTAAATTTTGGGACCTCATAAGGAGATTTGGCTCCCTCCATCAATTCATGGGTTCCGCAGTCGTAGGCGACAATCAGGCCACCCAGTTCGTCAGCCAGGGGAAGGACGGCCAGGCAGGAGGCCGATGAGATATAACCCAGGACCACATCGACCTTGTCTTCAAGGATCAGTTTCCGGCAAAGTTTGACCTGAGCATCCACACCACCTGCTTCGTCCTTGGTTTGCAGATCAATCTTGCGTCCCAGGATTCCCCCTTCCGCATTAATCTTGTCGGCACACATTTTATAAGTGTTATCACCAGGAATGCCAAAAGGAGCGGCTGCAGCGCCGGTTAAGAAACTCACCGCTGCGATTTTTATTGGGTCTTTCGGGATCGGTTTAGACTGGCCAAGCACCCCTGATGCTGTGCCAAGGGATCCGGCGGTCAGAGCGGTAGCCCCCATATATTTCAAAAATTTTCTTCTCGAAACCTCTTTTTTCATTCTGTCTCCCTCCTTCCTTTTTAGATGAAGTCTTTTAAAAAAATATTTTTAAAAATCTTCTTCTTCACCTCCTTCTTGTTTGAAGTAATTGAGTTAACGCCGCATACTTATCAAACGATTGCGATTATGTCAATAGATTTTATTTTTTTGCAAGCAGTTTTTTCCCGTGATTGAAATCTTTAGGGGAATGTAAAACCCGAAATCCTAAAGATTTCGAAGCTTGGTCCACCTGCCCTTCAGGTTCCATTCTACCATTCCGGAATGGGGGATGTTTACTTTTTCGATCTCGACCTGGGAGTCGATTTGTGATAATCTTGCCCTGTGCCCAGGCAGAATGGGAGAGATGACAATGACAGAAAAGATGAAGGCGGCAAGATTTTATGAGGTGGGGGAGCCTTTAAGAATAGATAGGATCCCTGTTCCGAAATTAGGCCCCGGAGATGTTTTAGTGGAAATCAAAGCCTGTGGAATCTGTGGTTCGGATGTTCATATTGTTTATGAGGGAGTTACCCCGACGGCTTACACGCCTATGACACTGGGCCATGAACCATCCGGGATCATCTTTGGGATAGGGTCTGAGGTCAAAGACTGGAAGATTGGAGATAGAGTAACCATTAATCCTTTTCTCACCTGCGGCCAATGCATTAATTGCCTTTCCGGGAATTCACAGGTCTGTTTGTCACGACGTGTCATTGGTATTCACACAGAAGGAGGACTCGCAGAATTTTTAAAGGTTCCAGCAAAGAACCTTGTCTATTTGCCCGAAAATATCCCTTTTGATCAAGGAGGGATCATTGTCGATGCCGTGGCCACACCTTTTCATGCGGTTACCAACAGAGGAGGTCTTAAGGCAGGGGGAAAGGTCGCTGTTTTTGGTTGCGGCGGATTGGGAGTTCATGGAGTTCAAATCGCAAAGGTTTCCGGAGCTTCGCTCGTGATTGCTGTGGATGCCATCGATTCGGTATTGGAGAGAGCGAAGAAAGTGGGCGCAGATGAAGTGATCAATCCACGGAAAGAGAATCCGGTTGAGAAAATCAAAGAGATGACTGGAGGGATGGGGGTTGATCTGGCGGTGGAGTTTGTGGGCCTTAAAGAGACAATCGAACAGGCTGTCAGAAGCGTGAGGGTAGGGGGGAGGATAGTGGTTGTTGGTCTTGGACCTGAAACAATTTTCCTTCCCCCACCAACTACGTTTGTCCGGACTGAATTGTCATTCCTCGGTTCTTATGGTTCGACGACATTAGAGATTCAAAATGTGGTGGACCTTGTTACGAGCGGTAAATTAGATCTTTCAGATTCCATTACAGAAAGATTTCCCCTGGAGGAAGTGAATAAGGGATTAGATCATCTCCACAAAAAGATTGGAAACCCCATCCGCATCGTGATTGAGATTAAATAAAAACCGTTCGGTTTGCACGTGTCCTCTAATCAGTCATAAAAATAATTGGAATATTGTTAACGTACAAAAGTCAAAAGAATTGGAGATCAAGCCCCAACCTATCAATCACTATCAAATCTGGCGTCAATTTCTTCCTGAAGTCTTGTTTTCCGATTTCTACCCTTTTATGCAACGTTTCAACCTAAAATCAGCAATGGGAGTCAAATTATCAAGGAGATTTTTCCCTTGACGGTGAACCAATTTAAGAGTATTTTTTGACAAATTGTTCCCATCTGTCTCTAATCAACCTCACAACCTGACCTCTAACCTTTTGGAGTGCAGTATGAAGAGGAGTTTCCAGAAGGTGCTAATATCAAGCCTCCATGGGATTCTTTGTCCCTTTGGAGGCTTTTGCATTTAATTAATCATCATGTTTTGGTGCAAATACCAAAAAGGAGGTTAGTAAAATGCATACGATTTTAATTATCGGATTGATGATCTTCTTTCTTTTCTCCGGGCAAGCATTCTCTCAGCCCATCGCTGCTCCAGGCGAGCCTGTCACCATTCCCGGCACCGAAATCTCCGGTTGGGGCCAAGTCGGCGAGGTTCCGGCCCGCTTTGGTCGTCCGGCCGGCTCGACACCCAAGGTGCCGGCGGTGTTGATTCTGCACGGCAGCGGCGGGGTAGACGGTCGTGGCGCCTTCTACGCCAAGGCTATACAGGAAGCGGGCATCGCGACCCTCGAAATAACGATGTTCCCGCGACATGGTCGACCACGAGAAGGCAGCAAGGCAACGATGCCGCATGCAGCGGCGGCGCTAAAGTGGTTGGCGGCCCAACCAACCGTTCACGGACAACGGCTGGGAGTAATGGGCTTTTCCTGGGGTGGCGCGATGGCAGTACTGATGTCGAGCGAATTTGTGCAGGAGCGACTGGGGAAAGATATACCCAAGCCCGCAGCTTTCGTATCGTTCTACCCGGTTTGCTCCAACATGGCCCGGAATCTGGGGGACCCCCAAAGATCCTTTTACAACGCACACACGCGGATGAGTGCGACACCCATGCTCATCTTCGTCGGTACCCGTGACGATTATGAAGAAGGCGAACGTCCGTGCGATGCCCTTGTCGCGATGTGGCCGCCAGCGGCACGTGAGCACACGATAGTGCGCTACGTCGAAGGCGCAACGCACGGCTTCGATGGGCTGAAGGCCATGGAGTTCAAAGACGAGTTTGCACGTGGGCGTGGCGGAATGGTCAGTGTAATCCCGAACCCCGAGGCTGCCGCGGACGCACGCCAGGCAGTCGTCAGCTTTTTCGTCAAGCATCTGAAACCTTGACGAGACTACATGTACGTGGTCGACAAGAAGAAGTGAGTCTGAAGGTTACTCGTCTAACAACCAACCTCAAGACGGACAGTGCTTCGGGTTGCCGCTTGTGTGACCAACGTTCATTTCAATCCGTAATCTTCGATTCTCGTACATGGCCACCAATACTGACTTGTAGGTGCAGTCGCCAATCCATGGGTTGATTCCTTGTTGGTGTTAGAACTCCATGCTTATTCAATCCCTACAATCCGTTTGGCCCAGCGTTTTTTCTGTTCTAAGTTTCCCAATCTGCCATACATGACCTTCTGGGTCTGGGGGGAACCTGCGCCATGCATGGACTCGACCAGGGCTGTTCCTCCACTCATGTTCTCAATCAGCCTGAGGATCTTCATTCGGGCTTCAACGGGAATTCCTTTGGCGCCTGCCAGATACTTTTTCACATAGCGCCCTACCTCACTGCTCTCCAGATCGCCCTGGAAGGGCATGGTGGCTACGATGCCTCCGGCAATATCATGGGCTAAACGGGAGATTTCATAGATGTGGCGTGTGACATTATGTTTCGTCGTATTGGCTAAAAGGGGGTCCGGATAGTAAGCCCCGGAAGGGGTTTTGTATCCCATGGCCGAGCAGGCTACCGATCCTGAATAAATCGTCTCGGCAAGGTGAATCATCTCCGCCAGTTTCTCTTTAACATGAGAAGCGCCGGCTGTCCCCTGATATTCAGCAGCCAGAGCTGTGGCCCCCACAAGTATGTCTGAGACCCCTCCCTTACATCCTCCATAATTCTGCCGGTGTAATGTAGCAAACCGTTCCACAAGCAGACCTGCCATGTCATGTTCACCGCATAGAAAAACCCGTTCCCATGGGACGAAAACATTATCGAAAATGATGAGGGCCTCTCCTCCTACAGCCCCAAAAGGATTTCCGGCATCGATCCCATGCTCAAACTTCCTCTCTTCATTGGTCTGGCGACCAAAAATGAGAATGACCCCCGGCGCATTAAGAGGAAATGCACAGGCCAAAGCGTAGTCTTTATCCTCCTCCCTCATCGCCTGGGTGGGCATGATCAGAATTTCGTGGGAGTTGACGCCTCCGGTCATATGGGCCTTGGCACCTCGAATAATAATTCCATCAGACCGGCGTTCTACGACATGTGTAAAAAGATCTGGGTCTGCTTGTTTGCTGGGTGCGAGAGACCGGTCTCCTTTGGTGTCGGTCATGCCGCCCACTAACATCACATTGGTTTCCTGAACGTGGATCAAATACTTTTTGAATCGTTCGAAATAATCGGTCTTATATTTTTGATCGATATCATAAGTTGTCATGTAGGTGGCATTTAAAGCATCGAATCCTACACACCGTTGAAAGCAGGAACCTGTTTCGTGGGCGATGAGACGGAGCATCTGGACCTTTTTAATGAGGTCATCCACACTCTGGTGGATATGGGTGAACCGGTTGATCTTCTTTCCGGTGAGGTGAGAGGTGGCTGTCATCAGGGCCTCATGCTCCGGCCGAAGGGCGAGTTCATAGGTAAGGGCGGCCGCATCAATATGGGGCCGAAGCCCTGGATGTTCGGTGATATCCTCAACCCGTTTCCCATTGTAATAGACAGCATGATGAAGATCTTTGAGACTCTTAATGTAATCTTCTTTGGTCACGATGCGGTTCATTGGTTTCTCCTCCTAAAAAGCATAGCGCATAGCGTTAAATAACCTTGGAGCTTTCAGCTTTGAGCATTCCTTAAGGCTCGCCTTAAAAATTTTCCAGTAGCGGTCTTGGGCACCTCTTTAACAAACTCCACCTCCCGGGGATATTTATAAGCCGCCATCCTCTCTTTGCAGAAGGAAATGATCTCTTCATTCGTCACCTTTCCCTCATAACTTTCCTTCAGGGCAACAAAGGCCTTGACCGTCTCACCTCGGTATGGATCAGGAACCCCGATCACGGCCACTTCCCGAACAGCAGGATGAAGATAGATCGTATCCTCCACCTCTCTCGGCCAGACTTTGAATCCGGAGGCGATAATCATGTCCTTCTTCCTGTCCAGGAGATAGACCCATCCTTTGCTGTCCATTGTGCCCACATCTCCGGTGAAAAGCCAGCCTTCACGAATGGCATGAGCGGTTTCTTCAGGTTTCTTCCAATACCCCGGAATAATACCCGGTCCCCTGATAGCCAGCTCTCCTACTTCTCCAGGCGGAAGCTCTTTCTCGGGATCACTCAGGTCCATAATCTTCGCCTCATGACCCGGGATGGGAACCCCAATGGCGATGGCTCCGGTCGAGGGATCTACAGGCGCTCTCAATCCAAGCGGGACCAGTGTGGCAGGCGATGTGCTTTCAGTCAGTCCATAGACATTGTGAATGTAGGTTCCGGTCAGTTTTTCAAATCGTTCTACGACAGCAGGAATGACAGGAGCTCCACCGCTATAGACCTTCTGAAGAGAGGAGAGATCATACTTTCCCATTTCCGGATCATTCATCAGGGCAATAAAGACGGTTATGGCTCCAATTGTACAGGTGGCCTTCCATCTCTCAATCATCTGAAGAGCGGTCCTTGTATCGAAGCGGTAAAAGAGGACAAGGGAGCCTCCGGAGGAGACGCTTGCTCCAATGTGACCGACCATTCCCGTAACATGGAAGAGGGGGGCAATTCCTAACATTATGTCAGAAGAGGTGAGCTTCCAGCAGTGCCGATAGACCTCAGAATTGAAGACGACATTCCCATGGGTATTCATGGCGCCCTTTGGAGGGCCGGTTGTCCCGGAGGTGTAGGTGAGATAGGCCACATCCTCTCGCGAAAGATTGACCACCAGGGGACGTTTCCCTTGATACCTCTCGAGAAGAGTGATGAAATCCAGAGTTTCTAACCCCTTGATTTTTTCGACTCCTTTAAGAATCGAAGGGCGTGGACTTTCAGGGTCGAGAAAGTCGAGCTCCGAAGTGGTGATCACATGCTCAACGCCTGTCTCTTTAACCACTTTCCGAACCATTTCTCCGTAAAGAGATTCCATGCAGACAAGAACCCGGACCGATGCATCCCGAAAATAGTAGGTGAGCTCCTTTTCCTTATACATAGGATTTAACGGAACTACTATTCCTTCTGTCTTCCATATGCCATACTGGGCGATGACAAATTGGGGGATATTCTGAAGATAGAGGGACACCCGGTCGCCTTTCTTGATTCCAAAGTCTTTCAGGGCGCAGGCAAAGGCATCGCTCATCCTGTCCAATTCTTGATAGGAAATGATCTTGTTGAAATAGTAAAGAGCAGGATCCTGTCCATGGGAGTGGACTGTTTTTTGAAGATGGTCCAACGGACTTTTAGCCTCAGGGGTTAAATCCGGGGAATAATCTCTGGGGTAGAGGGAAAGCCATCTTCTGAATGGAGAGGTTGCGTTCATCAGCCATCTCCTTTCTTGCAAAAAACCAGTAAAAAGCGAGCGAGGCTCATAAAATCACTTTCTCCGATAATTGACCGAAAGGGAACTTCTGGATGATTTAATGCTTTATCGTTGGCACAGCTTCTGGGACATCCATTGACGAATACGAGGATGTCGATATCTTGTTGTTCGGCATCAGAAAAAATGAACTGTTTCTCCAACAAAGATTGGAGCTGTTGAACCATTTCCACCCTATTGTAGAAAGGATTGCATCCACCACAGTATTTGAGTCCGACCTTTTTTTTCGATTTCAATTTATGTAGCGCCCTCCTGCCTTCGCCGAAACGCTTCGTGCAGGCAGGCATTTATTGGGGGCGAATCAAAAACCAGTTCCGTCGGCAATAAATGCCGACGCTACTTGCGCTATGCGCCATGCTCTCTGCGGTTTTGTTGTATATTTACCAGACCGTCCAGCCCCCATCGACATAGATGGTTTGGCCGGTAATGAAGTCCGAGGCTGGAGCA
>Ga0315277_10008011_pt1 | contig 13628 bp, 9 predicted proteins | sample YL17G05_15_MG_FD_203695 | JGI IMG/M metagenome (GOLD analysis project Ga0315277, IMG submission 203695) | Sediment microbial communities from Yellowstone Lake, YNP, Wyoming, USA - YL17G05_15 | ecosystem: Environmental > Aquatic > Freshwater > Lake > Sediment | place: USA: Wyoming | collected...
GGTGTGCATGGCACACCCTACCAAAATCCGTATGCATCTTGCGTAAATCCATGCGTGACAAGGATTTATCGGCGTCCATCAGTGGCGGATAAAAGTGTCACCATGACCGGAATTTTCACTTGACGGCGAATCACAGCATCGGTATGGTAATAAGACAACAGAATCGTGAGTAGTAAATGGTAAATTGTAAATTCGGAGGGAATCACAATGGCTACTGAAGCACAAATCCTCGCCAATCGGCGGAACGGCGAGAAGTCCACGGGTCCTCGTACGGCCGAGGGGAAGGCAATCGTCTCACAGAATGCCGTCAAACACGGCCTGTCGGGCCGCCTGGATGTCATCAAGGGAGAGGACCAGGGCGAGTTTGACCTGCAGCGCGCGGCGATGCTGGGGGAGCTGGCACCCGTCGGGCCGGTGGAGTCGATGCTGGCGGAACGGGTTGTCAGCCTGTCTTGGCGGCTCAAACGGGTCGAACGCATTCAGAACGAAGTCTTCGATGCGCTGCTCGCCGACAGGTCCAGCCCGTTGGCCAAGCTCGTGCAATCGCTGTCGCCCAAGGGGGCAGGTCGGCCGGAAGACGGGCCGGACGGCGACGGCGATCTGGCCCTCGGCCGGGTGGTCATAAAAGATTTCTCCAATAGCAGGGTCCTCGACCGGCTGCTCATGTATGAACGCCGGATCGAGCACAGCCTGTATAAGACCATGGCCGAATTGCAGCGGCTGCGCCTCCTGCGCGAGGTGGACGGGCCGGCAGAAGAAGTTTCAAGTTTGAAGTGTCAAGTTTCAAGTGGAGAGAGCCAAGCGTCAACTCTTCAAACTTCAAACTTCACACTTAACACTTCAGGACAAACGGACGAATCGTGCAAAACAAAGCCAATTTCCCCGGGTGCGAGTGAAGGCCAAGTTCCTTGTGGTGAAGGGATTAGGGAGAATTTGCCACCAGGCGGGGTCGGGAAAACAAAGCCAATTTCCGCCTGCCCTGACGAGGGCGGGGCGGCCGGGCCGCAGGATGCCGGCACGCACCGAGGCGAGGGGCTATCCGGATTTCTCTTGCATGGGGCTCGGTCAATGTAGTATAAGTATGGTGACCTGTGTTTCGTTCCTCAGACGCTGAGTCGATGCTGGTCACAGATCGGCAGGGAGGATTATTGGCATCGGACGGGACATCGCCACGCACTGCATATCGAGAAAGTGGTTAGCGATCAACGGTTGGAGACTAACTGCTGCCCCCTGATTACCAACAGGTGCAATCGGAAAGGAGGTGCAAAAGAATCCCAGAACGTGGAGGACAGAAAACAGAGGACCGAAGACGGAGAGCAGAAGGCGACGGGTCCGGGGTTCCCAGACGCGAGTTACGGCGCTGGGATTTCCTCTGCCGCCATCCGCCATCCGTCCTCGGTCCTCGCAAAACCGTCATCCGCATTCAGAAATGATCTCGTCCTGGTGTGTGGCCGGGACATGTGCAGACGCAAGATTCTGCGTCTGGGCTTCCAGCTTCGTGTAGGAGGACGATCATGTACAAGAGAGTGTTGTGGTTTACGTGTTTTCTCCTGTTGGGCGCGCTCGTGAACGCGGGCGTGGCGGCCTGGGACCCGAACACCGATCCGGCGCTCATCGGATGGTGGAGGTGCGAGGAAGGTCAAGGCAGTACAGTAGCGGACTCCTCCCCCAATCAGAACAACGGGACCTTCGTCGAAGGCGATCCGGCCTGGACCACCGGCTTCTACGGCAAGGGCTACGCCATCAAGCTGGCCTACCCCACGCTGGTCGAAGTCCCTCCCATGGGTTTGACGCTTACGCAGGCCACCATGGCCGGCTGGGTCCTTCCGAATGGCACGCAATCCGACTGGGCGTCGTTCATCATGCATCGCGGCCCCGGTCCCGCTCATGGCTTCAACATGCTGGGCAGCCGTCAGCTCGCCTATCATTGGAATGACGATGCGGCATCCTGGAACTATCGCGGAACCGCCTACTATGCGGCCGATGAGTGGACCCACTGCGCGGTGACCATCGAGCCCACCAAAGCGACGTTCTACGTCAATGGTGTTTCGGCTTCCGTCAATGCCATCCCTCACGCGGCGGCCACTTGGGATGGCCCCGTATGGCTTGGCGGCGACCGCACTTATACGGACGGCACGCGACACCTGAATGGCGCGCTGGACGACGTCATGTTCTTCAGCCGCGCGCTGACGGCGGCGGAGATCAAGTCCCTGGTGCCGCCCCAGTTGAAGGCCCGCAAGCCGACTCCCGCGGACGGCACACTGGGCGTCACCATGCCGTTGCTGCAGTGGACCAAGGGCGATACCGCCTTGTTCCACGATGTCTATTTCGGTACCAGCCCGGACCTGACGGCGGCCGATCTGAAGGCGACTCACCAGCCTTTCGCCATGTTTTACTACACCGCCGGGCTTACGCCGGGTACCAAATACTACTGGCGGGTCGATGAGATTGAGGCCACAGGAACGGTCTACACGGGCGATGTCTGGAGCTTTACGGTGATGCCTCTGACCGCCTATCTGCCCCAGCCGGCCGACGAGGCGGCCAATGTCACGCTGAGTCCGACCTTGAGTTGGACGGCGGGCCAGTCTGCCTTGGGCCACCACGTGTACTTTGGGACCGACCGCAATGCGGTTCAGGAGGGAGCGGCCGGAACGGACAAAGGCGCGTTAGCGGTCACCGAGACCTCGTACAAAGTCGCCGAGGCTCTCAAGCCGGACACGACCTACTACTGGCGCGTCGATGAGACGGGCGCCGGCGGCAAGATCGAAACCGGCGAAGTCTGGAGCTTTACCACCGTGCTGGCCGGACCGGTCGGTGCCATCCGCCAGTGGTGGTCGAATATCGGCGCCGGCACGACGGTGGCGGACCTGACGGGCAATCCGAACTTTCCGGATAATCCCACCGGCACCGAGTTCATACCCTCATTGGAAGGACCGGTCGGTTGGGCGGACAACTACGGCACGCGTCTGTACGGCTGGCTGTACCCGCCGCAATCCGGCGATTACATCTTCTGGGTCGCCGGCGATGACGGCTGCGAGCTGCGGCTGAGCACCGATGCCGACCAGGCCAACAAGAAGCTCATTGCCACCGTAGCGACCTGGACCAACTCGCGCGAGTGGACCAAGGAAGTCAACCAGCGGTCCAGTCCGGTCACACTGGAGGCGGGGCAGCGGTACTACATTGAGGCCCTGCAGAAAGAGGGCGGCGGCGGTGACAGCATCGCAGTCGCTTGGCAAGGTCCCGGCATCAGCCAGCAGGTCATCAGCGCCGGCGGAGTCGGCCCCACACCGCTGCTGCCCGTGCGGGCCTACTCGCCGTTACCTCCTGATGGTGCGGTCGATACGGTCCAGACCATCACCTTAAGCTGGGATGCCGGTGAGAAGGCTCAGCAGCACGAGGTTTATTTCGGTGATGATGCCAATGCCGTGGCGGCGGCCGATAGCGCCAGCGACCTGTACAAGGGTCGGCAAGCCGGCACGAGCTACAATGCCGGTGCCCTGGAGTGGGGTAAGACCTACTACTGGCGAATCGATGAGATCAATGAAGGCGACGCCGAGAGCCCGTGGGTCGGTCGGGTCTGGAGCTTTACGACGGCCAATTTCATTCCGGTCGATGACTTCGAGAGCTACAACGATGACCCGGACATGGGCACGCGGATCTACGAGACTTGGCTCGATGGCCAAACCAACACCACGACCTCGACCGTCGGCAACTGGGATCCGCCGTTTGCCGAGCAGACGATCGTTCACGGCGGCGAGCAGTCGATGCCGATGGACTACAACAACATCCACTCGCCTTTCTATGCCGAGGCCGAGCGCGAGTTCGCACCGGTCCAGAACTGGACGGCCGGCGGAGTCACGGACCTGAGCTTGTGGTTCCGGGGTAATCCGGCGAAGTTCGTCGAGACCGAGCCGGGTAAATACAGCATCACCTCTAACAGCGGCGATGTCTGGGATGCCGCCGACAACTTCCGCTTCGTCTACAAGAAGCTCAACGGTGATGGCGCGATCGTGGCGAAGGTCAACAGTCTCGCCAATACCACCAGTAACTGGGCGAAAGCCGGCGTGATGATTCGTGAGAGTCTAGATCCGGCCTCCTCGTACGCGTTCATGTTCCCGACGCCCGATGGCCGCCGGGCCTTCCAGAATCGCCCGAATACAGGCGGCACCGCCCTGTCCGCCCACAGCGGTACCCAGGCGGTCACCTTCCCCGTCTGGGTCAAAGTGGAGCGAAAGGGCAGTCAGTTCACGGCCTACTATTCGCAGGACGGCAAGACCTGGGTCGAGCAGCCGGACAATGAGAACACCGGCGCCGATGCGTCCATGAACCCGCAGGTCATCAGTATGACCGGCAGCGTCTACATCGGCATGGCGGTCACCAGCAACAACGCCGCCGCCGGCGCCTGCATAGCGGAGTTCTCCGATGTCACGACGGCCGGCTCGGTCAGCGGCCCCTGGACCGTTGCCAGTGTCGGACCCAATCCGGGCAACGACGCCGGGAAGCTGTACGTGGTCGTGCAGGACAGTGCCAACAAGACGGCCGTGGTCGTCCATCCGGATCCGGCGGCGACGAACGTTGCCGAATGGACCGAATGGAAGATTCCGCTCAGCGATTTGGCCGGCGTGAATCTGGCCAAGGTCAAGAAGCTGTTCATCGGTGTGGGCGACCGGGCCAATCCGGCGGCGGACGGCGGCGGCCGCATCTACATCGATGATGTCCGGGTAATGAAGCCGTAGAGGCGCAAGGTTTTGTATCTCTTTCGGCCGTTGGACAGGTCCTATAGGTCCCACGCGACCTATAGGACCTGTTCTATTGGCACTCGGCGAAGTAGCTCGCTACATGGCACGAGGCGCCATAGGCCCCGGCTGTTTTTTTTGCACTTGCCTCATTTATGATTCTTTGTATGCTCTTAACGACACTGAAAGTTTTGGTATGCTATCGCCATGAAAGTAGCGCCACAAAGGTTAGCAGTAAGAGGGTGCTGACAGATGCGGAAGGGCACAAGCATAGCCTTGAAGAAATGTGCAACGACGGTTCTGCTAAGTATATGGCTCTGCGGTGTGAGCGTCGCCGGATTGACACAGCGCATCCACAAGATCGCTCCGCCGCAAACCCAGGACGAGTATTCGGTCCACATCGTCCAGCCGGGTTCCGGGGCAGTCCTTTACAGCTACAATCCGCGAAAGCCACTGATTCCGGCCTCGAACATGAAGCTCGTGACCACAGCGGCCGCCGTGACGTACCTCGGACCGAATTTCGAGTACAAGACACGGGTGGGTTTGCAGGGTGGCAGCCTCGTGGTGATTGGCAGTGGCGACCCGCTGCTGGGCGACGGGGTGACCGACGACAAGTACGGCCGGCCCAGTGGCTGGGTCTTCGACAGGATCGTGCAGGCGCTGCGGGAGCAGGGGATCCGGGAGATCAACGACATCATTGTCGACACCACGGTCTTTGACGGCCAAAAGGTCCATCCGAGCTGGCCGGCGAGGGACCTCAACAAGTGGTATGCCTGCGAGGTCTGCGGTCTCAACTATAACGACAACTGTATCGAGGTGATCGCCGGCAATTCAGGCGGCACAATCGCACTGGACATCGAGCCTAAGACCCGATTCCTCGAAATTCTCAACGAAGTGCGCCCGACGTCCGGCAATGACAGCGCCGTCGGTGCGTACCGCAGCTCGGTGCCGAACAAGATCACGATTTTCGGAAAATGCCGGAGCCGGGAGGGTCCGTTCAAAGTGGCGATTGAGCAGCCGGCAGCTTTCTTCGGCACCCTCCTGGTCGAGCATCTTGCCCGGGCCGGTATCGCGACGCGCGGCAAACCGATCGAGAAAAGCGTCGATCCGGACGCTCGCCTGCGGCCGCTGGTGGAATTCACGACTCCTATCGCCGATGTCCTGCGCCGCGCCAATACGGACAGCCTCGGCCTCGCCGCGGAAGCGTTGCTCAAGACGATCGATGCCCACAACAATCCCAGCCGGAAGAACGGCGGTTGGGCCGGCGGACGCAGTCTGGTCGCCCGTTACCTGACAGGTTTGGGCGTCTCTACGGAGGAGTTCAATTTGGACGACGGCAGCGGCCTGAGCCGTGAGAACCGGCTCACCACCAACGCTATCACCAAGGTCCTGCTCGACCTGTATCGAAGCGACAATTGGGACCTGTTCCGGGCTTCCCTGGCGGTAGGGGGCGAGGAGGGCACCATCGACAAGTACTTCAATGAGGCCCGGTACCGCGGCAAGATCGTCGGCAAGACCGGCTACATCAGCGGGGTGAGGTCCTTCTCGGGCGTCTGCCTCACGAGCAATGGACCCTACGTTTTTTCGATTCTTTCCAACGGTCCCAAAGGCCTGAGCCGCGACGGCATCAATGACATCGCCAAGGCCATCATAGACGAATACGAAATCGCCAAATGAGTCATCGCGGCCACCTCAGCGGGAGGGAGGGGAAAGGTACACTTGCCGCGTGCTCTTGCCGGTCTCTCTCGGCCAATCCGAGGGAATCCATCGTCGCAACGGGTCCTCGAGAAAAGAGAAACGGGAGGACTCGACACCCACGATTACGGCGGCAGGGGGGCGGCCTTTCACCAATTCGTCCAGTGTCTTCGGACCAACCGTACGAGTGATCTGCCGCTCCTCGACCGACATCCGGTCCGCCACGCGGTAGATGATGGAGCCGCAAGCAAGCTCGCGGTAAATGTCACGTCCGCCCTCAAGGGCATAAAGCGGTCCCAAGGTCAGCACGACCGCCGGCTCCTTCACCTTGGCGGTGAGGTCCAGAGATTCCTTGTGCAACTCAACGGGCGTCCACCTCTCGGGGACAAGAACGAATATGCTGCGGTACAACACGACCGGATAAGCGAGGACGGATACAGCGGCTGCGATTCCCATGAGGCAGGACGCGGCTTTGTACCGCCCCGAGCCTTCGGATTTCTCTGCCCGCCGGCATAGTGCGAGCAGCGGATAGGCAAGACCGATCACAAGGAACGGGACGGGAACCGCCAAGTACTGCTGCCACATCGTCGGTGGAATATAGGCGATCACGAAGAATGCCAACGGCAGCAGGGCGGCCAAGCCAGCCTTCCACCGTTCCTGGTGACTAAGGCTTGACGAACTCCGCAGGATGGCCCAGATCAAGTACGCGACCAGGGCCAGGAGCACCAAATATCCCGGAGTCAGAAGAGAGCTCACCGTCAGAGCAACCTTGCCGTACGTCATCCCAATCTCGTGCAGCCAGCGACCGTAGAGTGCCGGGATCCGCACCAGGTTCAGCCAGAATGCCTGCGGCGCCCGGGCAATCACCCAGATGGGCCAGATCAGGACGGCCAGGGCCGTCAATGAGAAGGGCAGGGCGGTCTTGCTCCTGTTCTTCCAGGACCCGCCCGCCGCGAACCAGATCGCCACCAGAAACAGCAGCTCGACGACGGCGGTGGTCACGCGCATGCCGGTGGCGAGAGTCAGCAGGCCGCCCATGATGCCGACGCGCCAGAAGCGTGACCTGTGCTGAAAATCCGTCGTGACAAACAGCCAGAGGGATAAGACGACGCACAGGATCACGACATCGTGATTCCATGCATATCCGGCCGCATAATCCACAACCGGGTTGAAGACGTACAGCAGGGCGGCGGCCAGGCCGAACCGCAATCCCGCGTGCCGGTGCTCGCCAAGCACAGATCGGTAGATCAGAAGGATGAATATCACCACAAGGATGTCACAGATCGCAGAGACGAGCCGGCCGGCAAGCAGATAATGTGTGGTGCCGAGCCCCTTGTAGACCGCCGCCAGCAGCAGGGGATGGTAGGGCAGTTGCGACGGATACGAGAAATCCCTGTAGATCATCTCGCCCTGACTGAGCAGCACACCGGCGGTGCAATACATCTGCTCATCCCGGCTGACCTCCTTGGTCATGCTGTTTGCCAGCAGCGCCGCGGCGAGTGCCATCAGCACAACGATGGCCACGGGCCGTGTGACCGCCTGCACAGCGGATTGGCTCCGTTTTGACTGCACCACACGTTTCTTCGATTTACCACTCGGCCAGCTCACCCATAAGCTCCTCAACCAGGTCCTTCATCGTGACAATTCCTATCGGTATATCGCGTCCGCCCCGCCGCCGCGTTACCAAAACGATTCTTACCTGCTCACGGCGCATGACATCGACGGCGTCTATGAGCGGTGTGTTGGCGTCCAGGCTCCGGATCGGCTGGAGGAATTTCTCCAGGCTCTCGAACTCCTCGCCCGAGCCCAATACTCCATAGATGTCAAGGAAACCGACGATGTTGTCGCGGGTGTTCTGCCACACCGGCAGACGCGTCAGCGCATGCCTCCTCAGCTCCTCCAGCAATGTCGTGCGATCGCATCGAGTCTCCACCGACTGAACCTGGGCCAGCGGAACCATCACGGTGCTCAGCCGCAGACCGGAGATATTCACAATCCGATCGACCATCTCCGTTTGCACGGGACTCAGAAGCCCCTCTTCCTGGGTATCACGCAAAATGGCTCTGACCTGGTGGCTCTGGCTCGAGGTAATCATGAACCCCGAAGAAACGGGGGAACCAATGAGCTTCGCAAAGAGGCCGGACATCAGCTTCAGCAGAGGTACGATCCCGCACCACGTGAAGACCTTGTGGCTCACGTACAGCAGGGGGGCCACGAAGGCGGTCAGTGCGTCCGCCCGATGCAAAAAGATGTTCTTGGGAATCAGTTGGGAGAAGGTAAACAGAACCGGGGCCGTGACCACCGTCGCGTAGAACTCCGCCGCCGGCTCGGAGGCCACCACGCCGAGAAAGATGCCCGTGATGACGCTGGTCGCCACATAGTGGGCGAGATTCGTGCCGACAAACAGCGACAGCAACAATCCGAAACTGTCGCGCATGGCCTTCGCCAGGAGAACGGAGAGCCACTGCCCCTTCTCGGCTCCCAACCGCAACCGCAGCCGGCTGAGGCGGTACACACCCGTCTCGGCGCCTTCGAAGACGCCGGCCAACACCACCATGATGAGAGCCAGAAGTATCTGGTCGAGTCTATTGTTCATGGCCCGGAATCGGCTCCAGAGTCAAGATCACCGTCTCGATCCGATGCCGGCGAACACGGTCAACGGTGAACTTCAGGTTTCCCAAATAGGCGGCGTCGCCCTTCTTCGGTATTCTTCCGAGCAAGGCCGTCACCAGCCCGCCGATCGTGGACAGGCGCGTCTGCTCCAGATCGATGCCGAAGACATCCGCCCAGTCGTGAATGGCCAGGTCGCCCGCGAGCCGATATTCGAATGGACCCAGTTGTTTGATCGGCTCGATGCCGACGGCGATTTCCATCCTCCCGAAGAGTTCCTCGGCAATGTCCTCCAGTTGCACGGAGCCGGCGAGCCCGCCATACTCGTCCACGACAACCGCCATGTCCGTCCCCGTCTTGCGGAAGAACTCCAGCAGAGACTCGACCGTCTTCTGCTCCGGGACGAAATGGACCGGCTGAACAAGCCGGTCCACCGAGACGCCGGGCTTCAGGAACAACTGGCGCAGGTGAACGACGCCGACGACGTTGTCCACATCCCTGACGTATACAGGGATCTTCGTCAAATGGTGTCTTTGCATCTGCTCGCGCACCTGGTCCGGGGAATCCGACACGTCACATGCGATCAGGTCCACCCGCGGCTGCATGACGTGCCGGACCTTGAGCAGACCCAACTCAATCACCTCGCCCAGCAGCCGGTTCTCGTCCTCGGTAATGAGGCCCCGTCGCCGGCTGAGATTTACCAAGGACCGGAATTCGGCCAGTGTGATCATCCTGGGCAGGCGGGCATGGCCAAAGAAAAGCCTCAGGATCGGCTCGAGGAAGAGAATCCGAAAGATAGCCGTGACCGGTCCAAACACCTGCACGACAAAGAAAGCGGGCAGTGCGGCGGCGACCGCCAGGGGGCGCGGGCTCGAATACGTGAGGGATTTCGGCAGAATCTCCCCGAAGAGCACGAGCACGATGAAAGTGACAAAGGCCACGAGGGAGGCGGCACCGAAGCCCCGGGCACCTCCGACACGCACTACCAGCACACTCGACAGGGCATAAAACAGGGTATTCACTACCATGTTGCCGAACAGGAGGCAATTCAGCAGATGCCCCGGCCGGCGCAGCAAGTGGGCCACGAGCTTATGAAGCCGGTTTGGGGAGCTGTCCAGTTGCTTGACCTGCCGTTGGGTCAGACTGAAGAACGCGGTCTCCGACCCGGCAAAGAACGCCGAACACGTAAGCAGAAGCAGCATCGCAGCGATATGGCCGACGTATTGGTAGGCTGGCGCGATCATCAGCGGTCGTGCCGCGACATCCCGGGCAGCCGGACCGTGAACGTGCTTCCTTTGCCGGGTTCCGACTGAACGGAGATCTCGCCGCCGTGGGCTTCCACGATCCGCCGGCAGAAGGCGAGCCCGACGCCGGAGCCCGAGCCGTCGGTGGGGCGGTCCTTCCCATTTTTCGTCGTGAAGAACGGCCGGAAGATGTTCTTCAGATTCTCCGGCGTGATGCCCCTGCCGGTATCGTGAACGGCGATTTCGACGTACGAAGCCGTCGCCGTCGCGGTCACCTTCAGGATACCGCCGCCGGGAAGCATCGCCTCACGGGCGTTCAGAATCAGGTTCAGCAGCACCTGCTGAATCTGCACCGGGATGCAGCGCACGGCAAGGTCCGCCGGGACCAGCATCTCCACGGTGATGCCGTCCTTTCTGAAATCCCGACAAAGGCAGGTGAAAACTTCGTCCACGACGGCACGAACGGCGACATCCTCCCGCTCCTGTCTCTGACCGTTGGCCAGGGCCAGCATGCTCTGCATGATCTGCGAGGCCCGCTGGCAGTTCCGCACGGTCTTGTCGAGCACCTTCTCCGCCAAAGCCCGATCCTCAGGATTCTGCACGGCCAGGGCCGCGTAGTTGGCCAGCGGCGTTAGCAGGTTGTTGATCTCGTGGGCAATCATGGCCGTCGCCGAGCCGAGATTGGCGAGAGCCGCAAGCTGCGTGTTCTGCGATTTCAGCGCCGTGTTCTCTTCCTCCCGCTGGGCCAGACGCTGATGCAGCGAAAGGCGTTTTTCGATGATACTTGTCAACGGCCCACTCCTTTTATACAATCCATCGGGTATCCGTACGCCGGCATTATCTTACGGAAGTGGTTGTCGTACAAGTATCTATATCGACAGCCGAACGGTTTTTTCTTGAACGGGCCCGTGCGGGGCTGGAACGTCGCGTGGGCCGGGGGCCGCATGAACGAGCAGCGGATTTTAGAAGAGCTTCTGGGCCTCTTGGAGGCGAATAACGTGAAGATACGAAGGGAGCCGCTCGGCGGCAGGGGAGGCGGATTGGCCGTGATGAAAGGCGAGAGTATCTTCTTCGTGGACACGGAAGCCGCTTCCACGGATGTAGCTTCGCTTTGTGCCGAGGCCATTGTGAAGCTGCTGGATATCGAAGCCATTTACCTGCGGCCGGAAGTGCGGCAGTTTATCGAAGGCCGCACGGGATCGGCGTTTTGAGCGTGCCGACGGCGTGAAAACGCCGAAAGTGCCTTGCTAAGGAAGGATAAGGAAGAAAGCCCTTGCCATCCGGGCGGGCGCGGGAGGAGAATGGACCTGCCGAGGATGTGGCAAAATGGTGAGCGTGGACCGGCGCAAAATGAGCTGACTGGGAGTAATGTCGATGGCGCAGGACAAAAGGAATCCGAATCGGCTGCCTGTCGTTCTGGTGGTGGATGATAATCAGCAGAATCTCGAATTGATCCAGGCTTACCTGGAGGACGTGGAGTGCGAGACGGCCGCCGCGCGCGATGGGCTCGAAGCTCTGGAGATGGTGACCCGGAGGAAACCCGATCTGGTTCTTCTCGATGTGATGATGCCAAAGATGAGCGGCTTCGAAGTTTGCCGGAGGCTCAAGAACAGTCCCGAGACCAGCGACATCCCGGTCATCATGGTAACGGCCCTGAATGAGTTCGGCGACATCGAACGGGGCATCGATTCGGGCACGGACGATTTCGTCAGCAAGCCCATCAACCGGCTGGAGTTGCTGACCCGCGTCCGAACCATGCTAAAGCTCAAGCATGTCACCGACCGGCTGCACCGCACGTTGGCCTACTTGAGCGAGGTCGAGAAGCACGCCCAGACCGATGACGTCGGGTCCGCCGGGCGGTAGCGAGTGACATCCTCCGGCGGGGGGCTCGCCTCGGATTACCCCAATCTCACGGCGATGCCGTGACATTATCCGCCCTTGCAGGCTATATCGGGCCCTTGCAGGATGGTGGTACGTCGTCTTCCTTCGGGAGAATCCGATAACGCCGCTTTCAAAGACCAAACAATCCCTACAGTACACACAATCGCCACGCCATCCCGCCGGAGCACCCCGCCGGCCCGCGGCACTTCCAATCCGAGGTTAATGTCCCTCTGGAATCGGACGATACCTCAATAGTACTTTGGTCTTGGTTTCGTGCAACCAGATATCAGGAGTGAGGGATGGGTGGACTACTGGAGATTCTCGGGCAGGCGATTACGGTCGATACCCCCGATTTGATATGGCATTGGCTGGTCGAGCGAAGGCAGGCGGAGGTTGATGCCGAAATGCCGGAGAATCGTCAACTGGACCTTATTCTCGACCTCATGGGTCATGGCAAACTGGCGGAAGCCGGTGAGCAGGTGCGGCAGTACCTGTTCGCGAATCCCTCCTGTTGCCTGGGTCACATGGCCGCTACCGCGCTGCGGCTCCAGGAGAGCAACCTCAAAGAGGCCATCGAAGAGCTGAACTCTATCTACATGCGGCAGCCCAACAACACGCTGGCCCTCTACCTCCTCGGTCATTGCTTCGAGCGACTCGGGCACCAGCCCGAAGCCATCGAATTCTACCAGGACTGCATCAAGTTTAACGGGTACCTGCAACTGCCGGCCCAGCGCCTGGGGGCCATCTACTTCAAGGACGGTCGCCTGGACGAAGCAATTGCCCAGTACGTGCCCATGAAAGAGAATTACCCCGACGATATTTCGACTCTCGTGACGTTGGGACACCTCTACATCGCCGCCGGCCAGTATTCCCAGGCGGTCGAGACGTTCAACACGGCCATCCTGATCCACCCGGACAACTTCATTACCAATGATGACTCCATTGAGGACCTTGTGCATGACGGGCAGTTTCAGGAAGCCCTCGACCAGATCGATGTCCTCCTGGCCGACCAGCCCGACCGAGCGGACCTGATTGCCAAACAGGCGGACATTCTGACCATGATGGGCGGCATCACCGACGCGATCGCGCAGTACCAGCAGGCACTGCGAATCTGTCCGGACTTCCTGGAGGCTACGATCAAGCTCGGCACGAACTATCTCAAGATGCATGCCGAGCAACTCGCGGCCCAGCAGTTCAACCGGGCCGTTGAGATCAATGACGGGATCGTGGAGGCCTACACGGGCCTGGCGGCCGCCCAAAACCTCGCCGGCCAGCTCCCGGAGGCCTTGAACACCCTGTCGCTGGCTTCCGCGATCCAGCCCAACAGTGCCTTTCTGTTTGCCGAGACAGCCAAACTGATCTTCAAAGCCGCCCTGGAGGCCCATCTCATTGCGACCCCGCAGGATGGCCGGACACTCGACCAGCACGTCCTCGCCGCCCACCAGCACCATTTGGCCCAGTT
>Ga0315277_10008012_pt1 | contig 13627 bp, 14 predicted proteins | sample YL17G05_15_MG_FD_203695 | JGI IMG/M metagenome (GOLD analysis project Ga0315277, IMG submission 203695) | Sediment microbial communities from Yellowstone Lake, YNP, Wyoming, USA - YL17G05_15 | ecosystem: Environmental > Aquatic > Freshwater > Lake > Sediment | place: USA: Wyoming | collected...
CGAAAAGCAGTATGGCACTTACGACGAATTCTACTGAAAGAAAGCTACCGTTGTAGACGGCGGGCCAGAGCCACAGGCCATATTCTGCAGGAAATGCATAGATGTTTGCCCAGACGAACACTCCTACAAAATAGTGTATCCAAAATCTGATGAAGACGGCCAAACCTGCTCCGGTGACAGCGAAGACCGCTGACTTTTTGTGAAACATTCCGGTTAATCCAATGACTCCAAAGGCTATGGGATATTCTAGGATGGCTTGTAATGGAGTAGCTATTATGTTGGCTGCGCCAAGAAGAACCATGTCTTCGAAGAGCGCCAGAACCCCGAAAATTGTTCCTACTATGAGCCCGACTCGTATTCCTCGACGTAGCGAAAGCCACATCACGGGAACCATGCTGCCCAGAGTAATTGATCCTCCGAAAGGAAGCGTGAAAGGACGGACAGCGTATAGAACAGCAGAAAGTGCAGCAAATACTGCTATTTCAACAAGTATTTTGGTCTTCGAACTACTCTCACTTTTGTTCATGGTTTTCTCCCTCCGCCAGTATTATCTGGTTCAGGTTCTATGGGTCAACGGCGGTTTCAGCCGTCCTCTCAGCCGGGTCACGTTCCCAGCTCCCCTAAACCCTTGAGGATAACTGTTATCTATCTGTATAAGTAGTTTGTGTCTTGTGTGGTTTTGTTTGTCTTCGTGGGGTTTGTTAAATAAGAACTTTTGAAAATTAACATTAGGAATATTAAAAAGTGATTTTTGAAGAACGTGAATCTGGGAACCAGCTGTTAGAAAAGCTTGGCAATGCAGACTCCGTAAACTTGTCGGTTGGTGCCTTTTTCTCCTGTGAATCAGGGTTCTGGTAACTCTACGGGTGATTGTCGTGCCTGTTAACTGTCGGGTGATGCTTTGACGCCATTTCGCTTATCACATTTTTGCCACAGTCTGAGACTGGCTCTTCATCGTGCCAAAAATCGACAGGTAATGGCTTTGTGACGCAGCTTCTGCGTGTTAACATTCATAGTTATGCGAAGCTCAGCCACCCGACGGGATACCCTCTTTTTAACAGTAAGACGACCTCGCAAAAAGATGCCACTACCCCCTCCCTTAAACATCGAAGAATGTTGCCTTGAACGAGAAAGGTCTCCTTATCATACAAGCCGCGACAAGAACTCCCTCACAGCCTCATCGCTGCCCACAAACCGCTTGACATCCTCCCCACCAACGCCATAAATGAGACGCGGCTCATTCCACTTCATGAAGCATCAAAACACAGAAAACACCTCACATATTGTAACAATTCGCCTCAGATACCCTAGAGGCCCTGAGGCTTCTGACGGGAGTATAGGATGTATTGTCTCCATCACTGGCGCGGAACGCCTGGGCTATTCTATGCTTCTATCTCGCTGATTTCAGGCACGTTTGTTCGGGATTTCTGGGCTTGGGTTCTGCGGATACGCCAGTAATGTACAAGGAAGTTGTCTAGATTGAAGGGCTGGCTTTTCACCCATTTTAGCATTCTATCAAGGAGCGTCCGTTTATTCTTAGATGTCCACTGTCGAAACATATTTCTCAACGTACTTGGCCAAACGATTGGAAAGTGATGTTGCCGTCTTCCGAAGTTCGGAGAGCTCAGACCTGAAACTACTGTAACCAATGTCCTTGTCCAGTTCAGCATTGACTCTTGACAGGATTTCGCTTAGCATCTCTTTTCTTTCTGTGAAGCTCTTGACATCGTATTCATGGCCGATGCCCCCCTTCCGTCATCAACAACAAGATGGAATTCTACTTTCAAACTCTCTTCATTCCTGCTTTCTCTGCGAAGGGGTTGTACTTGGCCATGACGGCTGACATCTCCACGTAGTCAGTGCCGGCAAGCGGAAGATTCTCCCCAACCAGCTTCGCCAAGTCCCACAGTGCGGTACTTGGGAACGAGTCAGAACCCACGAAACCATCAACCTTGTCAACCAAGACACCGTAAGCCAAACGCCTCCCTCCCCCCACGCAAACCAATCACCAAGAAGCAGAGAAGACGACAAATAAACGTAACAATAACGTTAAATCTCGGCACATTTATTTTTCCTAAGGTCCAGGCAGATTTAGGATGTTACATGTATGAGGCAATCGTTGCCCAAAGAGTCTAACATTCTTGAGGTCGAGAAGAAATGGCAGAGTAAATGGGAGGAAATGGGCACTTACCGGTTTGATTGGAATGATTTAGAACGTCCGGTTTTTAGCATTGACACTCCGCCACCTTACACTTCGGGCGAATTTCACATTGGGCTTGTTCTGAACTGGACTTACTTTGACGTAGTGGCTAGATACAAGCGCATGAGGGGTTACAATGTTCATTTTCCGCAAGGATGGGATTGTCACGGTTTACCCGTCGAAGTAGTAGTCGAGAAAGCGAACAAGATTAAGAAGACAGATGTTCCGCCTGATCAATTTCGGAAGCTTTGCATGCAGCTTGTAGAGAAGAACATCGAGGATATGAAGAAGTCCATCATGCGTCTCGGATGCTCGATTGACTGGTCTACAGAATACAGAACGATGAACCCCGATTATTGGAGGCGCACACAGCTCTCCTATATTCTCCTGTACAACAAGGGCTTCATTTACCGTGGAAAGCACCCTGTCAACTGGTGCCCACGATGCGAGACAGCTATAGCCGATGCTGAAGTTGAATACGACACCAGAAATGCGGAACTGCACTACATCAAATTCAAACTTGAGGAAGGTGGCTTTCTAGAGATTGCAACAACAAGACCAGAGCTAATTCCTGCTTGCGTAACTGTTGCCGTAAACCCGAATGACGAACGATACGCTCAGTACGTTGGAAAGAGCATTCAAGTTCCAACTACTGACAGAATGGTCAAGATCATAGCTGATGAAATGGTGGATCCGAAGTTTGGCACGGGAGCCGTAATGATCTGCACCTATGGAGACAAGGCTGACGTTAAGACTGTGATAAAGCATGATTTGCCTGTCATAATGTGTATTGATGACAAGGGAAGAATGACCCAGAGCACCGGAAAATATGCAGGCATGAAAAGTGAAGAAGCAAAAAAAGCGATGTTGGCAGACCTGAAGGGTCAGGGACTGGTTGACAAGGCTGAGCCGTTAACTCAAGAAGTCAGTCTGTGCTGGAGATGCCGCACGCCGATTGAGATTCTTGAGAGAGAACAATGGTTTATGAAAACACGAATACTCACGGATGACGTTGAAAAGAACGCGCTTGAAATCACGTGGTATCCAGACTACATGAAGCACCGCTTGATAGATTGGGCAAAATCGCTTGAATGGGACTGGGTTATTTCGAGACAAAGAGTGTTTGCCACACCCATACCGATCTGGTACTGCAACAACTGCAACGAGATTATTCTCGCAAAGCCTGAGTGGGTTCCCATAGATCCCCGCACGGAGAAGCCGAAGATCGCCAAGTGCCCAAAATGCGGTTCCAAAGACTTCAGACCTGAACGGGATGTCCTGGACACGTGGTTCGATTCATCCATAACCTGTGCAGTTCACGCGGGGTGGCCAGACAGGAAGGATTGGCATCGCCTTTTCCCAGCCAGCATGCATCCTTCTGGCGTAGACATCATTCGCACTTGGGCGTACTATTTGATGGTTAGGAGCTTGGCTCTGTTCAACGAGAAACCTTACCAGAGTTGCCTGATCAATGGCATGGTCCTAGGCACAGATGGACGTGAAATGCACAAGCATCTCGGTAACTACGTAGCATCACTGGAGGTCATGTCAAAATACGGCGCCGATGCGACCCGGCAATGGGCAACAGCAGGCGGAGCTACGGGTTCCGACATACCCTTCCGTTGGCCTGACGTTGAGTACGGCTGGCGGTTCCTGATCAAGCTTTGGAACGCGTCAAGATTCGTGAATGACTTGATCGCAGATTTTGAAATGAACGACAAAGGCGAATATGCGTTGCAGCCTTTGGATAAGTGGATTCTCAGCAAGGCTGAAAGGCTGACCAAAAAAGTGACGGACGCTTTGGAACGATGTCAATTCAGCATTGCCATAGAGGAGACCCGCAATTTCGCGTGGCACGTTTTCTGTGATTGCTACATCGAAGCGGTGAAGGATAGATTGTACAAGCCAGAGCATTACGGTGAAGAAAAACGCAAAGCAGCACAGTACACGTTGTACACAGTATTGTACAGAATCCTACAGCTGCTGGCGCCTATAACGCCACATGTTACAGAAGAGATCTATCAGATAATGTATGCCGATGACAAAGGCTCCAAAAGCATAAACTTGTCTCCTTGGCCAGCTCTAGATGAAAAACTTATCGATGAAGAGACAGAAAAGCATGGCGACCTCATTGTGGCTGTAATACACGAGATCAGACGTGAAAAATCTGAAAAGCACATGCCGCTGAACGCTCCTATTAGAAAGCTCAAGACCTACGCTGGAAGCAAGGATTTCGCCAAAATAATTGCGGAAGGAAAAGAGGATATTTGCGGCACGTGCAAGATAGAGGATTTCGAGGTTCTGTCCAAGAAAGGTGACGGCAGAGAAGTGGCGAATTATGGCGATGTCCACTTTGTCATGGAATGCTAATGTGCTTGCTGGAAGCGAATAAGAGTGAGAAAAATCGGGATAATAGGCTGTGGGGCAATAGGCACACTCATTGCGCAAGCTGTTGAAAACGGAACCATTAGCTGTGACCGATTGATCTTGTATGATTGCGATTCTAAGCGAGCTGAACAACTCAAGAAGTCGTTACACGTTCCAACTACAATTGTCAGAGACGTTGATGAGATGATTGAGGCTGGCCCATCAGTCATCGTGGAGGCGGCATCACAGCAAGCCGCTAGAGACAACGTGCCAAAAGTGCTGTCAAAGAACATTGACATCGTGGTGATGAGCGTGGGAGCACTCATCGACATGAACACTGAGAGCGACAGAGTTCACATACCTTCAGGAGCCATCGGCGGCCTAGACGCTATTTCTAGCGCATCCTTAGCTGGCATTGAGAAGATCGTTCTAACTACACGAAAGAGTCCTAGAGCTTTGGACATGGATAATCGCGAAGAGAGACTAGCATATGAAGGGACTGCAGAAGAAGCCGTCAAGCGTTTTCCGAGAGAAATGAACGTTGCAGCGACTTTGACTCTTGCTGTGGGACGTGGAAAGGTGCACGTTAGAGTGATTTCAGATCCGAAAACGGACAAGATCGTGCATGAAATCGAAGTAAAGTGGAAACATGGTGACATGTTCCTCAGATTCTCTAATAGTCCCCACCCACAAAACCCGAGAACCAGTGCCCTAGCAGCGTATTCCGCAATAGAGCTGATAAAGAAAATACTTGAAAAACGGGATTAGAAGAATCGTTTGATCTCTTCTTCTTGTTGAACACCTAGCGCGCTAGTGTGTTCCTAAATTCCCTGTTTTGGCCGAAATTGCGTCGAATCGTGCCTTCTGAACGCTGTTTCTCATGTCCCAAGCAAGGAATCATCGTAACAAAAAAAAGAATTCTTTTTTTCAGCACACTCACAAGGGGCTCCTCACATCTCAATACACATGATCACCCATAGCTAGACAAACACAAAAACGCAAGTCGTCCCACAAACGAATTCAGGAACAGGCATGCGCGCTAAAACCCCTAACATAAGTCTGGTGTGGATTGAAAATATGAACTTGAGGTTCATAATGCTTTTCTATAGACATGGTTCTTTACACGTTATTGGTGGTGATACAATGCCAAGAATACGACCGTATTTGCGTAGGAAACCCGGAAATGAAAAAAGAACCGTCCACGTAAAGGGTTACACTAGACACAAGGCCTAACCGTCTTGCGGAGTTCAACAGAATCGCCAAACACAAAAGCAACCTCGCGGCACCTTGCACCGCTGAAAATACACACTGATTCTTGGTATGCAATACTGCAAACAAAGAGGTCGGGCGCCACTAATTTGCTTCTGCTATCTGCGTTTACGATGAGCGAGAAAAAGAAGTCATCGGCGATTGCAGCTGACATGAGTGTATAGTGCAAACCGAGAAAAATACATAGTGGTGCTCAGCACTCTTTTTCACCTCTATTCACCACTTAGCCATGAGTTCCTCTCTTTTCTGCCATTTTCAGGGACATTTGGGGGCATTCTCAAGATCCCTGCCTACTTTCTAGAAGACAGATCCACACAAGTCTAGGGCGCGCAAAGCATTTAAAGCACAAAAAACGATAAATGAAATGAGGCATTATGAGAAAGCTATTAACCACAGCATTACTGATGTTGCTAGTCTTCGCTTCTGTGGAATCCGTATGCGCATATACAAATGATCGGTACGGCTTTTCCATTGACCCGCCGAGTGGATGGACAATTGAAGAACCGTCATGGGCTGCAGTCGCCTTTGTAGGACCGACGATTGAAGATTTCCGAGTAAACATCAATATTCAGGTTGAATCTACTAGCCTACCTTTAGCTCAATATGTCTCTGCTTCAAAAACTACCATCCTAGCAATGTACGGTGGTAGTGACTTCATCTTACTCGCTGAAGGACCAAGAAACAGGATTAATAACGTTGATGCGTACGAGCTCGTTTTCACCCTCACTTCTAGTGGTCGAACGGTTAAGGACAAGCAGGTGTACTTAGTCAACGGTGGAAAGGGTTTTGTCATAACCTATACCGCCTTGTCTACGACATACCAGGAGTACCTTCCAGACTTCGAGACGAGTGTGCAGACGTTCAACATTGGAATAGTAGGCCTGAACTGGTTATTGATAATTGCCATAGTGGCAGTCGTCGTTGCGATCGGTGCAGCAGCTGCCATCATCTTAGTGCGACGTACCAAGAGAAAAGCTCCACAGACCCCAATTCCTCCTCCGCCAACTCTAGCTACTGCGAGTCCACTGGAGACCATTAAGGGTATCATACTCGGGAGTGACGTTGTCTCTTTTTTCTTGCAGCATGGTAAACGGGGCTCTTGGCCCAGACCCCTGTCTGCCTTTTAGAACACAGATTCACATAACTATTCATTCTAGAATATGCGCGCTATTTGGAGGCCGGGTTTCCTACGTTTTTGTGCAACTATCCTCTGTTCATTTTGCGAATCGATCGTTCTTCCATACGTCCGCTGTGTCGCTGTATCCTCTCTTTTCCCAGTAACCCAACTCCTTCTTCGCTGTGAATCTTATGTGCGTAAGCCAGAGTGCACTCTTGTAGGCATACTTATCTGGGACTACTAATCGAAGTGGAAAGCCGTAGCCTTCTTCAAGTTGTTCACTATTCAGCTTGTATGCGAGTAGAACGTTGTCGTTTGATAGTTCTTTCAACGTGAGCGATGTAGTATATCCGTCTGCACATTCGAAAGTGACAGATTTAGCAGACTGTTTTGGTTTGACCAGATCAAGAATTGCCCTGAATCCTATTCCTTGCCACTTGTAGTCGAGTACGCTCCAGCCTTCAACGCAGTGAAAGTCGCTTACAGATTCGGTGCTAGGAAGTTTCATTATTTCGCCCCAAGTCAGCTTTAGTGTTCTTTCAACTTCTCCTTCTATGGTTAGTGTCCATGTTTTCAGGTCGATCTTTGGGATTTTGCTTGTGATTGCTGGGTGATCTGATCCCCATCTCATCAATCTCTTGATTGGCATTTGACTAGGCGGTAACTCTCTGTCTTCTGGTGCCATAACTATTCAAGAAATGTTGGACTGTCCAGTCGGATAAAGCTTCTCCAGTGCCGCTTCGGAAAGAGGGCAACGCTATTCGTTGCCAGTTTCGAAGAAGCTTGTTAATTGCTTCTGACTCTTCTGTTCCTTCGTGAGACCGGAAACTTTCACGCCTACTCTTCTCATCTTGAGTCCAGATTCTTCAATGAATTTTCCGAAGAGTTCTTTGGCCTTTTCCTTGAGGAAACTTAGGTCGTTCTTGGGAGTTTCAAAGGTCATGGACCGACTGTGGGTACTTAGGTCTGTCATTATGGCGATTATGCTGATTGTTTTGAAGCTGAGTTTTAGTTGTGAAAGATCACCATAGATTTCGTTGCACAGTTGATTCGTCTTGTCTATTATTGCATGGAGTTCCGTCGTATCTTCCTTCAAGGTAGCGATTCTGCTTATGGATTCAGCTTCGCCCTTCTCTTGAACAGGATCATTATCGATTCCCATGGAAGCGTAGTGAAAGTACGTACCTTGGCCTTTGCCGAAAACTTCTATCAGTTTCTGCACATCTTGCTTTGCCAAATCCCCAATAGTGTTGATTCCAAGCGCTTGCATCTTCTCTTTGGTCTTGACTCCTACACCTATTAGCTTCTCAATTGGCAAAGAAGATAGAAAACTGTTAACTTCGTCTGGCACGATTACTGTTAGGCCGTCTGGTTTTTGGTAGTCTGCAGCGATCTTGGCTACGAGTTTGTTTGGGCCTATGCCAATTGAGCAAGTGAGTTTCTTTTGAGCTTTAATTTCTTCTTTTATTTCAGTGCCTTGTGTCTTTGCCTTGTCAAAGCTGTCATTAACCTTTTGGCTCACATCCAAGAAGGCTTCATCTACGCCGACTTGTTCGAAATGGTCAGCGTAGCCTCTGAGAATGTTCATTATTTCGTGAGATTTTTTCGTAGAATTGATAGTCAACTGGCAGAAACACAGCTCCCACATCAAGTTTCTTCTTTGCGAAGGCAATGGGCATTCCTGATTTCACACCGTACTTTCTGGCCACATAGTTTGCGGTGCTCACCGCTCCACTGTCCTCACTGCGCCCAGAGTAAACGCATACGACCACGGGTTTGTCTCTCAGGGGGGGTTTCGTAGTTCTTCGCATTGCGCAAAGAAGTAGTCGAAATCCACTAGCATTATTATTCTGGCACGCATGAATCCAATCGTCCCAGTAATCACTACTTGATGCTATTCTAAGAGAGCGTGAATGTGATAAGCCTTAGCAGTTCACTCAGCTAGCACAGAAGATATAATTAACTTCCAACAAGGAATCGTGGAAGCCTGATCCGATGAACGAGTGGCGATTGCTGGAACTCGAAACACATGACCCATACATGAACATGGCGATTGACGAAGCGATACTGACTGCTAAAACGGCAAATCGAGTGCAGAACACCATAAGATTCTACCGCTGGAACCCTTCTGCGGTCTCGATCGGGAAATTTCAGAAACTCGAAAATGAAGTATGGCTTGAGAACTGCAGAAAATGCGGCGTAGGTTTCGTGAGGCGCATAACGGGCGGTGGAGCAGTTTACCATGATGCTAGGGATGAAGTCACTTACAGTGTCGTCGCAAGCAAAAAAGATCTGCAAGCTTCTAACATAACTGAAGTTTATGCAAGAACATATTCTGGGCTAGCCGAAGCCTTGCACATCTTGGGAATACGTGCGGACTTTAATGAGGGCAACACGAAGGTCTGTCCGAACTTGACTGTGAATGGTAGGAAAATCTCTGGCAGTTCCCAGTCTCACAAACATGGCACGGTTCTACAGCATGGCACACTTCTTATCAATGTAGACCTTGAGAAGATGTTCACTTTTCTGCGTGTTCCGTGGGCTAAGACATGCATGGAGATCGTAGGCGTTGCCAAACAGAGAATAACCTCGATAAAAACGGAACTCGGCAAAGACGTTGCGATTGAACAGGTGAACAAGGCACTGGTTGAAGGTTTTCAGAATGCTTTGGGAATAGAGCTTGTCGAGGATAGTCTGTCAGTTTATGAGCTTGATATTGCTCGAAAATTGGCTAAGGAAAAGTACGCTTCTGAGAAATGGAATTTTCGTGCCACGTATTCTTCAGCTTAACGCTTCTGGATCCGCCATCTCAGACCCTGAGGAGTATCCTCTATAATTACGCCTATTGCTTTGAGTTGAATTCTGAGCTGATCAGCGGTTTTCCAGTCCCTAGCTTTTCTGGCTTCTTCTCTCCTTTGAATGAGTTCTTGAGCTTCTTCTGGGAGCTTCTCTTCTTTGTTTAGGTCACCGAGGACGGCGAGAACTGTGTCAAATTCGGACACCAACTCGTACACTTGTTGCGCTTCTTCGTTGCTTAGCAAGTTTCTGTCGACAAGATTGTTAACTTCCCTGACAAACTCGAACAACGCAGCTAGGGCGACACCTACGTTCAAGTCGTCATCCATTGCATCGCCGAATTCTTCTTGGACGCGTGTCATCAATTGATTGATTTCTTTTTCACAGCCTTTTCCATTTGCATCTTTGAGTCTGTACATGAAATTCGTCAAGCGGTCAATGGCGTTTTTGGCTGCTTCCAGTCCGTCGAATGTGAAGTTGAACTGTTGTCTGTAGTGAGTTGACATAAGTAAGTAACGCACTGCCAACGGGTTGTGCCCCAGCTTTTCAACGAGGTCTCTTACGGTGTAGTAGTTTCCGAAGCGTTTGGCCATGCGTTTTCCTTCGACAAGCAGGTGCTCGTTGTGTAGCCAGTAGTTCACGAATTTCTTGCCTGTTGCTGCTTCGCTCTGTGCTATTTCGTTTTCGTGGTGTGGGAACATGTTGTCGACTCCGCCGGTGTGGATGTCCAGGGTTTCACCCAAGTATTTCATTGACATTGCAGAGCATTCGATGTGCCAGCCTGGTCTCCCTTTGCCAATGTCCGTTTCCCAGAAAACGTCACCATCTTCCTCTGTCCAAGCTTTCCACAAGGCGAAGTCTCTGGCTTCAGCCTTTTCGTACTCGTCCACTTTGACTCTGGCTCCAGCTTTCAGTTTCTCAACTTTGAACTTGGAGAGCTTTCCGTAGTCTTTGAACTTGGAAATATCGTAGTATATTGAGCCGTCCTCGCCCTTGTAGGCAAAGCCTTTCTGCACTAGTTTCTTGATCAAGGCAACCATTTCCGGTACGTGTTCCGTGGCTCTAGGATAATGCTCCGCTTTTTCGATGTTTAGCGTCTGTAGGTCTTCAAAAAAGGCTTCAACATATTGTCGTGTGTGCTCGCTCAAGGGGACGTTTGCTTTTTTTGAGGCGGCGATCGTTCTATCATCAACATCCGTCAGGTTCATGACTTGCGTGACTCTGAAACCGCGGTATTTGAGCCATCCGCGTAGCACGTCTTCAAAGATGAAAGCCCTGAAATTCCCGATGTGGGCGAAGTCATAAACAGTAGGACCGCAGGTGTACATCTTCACTTTGCCTTTCTCTAAAGGCGCAAAGCGTTCCTTTCTGCGGGTAAGAGTGTTGAAAAAGTGTATGCTTTCAGTTGAATCCTTCATGATTTTTCTTGAACAAGAATGGCGTAGAATATATTTAAACGTTTAACGTTGGCTGCTAGTCGTATCTCTTGAGCCTGATCATTTTTCTGTAGCTTTTGAGGTCAGCTGCGACTCGTTTCAGAAGGTACAGTTCTTCCATTGTTCTTTCGAATCTTGCAAACTCTTCGCGGAGTCTCTGTGCGAGCATGTTGTTCTCGCTCATTGTTTTCATCTTCGTGGCGTTTTTGGTGGAGGGCTTTCATCGTTTGTTGGCGAACCGCTTGGCCGTTTCCGTCATCGAGGAGAAAGGAGAAGGCTTCGAAAACGGAAGAAAAACATACGTGGCTTCTGCAGTTCGGCCTTCAACCTTAGCCCTCCACACTACGTCGTAAGACTTAAGATACACTTGTCGTATAAAAACGTTGCGAACCGGTAAAAATAAGCAGGCATAACTAGCTTATGGCCAGAATGCCTTCAAGAATCCTCTTTTCTTCGATGTCCAGTTGTCGAGAGAGCCATGCCTTCAAGAATGAAGTGAACTTGGGAAGCTCACCACTGTAAGTTATTATTTGATTATTCTTCAGGGCATCAACTTGGAAGGCTTTCTCGGCTTCCCTGTACAGGAAGGACACAGTTTGAGCCTGGCAGGCTATGTTCTGGAAATCTTCCCATTGCTTGCAGCGCAGAATTACTGGTGGGCCGCGGATTTCTTTCGTTTGCAGCGGTTCGGCGGAGCATGGTTTTGATTCAATTGTGGGCACTCTTCCGGTCTCGTGCGGTGCTGACAGGTATGTGATCAGGTTTGCTATTTCGTTCTGCAGCGTGGTCAGCCTTTCTTCGACCTTTTCGACTTTTGTGCTTAGTTCTCCAGTGTCGCCCATCTTCTCGGTTATCGTGCCCAGTTCGTTTATCAATTTGTCTAGGTCTTTTTCGTGTTCTTTCAGAACGTTGACTATGAAGTCTATTGCTTCCAATGCTTCATCTTTGGATGGAGTTCTTTTGGACATGTAGCTCGACCTTTGTCTATGTCTACTGAATATGGTTCTGTATAAATAAACGTAGCGAATCCTCAAGACTTATCCAAACGAAGACATAACTATACTTATTTTGAATTAAAAGCCGAAATGGAGACTTCTCCCGCACAATCCCCCCTCTTTTTTCTCATAAACTTGTTCAGTATCAATTTCCTTCTTGAAGCTAGGGATGGGAGTTGAACCCCACCGCAGTGGCGACGTCTCCCGCAAAACCCCATTTTTTTCTTCGTTTCGTGCGCGGCCAACAAATAGTGGGTTATCTCATCACCTGCTACGCAGACATTCAGAGTACGCCCTTGCGAATGCAGCCTTAGGTATGTGCCCTCCACAGCTATTACACTTCTCATCCGGAATTTTGAATTCTGAGAAGGCGTCGTATTTCAAAATTGGAAGCAAAGTGACAAATCCACAAGCGCATCTAACCTTCAGAAACTCGATCTCTGTCTCTGATTCTTCAACCGACGGCAAGGGGCTTTCATTTTAGGGAAGAGCAAGGAAACATCGTGAGAGAACTACAAGTCAAGGTTTTGGTTCTCTTCAACAGCCTTTTTTCCCATTTGAAGAGGAGCGAATTTCGGCCTCTTCAGTACAGAATTTCCCCATTGAAGAGGGGTGAAAAACCAGTTACCTCCAACGGAAAAACCGCCCCCTCTTCAAACGCAATTGGGCCAGGGGCCATGATTGAACTCAAACCGCGCTCGTTATGAGCGAGCAGTAAAACGCAGAACACTTAAGCCATTGAGGGCGATCATCATATAATCACAAATGCAGAAAAAGGAAGATGCTAATGAGTCCGTCAAAAAGAAGCCCGAGAAATGCAAAGAGCAAACGTGACAGAGGCGTTGTGAACTCCCCAGTTGAGACTGGAAAAGAATATGAAGTGGATATAACCGAAACAAGCCCTCAAGGGGAAGGTATAGCCAGAATCAAGGGTTTCTTAGTTTTCGTTGGTAACGCAAAGCCCGGAGACCACTTAAGAATCAAAATCACGAAAGTAGGACCTATGGACGCAGGAGCAGAAATAGTCGCTTAGGACTTAAGAGCTCTTTTCAGTTCAAGCGCGCGCTTTCAATGCTACTTTCCGACGTTTTCGTTCAGTCTGGGGGCTTTCCTTCGCTTTTTCTAGGTATCCTGCAAGATGAGAGAAGGATAGAGGCTGCATTTGATCTTTTTCGCTTAAGTCAACGATGAAGCTTTTTGTTTCATCAATGTTCACGGTCGGGAACTCGTTTATGTCTCTCATGAACTTGCTGTATTCGTTATAGTCCCTGTGAAAGGCGATGGCCATGTAGTCAGCGTTGCAGCCCATTCCAGTATTTTCAAGTATCAATGCCGAAGGATGCTCGCTCATGGTGTTTCTGGCGCGTTTCTTCAGATCATCAAGAATTTCCTTTGAAAATGGCCCCTTCATCTTCGTGAATGTTACGGATAACAGCCCAAAGCCAAG
>Ga0315277_10008014_pt1 | contig 13626 bp, 11 predicted proteins | sample YL17G05_15_MG_FD_203695 | JGI IMG/M metagenome (GOLD analysis project Ga0315277, IMG submission 203695) | Sediment microbial communities from Yellowstone Lake, YNP, Wyoming, USA - YL17G05_15 | ecosystem: Environmental > Aquatic > Freshwater > Lake > Sediment | place: USA: Wyoming | collected...
GATTTCGCCCTCGTCGGTGCGAACGGTGCCCGAATACTTACCAAGCATCTGGTGCACTTCACTAAAGATAATGCCGAGGTTGGTCTTAGCTATGCGCTCCTTAAATGGAGTGAAATCAAGCCTCAGTCGGTCACCTGAATCCGTAAATGTCCACGGATGCATATAATCATTGGCGTCATACCCGAATTTGACCTGTTCAAGTTTATGTACTTTGCCGTTCAACACCAGGCAGTTTTCCGTCGCCGCAGATAAATCTCCAAATCCACAACCCAGGTTAAGTCCCACTGTCTGTCCATCCGCTAAGAAACCCGAAGCACTTGCCCAGTTCCAAAAACTTTGATATTCCCACACCCCTCTCCCCCAATCCAGGGAGCCAATGCAATTAATTGGCGATAAATTCTCGTTTATATCACCATATTGGAGGCTACCTTCAGCTGGCAAGCAGTTGATCTTCCGATTGTAATAGAAACGACGCTGCCCAATTGGGATGACGATGGTTATCGATTCGTGATCAAGCCGTTGGTGAAGCAGGATGTCCGCTGATATCCCTCGACCACCATGAAATCCAGGCCATGCAACGGAGATATGTCTGCCTTGGGGAACCACTTTGAAATTCAATCGCGCCTGCTTTTCCTCGAATATGCTCTCACCCTGATCACTATTCCGAGGCAGGCTGATCCCTTTGCTTAGTGGCAGAACCAGTCCTTCTTCAAGCAGCTCACCAGTAGCAAAATCGAGAATGTAGACGAAAATATTTCCAGCATATCCCAAATCCGCAATCGTAGCTGAGAAAAACCGGTGTGGGGTGAACACCGCATAATAGTCCCAGCGCTTGATCCGCAAGCGCTGAAACATCTTCAAAGAATAGAAATGCGCATTTTCCAGGTTGCAATCCAACAAGGGTTGGCGCGACCACCCCACCTGTGTTAATCTTCCCTTTGGATCCAATAATTTGCCGGTTTGAGTGAGCTCAGTCTGCATGATTAATCTTCCACATGTGATTTTAACACGTCAGCAGATATCGTGCCCCCCATAAACGACCATTGCATCTTAAAATCTCAGTGTATAATTCAAAAAAGCCCCCGTAGCTCAATGGACAGAGCATCTGACTTCGGATCAGACGGTTGTGGGTTCGAATCCCGCCGGGGGCGCCTTTTTCATCGAGTAAAAATCAAACCTGCCTCCAGAAAATCACTCTAAAGGCAGGTTTCGTGTGCAATCCGTGTGCAATCAGAATTATCCCTGGTGATTAAATTTCACTTCGGTCGATGAGGTAATCTCATCCATTTGTCGTGCCGCCTCATCTTGAGTGCCAGGAATGAAATGAGTATAGGTGGTTAATAGGATCGACAACGAATGCCCAAGCATCCCTGCTACGGTCACCGGTGGGATCCCATGCGATAGCAAGATCGAGGCAGCCGTATGCCGGCAGTCATGAAGACGAATAGAAGGTAAACCAGAGAGTTTGATCAACTCTTGGAATTCATGGGTAAGATTATCCCCTCCTTGGGGTGTGCCCAGAATGGATGGAAAGACCAGGTCATGTTCTTGCCATTTATCCCTGCTGATCTTCCGCATGAGATCGATATTATATAACTGCGCTCGCAGGTGATCGATCAGTCCAGATCCTAACTGGATCGCTCGCCTCCCAAGATTGGTCTTGGGAGGTTGAAAAACGAACCCTCCTCCCTGCGGATGGAAACATTGCCTCTGGATCAATAGTTTTTGATGGAGCCAATCCACATCCTGCCATTTTAAACCCAGCAGCTCACCCCGCCGCATTCCGGTGGCCAGTGCCAGGTAATATAGGTTCTCGTTGCGATGGCCATGCACGAAATTCAGGAATTTCATTACCTGGTCTTCCGACCAGATATTCAAATCCCTTTTATTTTGTTTGGGCACCTTGCAGAATTCGGTCGGGTTGCGGGCGACCAATCCCAAATTCTTGGCTTGCTCCAGACAGCTATGCAGCACTGCATGTGCCACGCGGATGGACCGCACCCCCTTTCCTGCCGTGGCCAGCTGATCATAGAAATTCTGCACCTGTCCGTAGGATAGATCTTTCAGCCTGATCTTCCCCAGATAAGGCTGGAGGTATAACCGGCTCACCCATCTATATTGTTCGGAAGTTGCCAGGCGGATCTCATTCTTTTTTATCGCCAGCCACCCCTCCAGGAATGTGCTCAGTGTGGTCCGATCATCATCGTAGGTTAAACCCTGCTCGATCTGAGCCTGGATCTTCCGGATCCAATCCCGGGCAGCCTGCTGGTTTCTGGCAGTAAAGGATAAGCGCCGCCCTTTCAGGCTGACCTGTGCCCTCCAGCTCCCACTGGGCAGCTGGCCAATAGTTCCTTCTCCCGCTGTACGCCGTTTTGACATGAATACTCTATCTTTTCATGAAGTATAGCACAAATTTTCTAACAGAACGCATTACAGATGCGATATCCTCAGCGAATCTGAGGGCTTATATAAAAGGAAGTATGTATAATTAATTGGGAGAGAAAAATGAATATCAAATTGACACTTGCAAAATATCCAATCCAGTGGAGATTTGTTTTACGATGGTTCGGATCATTCTTAATCCTGACTTTTTTGAGCATATTATTAGTTAATTATTTCAAACCCAATGGTCATGATTGGCAAATCACTCAGCGTCCGGCTATATTGAATTTTATACAAAAGGGTATAAATCCATATATGAATCCCCATTTCTTCAATCCTCCTTGGCAGTTGATTTTATTGGCTCCTTTTATTTTACTACCACCTGGTGTAGATAATATTGTCCTTTTTTTATTGACACTGATCGTTTTTGGTTATGTTGCCTATTGCTTTGGTGCTAAGCCAGTGGCTTTGGCTTGTTTCCTATTAACCCCTCAAGTATTAAATGTCGCTCATAATGGACAGACTGATTGGCTGGTAGCATTGGGTCTTATTCTACCCCGTCCAATCGGCTTATTCTTGGTTTTGATCAAACCACAAATTGGCGCTGGAATTGCCCTATATTGGTTAATTGATTCATTTAGGTCGGGCGGTATTAAGCGGGTTTTGATTGATTTTCTGCCAGTTACATCTGCTTTTGGATTATCATTCGTCATATTCGGCAATTATCTATTCAATGGAGCATCTCGATTAATCCAACCAGATATTATATGGAATATGTCTTATTGGCCTCAATGGATACCTATCGGTCTGGTCTTATTGATTTATGCTATCCAGAAAAGAAGCCAAAATCATGCCATTTTAGCTTCGCCTTTTTTCTCTCCCTATGTCGCCATTTATTCCTGGTCGACCCCGATGCTAGGAGTAATTGATAACCAATGGATGATGACTGCGATCATGGTTTGTTCTTGGATACTTAAAATGATGCGCGTACTATGATCGATCTGCATATACCATTATAAATAAGCACACACAGCCCGAATAATGGTTGTTGCGACATCTCCACGATTATACATATTATCTAAATTGGCTGAACCCGTCTTAGTATTTAGATAATAAGATGTTTTACTGGTTAATTCAATTATTTTTCTAGCGGTAGAAGTACTATATAGAACTATGATAGCATCGACGCCAGATAAACAAGTAAGTTGTTTGTCACTTTCTGAGTTATTTGCAGTTGAAAGGGTACTATATACTGTCCATGAGATTGATGTTGTATCTGCTACGCATAATAGAACTCTATAATCTACATCCCATATCCCTATTGGAATCGAGATTGTTACTGACCCAAGATTGTACCAAACATTCTGTGTTGGAGTTGCTTGAGAACGATTGCCTGTATCGGTAATTTCGATTGTCCATTTATCTGGATTAAGTGGAAATCCAAATGGAGCTTTTACGGGTGAATAACAAGGACTAGATATTGCCTCATTCTCAAGATTATAATCTGTGCCACCATATAATGTAAGCGTTGTATTTCCGGCTACTGCAATCTTCGTAATAATAAAATATTTCGTTCCTCCAGTTGCCTGAGTGAGCTTAATGCGTTGCCCCACCTGATAAATCCCGCTCACGTCCCCGACCATCGTTGCTGTATAAGTCGGGTCATCTGCACTGGCATAAGTCATGGCAGCAGCGCCTATCCAGCCATTTATTGGTATTCCACCCGCGGCTCCTATTAAATTAACTATCTTTACACGTTTTGAGGTTGTAGCCGAATTATCATAAGTAACAACCTCATCGACTGCACCATCAGGTGTAGTGTCTTCAAGCAATGCATGTAACCAAGTTGAGAATTTCATAATCTAATCTCCATAAAGCCAATCTGTATCTTCATCATTTGCCAAAGGTGTAGTAGTTGCCTCGCCATCTGCCATCAACACTTCATAATGGGAAGCGATGATCAAAGTTTCATCTGCACCATTATTGAATTCTGTAAGGTCAATTCCGCCTCCGGCGACCAATTTGCCATTTAGATATCCCGTCGTTGTATCATTTGCAGACACTTTGACTAAATTCACACCAGTAGCCGCAACAGTTAATATCTCATCTCCACCATCATTCCCTTCGGTAAGTGTTATATTTGCTCCCGATACTAATTTTCCATTCAAATAACCAGGTGTGTTGTCGTTATTTGATATCTTTACTTTCTCGTCTACGCCACCCCCACCAAAAGTTTCATAGACATATTTAAGAACTGTATCATATACCGCCCCGTAATCATAAGTGCCAGACATATATATTGCTGTGAATCCTGTCGGGTGGTTTCTAACTACCACCGGACGCATATTCGTGACTATCGAGCCATTGGTAACAGCCTGAATTGCCCAAGATGTTCCACCATCTGGTGTGATCCCCTTATATATTTCCCAATAACTACCGACTTGTTTTGAATAATAAACTATACTTGGGTCGTTATGATCCAGCACGATCCCGCCTGCATAAGCCTCTGCACCTGCGCCAGATCCGACTCTGCCTCCTGATGTTGTGATTTCGTATGTTTCCCAACTTGAGCCATTCCAGCGTCCATAGTAATAACGGAAGTCACTCCATTCGGTTTCGATTACCTCAAACACGACCACCGGATAGCCATTTACATCAATGGCAACATCCCAAATCCATGATGCTTTAGTTGTGCCGTCATAGACTAGAGTTAAATCTCCTGGTTCAAATGGCATACCAGCAACAATCAGTGTGCCATTCGATTTGTAATAATTTCCACCCTGATAGTAGAAATGATAAAGGGAGGTAAAACCATCATTGTCCGGGTGGCCATCTGTTACGATGATGTCAATACGATCATCCCCATTTTGTACTGTTTTGAAATAGATGATCTTTACACCGCCTGGTGTATATACCTGTATAGCAGCACCCCAGGTAGAACCACCGTCTGTAGACTTATAAACATCTAGCAAGCGCTTGTCTGCTGCTGCATAATCAGATTCACGGAAGAAAACATAAATCGGATCATTGGCTTCTCCTAGAAGCTGAGCGGGATTTGCGTAATCATAAGTTGCTGCCCCAACAGAACCATCTAGATCAGTTTCCGCACCCCAACTGGTAATGTCCTCCGGGTTGGTGCTTATCCTGAGATATTCCGCTGTCCCGTTATGCTTTGAATACCAAACCATCAGGCGCTTGTCACTATCACGGATTAGGATTGAAGGCGCGTCGTGGTCATCAACTTCCAGTGCAGCATGAAGCGTGAACGTAGTTATCAATCGAGTGGCGTGATTGAAAGCGGAAATCTTGATATTGCCGCTGGTGTCCACATAGCCAAAATAAGTCACTCCATTATAATAAAGTGCACGCGGATCTTGAAACCAGCACCAGGCCCCATCATTAGAAACAACGAATGGAGCAAAAAGATTAGTCAAAGCATCTTCAGTCGGATCATGGACATGGTCACCAGGAGCGGCTTGCCCAGAACCCGTACCTAGTGTATGATGGATACCTGTATTGATATCATTTGTGTGCCTTAAGGGATAATTCTTGGCATCCCAGGCAGAGCGGTCTCCTGGATCTGGAATACCTCTGTCCATCCCGATATCTGAATATCCGGGCATCGCCACCGCGTAGGTATGTATCTTTCCGACAGTAGGTTGGAGTGCTCGAATGCCGCGTTCACAGGGTTGATTTTGATGAGAATATGGGATAGCGTCGGTGTAGGGTGGAGTATTTACATTAGTTCCCGCAATGTAATGTGGTACGGTATCTGCTTCTCCGTAAAGTGTGCCAATCACATGATGATTAGAGGGGTCGTCTGCAATGAAGCCAACAATCATCTGGTCAACATCTGCGCCTGCCCACGGAGCGAAAGAAATCGGGTCATCATCTATACCAAGAGTAGAATCTATTGTAGCCCATTCATCAGTCGTGACGTGTATTTCGCCAGCTTCTAGTTCTCTGTGATGGTCTGGATCGATATAATCAAACCACATAGAATCTTGACGAGCCGGGAGGGCAATGTTCGTTTGTAAATCAGTTCCAACTCCCCCAGAGGTTATTCGTGTTAGATAATGAGTCCCCGTTACTCCTGTAATCTCATATATTCTGTCTGGAGTTAGGGGATTGTAGCCAAAATGATGTCCCTCCCAGGTATAATATTGATTCCACGTAATCCCTAAATCAGAACTATAAAACACCCAATCATTATGAAGATAAAGAGTTCCAGCGTAGGTAGCAAGCCATATGTAATTTCCACTGGACCGGATATGCCATACATCCTCTGTATTAACATTTGTTACAAGATGACCTATCCAATTATCCCCATAATCATCAGATCTAATCGCGTAAGTATTCGTATTCCATCTGAATAATGCCCAAATTCTGCCGGGTACAATTAAATCAGCACAAAAACTCTTCAATCCCATTGTGCCACCGACTTGACCACAAGCAGTTCTGGCTTGCGCGGGAGTTAAGATACTCGTCCAGTTGCCACCGTTTTCCCTACGATATAGTGTTTCGTCACCCCCTAATAGAACATATTGTCGACCCAATTGATCAAATGGGTCAAGGTCAAATTCTACACACCAAAGTCCGGAAAGTCCTGCATTGACAGCCGTCCATGTAGGCTGAATATCGGGGTCAGAGAAGTCATCGGTATAATAAACCCCTAAATTAGTTGTTGCTACGAAAATCTTACTAGGCCATGCCATGCTAGCTCCTTATTGGCGAAGTGGTAGCTTCGATCTTCCCACCCCGAATATCAAAATCTGCGAGTCCGTCTGTTGCAGTTCCATGCCCAACACCGCCTCCCACTGCAAAAGCGTCAATCATAAAATCTTGAGTTTGACATTTTCCTGCTGAATCAGGTATTCCATAAACTCCTAAAGCATCTCCACCGCCATTGGCAAAACATTTACCGATAGATTTGGTTATGATCAAATCTCCGTTCCCAACCTGAACTACATAGGCATTTCCTACCCCATTATTAGTCACAACAATCGTGCAATCATTGATAATCGCCTCACCTGAGGGAGGCCCTATTATTCCGGCTATATCTCCAGCTGAATTGACAGTTAGAGCAAGGGTAATGCTTTTTAGAAAACTATTATTTCCTCCCAGCATAATTATTCCAAGAATGATCGTATTATTGCCTGTACTTTTCACTCCCACCCCGGCAGGCACAGTCACGTTCTCGGTAAATGTCCCGGCTGGAGTTACAACCACCTGTCCGGCGCTGGCGGCTGCCAATGCTAAAGTTAAAGTGGCAAATTCTGCCACTGGATTTCCGCCATCATCGTAGAGCAGGAATGAATCTCCACCCAGACCAATTGTGGTTATATCCCCAGCAACAGTCAGGTCGATCCCCGGTCCTTCACCGATCACAGACTTTACCAATCCCTGGACAAAATTACCTAAAAGTGGACGTAAGCGTTTCGCCAGCGTGGTCAGATTATTTTCGTCAGCCATCTCTGGGGGTCCCTATCTGGAATGGATCGATAAAGCCTCTGGGTATCAGATTCAAGCGGTCCTCATCCGGGATATACTCCGCTTCATCGATGAACATTATGGTGGGATCTGCCAGTTTGGTGGTATCAACTGACGCCGGCACGATATCCTTTAAGCGTGTCCAGATCCCCACCGGGCAGATTTCCTTGCGGATCACCGTATCATACGGATCTCTCAGAGAGCCATCTTTTAAGATCATGTTGGTATAAGTCGGAACAATGGGCTCTTCATAGACTCTTAGCATTCTTCCGAGTGTCACCTCACAGAGCAATCGCCGATAATTGCTGGTTCCCATATTTAAGAGTTCGGTGATCTCAAAATATCCGTTGGCTTTACCATCTCGCGTTTCAGCCGTTGATATTCCGCTGGTTGTTTCAAGGCTGATGCTTGAAATGAACTCGCCACAGCTGTTTATCATGGCTGAGATCTGGGTTGCCGTATCCACCAAATTCACACCGGCATTGGCATAATAGCGCCAGGCCAGGGTATCGAACCAACCCCGGCAATAGAGGGTGGCTGAGTCCGGTCCTTTTTCTCTTTCAGAGATCACCGGGGTTGGATATTTCTTTTCTGCCAGATATTTATCCCGAGCTGCCAGGGCATGCGTGGCATTGGTTCCACTGGAGGTGAATAATATCTCGCGCCGTCCATATTCGGCCGTTGAAATAATATCCTCTACCCAGGCTGTCATCGCTGGTTGCCCCTGATTTGCACTATCCTCATAGATCACACCAACATAATTAGCCATCGTATCAATATTGATTCCCACCGACCATAGACCAACATTGATATTTAGTTCAGCCAAATAACCCCACCAGACCGCATCCCCTTTATCCGAAAATATCTGCACCGGACAACGCATATATTCAGCCAGCTCCCACAGATCCAATTCAGTTCCAGTTACATAGATCTCCGCACGTTTCGGGCCTCCGATCACGGAATGTGAATAGGGTCCAACCTTATAATTGACTTGCAAGGTGATCAAAATTGCTGAAAAATCACGCTTCCAAATTATTGCAGTACCTTTCATAAGGTCCGCCGTCTTGGATGGTAGAAAAGTTTTACGGAGATCGTCCGGGCTATTTCGGCTAATTGAGATGTGGAACTGTGCATCAGGAAATATAGACGCTGTTTTTTGCCTGGGTAAAGCGCGATGGGATTACCATAACCAATCAAGATTCCCGCTTTATCATCCCCGGCGCCATTATCGATATATGCGACCTCGTTCAACCCATCATCGATCATTCTTCCGTTCTGGACCACACCATAACCGGCGCACTCCAGCATTCGATAACCATCCAATGGCGTAATTTGCTCGAAGTCCAAATTAACACTGATGGGTGATCCGGTATTTTGCTGGCCAGTCATGATCATGGTCAGTGCAGTCAGGTTGGTCTGCCCAAGTAGCCAGGGCGGTAATCGTAATGTGAACAAGTCTCGGACAGAATAACCACGGGTTGTATCCAATAATACCTGGCCGGATTGCCAAATGGTTGTCCCTGAATATACCAACTTGATCCGATATTTGATCGGAAATAATGGAGCTGAATCCTTGAAACGAACTATGATCTTATAATATTGACCCCAACAGGTATTCAAGAAGCTATCAGTTAAAGCCCAGGTGAACATGGTGGCTTCTGCACCTGAAGCTAATGATGATTCCATATAGGCTCCACCCGAGCTGCTGGAATCACCGGCATGTGGTGTACCTGTGCTTGAATCTTCTCCCTCGATGATATGATCGAAATTAGCCGGATCGGTCCAGTTTTGCCCAATCCATGAAACAAAAAGCCTCGAGGATGCATAAGTATTAAGTATTTCCAGGCGTGTCGGTCCAGGTAGATCTCCCAGCACATCTGCCGCCGCGATCTCGACCCAATTATCGTGATGGTTGGGGCTGGCGCCCCCTCCATCGTCATGATTGAAGACCGTCAATCCAGCCGTGTTATTCGTCCCATTCCCATTGGTGAGCGGCACCTGGATCTCATCCATCGCATCCCAATAAGGTTTACGCTCGACGATGATTGTGGCTATTACAATGTAATGTCGCCAGGTTGACTCTAATTTACTATCGTAGATTACATCACCATCCAATAGTTTCGACATCCAGGCATTGCTGGAATTATCCACTTCATAATAAAACCAGGCCGCCTGGGCATCATTCTTATGCCGTTTTGCATGCTCGAAAGCCAGCCGGATGGCATTGATCTTCGCGTGTAGATCAGCGCTGGACGATCCCTGTATCCGGATCTGGAATTGGTCGCTGATGCTCTCCATTCCTTCATCGGCCGTCTCAGGATAAAAGCCGCCCAGGACTTCATACCCATCAGCTTGAAAATCCAGGGTGATCCCACCATAAACAATATATAACTGCATGGTCATGAGCTGCGCCTTTCAAACTCTTCCGCTATATAGCGTGCCTGGCGGCGCATATCCTTTTCTTTCCCGGGCACAGCATATAGATTGATGGTTAATGGTACTGCAGCTGGCGGCATCTGATTCTTATGATCAGCCATTGCCATCCCAGCCTCTCCAAAAATATCCAACCCCCTTAATTCCATTGTTGGCAGTTTGTAATTGGATAAAGGCGTTATATTGACATATTCATTCTCATCCTCTCCTGCCAAGAAAAATGTCGGTTTTCTCACTATCCCTTCGAAGCCGGTTGCTGCACCAATATAGGGTTCACCTTTTTCCCAAACTCCACTGGGAATATTGGGGATTGCATCACCCGTCACGGTCACATGAATACCCACTTCATGTTGTCCTGTGATTTTATCAAGCGCCAGGGCAGCATTATCCGCTGCAGTTGTAACACCACCCACATCTGTCACAACTCCATTCATCATTGCTTCAAAACCGGCATAATCGCCTGGATGATTTCTTAGCCAATTAATTGCTTTATCTGTCGCCATCATCGCATTCATGGTTGCTTCATCGATCAATCCCCATTTCAAAGCAATTTTTGCAAAGGCTGTCGAATCACTGAAACCCATTGCTGCCATTTGCTGCGCCAAAATCCCCAGGATGATGCGCTTTGTATCTTCCTCATGAGTTGTGGCATTCTCATCGTATTGTTTCTTCAGGTCCGCATATTTACCCTTCAACTCTAATATCTTTTCGCCCAAAGGATCATAGCCATCTCTAATGGCTTTATCAATTTCTCCCTGGATTTCACCCATTTTGGTATTCAGATCACCTTGGGTCTCAGTAAATTTTTCCTCATTCGGTCCAAGAGTGCCATTGATATATTCATTCAATCGACTTATTTGCCTTATGGCAGTTTCTTGGGCAGTGGCCAATATATCCGCTTGATTGGCTGCATTTTCCATATGGGTGGCATATTGTTCAATCAGCAAGTCGTTCTCTGCCGTACGTAATTCATCATCGAGTATGCCAGCAGCTGTTGCAACCCCATAAATTGATGTTGCCGCTATATCGAAGGTTTTAGGTATTCCGTCTGCGTTATCTTTAATTGCATCAATGGCACCTGCAAAACCGAAATACTTCTGCCGTAATTCTTCCATTCTTTTAGATGATAAACCACCATGCCACAATGACCAAGTGAGGTCAACTATAAAGGCAAGTATATTTGCGCCCTCCTTCAATCCGGCAAGTCCTGCATTCAAGCCACCAAAAGCCTTATCTAAACCAGAGATTCCATCTTCGGCATGCTTAGATGCATCGTAAGTACCGGTCATGGTTTCAGTAATATCTATTAGAACTCCAAGGACCTTTATCGCGGCTGGATATAATTTTTCTCCCAATGCTGTTTTTAAATTTTCAATTTCAGCTGCCAGAATACGTTGTTGATTAGCAAGTCCTCCAGATGTGCGGGCAAAATCACCTTGCGCCAGGGTGGTTTGTTCCATGATCAGCGCATAGGCCGCTTGTGCCTTGGCACTGGCATCCAATGCACCCTTGCCATTCCACAGGCCCATCTCGAGCGCTTTTACTTTCAGAATAGTCTCGTTGATGTTGATTCCTAGGCTTTTCAATGGCTCAGTTTCACCCGATAAGCCAGCCCTGAGCTTATCCATTACCTCTGTGGGATCCATATTATTGAAACTGGCTAGGTCACCCGCCAGATTGACCAGCCCGATGGACATATCCGCTGATTTATCCTCTACCATTCCCATCGATCGGAACAGATTTCCATAAGTTCCTGCCGCTGATAAAGCGGCATTTTCACTCATTCCCAGGGATGAAGCTGCGCTCTTACCGAATTCCAGCACCTTCTTTGCCTGTTCGCCAAATACGATTTTAGATTTAGAGACCGTCTCATTCAAATCCGAAAACTTCTCTATTGCCTCTTTGGAAATGGCACCAAATGCCCCAATTCCGGCTACAGCCAAAGTAATCGGATTAGTCAGTAAGTTAAATGCAGAACCTAACGCTGGAACTTGTGTTTTGAGATTATTAACTTGCGTCCCCAGAGCCTTGAGCGCACCCCCTGCCTTCCCCGATTTATCCTCCATGCCCTTCATGGCACCCTCGACCTTGCTGCGTGCCTGTTTCAGGTCGCCGTCTAGTTTATCCAGCGTGGCCCGGATAGGAACAAATGCCTCACCTAGCTGCGATTCACCGGCCATGTTTTACCTTTTTCAACTGATCTGCCAATTTATTTAAATCTATGTTTGCCGTCATATCTTTGAACTCACGCCGTCTTTTCTCCAGTTCTTTACCATGCAGTGGCTTCGCTGGCTTTGTATTTAATAACTGTTTGAGTGATGGTATATGCTTGGCGCGTATCAGCATGGCTGTACTCCAGGCCTGGACGATGTCCAATTCCTGGCGACGATCATCCCTCCAGATGGATGCTTCGATCGCCATGTATGCTTCCCGCGGTGTCATTTCCCAGAACTCTGCCACACCGATCCCGCAGCGTAGCGCCTGTTTCAGGAGCCCCTCGAAATCGAAGGACTCCTGCCTCAGTTTGGGTCGCTGTCACCCTCTGCTGCAATCTCTTCATCGGGTTTATAGCTCATCACGGTCGCCACGGCCTCCATCACTGGGGTGGATACAGCCATATAGCCCACTTCGTCTATGACGTTTATGGCATCATTGTTCGAAACAGGTCGGCTGCCCGTGCCAGCATCCATCCTGGCTGCTTCCATTCCGGAACGCAGCAGTGCTACCAGGTCGATATAGCTGAGCTTATTGGTGACAAAACTTCTCAGCACATCTGGAATGCTCTTACCCAGCTGCTTCTCAGCGCTGAGAAGTGCCCGGATGGTGAAGAGTAGGTGGATTTCGCCATCCTTGGTATGGATAATACCCTCATCACGTGCCCCCATCAGCTCCCGACCTCCTCAAAGAATCCATCCACGGTTAGGGATAAGGAGCACTTCGCTTCGCCCTGGTCCGGGAATGATTGGCTCATCGAGTCGATCTTGGCATTGGCAGTTCCGAGCACCACGCCTGACTCTTCCCACGCCACCAGAATCAGATCACCATTCCGGTTGGCATTACGCAGTGCCTGATAAGTCGCATCGTTCGGCACGTATAGGGCATCCATCGAGATTTTTGCCGAATAGCGCCCGGGCAGCACGCGCTGGGCACGGCTGTCCTTGCTCGATACGTCGATCGTCCCCGTCGACTCTTCGATCGTCGCATCCCTCTGGCTGCCTATGGCCATTAAGGCCGGCACTCCCGGTGTCCCAATGTTGACTAAAATAAGTAATTCTGTTCCATTCATTGCCATTGTCTTACTCCTTCTGAGCCAAGGCTCAA
>Ga0315277_10008016_pt1 | contig 13625 bp, 17 predicted proteins | sample YL17G05_15_MG_FD_203695 | JGI IMG/M metagenome (GOLD analysis project Ga0315277, IMG submission 203695) | Sediment microbial communities from Yellowstone Lake, YNP, Wyoming, USA - YL17G05_15 | ecosystem: Environmental > Aquatic > Freshwater > Lake > Sediment | place: USA: Wyoming | collected...
GTCTGGGCCGATAGTCCAGCTGTATCATAATTGTCAGACTGCAATAGCTATTGACGGCACTGGCATTTAACTTACTGCACTATTTACCTAATTGCGCACTAAGGCAACCACTCCACAGCATGGAGGCGTGTTAGGTGGGGTATCGATTGAGTTGTGAGTATCAGTGGGTTCTTAGAGAAGATGGGGCATTTGTGTACTCACCCCGCGACGGGACCGTTAAAGTCGTAAACGAGACGGGAGCTATCATACTGAGGCAGTGCACAGAGCGAAGCGTTGAGGAAATTGCTGCTAGCATCTGTAGTCAGTTCTGCCTATCAGGCACCACAGACCGAGTTAGGCAGGACGTAGAAGAATTCCTCGAAGCCATGGTCAAGGAGGGTTACTTGTGCTCGAAATAGACCGGTTCTACGTTACTTTGACCGAGCGCTGCAATATGAGGTGCCCACACTGCTGGATTTCTGCTGGAGCTCATGCAGTATCCTACGAGGAAATCTCTGGAAGGGAAGTCACTCGAGCAATCGATGAGTTGATTCCGTTTGGCCTCAAAGCGGTCAAGCTAACAGGCGGGGAGCCTCTAGTGAGAAAACCTGTAGCCTACGACATCATGGAGCACTGCTCTCAGCAGGGACTCCACATAAGCCTTGAGACAAATGCGGTCCTCGTTGACAAGGTTGACATTCAGCGTATTTCCTCCCTCTCTTCAGTGGAGTTTGGGACAAGCCTTGACTTTCCGACAGCCATGGAATTCGACGCGTTTCGAGCCTTCCCGGGTGGCTTCGCTCGAGTTACCGACACTATTAAGGAGATGGCAAGAACAGGGACAGTGACTAGCACGATGGCGGTATTCAGGGACAACCTTGGGTTGATGGAGGCGGTGGCCGATTTGGTTGTGGACTTAGGGGCTAGCGCCAGGTTTCTGCTATGTATGGATCTTGGCCGGGCAGAAGATAGGATGAATGGTAGGCTTCTCTCTTCCGCGGAGATCATTTCGTTCTACAGAGAGGTCAACCGCTTAGCAGGCAAATATCCCGGGCGCGTGAGTGCAATGACCCCCTGGGCCATGGCGGACCTCAGCGGTCGCCTCAGGATTGGAAAGTGTGATGCCGAGAGAATGATTAGCCTGCTTCCGGATGGTTCGATATCTACATGCGGTATAGCGATTATCAACACGCGAGCAGTGCTAGGGAACATACGTACCCACAGCATTGCAGATGTATGGAGAGACTCACCTGTAATGTGCGAGTTACGGAATCGGAACCAGGTCAAGTATAAGGGCGTGTGCGGAATGTGCATGTTCCAGGACGCTTGCGCCAACCGTTGCCCCGCTTATGCCTTTGACGTATTTGGCTCATTCGATGGCCCATATCCTGTCTGCCAGCGGCTCTATGAGGATGGACTGTTCCCGAGTGAGTTCATCGTTCGTGATAGAGGTGCGGTGATGGTGGAGAATGCCTAGTTCATTGGAAAAGGTATACTTACGGTTTCTTGAGCACTCACCTGTCAACACTACGCTAGTTGGGTCTGGTTTGCGTCAGAGTCAAGAGCTTGGGGCATCTCACGTAAGACTCGTAGGAAACTACCTTGCGGACATAGAAGTCCTGGAACAACTGATGTTGATTGTATCAGAAATTGGCATGACAATGTCGATAGACGTGCCTCTGGGAAAGGTCACCAACTGGACCCTCGAGCTCCTTCGACAATATGCTGAGCACCCCGAAATTGGGATTGACTTCACTCCTCCTCAGGGCCCTAGCCAGAATCCCCTCTTCAAGGGACTACTTGCCAATGTATATGCTACCGACGACAATACCGCCCTCATCCCCAATGCCATCACCAAGGCCCTGGTAACCATAGGATTCAGACGCGTGAAACTTCTAGCTTATGCATATCGTATCGGAGATCTTCGTAAGTACTTTGCTCTCGCTCAGCAAGTCCAACACCTACACAGCATCTTTGGAGATGCACTGTACAGCCTATACCCGATATGGCTACTGCCTATCGGTAACATGAGACTGACCCGGAGAGTCTGCAACTACCAGAGAACCGTTAGTATCCTCACTGACGGTACGGTTTATGTCTGTAACGCGAGAATACGAGTGGATGAGGCACGACCATCTCTTTCAGATGCCTCTCTAAAGCGCATCATGGAGACGAGCAGCCGGTTGAGGGCGTTTTACTCCATGCTGCCCACAGACCTAACAGGGATTTGCGCTATATGTATCTTCCGTGACTATTGTGGTAACGTTTGCCCCTCTATGGTCTATAACCAGACGGGCGCATTCAACAACTCTTTTCCTGATTGCCAGTATGTCTATGAGCAGGGGCGATTTCCAAGTGAGTTCATTGCTACCAAGCCTGGAACCAGTTGATCTCATTTACACGAGGGACGTACGGCCTTTGTCAGCTCCCGTCAGGGAATACCAGCACTTGGCTCTGACGCTTGTTGCTCTATGGAAGGACCGTTCATCATGGAACAAATACGTGGATTCTTACTGGGGTGGTGGATGCGTATACGGTAAATGCTATCAAGCCGCAGTATCCCTCTGCGCACTCATGCGTTACTCCGGACACTCCCATAGCGAATGCCTGGTTATCGTAACATCCGATAAACACAATGCACTGCACGAATCACTGCACGCAACTGTTCTGGCTCTATATGGCGGAAACTGGCTGATCGTGGACCCGACTAAGCCGACATCCGAAGAGGGGATATGGGTGCTTGAAGACGCCCAATTGACTCTAAGCCAACTTAACATCTGGTGTGTATTCAACGACAGGGTTTCGCTGCTTCAGCTGAAACCGAACATCGAGTCACCATACGCTATCGGTGATAGCCGCTAATGGGACTCTCAGGATTAAGGGAGGTGATACACTCTGGCTTATTCCATCTCTAATGTGACAAAGGTATACGAAAATGGCACTGTGGCCAACAGAAACATCTCCTTCGAGGTCGTTCCCGGAGAGATACTGGGAGTTTTCGGGCCCAACGGGTCCGGTAAGACCACACTGATCAGACAGATGGTTGGCCTCCTCCGGCCAAGTGCAGGGTCGATTCTCCTTATGGGGTCGGACTTGAGCAAGAGACCGGATATGGTGCCGCAACACGTTGGGTACCTAGGTCAATCAGAGAGTGGCTTTAGTGCCTTTACTTTTCGTGAACTCATAGTTCATGCAGGGGTGCACAGAGGCTTAACACCACGGCAGGCCTGTACTGAGGCGGATGAGCTAATTGGCATGTTTGGATGTAGTCATATTGCAGGAACCCTTCGTTTTAGGCTGTCAGGCGGCGAGCGAAGGCTATCACTTCTTCTGTCAGCATTGATCGCCCAACGTAGCGTCCTAGTTCTGGATGAACCCACGAACGAACTGGACCCCTCACACCGGACCCTCGTTTGGCAGTACTTGCTGGCCCACAGTAAGGACAGGGGCGTTTCCATCGTACTCGTTACCCATAACGTCCTAGAGGCTGAGACCGTTGTTGATAGAGTGGCGATAATCCACCACGGGTTGCTGATCGCCATCGGTACCCCTGGGGAGCTCAAGGCGGAGTTCGGAGACTCGGCACGGGTAGAGATCACAGTCAGGGCTGGGGCAGAAGCGTACTTACCTGCTGAGGCCGAGAGAATCCACGGTCAGAAGTGGCGAATGGTCGTTTCCAGAATGTACGCTACCCAGCTGTTCAATGACTTCGCCGCTAAGGCCGGATCCGATGCAATAGATGACTTTCGCATCACGTCGGTGTCGCTTGAGGATGTCTACGGCAGGCTGACAAGGAGGGCAGATGCACTCTCATGCAAGACATAGAGCGCAGGACATGTCGATCCGTGGTAGATTTCGTCTGGATTCTGAAAGGCCAACTGTACTCTCTACGCATACAGTGGTTCTGGTACGTTGTCCTCCTATCGATCTCGCCGTTGAGCTATCTCTTCTTTCTGTGGTACTACAGCGCGTCCATGACCTCCTCAGACACGGCAATCTATGTCATCAGCGGATCGATCGCCAGCAGCGCCGTCAGTGCCGCCATGCTCAGCCTCGGGCAGACGATAGCGTCGATGAGGCAGACAAACGTTTTGGAGTTTTACGCCACTCTACCAGTCAGCAGGCTCGCGTTCGTCTTGGCGCTTGCTGGTAGGGGAGTTCTTCTCGCATTTCCTTCGGCATTAGTCGTCCTGCTTATTGGTTCAGCAGTCCTCAACATCGATATATGGGGAAGACTCTGGGCAGTTGCGGTTGTGTATCTGGCTGGTGCATTCAGCTTGGCTGGTCTTGGTGCGATGATAGGGTTTTACAGTAGGACCCCTGAATCTGCAAGTCTGGCGACACAGGTGATTCAGCCGCTATTGGTGCTCTTTGCGCCTGTATACATGCCCATTCAACGCCTTCCCGACGCCCTGCAAATCACTTCAAGAATAATCCCTACAACCTATGTGGCTGACGCCATGAGGGGGGCGCTCGGAGGCAGCTCCATGAACCCGCTCTACCTCAACCTGGGAGTCCTCATACTCTCTGGGGTTGCGAGTCTGTCCTTGGCACTTAGGCGTGCTAGCTGGCGGGTCGGGAGAAGTGACGCACGGTAAAGATGTCAGTCCGAATGGTTTCCGACCACGGAGAGCTAGATTTATAAGGGTGCCGCGCCCTTGGCGTGAACCATTGGAGTCACTGCGTGGCTCGGTTGCCCCGAGAAGGGAGGGATAAGCATGGGACGGTACGAAAAGCCGTCCATTTCAGATCTGGACGTCCGCACCAGAGAGTGCTGCCTGGGCCAGTGCTGTGTGGGAAAGGAATAGAGCACTCATAGTACTTACACCCGGGACCGTGCAATGCTTGCACGATTCGGGAGCAGTCGCTGGAAAGGAGGGATGAGCATGAAGCGGTACGAGAAGCCAGTCATTGTTGACCTCAGCCTTCGCACCAGAGACTGCGGCCAGGGCACCTGCTGTGCGGGACATGAGTAGAGCCGCCCGCGTCATCTCTCCAGGCATTTGACTCAGACTCGGCTGGCCCATCGTGGATGGTGGGCCAGCTCGCGTATCGGGGTGGTACGGCTTAGCTGCACATTCTGCCTTGCTGCAGGTCGCCCCTTCCTCTCGGAAAGCGTTGTGCACCTCTGCATTCACTGATAACCAGTGCCTGCTCATCGCGGCATATCTGACCGTGTGTTTCTCCATGGGGCTGTTGTGTCTGCTAATGGGCCTGTTGCCAGACTCCTGTGCTCGGGCCCTTTTCAGCTACAATTAGGTCAGAGGCTTTGAGCAGCGCCGCGCTCCGCCTCCACAGTCGAGTCATGAGCGGCATACGGCGAACTGAACAGCCCTGTCCCAAGAAGTGGTATCATCGCAATTATTCGCGGATTACGCATAGAGGCATAAAGGATGACGACACGATGTGTCGAACGTGTATTACGGTGTCGAGGGAACGGACTCTCTTCTGAGGCATGTGTAGTCGTGGCGCGTCCCGGCCTATCTCGGAGGACACTGATCTGCGCCATGCTCTCTCGGCCACCTAGACTGGGGGTAGGTGGGTGTCTGAGGTGCGCTTAGCGTGTCATGCGAGGTCAGCTCTCTATGTGGTCTATGCCTTCCTGCTGGGTGTTTTCCTCGCAGGGCTACTTGAGGTGTTGGCCGCGATGCTACGCAGCGCAGTGCTAACCATGCTACTCCTCTGGGCAATGCTCTTGGCATCCTCATGGTACATCTTCAAGCGCAAGGGCATTACGCCAAGGTACGACTGGAGACTCGCCCTGAAGCAGTTGGTGGCCGACTGGCGCACCGTCGTGGCTCTAGCGCTGCTAGATTTGGCTATGGTTGTCTGTATCGCCCGCGTTGACAGACAGGCACTGCTCCCCAGAGGCGATTTCCTAGCGAATTATCTGCTCAGCAAAGTGCCGGCGGCATTCGTGGAAGAGATCTTCTTTCGCGCCGCGGTGCACGGCATCTTTGCCGGTGCTGTGCCAGCGTCTCTCGCGGTGATTCTCACGTCCGTGGCCTTCAGCATGGCGCACATCGGGACATTGCGCTGGGGTTCGGCCATCCTCTGCCGGCTTTCGATGGTGGCTCTCGCCTACGTGTTCATCTGTAGCTGCGTTATCACCGACAGGTATCGACGCAATGGAAACCTGGCATACGTGACACTGCTGCATTGTTGGCAGCCGCTAGAACGCAGACTTCTGTGCGACTTGCTGATGATGTTCGGCGTATGAAGATGTGATAGGCCAGCCCTGCATATCAGTTCTGCAGAGTAACACACATTTCTGCCCACCTGCGAGTTGGCGTTCCAGCTCACCTCTCTGTGTCTTCATCTCGTTGACCTCGTTCACGATGAGCACAGGGTCAATTCCCGACTTGATCGCTTCCATAAGGCGGCTTCATGCCCAGGTCGCAAAGTGTCTATCTTGTCCCTTACGGTCTTCAATTGTTGATCGCGTTCACGGTTGCGCTGAGCCACGCCAGATTGTATCTTCTTGATGAGTTCATCAATATGATCAGGCGTCGTGTACCTGTTGCAGATTTCTTCAACAAGTGCCTGTTCAAGCCATTCCTTTTCCACAGCAAGTGCTGGTGCAGGCATGGTTCCCTGTCGGAGGGTGTTTCCCACATGAGTACTTGGCCCATTCACGTCGGCCATCTCCATATCCGGTGACATTACCGCCACAACGCGAACACACGAACATGGGATTCTCCTCTGCATTTCTGCCTGCCAGCAGATACTGACTACGGCGGGTAGCACCCGTTGAGGCAATACGCCGGTTTGCTTGTTTGCGGGCAAGGGCTTCCTGAAGTCGAGCCTAGATTATTAGGGCTGGATGAGCATTCAGCTGACGGACCCACTTCTCTGGCGGGTTATACTTTGCCCCTTTGGTGTGCTTATCCTCTTTATTCCAGAGCGCGATACCGGCGTACTCTTCGAGCCAGTCGGGTCTTATCAGACCGAAGATAAGGCTGCCGCTTGGCGTGGGCTGAAACGCGGGTTTGGAGCTGTGAGCCGCATTGGGGTTCGTGAGAAAGTGGTCCAGAAGGATGTGCGTCTTCTAATGGATATGGGCAAAGGCATCCCTCAGAGGAATCGGTGCGGCGTTCGGTGTGACGGACGCTAGCGAGGTGGGAACGCACTTGGCGAAATATGCAGATCGAAAGGCCGAAGAAGAAGGGAGCACGTTTGGGGCTGAGGTTGTTAAGAAAGCCGGACGCTTTGTGGGCCGACAGATTGAGATGGACTTGGACAGCCCATAGTGAAAACTTCGGAGTCTTTCGCCCACCGAGGACGCGGCAAGAACAAAACAGGGCACGGTTGTCCATTCCTTGGACAGCTGTGCCCCCGTAATCGCCGTGATTATTCTGAGTAGAAGATATGCACCCTGCCAACAGATCAAGACAGTATAGAAGACGACCTTGACGTCTCCAGTTGGTATGTGTCTGTCAGCAAGCTCTGGGGTCTCGGAGGCTAGCCAGAAGCAGGCTGAGCATGTCTAGTCAGCTTCCGTCTCTGACCTTCTAAGTAGCGCCATGCACGTTCGTCAAAGTCTCGTCTCTGATGCTCTCTCTCGATACTGTCGAGAATGTACCGCCTAAGGTCGTCCAGAATCGACAGCTCATATTCCTGCGCAATGTGTCGGTCCTCATCGAGTATGTCACCGAGTATCTTCGCCTTCCTTGCGCTATCGATTGAGTTCCAGACACTCGGTTTCATGAACCAGTGGTCGGATCCGTGCACCATCCATGATTCAACCATACTCAGCAGTGCCAACCCGTGTTGGGTTTGGTAATCCATGTACTGGTAGAATAGCTCTCGATGCCTGGGATTTGCGGCGGCCAGAATATAGGTTCGGTCTTCGAATGGCAAGACGTTTAGGATCATTGTGAACTGATCGCTTTGGTCGTCTACGGAGTACCCGAAGCCCCCTCTACCTGCCAGACATACGGGAATGCTGTGGTCAACCTCCACGAACTGATACACGAGATGATGTTGACCACCAGTAGCCAGAACGTCATGGCAAGAGGGAGCGTACAAATCCCGTTCAAAGGAAGTCAGGATGGTCCTTCGCTTGGCTGTTTCTTCGCGAAGGGCAGCTAGCATCCGGTCTTCGAACGTCAAGGACACAGATTTTATGATGTCCGACGGCGCACCTCGTTGAACCAACCTGGAGTCTGTTTCCTTCCGAAAGTGCTCCTGCTGTATTTGGACATATTCTCGCTCTTGACGAATGAGACACTCAAGGTTCACTTGCTGTACCACCATTTCACGACAGATCGACCTGAAAACCTGGGAAACTAACTGCTCTTCGCCACTAAAGATCTTTGACTTCTCGTAGCTACCAAAGAGTCTTTCGTGCTCTTCGCAGAAACCGGGATATGTTGAGGCATGGCCTACACCGACCTTCAGCATCTGCACGCTTCCACTCCTGAATTGCGGCTGTAGGACATGATTCCTTTCCGATATGAGGCGTAAGGACGCTTCTTTCGGGACTGTGTGGGAGGAAGCGATACTTCGCCTACTGCAGCCCGGAAAGAGGCACCTTCTACGCGTCTTCAGGGCCCGATCATTCTGATGGTAAGACCTATACAGCAAGGCTCTTGATTCGGGGGGCGTACAAAGCACCGCGCTTGTATCTGCAAACAGATCAAACACTTCATCCGCAACATCCTCGACGATCTTTTTCCACTCAGCAAGGTCTTCCATTCTGGCGTGCTGTCTCTCCCTCACCGTGAACAAAGCGAGAATACCTTACGATGGTACCATAAGGAAGATGAATAGCGTATAGAGAGGGGGCTATCGCCTGACCCCCCAGACCACTTTAATGACTGATTGAGGCTCTCGATTCGTGCAAACTATACGCGCCCCGCTCCCGGCTCGAACCCGCAAGTGCTAGGTATGGTAGGTTAAGCGGCATTGAGGTGAAACCGTCGGAAAGTATGGGTGTCGCCCTCCCGCCACCAAGAAGCACCTTGCTAGAAGCAGGGTTTCATCTGCCTTTTAGATGTTACAGCGGCCCAAGGGCCTTACGTGCCCTTCACACTCAAGGATTGAACCTACCGCTCTTGGTACGCAGGGTTCTCAAGGCTGGCCCTTCAATGATTTCTCCTTCATAGGTGAATCTGGAACCGTGGCACGGGCAGTCCCAGGAGAGCTCTGCGGCATTCCAGGCCAAGTCGCACCCCATGTGTGTGCACGTAACATCTACGGCATGAGTCTTTCTTTTCTTATCCCTGAAAACGCCGATCTTGTCGCCGTCATGGGAGACTATTCTAGCCTCACCCGGTTCCAGGTTAGTGTCCGTTGGTATGCTCTTCAGCTTGTCACCGACCAGATGCTTGGCCATGTCGAAGTTGATCTTCGCAAGGTTCTTGATCATAGGGTCACCTTCAAAACGTGACGGGTCATAGACTGACGCCCAGGGGCTCTCACCCTTAACGATCAAGTCCCTTAGCAGGATGGCAGAGGCAGTGCCATTTGTCATACCCCATTTGCGAAAACCCGTGGCCACATACACGTTGGGGCTGCTAGAAGTGATTCTGCCGGCATAGGGGATATCGTCTAGTGTGGTGTAATCCTGGGTCGACCACCTGAACGGCATCTCCGCAACGTCAAACGTCTCTTTGGCGAACTCAATCAGGTTCTGGCAGTGCGTGTTGGTGTTGGGACCCTGCCCGGTCTTGTGATGTTCTCCGCCCACGAGAATCAGCTTACCCTCGTCCGACGGTATACAGCGCAAGGACCTACCGGGCTGTTCTGCGGTTATGTACATACCGGCTGGGAACTCCCCGTCAATCCGTATCCCCAGCACGTAGGACCTTTCTGCGTACATGCGCGCGAAGTAATAGCCGTTGCTCCCATAGACCGGAAAATGGGTAGCGATGATCACTTGTTCCGCGGTAACCCTGTGCCCTCCTGCGGTGATTACGGTGCAAGGCCTATCTTCGTGAAAATCGACCGCCCGGGTCTGCTTAAAGATATGGCTGCCGCGGCCTGGTATTTCCTTGGCCAGGGCCAACAGGTACTTGCGGGGATGGAATTGAGCCTGGTTGTCGAAACGTTCACTCGCCTTGATCTTGATGGGCAACGGCAGGTGCTCCAGGTATTCGGCCTTAATGCCGAGGCTAATGGCGGCGTCAACCTCGTTTTGTATCTGCTGAACGTACTGGTCAGACAAGGTGTATAGATAAGCTGGCTGTCTTGAGAAGTCACACTCAATCTTCTTTTCCGTGATGAGGTTCTCAATGAAATCGATGGCCGATTGATTGGCTTCGGCGTATTGACGGGCTCTATCCATCCCAAGGTGCTTGATCAGTTTGCTGTATACCAGATCGTGTTGGGAGGTGATCTTCGCAGTGGTATGGCCGGTGGCCCCCTGGACAATCCGGTCCGCTTCGAGAACGGCAACGGTCAGATTCTCACACTTCAGAAGATAAGCAGCGGTAACACCAACGATCCCACCTCCCACGATAGCCACATCCACTTTGATGTCTTTCTCGAGGGCATGGTATCTTGTCGGCTTGGTCGAGGCGATCCAGTAGGGGTTAGGCGGCTTTTCAAATTCCACGTCAGCGAAGGTTTTCTGTTGCATGTGAACCCCCGACTCTCTGTCAAGACGTCTATCGGTCTCCGTGAGCATAGTATCCTGCTGCCGGGCAGCGATATTCTAATGCCCGTAGCAGGTGCCGTCCGTTCGTGCCGGCAAATGCGTCTTTGCTTGACGCCAGCGTCCCGAAGAGTCACCTTTATTGTGTGACCCTTCTTTCTTACCATGGCCACGTGGAGAGGTGCTCTACCGGTGAAGATCGAGGCACTTGACGAAGCCCGCATAGCTGAAGCCGCCGGGGTGGTGACGGATTGCTACCGTGAGGAACGTAAAGCCGTCCCGATCTTGCCTTTTTGTCACTCCTACGAGGGGGTATTCAAGCGCGGCATCGAGCAGCTCGTCCGCACTGGCGCCGGAGTCGCCGCAATCGAGGCTGGGCGCCTAGTAGGTTTCCTGTCTATGATGAGCATTGACGCGTTCAAAGGGCTGCAGCGCGGCGCCTATTCGCCGATATACGGCCATGCGGCGGTCAGTGAAGGCAAGAGAGACATATACCGGCGCATGTACGAGGCGCTTGGGGAGACCCTTGTGAGGAACGGTTGCCTCACGCATGCGCTTACGGTGTTTGCGCATGACAGGGAAGCGGTGGACACCTGGTTCTGGAATGGATTTGGCCTGCGTTGCGTGGATGCTATCCGTCCGGTCGCTCCGCTCGAGTCAAGCTCGGTGACTTCCCATGACTATGACATCCGGATGATCACTGCGGACGAAGCCGGCGCAATACTTCCGTTGCACCAGGAGCACGTGAAGTACTATAGCCGGTCTCCGATGTTCATGCCCGTGTTCAAGATCCCAGACACGGCGGACATAGCAGACCTGCTGAGCCGCGAAGGCCAGATGATCTGGGTGGCCTCTCGGGACGACAAGCCGGTCGCCTACATGCAGGTGCGGGTGGGCGGAGAGACCTTCGTCAGCGATGATCCGGAGATGCTCAACATCTGTGGCGCATACTCGCTTGAAGACGCCAGGGGTTCGGGGGCTGGTACTGCGATTCTGGCGCAGCTGCTCCAGTGGATGCACGAACACGGATACAGGCGGCTGGGAGTGGACTATGAATCCTTCAACAGGCTGGGCTCCCGGTTCTGGCTCAAGTACTTTGAGCCCTTCACCTACAGTCTCTTCCGCAGGCTTGATGAACGGATAGTGTGGGCTCACGGCAAGAGAACGGACAGGACCATGTTCTGAGAGAGGTGGGCCCCACCCTGGGACCAGAGCCTGCCAATGACATGTCAATCATCATGGAGGTGGTGCGCGTAGCCTACGGGCTACCCGTCGAGCGGATCACGTTCCTCACCACCGGCTGGGTTTCCTTCTGCTACAAGGCCGAAACCCCCACCGGACAGTCCTACATGGTCAAGCTCTACGACGAGTCAATGCCGGAGCCCTTGCTCGCCACCTCACGCGACTTCTACCTGCCGCTCACTTACCAGCTCTTTACCCAAGGGCTGCTGACCCAGATTCCCTGCCCTGTCCGGGCCCTGGACGGCCGTTTCTGGGTGCGCGCCGGCCACTTTGTCATGATCGTGCTGCACTTCATCGACGGCGAACTGGTCGGGTTCGGGGAATCCGGGCTTGATGCGTTGTCCGGCGAGTTCCTGGCGAAGCTGGCAGGACTTGTCGGGCGACTCCACAACAGCACCGGTGCGCTCGGTCTGGTTAGCCCGTTGACTGAGGATTTCCGGATAGCTTTCGAGGATGTACTGCCGGCCGGGTTGGAGGCTCTTGCGGCCCCCGGGCCGGCCGGACGCACTGGCTGGCAGGGCTTCCAGCAGTTGCTGCTGCCGCGCCGGACTGAGATCCTCGGCCACCTTGCACGCCTCAAGACGCTGCAGTCAATCCTGAAGGCGCGCTCCACGGAGATGGTAATCTGCCACACAGATCTGCACGGCGGCAACCTACTGGTCGACAGCGAGCGGAATCTCTGCATCCTGGACTGGGAAGGAGCAATGCTCGCCCCGCCGGAGCAGGACCTTTTCTTTTTCGCAGCCGAGGACAGGTTCTGGGAGTTCTTCTGGCCTCACTACCTGCGCGAATTCCCTGGGGCCCGGCTGGATGTGGACACCCTGGGTTTCTACTATTACCGGCGGGGCCTTGAGGACCTGACCGAGTGGCTCCAGCGCCTCTGTTGTGCCAACCAGGACGAAGAGCAGGTCCGAAATGCGCTACATTGGGCCGCCGAGACCGTTGCTGGCCTCTCCGCGGTCGAGACCACACTGGACAAGATCGCAGCGCATCTCCAGCGGCACTAAGCACGGGGGACGCAGATCAGATCCCGATCAGAATGCTCATTCTGTTACCCCTACCTTCTCTAACGGTTGATTCCAGGGACATCTTATGTTGATGAGACCGGGGCATCTCCCTATGAGTGTCGCAGCCTGCGGGGAGATGATCTGCACCTACCACGTGGTCTGTTTCAGCCGGGCGTGTCCGAGATTGAAGCGCTCGGGTCGCATTCAGGGACTGCCTTAGCCCGCTACCCTCAAAACGGCCACTCCGCCGCTCCAAAGGAGTCTACGGTGCCTGCTATTCCATCGAGTATATTAATGGGCCGTCCGGCGGATAGGGTCTGTGAGAAGGGGTGTGATGTTCAGTGCTGATGCTCATCTCAAGTTACCTGCGGCGGTTGTGCCATAGCGAAAAAGGGCAGACGCTCACGGAATATGCACTGATCTTGGTCCTCATAGCAGTTGTGGCCTTTGTGGCGGTCGGACCTCTAGGAAGCAGGATCCGGGAGATATTTGACGAGATTCGAGGCGGCCTGACCAGCTAGTCAGTCTGGGCAGGATCGAGACTTGCCGCCGGCGGCCCCTGACGGCTATCCCCTGTAACCCCTCTAGCCTGGCTCCCCAGGTGTTCTCCACTTGACCAACGCCTGCTGCGTTGGGTCGCCGGTGACCAGAGCAAGTCGCCGGGGTGGTCCCCTGTGACCAAGGTCAGTCGCCGGACTGGTCCGCCGGTGACCAACGCCTGCCGTGTTGGGCCTCTGGTGTTCCCCGCCAGATGGCGACAGTTCATGGCGCTGTGTCAGCCAACTACCAACCTCCGGCCG
>Ga0315277_10008017_pt1 | contig 13624 bp, 13 predicted proteins | sample YL17G05_15_MG_FD_203695 | JGI IMG/M metagenome (GOLD analysis project Ga0315277, IMG submission 203695) | Sediment microbial communities from Yellowstone Lake, YNP, Wyoming, USA - YL17G05_15 | ecosystem: Environmental > Aquatic > Freshwater > Lake > Sediment | place: USA: Wyoming | collected...
TGCTCGCTCTTCGTGCCCCAGGCGTCGGCCTCCTCGCGCTTCGCCGCCTCTCGCTCGATCGTGAGCGTGGGGGGGACGACGAGGAAGTCGACCCCAAACTGGATCACGTCCGCGGTGAACGTCGTCTCGTCGAAATAGGGCGGGGAGAGGATTCCCGACAGGGAGCGGACGTCCTCCAAGACCTGCCACAGGCGGGCGGCGGCTTGCTCGTCTTCCGGGGCGGCCGCGAGCGAGGTCCGTTCCTGAGCGAGGCGCCGTTCCAGGGCCCACTCCGTGACTAGGGCCTGGTGGGCGGCCAGGCGGTTCCGCTCGTACACGTAGCGAAGGATTCCCGCCCCGCTCTTCCCGATCGCCTTCAGGGTGTAGGCGCGGCCGTCTCGGCTCGCCCGCGCGGCGCGGGCGCTTGAGTCGATCTGAAGGGCGGCGACCACCGTCCCGAACAGGGCGACTCCAGCGATGAGGAGGACGAGGAGCCGCTTGGTTCCTTCCTCGGAGAGGGCGAAGAGGGAGCGCCTGGGCTCGCTTCGTTCCTCTTGCGGAAGGGTCTTCTCCTCGTTCATGGCCCGCCTCCTACATCACGAGTCCGAGGAACGCCGCCGCGGCCACGGCGCCGAGGAAGAGCGGAAGCGCCGCCGCGGCAAGGACGTACTTCACGCGGCTGCGGACGGTCGTCGAGGCGGTGAGGAGAAAGAGCGCGGCTCCGAGCCCCACGGTCACCCCCGTGAGGGCGCGGGCCCTGGTGCGCGCGTGGTCGGACGCGGCAAAGAAGGGCGTCTCGTCAAGATCCTGCCCGGCCGAAGCCTCGGCCCACTGCGCCTCCCAGTAGCGGTTTCCGTCAAACACCTCTTCGCTGGTCTCCGGATCGATCGCGACGTAGTCCAGATCGAGGTAGCCACGCGCGGTCGCAGCCATGTTGCGCTCGCGCACCGCCTCCTCGCGCAGGGACGTCCGCCGGGGCGGGTCGGCCTCCTTCGATGCGTCCGCCTCCAGGAGCTTCGCCTTCTCCAGGTGCTCCCGGTAGTCGGCGAAGAACCCCATGTTCATGCTGAGGTAGGTCGAGACCGTGATCCCGGCGTTCGCCCCCTGGAGCGCGGCGCTGAGGCCCTTTGAGTCCGCCGAGCCTGCCGCCCCGCTCGCGACGGAGATCCGCCAGGCGACGAGCGCTCCGACGACCGTCACGGCGGCGATGAGTATGCTCACGGCGGTCTTGAACCGATCGCGTCCCTTCTCTTCCTCCACGAAGCTCGGTCCTCCTTCCGGCGGGGTCGCTCCTCCGCCGGCCGCGCCGTCAGTATAAGGGGGTCCGCGCCGGCGGTCGAGCGGGCCGGCCGAGTACCGTCGCGCCGCTTCACGCGACCGGTCGTCTGGGAGCGGGCGGCCTGCCGCGCGGTTCGCAGAGGCCTGCTACGCCCGGGAGTACTGCACGATCGGCGAGTGCGCGGCAAGCTTCACAAGCCACGTCCGATTCCTGCGGAGGGTCCGCGGTTCAAGCGCCGGCCCCGACGTCGCCGCGCGTCTGCGGACGCTCTCGAGGCATCGGAACGGGACGGGGCGCTGGAAGCGCTTCCCGTTTCACTATACGGTTCGAGTCCTCTCGGAGATCGACTCGCCCGAGGCGAGGAGCGAGCTTGACTACGCCCGGCGCGCGGTCCTCGCCGCCTGTCGATCCCGCCGGCTGGGACCGACGGACCCGCTTCGTCTCTCGCTCGTCCCGACCGCGGGGCGCCGCTGAGACGCCGACTCGAGCGGGTGCATGAAGCATCCTAGGAGTGCCCTGTTTGGGCGATGCCCGAACGTCTCCTTGGGGGCTTCCGGGTGGGCCTCTTCGTTCGGAGGATCCCCCATTCTCAACTGCGCGAATCGAGGCTACACTCCCTGCGAAGGAGGTCTCATGAACAGAGCCCCGGTGCGAATCGCCCTCATCGCCTTCGCGTGTCTCCTCTGTGCGGGAGGGGCGTCGGCCCTCGTGTCTTGCACGCAGGAGGTCCCCCCGAGTCCAGGCGAGCCCGAGCTGCGCTTCGGGCACATCGTCTGGAACGGCCTCGAGCGGACGTTCGCCACCTACTCCCCGGCCGACCTGGCCGATCCGGCTCGGCTTGTCTTCGTGCTGCATGGCGGGTCGAGCAGCGCCAGCGCCATTTGGCAGAGCGACTTCGGCCGCTCGTGGAAGGCCCTCGCCGACGAGCACGGCTTCATCCTGATCCTCCCGGAGGGGCGCTCCGACCCGGGCGACCCCAGCCAACACCACTGGAACGACTGCCGCACCGATCTCAACAACGCGGACGCTATCTCGTCGGAGGACGACGTCGGCTTCATCGGCCACCTCAACGACCTCGCGGCGAAGCGCGCCGACATCGACCCATTAGGGATCTACGTCACCGGGGCCTCAAATGGCGGGATGATGACCTATCGTCTGGCGATGCAGCTCGGGGACCGGCTCGCCGCGGCGGGCGCGATCATCGCCAACCTGCCCGACCCTTCAGAGTGTCCCTTCGAAGCGGCCCCGATCCCGATCCTCATCATGAACGGCACCGCGGACCCCGTCATCCCCTACAGCGGTGGCTGCGTCGCCGGCCCCGCGTGTGACCGCGGAAGCGTCCGGTCGACGGACGCGACCGTCAGCTTCTGGGTCGGCGCGAACGGCGCCTCGACGACGCCCGACCAGGTAGCGCTTCCGGACGTCGTCGCCTCCGACCACTCGACGGTCACGAAGTTCGCCTACCGCGGCGGGGCGACGGGGAAGGATGTCGTCTTCTATCGCGTCGACGGCGGGGGCCATCAGGTCCCGGGACGGACCCCGATCCTCGCCTCGGTGGAGCGTGTGGCCGGCCCGAAGAACCGCGACATCGACGCCCCGACCGAGATCTGGGAGTTCTTCGAGCAGCACCCGCGCACGACTCCCTGAGCGTCCGGTCCGCAGGGCCAAGACGACTACCAGACCCCCGGTGCGTTCTTGCGGTGAGTTCAATCTATCGCAGGATGCGCTCAGGCCGAGGAAGCCAGGCCGGAAGGCGAGAGAACGAGACATGCGTCCGCCGGGAGCCGCCCGCCGCTTGGCTCGTGGAGGTGGTCCTTGTCGCTGTACCCCATTCGTGCTACAGTGCTCTCGGCGACGGAGGTGGGATGATGAGCAAGACGGCGACCGTGCGTGCGCGCTTGGAGCCGGAGCTGAAGGATCGCGCTGAGGTGGTCTTCCGCCGTCTCGGCCTCAACGCGACGCAGGCGATCACGCTCTTCTACAAGCAGGTGGAACTGCGCGACGGACTCCCGTTCGACCTACTCATTCCCACTGCGCTGACCAAGAGGACGTTTGAGCAGACCGACAGCGGCCGCGACGTGGTCATGTGTGAGGATGCGGACGACCTGTTCAAGAAACTTGGGGTGTGATGCTCACTCCCGCGTTCACCAAGCAGTTCCGGAAGGACGTAGGGCGCGCCAAGAGACAGGGTAGGAATCTCGAGAAGCTCAAGATCATCACCCGCGCCATCCTCGCGGGTGAGCCCCTCGATGCGATTCACCGGGACCACCGCCTGGTCGGCGCGTACGTCGGACGACGGGAGTGCCACATCGAGGCCGACTGGCTCCTCATCTACAAGCTAGAACCGACGCGCGCCATCTTCGAACGAATGGGCACTCATTCCGACCTGTTCCAGATGTAGGCGAACGGTGGGCTGCGCCGTCATTCCGGTCTTCGTCATCGCGAGCAGGGGGCGAATCCTATCCCTATGCCTTCAGCGCGAACCCCGAACCCCGAACCCCGAACCCCGAACCCCGAACCCCGAACCCGGCTCTCCTACTCCCAACGGAAGAAGCGGACCGTGATGATGGAGGCCACGACGGTCCAGCCGCCCAGGATCCCCAGGCGCCACAGGTCGTGGAGCGGCACGCCGTACACGATGTCCCTGAGCAGGGTGTTCACCGGAGTGAGCGGTAGGGCCCTCGCGATCGGCTGGAGCCAGGCCGGGAGTATGGCGATCGGCAGGAAGAACTCGGAGAGCATGATCATCGGCATGTACATCGACCAGATGATGATGTTCGCCGAGCGAAACGACCGGGCGATGCTGCCGACGGCGCTGCCGATGGCGAAGAAGGCCACCATGCCCAGCACGGTCACCCCGCTGAACGCGACCCAGGATCCGAGAACCTGGACGTCCAAGAAGGCCTTGCCGACGGCGAACAGAATGAGGATCCCCACGACCACAAAGGCGAACTGGCTGATGGAGAAACTGAAGACCAAGGTCGCGATCTTGACCGGCGTCACCCTGAGCCTCCGGAGCACGCCGTTCTCCCGGTAGTTCGTCAGCGTCAGGGGCGCACCGATGAACGAGGCACTGAGGATGACCAGGCCGATGCTTCCGGGGAGAAGGAAACTCGCGTAGTTCAGCCCCTCATAGCCGGAACCCGGTATCGGCTGGCTGAAGATAACCACACTGAAAGCCATCCACAGCGCGGGAAAAGCGAGCGACCAGAAGACCATCAACGGGTCCCTCAGGTTGAGCTTGAACTCGTTCCAGGCGAGCTCGAACAGACCCTTCATTCCCGAAGCTCCCTTCCCGTCAGCGTGAGGAAGACGTCGTCCAGGTTGGGGCTCTCGGTGCGGATGCCGGCGAGCCGGAATCCTTCCCGGTCTGCGAGCCGCACCAGCTCCTGGAGCGTCCGGTCCCCGTCCGCGGTGAACAGGGCAAAGCCGCCCTCGACCTTCTCCGCCCGGCTGACCGCCGGCAGCTTCTCGAACTCGCTCGGAGCGATCTCGCGGCCCTCGACCTGGAACAGCACCTTAGACCCACCGCGGAGGCTCCTGACGAGGTTCTGCGGCGTGTCCAAGGCGATGAACTTCCCGTGGTCGATCACGGCCACCCGATCGCACAGGTGCTCGGCCTCCTCCATGTAGTGGGTCGTGAGGAAGACGGTCTTCCCGCGACTGGCTACGTCCTTCACGAGTCCCCACATCGTCCTTCGCGCCTGCGGGTCGAGGCCGGTCGTGACCTCGTCGAAGAAGAGCACCTGTGGATCGCTCACCAGGGCGAGCGCGATGGCCACCCGCTGTTTCTGCCCGCCGGAAAGCTTCCGGAAGCGGCTGTTCTGCTTGTCCTCCAAGGAGAGGGTCTTGAGAAGCCCTTCCGGGTTGGAGAGAGGCCGTCGATAGAGGCTTGCGAACAGCCGGACGGCCTCTCTGACCTTGATGTTCGGCTGGATGGAGGTCGTCTGGAGCTGGACGCCGATCCTCTCCTTCAGCTCCTGGGCCTCCTTCGCAGGATCGAGGCCGAGCACCCGGATCGAACCGCTATCCGGCGTCCTTAGGCTTTCGAGCATCTCAATCAGCGTCGTCTTTCCCGCCCCGTTTGGGCCGACCAGGCCGAAGACCTCGCCCTCCTCGACGCGGAAGCCCACGTCGTCCACGGCGACGAGATCTCCGTATCTCTTGGTGACGTGCTCGCATTCGACGACAGCAGCCATGAAGCCTCATCGTAGCACAGGAGGAAAGAGGCGGCAACGGCGGCGGGGTTTCGTTGTGCCTTTCGAGCCGGCCGCGGAGGATGAGAGATATGGGCTATCACTTCGACCTCGGGACCTTCCCGCTTCGCCGGCTGCGCGAGGTCGAGGAGTAGCTGGAGCCGCTTTGCCTTGCGTCCGGGGACGGGGCCGCCGAGGCGACGTTCCCCAGACTGATCGGTGCCCTCTAGTTTCCCGCTCGCCCGTCGCCCTCGAGGGCCTGGCGCACGCGGCGAAGGGGAGAGGGGTGGTCGTAGGTCAGGACCTCGGTGAGCGGATGTGGGGCGGCGAGGCGGAGGTTCGTCTCCGAGATCCGGACGAGGACGCGCGCGAGCGCCCCGGGCTTCCCCGACAGTCTCCCGGCAAGGCGGTCGGCCTCGCGCTCCATCCGCCGCGATAGGGCGTTTCCGAGCGGGGAAAGAAGCGCGAGGCTCCCGCCGAGGAGGAGGACGAGGAGCGGCGCGCTCTCGATCCCGGTTCCCAGCCGGAACGATCGAGCGAGCGGCGGGAGCGCGGCCCACGAGGCAGCGGCTGCCGCGAGGAACTCCCCCGAGATCAGGGCGAGCTTCACGGCCAGGTGGCGGCGGGCGTGGTGCCCGAGCTCGTGGGCGATCACCGCTTCGACCTCGTCGGCCGGGAAGGAGCGGAGCATCGTGTCCGAGAGGACGATCCGTCGCGTCCGCCCGATCCCCGAGAGGTACCCGGTCGCCTTGGTCGTCTTCGCCGAGGCTCCCATCTCGAAGGTCCCGACGACGTGCACGCCGGCCTTGGCGGCCAGGGCGCGCAGGCGCTCCGAGAGGGCCGGATCCCGGAGCGGCGTGAAGCGGTAGAAGAGGGGCGCGATGAGGACCGGGGCGGCGAACCCGACGAGGACGATGACGAAGGAAGCCCCGGCCCAGCCGACGAGCCAGGGGTAAGGGAGGGCCTCGATCGCGGCGGTGATCCCGACGAGGCCCAGAGTCCCCATGGCCGTCGCAAGGATCGCCTCCTTCGCCGCGTCGGAGAGGAAGGAAGGGAAGGCCTGGCAAGAGAGGCCGTATCGGCGCTCGACACGGTGGGCCAGTGCCTCGGCGGGGAAGGCGACGAGGGAGAGCCCGAGAGAGAGGACGAGGGCGAACAGGGCCGAGAGTCCGAGCCCGGATAGTCCCGCGGCGAGGGCTTCGCGGAGAGGGAGCGCCCCGAAGCGTGCGAAGAGGAGGAGCGCCGCGACCTGACTGAGCGACGCGGCGGCGCCGCTCAGCCGGCGGGCCCGCGCGTGCCGGCGCGCAACCGCCTGGCGCGCCGGATCAAACCCGTAGCGACGAAGCTCCTCATCTGTGGCCATGTGACCGTCCTCCGTCACTCGGAGTCGCGTATCCTAGCGGATCGCTCGCTCGTCGAGCAAGAGCCGCTCCTTCTGCTCTGCGGCGCGACGCGGCCTGGCCCCGCCTCGGTGGGTCGGGGAGGGGCCTTGGGGCGTCGCGAAAACGGCCTCGCCCTCTCTCCTCCGATGGCGCCGATCTCGTTGACTTGGCAGGGGAGAGGGGCTAGGGTAGGTTCATCGTGGGAGCCCGAAGGTGCACCGCATTGATCCTTGCGTGTCTTGCGGCCGGGCTCGCCTGTCTCTCGTTCGTGGCAGCGGGCGCGGCCGATCGGTTCTACCCTCTCCGCCTCGAGGTGATGACCACCTCAGCCGAGACGGAGATCGAGTTCCTGGGTGGGCAGATGGTCGTCGATCGTTGGGACTACGACGCCTACTCGTCCACCTACCAGCGTGCGGTGACGACCCGCCCGTTCATTCGCCTGGAGACGGGGGTGCACACTCCGGTCACGGTGATGTTCGACGTCTTCGTGACGATTCCCGAGGCGCCCCTCCTCCGGTGGCGCATCGGGAAGGGCAAGTCCGGGTGGACGCGCCTCGAGATCTACGCTCGCCCGGGCTCCACTGGCGGGGAACGGGTGCTCGTCGCCCAGTACACCCACCGCGGCGAGAAGGAGCCGCCGGACAACGACCGGACCTTCGGGTTCGCCGGCGATACGGTGACTGCGCTTGTGCAGCCGGTCACGTCCAAGCCGAGCGCCTCCGAGGCTTCTTTTCGGCCGTGCGAGCAGGTGCCCGACGTTCCGTACGCCCTGATTCCTGGTGTGGACTCGCTGTACACTAGCCTCGACCTCTACCTTCCCCCTCGCGACACGAGGTACCCGCCGCCACTCGTCGTCTGGCTGCACGGCGGCGGATGGCTGAGGGGCGACAAGCGGGAGAGGCCCCCCAACCAGACGAACCTGCACGGCATCCTAGGCGACGCGTACGCCGTGGCGTGCGTGAACTACCGGCTGAGCCAGGTCTCCCCGTTTCCGGCGCAGATCCACGACTGCAAGGCGGCCATCCGCTGGCTGCGGGCGCACGCCGGCGACTACGGATACGACCCGGAGCGCATCGGCGTCTGGGGTCTCTCCGCCGGAGGGCACTTGGCGGCCCTCCTCGGGGTGTCCGGCGGGATCGCGGTGCTCGAGGGAAGCGTGGGCGAGAGCCTCGACCAGTCAAGCGCGGTCCAGGCCGTCTGCGACTACGTTGGCCCCGTCGACCTCACCCAGCTCGTCGCGCAGGCGCCGCCGTCGAGCGCGGAGCAGCTCACTGAGTTCGTTTCCCAGCTCCTGGGAGGCCCGCTCGCGGACAACTACGACCTCGCCGTGCTCGCGAGCCCGATCTTTCACGTGACCTCCGACGACGGGCCGTTCCTGATCGTGCAGGGCGACCAAGACGAGCTCGTCTGCGTCAAGCAGGCGATTGCTCTCCATGAGGCGCTGGTCGTTGCCGGAGTTCCGGCAGAGCTCGTCGTTCTTGAGGCCGCCTCGCACGTGTTTGGCTACTCGCTCGAGGTCGTCACCACGGTTCGCGAGTTCTTCGACCGCTACCTCGCGCCTCCCTCCTGACGATTCGGCCGCGCGACCCGGTCGCCGGGGCGCCGCCCCTTAGGCGGCTTCGTTCAGTAGCGCAGGTCTCCGGAATCTCTTGACAGGTCCCACATTGCAGCGCCGGCCAGAACGCCCGGAAGCTCTTCGGCGCTACAGCCGTGGCGGTGTCCGGGAGTACGCGACTTGCGGGAGACCCGGCTATCGTGAAGCCCGCCGCACACCGTTCCCTTCTCCTGCGGGCGGCCGGCCGGAAGCCGGGAGAATAGGGTGTGCGTCGCCCGGACTCCCCAGCCCGGGCGCGGTTGACCAGAACGCAGGGGCGGACTACGATCGGGGAGTTGGCGGAGACGACCGTGGGAGGAGCCACCGCATGGAACATCGGAAGCTACTCGAGCGTGTCCTGCGCGGTTCGTCCGACGCCAACGTCGGCTTTGAGGAGATGCGGCGTCTCTTGCTCGGCCTGGGCTTCTAGGAGCGGATCCGTGGCAGCCATCACATCTTCACGAACGACGGGATCGAGGAGATCCTCAATCTGCAACCCAAAGGCGGGAGAACCAAAGTGTATCAGGTCAGGCAGGTACGTAGCGTTCTCTTGAGGTACAGACTGGGAGGGGAAGACGATGTCTAGGTACGAGGTGATCATCTACTGGAGCAAGGAAGATCAGGCCTTCATCGCTGAGGTCCCAGAGCTCCCCGGCTGCGCTGCGGACGGGACGAGTCACCAGGAGGCTCTTGCGAACGTGGAGGTCATGATCCAGGAGTGGATCACGACGGCGAAGGAGCTTGGTCGTCCGATCCCAGAGCCCAAAGGGCGGCTGGTTTTCGCCTGATCTATGGCTCTTCCAGGGAACGTTCGAGAGAAAGTGGAGTGGAAGCTCGCCCTGTACTGCGAGCGGCGGATCCCTCGGAGGGTTCGCGATCAGATTCAGCTTGGGTACCGCTTTCGAGGGAACTCGGTGACGCTCTTCGAGCGACGTCCAGCGATCCTGGAGCCCAGCGTCTGGACCGAGTCCGCAGTGGCCCAGTTCCGGCTCGACCCCGAGACCTCGCTCTGGACGCTCTACTGCCGCGATCGGAATGGGCGGTGGCATCGGTACGGCGAGGTCGACTCGAGGCCCGATCTTGCCGATCTTCTTCGGGAGGTCGACGAGGACCCCACGGGCATCTTCTGGGGATAGGCGCGGGCTCCCGCGGCGCTTATCGGTGACGCTGGGGAGAGAGCAAAGACCAGATCCCGAGGCTGCCTTGGTCTCGCGTACCAGAACACGCCCCGACACCAGCGGCAACAGGGCGTCTTGCCTCGGCGCGGCGCCGCCCCCATACTGCTTCCACCGAAGGGAGAGGCGGAACAATCCATGGAGAAGGACACTCGGCAGCTCGCGGCGATCATGCTGACCGACGTCGTTGGCTACACGGCGCTTACCCAGACTGACGAAGCGCTCACACTCGCCCTCCTCGAAGAACACACGGCGCTCCTTCGCCCCCTGTTTGCCGAGCACGGCGGCCGTGAAGTGAAGAGCACGGGGGACGGGTTCCTCGTCGAGTTCCCAAGCGCCCTTCAGGCCGTCCGCTGCGCCGTCGAGATCCAGCGCGCGCTTCACGAGCGCAACGCCGCCGTCCCCCTCGACCGCGCGATTCACCTGCGCATCGGCATCCACCTCGGGGACGTGGTGCACCGGGGTGGGGACATCTTCGGGGACGGGGTGAACATCACCGCGCGCATCGAGCCGCTGGCCGAGCCCGGCGGGATCTGCCTCTCCCGCCAGGTCTACGACCAGGTCTGGAACAAGATCGATCTGCGGATGGCGAGCCTCGGCAAGAAGGACCTGAAGAACGTGAAGGTCCCGATTGAGGTGTACGAGATGCTCCTTCCTTGGATGCAGGACGGAGCGCGAGCGTCCCAAGCCGGGGACCGATCCCGCCTCGCCGTCCTTCCTCTTGTGAGCGTGAGCCCCGAGCCCGGCGACGAGTACTTCGCCGACGGGCTGACCGAAGAGCTGATCTTCACTCTGTCCAAGGTGAGTGGGCTTCAGGTGATCGCCCTCACGTCGGCGATGAAGTACCGCGGGGCGAAGAAGGCCGTGTCGGAAATCGGGAGCGAGCTGGGCGTGGGCGCGGTCCTCGAGGGAAGCGTTCGCAAGGCGGGAAATCGTCTCCGGATCACTCTCCAGTTGATCGATGCGACGCACGAGGCGCACCTGTGGGCGGAGGCGTACGATCGCACCCTGGATGACGTGTTCGCGGTCCAGACCGAGGTCGCTCGCAGCGTCGCCGCGGCGCTCGAGATCCAACTCGCGCCCAAGGCCGCTCGGCCGACCGACGAGCGGGTGAGCGCGGACCCGGAAGCCTACGCCACGTACCTGAAGGGAAGGGCCTTCCTCAGCCGCAGGACGGTGGACAACCTCCGCCGAGCGATCGACTGCTTCGAGCGGGCGATCGAGCTCGACCCCGGCCACGCCGGGGCGCATGCCGCGCTGGCCACGGCGTACGGGATCCTGCCCAACTACGCGGCCTCGGTTCCCGCCGACGTGTGGGCCAAGGCGAAGGCAAGCGCGCTCAAAGCGCTCGCCCTCGACGGCGATCTCCCGGAGGCCCACGCGGCCCTCGGCATGATCCTGCTGAGCGAGTGGGACTGGGAGGGAACGGAGAAGGAGATTCGTAAGGCGATCGAGCTCGCACCGAGCTACGCCCTGGCCCATCACTGGCTGGGGATGGTCCTATTCGGGTTCGCCCGTTTCGATGAGGCCATCGCCGCGCTCAGGAAGTCGCAGACGCTCGATCCCCTGTCCGCTGTCCAGCACGGGGCGCTCGGGCAGGTCTACGCCTGCGCGGGCAAGCCGGACCTTGCGCTCGCCGAGTTCAACATGGACTTCGCGCTCGGTGAGGACAACCGCATTCTGCGCGTGTTCCGCGGGGAGATCTACCTAGACCGGGGCCAGTACGAGCTCGCCCGGATGGACTTCGAGAAGGCGCGGGAGCTCGCGGGCGGGTTCGATCCCAACGTCGAGCTGGTCCTAGCTAGTCTCGGGGAAGCCATGGGGGAGAAGGGGGCAATCGAGGCTTCCCTCGGCCGAGTCCTCGAACAGGCAAAGCGGGAACCGGTCTCTCCCTACCTACTCGCTCTCTTCTACTTCGCGCTCGGCAGGAACGACGAAGGGTTCCCGCTTCTCGAGCGTGCATACGCCGAGCGCGACTACGAACTCACCATGATGGCCGTCGACCCGAGGCTCGCCTCGTGCCGCTCCGATCCTCGGTACACGAGCCTGCTCAAGAGGATCGGCCTCGCGCGCTAGCGGTAGCGTTGGTTCGGCGATGGCAGGCGGTTGGGAAGATGTGTTTCTGCAAGAAGCAAGGCCTGCCCCCATCGGCGGAGCCGCGACGCCCGGGGAGCTCACGGAAGGCGAGAGCGATGGAGAGGCCTCTGAAACGAGAAGACCTTGTGCGACTGCGCTCTCTTCTCAAGCCGGGAGACGTTGGGGCGATCGTCCATCTGCACGGCGTGGTCTACGCGCAGGAATACGGTTGGGACTCCACGTTCGAGGGATACGTCGCCGAGGGACTCGCGAGGTTCGCCCTATCCCACAATCCCCGGAACGACTGCCTGTGGGTCGCCGAAGCGAGCGAAGAGATGGTCGGCTCCATCGGCGTCGTCGGGCACTCCGCCCAAGAGGCCCAACTGCGATGGTTCCTCGTCCATCCGGCGTGGCGGGGTCGAGGCTTCGGACATCGCCTTCTCAATGAGGCGCTAGAGTTCTGCCGTGAACGCCGGTTCGGGTCCGTCTTCCTCTGGACGACGAGCGATCTTGAGGCCGCGGCGCACCTCTATCAGTTGGCAGGATTTCGCAGGACGGAGGAGAAGACGCATCGGGCCTGGGGGCAGACCGTCACCGAAGAAAGGTACGACGTGTCCTTGTGAGCGGCGGGCGACCTAGACAGCACGCTGACGCCAGATCACGATCACTGAGACTCCCTGGCTTTCACCCCCAAGCATGGAATCGGGGTCACAAGGAATCGGTGTCAGGCCTTGTCTCCTGCCAACCTCGCGACTCGCCTCCTTCCTGGGGACGTGTAGGTGCAGCCGCGAGGGCGCTCGACGCCTACAGTCCCCATGTCGAGGAGCTACCTGCCTTCGGCGATCTGGTCGTCCGCGCGTTCGGGCCTCTCAGCCGGCATTAGTCAAGAGTGAAGATCTGACCCCGCCGTTCCCAATGGTAGACCCAGGCACCCCGACTGACCCCATGCCCTGCATTTGACCGGAAGCGCAAGACGTCCATAATGGCGCTTCGGTCGGTTCACGGCGAGGTGAAGGAGGCGGACATGAGGCTTTTCTCGGCGGGGATTCGGCTGGTGGGTTGCGTGGCCATCTTGGCGTTGCTGGTGAACGTCGCCCAGGCGTCACAGCCGGTGCCACCCGATCCGGTGCTCGGACTGCATACGACGAACGCCACAGGCGAGAAGAGACTGATCGTGATCTTCGCCGACTTCCCGGACGTCACGCGCCAGTACTCCACGCAGGCGATCTCTGACAGGATCCTGAAGAGCGTGAACCAGTACTTCTACGCCGCTTCGTACGGCGCGATGTGGTTCCGCGGCGAGGTGGTAGGGCCGTACGTGCTGCCCCACCCGGTTAGCGACTACCGGATCTCGTCGCGCAACCTCGAGGTCGACCCTACGCGGGTGCTCTCACTCATCCGGGACGCGGTGGACGCGGCCGATGCCGACGTCACGTTCTCCGAAGATGCGTACGTCGTCCTCGCCCTCGGGGCCACCCACGTCGAGTACGGCATGGTGGGTCTGTGCGGCTTCCCGGGAATGCTTGGGTGGTCAAGCACGGCCGTTCTGACCACTCGAAGCGGCGAACGTGTCCAGAACGCGGCCATCTTCTGCGAGAACGCGCACTTGGGCACCTACGTCCACGACATCACCCACATGCTGGGCGGCGCTGTGAATGGGCAGCGTCTGACCCCCTGCCTGTACGACCACGACATCCAAGCACAGTTCCAGCAGGCAGAGGACTGGCCCGCGTGTCTCGTCAACATGGGGTACTGGGACCCTCTGTCTTCCCACTTCCCGTACAACCGGGAGCTGCCGCCTGCAGGGCTCTCCTCTTGGACGAAGCTGCGCCTGGGGTGGATCGATCCCGCCAAGGTGGCCCTGGTCGCTCCGGGAGAGACGGCCACGGTCCGGCTTGACCCGCTGGCAGACCCGACCTCCACCACGCTCGTGATCAAGATTC